>WBZN01000106.1_pt2 | contig 102370 bp, 85 predicted proteins | sample 5204281 | NCBI WGS metagenome assembly WBZN01 (sample SAMN12344347, study PRJNA552823) | activated sludge metagenome | biome: Activated sludge suspended growth; feature: Nitrification reactor; material: Wastewater; isolation source: activated sludge from nitrification reactor of wastewater... | reverse complement strand
ATCATCTAGGACGTGAACCCGCGATCGTTGAACTGGAACCACTATTACCATGCACGACAATGGACATTTCCATGCTCGTAGCAGGCACCTATTTCATACGCATCCTTGCTCCAAATACACCGGTACATCATGCAAAGTTCCATAAAGTGGAGTAACCTCAGGGTCTTCGCTTCGAGACCCTGCGCCACCAGCGAACAACGCTGCCACATGACCACCGACCGCCGGGAACAGCCGTAACTTCGGCAAAAACACGGCGCCATGCATAGCCGCTTCCTCCTCCCCCTGCTCGCCTTGGCCCTCGCTTGCACCACCACCGCCCAACCCACCTGGCGCTTCCACTTGGCCTTTGAGGATGGGACGGGGGCGAGGGATACGATTTGGATGGTCTATGATACAACGGCAACTACTGATACCTCTCCATGGCCAGGTCCAAATGTTGATTCTCTTCTTGGAGAAGGAGAAGTAGATATTGATAGTGCGGTTTTCAACGTATGGATGTATAACCCGGCGAGCGACACGACAAAAACACGGGCCTATCCCTATTCCGTGTACCCTTCCTTCGATGGCACCATCATCGATGCCATCAACTGGACCCCGCCCATGACCATCACCTGGGACACCAGTTTGTTCCATGCACCGTATTTACCGTATGAGCAGGGAACCATCAATCGGGCCATCATGGATGGACTTGCTTTCTCACAGTTTGGCCAGAGCGGTGAATTCGGGGTGTTCAATATGCTCATTGACGACAGTGTCACCATTGACTTCCTCTGGGACTATCTTTTTCCGTTCGGCATCTACTTCGGACCTGAGGACCCTGTTGGCCTGGCCTCTGTAGGTCCACAAGACCGGCCGTTGCAGGTGTGGCCCAACCCCGCCATGGGATCGATCCGGGTGGCCATTGCTCCCGACCGGACGGAAAGCCTGACCATCACGGACCTGTTGGGCCGCACCTGGCTTCATGGTCCAGGTGCCCTGCTTGTACAGCCATTGGACATCACCCTGCTTCCCCCTGGCCGCTACTTCATCCATGTGCGCTCCAACAACCACATCCTTCATGGCACATTCGAGAAAATCCGTTAGTCTGGCGATTGCCGCGTTGATCGCCGCCAGCTCCATATACGGCCAGGAATGCCAGTTCGTAGATCCACCGCCTCCACCGCAACTGCTCGGCGGGGGTGGTGGCGGCGGTTATGCCAGTTGGAACGGGTGGTACCTGCCTACGAGCGGCACACTGCGCATCCTGGTGGTATTGGCCGAGGTGGACGGAGTGGCGGGAAGCCTGGAATGGCCTGCCCACGAATTACCGGTCTGGGTGAACAACCCGAATCTTTTCGATTGGGATGTGCCCAATGGCACGGCCACTGGGCTATTGACACGTTACTTCCAGGATGCCTCCTCGGGTAACTTCACCGTGCTGGCCGATTACCTCGTACCTCCGGAAAATTATGGCGCTGACATCTTCCAGGTGAGCTCCGCATCGACATCCGCCGTGATCGCGGAGGTGAACCAAGTGTGGGGTACGACCCTTGCAACGGCCCACAACTTCACGAGCGTAAGCGACTTCGACATGTGGGAAACCAATACGGCCAACACCGGCCCTGCGCAGCCTAAGACCCCAGGAATGGAAGTTGCTGGCGTGTATGACCATGTGATGTTCATCTTTCGATCGGGCTCGTGGGACACCGGCTTCTTCGTTCCCGCGAGCCCTGGGTCGCTGTTGGGCCATCAGGCCAACACGTATTCCGTAAACCATGCCCACCACGGCATCCCCATCGACATCGTGCGGCATGAATTGAGCCATGCGCTCTATGGGGGCAACAACTTCCATACGGGCGGAGGAGGCCACAATTCCACGGGTGAATACTTCATCACACATGGAAATGCATGGAGCAACATGGGCTTGTCCGGAGCTTCCATAAATTCCTGGAACGCGTGGGACCGCCAGCGCATGGGCTGGAAGGCCAATGACCAAACCTTTGCGGTCTCGGCCCGACTGCCAAACATGGCCGAGGCGAACGGCGACTTGGATGTGAACGACCCAGGGGATGCAGGTACCTACATCCTGCGCGACTTCGTTACCAGTGGCGATGCCCTGCGCATCAAATTGCCCTTTACCAACCCCACTACGGAATACCCGGAATTCCTCTGGGTTGAGAACCACCAAGGAACGGCCTTGAACGGTAATCCGTTCGATAAATGGAACTATGAACCCGATCCGTGCATCGCCACCATGGTCCCCGGCCTGCAGATGTATGTGCAGATCGATAAGGAAGTACGCGAAGACCCAACTCCTCAAGTCCGATCTACGCGGGTCCGGGAGATCACCTCAGGCCCTTGGATGCCAATGGGCACTACGAGATCGCCTTCGACCTCCAATCCCCGCTCAACAACTGCGTAAGCTGGAACAACTCGTTCCCGGCCAGTATACAGGGCCTTCCCAATGCCCTCACGGGATCTGCGGACCGGCATGGGGTTTCGGACGATTACAACTTTACCGGAACCCTTACGCACGATGATGCACGGCTCAACACCACCTTCCGCATCGGTGCCAACCCGCCCTATACCTACCTGGACAACCTCTTCTACAACGGCAACAACCGCCAGGTCTTCACACCCGGCGGCAACAACAAGCTGGGCGTAGGCACCAACCCCAGCAGTGCCACCATGATGAATCTGGTGGGGTATAATCAGACATCCAATGACCCCAAGGACCTCCGCCGCATTTACCTCAACGGCGTTTCCGTGGAGCTGGTGGCCCAGCACACGGATGGAAGCATTGAAGTCAACGTGCGCTTTGATGATGTGGACGTGGTCAACGATGCCCGCTGGTGCGCGGACGAGATCCAACTGAACCCGGTGGCCACTGTACCGGGCTATTCGCTCAACGTGACTGCAGGGAAAACCATCACCCTGGACCGGGGCACCACGGCCACCCGGCGCAACAACCCGGAGACGTACAACGGCCAGCAGGTCTTTACCAGCCCCACCCTGATGCGCTGCCCGGCCACCACCTGGCTGAACCTGGCGCCTGGAGGCGGTTTTACGGTGGACAACGGCAGCACCCTGCGCTTGGAACCCGGCAGCCGCATGGACGTGGGCAACGGCGCTGTGCTTCGCGTAAAGCGCGGCGGCAAGCTGGAGCTGATGGGCGGCTCGGTGCTGAACATCCTGCCCGGCGGTCAGGTGATCATTGAGGAGGACGTGGTGAACGGCAATGACGGCCACCTGCTCTTCTTCCCCAACGCGCGCATCAACATGGAAGCCTCCACGTCCGTGCTGGAGATCGCGGGCATGCTGGACATCCAGGCCAACGCCACCTTCACCACCAGCCGCAGCGGCGACCCCAACACCACCTATGGGTTGCTGAAGTTCACCAACACGGACCAGCCCAGCTACAACGTAACGGCGGGCACGAACACGCGCTTCATCCTCAAGAGCACGAACAGTAATAACCGCATCCTGCACGTGGAACAGGAAAGCCTCTACGGCCCGCCCTCGCTGCTGGAGTTCAGCCTGCGCAAGGGGAAGGCCACCCTGGCCGACAACGCGCGCATCGTGCCGCCCGTCAGCAACACCTGCAGCATCAATTTCGTGAATGCCGTGGTGACCAGCGTGAGCGGCGTGCGCAACACCCACCGGGGGCTCCGCCTCAATGGCCAGGCCAACGCCGTGCTCAATACCAGCACCTTCAGCAAGGGCAAATACGGGGCGTACTGTTACAACACCGCGTTGGGCAACGGCCCGGCCCCCTTGAATTGCGCATTCGTGGATTGTGATCTGGGAATGTTCAACTACGACCGGCGCATCGTTGCACAAGGCTGCAAGTTCAACGACTGCAACGACGGCCTGGTGTGCCAGCAGATGTCCCAGACCTCCTGGCTAACGGACTGCACCGCGCAGAACAACAGCGGCACCGGGGTGAGCTTCCAGGGCAGCGCCACGCTCAACGTGAAGAATCCGGCGTTCGACCTCAACGCCGTGGGACTTGCCGTAAGCGGGGCCACGGCCGTGGTGAACTGCGGCTCGGTAAGCGAGAACGGCAAGCGCGGCTTTCTGGTCAAGGATGGCGGCACACTGCGCATGGACGACATCGGCAGCGGCCATGACCCCGTGACGGCCATCAAGAACGGCACCTCCATCTGGTGCGAACTGGCCAACAACGTGTACGTGGACCTGGGCTACAACAGCCTGAAGCCGGAGATCCCCGGCGCACAACAATCCCTGTACGGCACCTTCCTATGCCAGCCTTATAGCGTAACGCAGCCCGCCCGCAAGAACAACTGGAACGGCACGGTGGGCACCCCGCTCACCACGGCCGAATATTCCATCACCACCTGCGGGGCACCCCTGACCTTCGTGGATCCCGCCAGCAGTTCGCCAGTGCCCTGCGGCACTGCGGAAGGACTGCTGCAAGACCCTGGCGGCCCCGTGCTTGCCGGTCCGGAGGCACAATCGCTGTTCGCTGCCTGCCCCGACTGCGGCACCGTAACGGACGCCGCCGGCGTATCGACCCCGCTGAACGGGGCCAGCGCGGCGGCCCTCGCCCTCAGCCTCAACGACAGCCTGCCGGACAACGAACTGCTGGCCATGGAGGCCTTCCATGCGATCTTGTCCAGTCCCATGCCCGCCCCGAACGATGCCGAGAAATTCCTGCTCGGCTATGACTTCAACCTGATGGCGGGCAGCTATGGCGACGCCCTCGGAAATGGACAACTCACCACGGCCCCGGACAATGCCGTTCTGGACAGCTATTGGGGCCTGATGGCCGCTGTGGAGGATGCCCGCATCGGCGCTGCGGCGGAGGGGCAGGATGACTTCGTCTTCTACACCAGTCTGGAACGTGCGCAGCTCACCCGTGCTGCCGGCAAATACGACGATGCGATCACGCAGCTACAGGCCATCGCGCAACCCCCGGATACGGGGGAACAGGCCCTGCTGGCCACCCTGCTGTGCTGGACGCAAACAGAACGCTCCGTGTTGAACGGCACCTATGCATGGAACGAAGTGGAGGCGGCCATGCTGCAATGCACCGGCCAAGGAGGGCCGAAAATGATGCTGCAGCCCATAAGTGAAGGGCCGGAAGCCCTGCCAAAGGCCCAGCCCACCTTACAACCAAACCCGGCCGCTTCGGAAGTGTTGGTGCAGGGCTTCGCCGGAGAGGACTGCTTATTGCACCTGATGGACCTCACCGGCCGGACGGTGGTGCGGGAGGTGCGGTTCAACGGCAACACCACGCTGCCGCTTCACGCGATCCGCCCCGGCACGTACTTGTGCCGCATCACCACGGATGGCGGAAGGACCTGGACGGGGCGCCTGGTGGTGGGCTTGTAAGGTTGCCCGCCTGCCTCATGAGGCGATCGCGGGCGAGAATGGATACGATCGTGTGCGGGCCGTGAGGCGGCCTTATGCTGGCTGTCCGATGTATGATGTCCGGTGCAAGATGCCCGCGATGGGCATTCCGCATCGGACAACGGACAGCCAGCATAGGGCCATGGGCAAGGGGTAGCCTACACGGCACATTCAACAGTCGGCAACCCCGCCCCGCAATGGGACAAGGTCCCCCCGTTCTCGAATGGGTCCACGGCGTGCTGAGGCCTTCGGTGCCTGCCTCACGCTCCTGAAAGGTTTCCCGTGCTACGCACGCAGGCAACTGGTGCACAACCTATAATTGAGTGATAAACAGCGTTACCCCACCATATACCCCGCCCAAATGTTGCAATGCCCATACATAACCCAATGTGCCCTGCTCAGCTTCACGATCGCCTTACCCCTCATCACCAATGCACAGCCACCCATCCCACCAACACCAACAGAGTTAACCTCGCCCTTGGCAGGTGGGTTCTGGGAAAACTTGGGCAACTGGTAGGCCCGGATGGGAACGTGGCCATGAGTCCTCTCTTCATGTCGGAAGGGGCCTATCCCTATTGCTATCCCGGCCAAGGAAGCCAGGTCTCTTTCATTGCGGCATCTTATTCGTTGGACTCCCTTGTACCTGAAACGCTGTACAGATGGGATATGCACATTGTCGGAGAAGGATCGGTGGCGGTGGATCCAATTGGAATGGATCCCCGACCCGACCATCGCAATTTCTATTTCCCGCATTGCTCGGATGGCGTTACCGGGGTTCAGCGCTTTGGCCGGGTCATCTATGAAGGGGTGTTTCCCGGCATTGACCTGCACCTTTATGCCGTCTTGGGCGGGCAGCAAATGGCCTTCGTATGCCAACCGGGAAGTGATCCGACCGCTGTACGTCTATCTCTTGACGGGGCCGTTCCTGAACTGACCGAGCAAGGTTTGCTCTTCCACGTGCTTGACCAAGAGATCCGGTTTCCGCAACCATTTGCCTATCAGTTCAACGAAGAAGGAATCGTCAGTGTGTATCAAGCAGGCTTCAACTTCGCGCTCTTTGACGAACATGCGGCCTTTACACTTGGCGTCCACGACCCTTCGCTGCCATTGGTATTGGTGATCGGCGAGAACAGGATGGAGCAGATGGGCGGTGGACCTGATCTGGAAGGTCTCTGCTGGAGCACCTATTTTGGCGGAGAGAAATCGGATTGGATCCATGCCAGCACCAAGGACCGGAATGACAGCTATTTCGTGGTAGGTGAAACGAGATCTTCCTTCCCCTTGTTCCCTTCCACTGGCATCGTTGCGATTTCGCCAAGTACGGGATCGAATGCCTTTGCAGCCAAGTTCAATGCGCAGGACCACCTGGCCTGGACCACCATTGTAGGTGCAGCCGGCAACACGTACACCAGTGCCAGTACTGTGGCCGTGGCCAGTAGCCCCACCAACGACCAGGTGTATGTGGGCGGCTACACCAACAGCCCCAACCTGCCCGTCCAGTCATTTGGCAGCGCCTATTTCGACGGAGCAGGGAGCACGGGTTATCAGGGTTTCCTGATGCGCTTCAGGAATAGTGATGGCCTCAAGACATGGACCACCTACTTCGGCGCGAATGGCAGCCAAGTGTACGACATTGACTTTCTGGGTGTGAACCAGTTGATCGTGACCGGCGAAGCGTTGTCCACACTGCCCATTCCCCAAGTAGCCGCTCCCCCAGGTGCCACTACCTATCCGCATGGCGGAGGACAGGATGCCTTCGTGGCCTTGTTCAATGCGAACGACCAGTTGCGCTGGATCACCCACTATGGAGGCAGCGGAACGGAGTCCGGGCGCGGGATCGTTTCCTTCGGTAAGTCATTCTATGTACTGGGAACCACGCAAAACGGCGCCATCCCCATAGTGAACAAGTTTGGGGCATACAATGATCCGAATGCCAATGGGTTGCGGGACCAGTTCATTCTCCTGTTCAATGCCAATGCGGTGAACCAATGGGCCACGTATTTTGGCGGAGACTCCTGGGATGATGTTTTTTTCTCGCAGAACATGGCCGTTCACCCTTCCTATGGAGACCTTTATATTGTAGGCAGCACCAGCAGCACCGCAGGCAGTTTACCCCTGCTGGACCCTGGGGCGGGGAGTTACTATAGTGCTGGCAGTGGTCCAGGCACGTATGGATTCATTGCACGTTTCAACGGTTCCACGCAAGCCCTGAAATGGTGTACACTCTTCGGAGGCGGTGGAGGGGGCCGTATGGCCGTCACCGTGAACACTGCAGGTGATGTCTTCACGTGCGGTCGCCTGCAAGGTTCCCTCATGCCTATCACTCCACCACAGCCCTATACCTATGACCAGCCATTGATCAACTGGAACTCCACCTCCACGGGGCCGATCGAACAGGATTGCTACGTAGCACGCTTCCGTTCAAACAACGCGTTGGATTGGTGTACCTATTTCGGTGGTAATGCAGGTCAAGGGCATGAGGAGATGAACACCTTGCTGTACAAAGGCTATTGGCTCTATGCGGCGGGGCTCACTACAAAATACCAAGACCCGAATTCCTACTTCCCACTATGGCAGCAGCCCGATCCATTGGCTTTTTTTGACCCCATATGGAATCAGCAACCCACGGCCCTGGGAAGTGATGCGTACATCGTGAAGTTCTGTCCGGCGCCCTTACCTATTGCAGGGCCAGGTCAGAAATCGGTGCTCGGCACAAGTGCGGGTGGACTACATCTGGTGGCCCTGGGTGGTAGCCAATATCGTTATGTCGGCACAGGAAAACCGGGCTTGCTGCACGTACACAACACAATGGGGCAGGTGGTCCGGTCCTTCCATCTCTCGTGGGCTGGCGATGCCTCAGAAAACTTCCGCTTGGATGAGTTGGCACCAGGGGTGTACATGGTGGGCCTGCATGGAGGTTCACGCACCAAGCTCTACGTGCAGCCATGAGGTGGCGTGCATTGCTGATCGGCATGTGGATTTGTGTCTCGTATCCAACTGAAGCCCAATGGTGGCAAGCGGCGGGCTTGCCAGTGGAATGGCCAAGTGGAGTAACGGAAGTGTATGTGGATACCACTACAGGGACCATGTATTGTCCGGGTTTCCTCCAGGATAGTGCGCACATCTTTCGTTATTGCTCTTACCAGAATGGCATTTGGAGCATTTCCGACCCATTTGAGAATGCGGTATTGACTACCGTAGTATACCAGGACACCCTCATTGTCGGCGGCGTGTTTCTTGATATCAATGACCAGCCGCCAGCATTCATTGCCTGTAGGGTCAATGGCCAATGGATTCCTTATGGCAACATTGACGATACTGTGCGCCGCTTACGAGTGATCGATGGCGAGCTGTATGCGACGGGTACTTTCATCCACGCCGATGGCCATCTATGCAACGGGGTGGCCAAGCGCGTGGGGGGTACATGGGTGAATGTGGGCGAACTACCCGATATGGAGGCCCAGGTGCAGGACATCATCAAGTACAATGGGGAGCTGTACATCGTTGGGGCCCTGCACTACTATGACCTGGGTGCGCATGGCATCGCACGTTTCAATGGCACGCAATGGCTGCCTGCGGGCAACGGCATCATGGGGGGCTTTGCCGCAGGGCTGTGCCTGGAAGTGTACCAAGATGAATTGTACATGGGTGGCTTGATCGATATCGGCGCCGGCAACCCCGGCCATGCTATCATGCGCTGGAACGGGAGCGAATGGAGGTCGGTGGGCACCGGTGTGCAAGGCCCCACAGGCACCTATGACTACCTCTATACGGTGAATGACCTGAGCGTACACAACGGGCTGCTCTATGCGAGTGGAGGGTTCAGCTTTGCAGGCAACGTGCCGGCCATGTACATCGCCACCTGGGACGGTGATCAATGGTGCGGACTGGGCGGCACCTTCAGCAGCCTGGCTCCGATCTACTCGCATGGCTTCCTGGGCGATACCCTTTTCGTAGGCTGCTACGACATGGCCGATGGCCAGCCGGTGAACGGCCTGGCACGGTACATTGGCACCTGGCCGGATACGTGCAGCGTGTCCATGGGCGGAACAGCAGGCGTACATGTACAGCAGCCAGGCGCTCCTGCACAACTCGTTCCGCTGGGTTCAGGCCAATACCGCTTCGTGGGCACGGGAAAAGCCGGTCTACTGCAAGTACACAATGCCATGGGGCAGATGGCCCGTTCCTTCCACTTGAATTGGGCGGGTGATGGCTCGGAGACCTTCCGTTTGGATGGATTGGCTCCCGGGGTGTATGTGGTGGGTTTGTATGGCATGGTGCCCACCAAACTCTACGTGCAGCCATGAGGTGGTGCGTGCCCACCGCGCCCACACTCACCCGCGTTTGCCCACCCGATCAAATCGAAAAGGCTCTACTGGCCGCCGGACATGGAGCGAAGCAATTCAACGGACATCCAGGTCCATGCCCGTTGTTCGTGAAGTGCATCAAGCAGGCAGTGATCCAATGTGCGCGCTGCAAGCGCGCCTCGATCTCCGTCCGCGTTGCAAACGCGGACGAGGGAGGGGTGGGTTGTGGAAGGCTGACCTGTAGATGGGTCCGACAAGTTAACTTTACCGTTCAGGAACCCGAAGCCATGGACATCGCCGCTACAAAGCTCGAATTGATCGAACGCCTCATGTCCATTATGGACGAGAAGACCCTGCGTAAGTTGGTCGGCTATTTCAAGCGGGAAATCCCGGCCGAGGTTGAAGAGGATGACAACATTACGGACGAGGAATATGCCGAGTTCGACGAAGCAATAGCCAAGCACGAACGTGGAGAGGCCAAGTTCCATAGCATGGAGGAATCCATGCGCTTGATCCGTGGGTCAGGCAAAACCAAGTCATGACGTATACGTTGGTGGTCAAGCCGAGCGTGACAGAAGAGGCGGGCCGCATTTATGCCTTCCGCGAAGGCGAGCGTAGAGGTTCGGGCGATCGGTTCCTCGCGGCTTTGGCGGAATGTTATGCCCGGATCCAGGCCAATCCCCACGGCTACCAGGTCCGCAAAGGCGAGTACCGCCATGTGATGCTCGCCAAACTGAAATACCGCATTGTTTTCCGGGTGAAAGGCGCACTGATCTTCGTAGTGCAATTGCGCCACACCAGCCGTAGGCCCAGTAAGCGGTTTGGGCCATAGCCCTAATGGAATGTGGCGTGTAGTTGGATACGATCGTGTGTAGGCCGTGAAAGGTAGTTCGTAGGGCGTGATTCGAAGGGAACAGGGTTCCGACAGCACGCGCTCTGCTTTTTGCCGAGTGCGTTCCGTCGTAGGGCCTCCGGCCCGCCAAATTCACTACTTGCAAGTGTGGCTCGTATACGGCCTTGCTTCGCCGAAGCGGCTACGCCAAGACAATGCCGGAGGTCAACCGGCACGCTCGCTCGGGAAAAACCCGAGTGGGTGCTCGCGGTGGGCCACGCGAGCGAATGCAGATCCATGCCCGTTGTTCGTGAAATGCGTCAAGCAAGCAGCGATCCAATGTGCGCGCTGCAAGCGCGCCTCGATCTTCGTCCGCGTTGCAATCGCGGACGAGGGAGAGGGCGCCACGACAAGTGACATTCCGCACCTGCGCCCTGCCCCCAGCGCGTAAGTTTGCGCCCCGGAACCATGAGCCAAACACCCGAACTCCTCCAGTGCCTGATCATCGGATCGGGACCCGCCGCCTACTCCGCCGCCATCTATGCCGCCCGCGCCGACCTCAAGCCGGTGATCATTGAAGGGCCCAAGCCCGGCGGCCAGCTGATGGACACCACCGACGTGGACAACTACCCCGGCTACCCCGATGGCCGCACCGGTCCGGAAATGATGGAGGACCTGAAGAAGCAGGCCCAACGTTTCGACACGGACGTGCGCAGCGGCTGGGTGACCAAGGTGGACTTTACCGGCCCGATCCACAAGGTGTGGGTGGATGAAAAAACGGAGATCCATGCGCGCACCGTGATCATCGCCACCGGCGCCAGCGCCAAGTGGCTCGGACTGCCCAACGAGATGCGCCTGCGCGACCTCGGCGGCGGCGTTTCCGCCTGTGCCGTGTGCGACGGCTTCTTTTACCGCGGCCATACCGTGGCCATGGTGGGCGCCGGCGATACCGCCGCCGAAGAAGCCACCTACCTGGCCAAGCTCGCCAAGAAGGTGTACATGCTGGTGCGCCGCGATGAGTTCCGCGCCAGCAAGGCCATGGTACACCGCGTGGAGAACACGCCGAACATCGAAGTGCTGTACAACCACGAGGTGCGCGACGTGATCGGCGGCAACACCGTGGAAGGCGTGGTGATCGAGAACAACAAGACTGGCGAAAAGCGCAACCTCGAGGTCACCGGGCTGTTCATCGCCATCGGCCACAAGCCCGCCACCGAGCTTTTCAAGGATTGGCTGGACATGGACGACATGGGCTACCTGAAGCACACGCCCGACCGCACCAGCACCAAGATCCCCGGCGTGTTCGTGGCCGGCGACTGCGCGGACCACGTGTACCGCCAGGCCGTCACCAGCGCGGGCACCGGCTGCATGGCCGCATTGGACGCCGAACGCTGGCTGGCCGCGCAAGGCTCGCATTGAACAAGTCGAATGGACGTTGATGGGCGCGGATCGACCCGCGTCCATCAACGTCCATTCATGCTTACCAACAACCGCTTCCGCAGTCTCTACCTTTCGCCCCACAAGGAACCAACATCATGATCCGCTCTTTCCGCCAGCTTCTTCCCGTAGCCGTGGGGCTTCTCTTCGCCCAAGGCACAAACGCCCAGTACACCACCCCCAACACGGGTCTTTCCTACACCCTCGCCGATCTTGTGGCCGTCTCCGGCGGTGTGATCACTGCTACCTCGGCCACGGGCTATTTGCAGTCCGCCGACTTCACGCTGGCCGCGAACGACACATTGCTGATCGAGGAGGACATTACTTGGGCCGTGGCGAGCAGCGCTGCCATCAACATATATGGGAAATTCCTCGCGGCACCTCCCGTGGAGGCCGTCATCACGGCGGAGAATGCGGCGCTCCAACACGAAGGCATACGCTTCGAGGATGGATCAGTGATCGATCTGCAACGCGTTGCCATCACCGACGGCGGCGGAATTAAAAGCCTGACCGACAACCTCGCGCTGGCCTACTGCACCATCTCCAACCAGGCTTCCAATGCCACTACCGGCGCGGCTTTGGAACTGTCCGACGGCAAGGTGTACATCGACCACGTGGAATTCAGCGGCAATGAGGACGCCGCCATCTCCTCCGCAGCAAACGGTGCAGCGGCCCCTCAGATCACCCACTGCACCTTCCTGCAGAACGGCTACGACAACGAGAACCGGCCGCAGATCAACCTCGGCCCCTCCGGCGCGGACACCACCGTGATCCGTAACAACACCGTCATCGGTGATCCCGCCCACACCATGGTCGGCGGCATTGCCTTCTCCTCCCTGTTGGGCAACCCCGGCCACGTGGTGATCGACTCCAACACCGTAACGGGCAACCGCTACGGGATCACCGTCACGGGCAGCTACATCATTGCCTCGGTCACCAACAATATCCTTGCGGACAACAACACCCAGGGCGACCCGAACCTGGGCGGAAGCGGCCTGAATCTCTACGGGGGCTCCACCAACATTTCCGTGGTGTCCGGCAATACGATCACCGGCAACCTGTGGGGCGTGACCATCCAGAGCACCGCCACGGTGAACCTGGGCGATACGGCCGCAGCCAACTACAACCCCGGCGGCAATTCCTTCTCCAACAACGGCAACAACGGGGTGATCTACGCCCTGTACAACAACACGCCCAACACGGTGCCCGCGATGAACAACTGCTGGGACATCGACAACCCGTCCATCGACAGCACCGCCGCCGCGGAAGTGATCTTCGACGTGGCAGACGATGCCGCCCTGGGTGAGGTCTTCTTCATGCCCTATTCCAACTGCGGGATCGTCACGGCCCTTGGTGAAACACCGGCATCCGAAGCGGTGGCTGTTTTCCCGAATCCTTCCAACGGGCAAGTGACTGTTCACAGTACCGTTTCGATCGACAACCTATCCTTGTTCAACGCAAACGGCCAACTGGTGCGCACACATCGTGGCCCCGTGCGGGGACCGTGGTCACTGGGTGATCTGGGAACAGGCTTGTACTTGCTGAAAGCCACCACCCCTGCTGGCGTGGAGTACACCCAGCGGATCGTGGTGGAGTAAAGAGATCCCTCAGGATCCCCTTTGAGAGACCACTGAGGGAGCAAAGGGATAAAATGGACACGGATGGACGCGATCTGATTCGCGTCCATCCGTGTCCATTTGAGGTGCTACCTCCGCACGCTGATCACATCGTGTACCAAAAACGCCAAGGCCTTCCCCACGATGCGCCCCTGTGATGGTGTGTTGGGCGCGGCCTCCGGAAGATGCACGTAAGGCACGGGGCGCGGTGAGCCCATGATGCGCCGCAGGTAGTAGCGCGCTTCCTCCAGCACCATGCCGCTTGGGCTGAATGCCGAGGAGGGCATGTGGCGGATCACGTCCATGTCCAGCTCCACGCATAGCGGCGTATCCGCTGCGGCCACGAATTCATCCAGTTCGCGATGGAAGCGCAACGGGTCCATCATGTACTCGGCGTAGAACGTGTGGTACACGTCGTGGTCGTCCATGAACTGCAGGATGGCCTCGCTGTTGCGCGCGCGGTGCAGGGCGAAAACGGCATACTCGCGGATGAAGCCGTTGATGATGCCGTAGCTGAAGGAATTGCCGCTGTGCCTGCCCTCCAACTGTCGGCAATCGGCGTGCGGGTCCAGGTTGACCACGTCCACGGCATGGCCGAGCACCCGGCTGGCCGCCTGGATCAGCGGGTAAGCGTTGTTGTGGCCGCCACCGATCACAACGGGCACCTTGCCGGCCTGCATCACCGGAAGTACGGTGCGCAACACGAACTCATCCAGTTCCTCCACGCGCTCCCTCAGGGTGGCTTGGTCCAGTTCCGCATCGGGATCCGCAGGATCGATGCGGCCCAGCACATGCACGCTGCCCGGTGTGATGAAGCGGTTGGCCTGCAGGTTGAGGAAGTTGGGCAGGAAAGCATCCCAGCCGTTGCGCGCGCCAGCCAAGCCGTTGTTGGCGCGCGGGCCGATGTCCTCGCAAATGCCCAGCAGCACATAACGGCACGCTTCATCACGCCAGTCGGCGGCCAGCACCTCTCCCAGCTTGGTTTCGCCGGAGCGGTACGATACCATCGAACTAAGCTCATCAGCTTTAAGCGTTCGGAAGCGGAAGTTGGGGATGCTCATGTTTTACTTATCCATTCCCGAAAATCCCCTTCGGCTCCAGGCTGTTCCACCTTCCGGCCTGCACGCCCCGAGATCTTTGCGGCGGGTTTGTCCTGATTGGAATTGGAAGAGGTCACTTCCGGATAAATTTCTTCCTGTGGTCTTGCTTGGTGTGGAACACGCGCATCACAACCACTTCCCGTTCCAATGGGCGATAGACCACTACATACGGGAAGCGCTTCACCCGGGCTTGCCTGAATTCACCGTAGATCCCGGGATGGCGACGGGGGTTGGATGCAATGCCCCCCAAGCACCGTTGCAACTCCAACAGGAACTGCCCGCCCAATCCTTCGCGCTTGGCTGCGTACCACTGAACGGCATGATAGACATCCTTTCGGGCCTTTGCCCGGAAGACCAGCTCATGCCCCATTGCCGATGCCGCCTCGTGCGTGGGCTTTCACCTCCGCCCAGGTGTAGTTCTTCCCTTTACCCTTCACAAAGTCCGCGAGATCTGCATCCAATTCCGATCTCTGCGCAGGGGTTAGCGTGAATGAACCCTTACCGCCCATCAGCTGGTCCACCGTGCGCAGTTGGTCTTCATCATCGCAATCGAGAATGCGCTTCGCCAATGCCAGCTTTAGCTCAGTGAGGTTCTTCATGGTTCATCAAAGGTAAGTCCGGCATGGCCGTTGTGCGGCCATACAGCGGCATCAGCACAGGCTTGGCAGGAATAGCCCTACTCAACCTCCCATCCTCCCAATTTCAACCAAAGCCGCACCAGTTCCCGCTTGTGCAACGGAATGTCCCAATCACCGTCGTAGCGGACGAAGGTGGGCACCAGTTCACCGGCCACCACCGTATTGTCCACATGGATGCTGATGTCGAAGTCCAGCATGACCGAGGCGTGGGCAATGCGGTATTCCCGCGCGATCACCTGCATGGTGGATTGATCGAACCAAGTGCGCATCGTTTTGATCACCGTGGCATCTTCAGGCGCGCGCTTTCCGTTCAGGCTGTCCTTGGCCGCTGCGCTGAACAACCAGCAGGGCCTCCGGTTGCGGTGTTCCTGGGCAATGGTGAAGTTGTACAGCGGTGCCATGTGCGCATCGAAGAGCGCGAGCTTGTCGCCGATGAAGGGCACGCTGGCGATCTCCTGGCCCGGATTGAACATGAACTGCTTCAGTTCATCCTTGTACTCTTCCATGCGCCCCCTGCCTCCCCTGCCCCGTTCGTACGCGGCAATGCCGTTGTCCGCGTGCCAAGTGCCCTTCGGCCAGAAGAGGTCTTCATACAGTTCGGCGGTCAGGTAGCGCATCTCCCCGTTACGTTCGCGCAGCTTTCCGCCTTCCGCGCTGCTGTCCACGTGCAGTTCCGCCATGGCCCCGTCCCTCGCCAACTGCCCTTTGCGGTAGAGCGTGGCCTTCTCTTTCTCCCCCTTGTTCCGCACAGCGAGACCGCTCTCCACGGTATGGGGCCAATAGCGCATGTTCAGGAAGGCGTGCAGGAAACTCGTGTCCGTTTTCACGTGCTGCATGAAGCCCTCCAGGTCCAGGCCTGGTGCGCGGCCGTGGATCACCACGGCGCCGAGCTGGTACACGTTGGATAGCGTGTCATCCACGGTTTGTGCAGCGCCCTGGCCGGGGGCAATGGTTGCGGCGACCACGCACGCAAGCGCTATGCAGGTGCGGACCATCAGTGCTGGCGCGTGGGCCCCAGGCTGGTGTAGAGCTGGTACTTTTTCTTCATGTACACCAGGAAGTCGTACTGCGACAGGCTCTTCAGCACTTCCTCGGGCACGTTGCAGAAATCGATGAAGTCGTCGAAGCTGTCATCACTGAGGTTGATGATACCGTAGTCCACGTACTGCTGCAGCAGCTCCCTGAGCAGTTCGCGCTTCTTGTCCTCGTTCTCCAATTGCGCCACCAGCCGCTTGCTTCGCTCGCGGCGGCTGAAGGATTCATAGAGAAAGGTGATCGGACTTTCCAAGGCGTTGATGCCGGTTTCCCTGTAATCCTTTTCGTTGTAGCCCAGCTTTTCAATGTCTTGCTGGATCTGCTTGAGGGTGCGCTGCGGCAGCACGGCCACGGGCTGCAGGTCGATGTTCCAAGGGCGCAGTGTGATCTTCAGGCGTTGCAGTTCCTCATCGGGGTATTCGCCCAGCGGCAAGGTGCGGGTGACATATCCTCCCGCACCGATCAACAAGGTATCGTCCCGCTGCACCCAGGCCGAGAAGCTGCCGTCGGTGTTGCCGAAGGTGCCCGCACGGGTGCGGCGGTTCACGATCATCAGGTCATAGAACGTCTTCTCGCCGTCGCCGCCGGACACTGTGCCCTTCACTTGCACTGGTCCCTGGGCCAGTGCCATGGTTGGCAGCAACAACAACAGGAGGAGCCATTTGTACATGCGGGTGCGAAAATACTGGACCCGCAGGGCCAAGACCGTGCCGATTTCCCGGCGTACCGGACATGCCATCGGAAAGGGCACGCCTGAAACCGCCGACCGACCCATTGGAATGCCGCCCGTCGCATGGCCAGCTTTCCCATTTCCGGCGTGTTTGTGTTGCGGGCCGCCTCCCCGGGACCTGTTGAACTGACAATGGTCATCCGGCAGGCGGAGCTCGCTGCTGACCTTTGCCGGGTATGACCCCTATCATCTAACCGTTCACCGTTCCGATGTCAGAAAAGCACATTTCCTGGGCCGAGCCTTACAAGATCAAAATGGTTGAGCTGATCGCCATGACCACCCGCGAGCAGCGCGAGGCGGCCTTGACGGAAGCCGGATACAACACCTTTCTCCTGCCGTCCGAAAAGGTCTACATCGACCTGCTGACCGATAGCGGCACCAGCGCCATGAGCGACCGCCAGTGGGCGGGCATGATGATGGGCGATGAGGCCTACGCCGGAAGCCGCAACTTCTACAACTTGGAGAAAGCGATCCAGGAAACCTACGGCTACAAGTACATCGTGCCCACGCACCAAGGCCGGGGCGCGGAGAACATCCTCTCGCAGATCCTGATCAAAAAGGGGCAGTTGGTGCCGGGCAACATGTATTTCACCACCACGCGCCTGCACCAGGAGCTGGCCGGAGGCACCTTCGCCGACATCATCATCGATGAAGCGCACGACCCGCAGAACACCTTTCCCTTCAAAGGCAACGTGGACCTGAACAAGCTGCAGGCACTGATCGACAAGCACGGCGCGGCCCGGATCGCCTACGTTTCCATTGCCACCACGGTGAACATGGCCGGCGGCCAGCCCGTGTCCATGGCCAACCTGAAGGAGTTGCGGGCCCTGTGCAACAAGCACGGCATCCGCATCATCCACGATATGACGCGTGTGGCGGAGAACGCCTACATGATCCAGCAATTGGAGCAGGGCCATGCGCACCGCAGCGTGGCCGATATCGTCCGTGAGATCTGCTCGCTTACCGACGGCGCCACCATGAGCGCCAAGAAGGACGCGTTGGTCAACATCGGCGGTTTCCTGGCCGTGAATGACTGGGACGTGTTCGAGGAGGCCCGCAACATGGTGGTGGTCTATGAAGGCCTGCACACCTACGGCGGCCTGGCCGGGCGCGATATGGAAGCCATGGCCATCGGCATCGGCGAGAGCGTGCAGGAAGACCACATCCGCGCCCGCGTGGGCCAGGTGTTCTATTTGGGCAAGAAACTGCTCGATGCAGGCATTCCCATCGTGAAGCCCGTGGGCACCCACGGCGTGTTCCTCGATGCGAAGGCCTTCCTGCCGCACCTGCCGCAGCTCGCCTTCCCCGCGCAGGTGTTGGCCGCGGAACTTTATTTGGAGAGCGGTGTGCGTGCCATGGAGCGCGGCATTGTCAGCGCCGGCCGCAACAAGGACACCGGCGACCACTACTATCCCGAGCTGGAGCTGGTGCGCCTTACCATTCCCCGCCGCGCCTACACCCAGGCCCACATGGACGTGGTGGCCGAAAGCGTGGAGCGCGTGTACGAGCGGCGCCAGTCCATCACCGGCCTGAAGATGGTCTACGAGCCGAAATATCTCCGGTTCTTCCAAGCACGGTTTGAACGCCTTTCCGCCTGATCCATAAGCCCCGAGACCCCCGCAACCCCGGCCGATCGTGATGCACATCACATTCCGGGGATGCCTACGGCCGCAACTTGCGCCCTACTAACCCCCCAAAACCAGACCAGCAGATGAAACACGAAGTGGAGGCCATGTGGATGCAGGGCATGCAATTCAATGCCCTTGTGCAAGGGCATACCGTGGTGATGGACGCCCCGGAACGCGTAGGCGGCCAGGACCAAGGCCCGATACCCAAGCCGTTCGTGCTCTCCGCCCTGGCCGGTTGCACCGGCATGGACGTGGTGGCCCTGCTGCGCAAGGAGGGAAAGAAGCCCACGGCCTTCGACCTGCGCATCAGCGGGGAGCTGTCAAAGGGCGCGCCCATGGTGTATGTGGGCGTGCATGTGGTGTACGATGTTCAAGGCGATCCGGCCGATGAACAGGCCGTGCTGAACGTAGTGGCCCGCTCCCAGAACGAGATCTGCGGCGTGAGCGCCATGCTCAAATGCAGCATGCCCGTAACCTGGGAACTGATCTACAACGGCCGTACCGTGCCGGTGCCGCAAAACGCCGTGGCCACACCTGCTTGAACGTCGGGACCTACTTTCGGGGCCTGACACCTTCCATGAACCTTCGCACCATCGCCCCGAAACGCCCTTTCCGGCGGGCCCGGTCTCACTGATGGTCCGGCTCCACTACCCATGAACGGGCAACCCACACCGCAAACGTTCCACATCCCCGTGATGGGGCTGGGGTACACCATTGACACACCGCTGAAGGTGGCCCATCTGGGTATCTCCTCCGTGGTGTCCATCATCGAGGATGAGCTGATCGAGCGCATGCGCGAACACCATTGCGAACAGGCCGGCGAACCCTACGAGCCCATCCCCAAGCCGGGCCCTGACCACCGCGCGCGGCGCATCACCGCTTACTTGGACCTGCTGCAGCGCCTGGTGGACCGCAACATGGAACGCCTGCGCGCCACGCCCATCACCAGGGGCTCGGCCAGTGCCCGCTACTTCGACCTGCTGCCCGGCAACTCCCCGCTGCGCCAACGCTACCTCCAGGTATTGGCCATGCCCCGCGGGACGGAACGCGACCGCACCGAAGCGGCCCTGCGGGAAACCATGGTGCCCGGGGCCATCGATGTGAACATCATGGCCAAGATCGATCCGGTGAACTACGACCGCGACGGCATCGCGCTGCCCCCGGAATACTGCGATGCCATGGCTTCCTTCCGCGGGTTTGCCAACAGCTCCCTGCGCACCTCCCTGGTGCTCAGCGCCGGCTACAACCCCAGGCTCTACGCCTACATCCCGCAGTTCGACGACTTCCTGCCGGACGCACACGGACAACTTCGCAAGCGCATCACCCTCAAGGTAAGCGACCTGCGTTCGGCGCAGGTCCAGGGCCGCCTGCTGGCCAAAAAGGGCGTGTGGGTATCGGAGTTCCGCATTGAATCCGGCCTCAACTGCGGCGGCCATGCCTTCGCCACGGACGGCCTGCTCATGGGGCCCATCCTGGATGCCTTCCGATCGGAACGCGAAGCCTTGGCCGAAGAGCTCTGGCACAGTTGCAACATGGCTTTGGCCGCAGCCGGCAAGCCCGGGTTCACCCAACGGCCGGCACAGCGCATCACTGCCCAAGGCGGCATCGGCACGGCCGCCGAGGATCTTTTCCTGCGGGAGTACTACGGCGTGGACGGCACCGGCTGGGGCAGCCCCTTCCTCTTCGTGCCCGAGGCCACCAACGTGGACCCGGCCACCTTGGACCAATTGCTCCATGCCCGGCCCCAGGACTACTTCCTCAGTCACGCTTCCCCATTGGGCGTACCCTTCCACAACTTCCGGCCCAGCAGCTCCGAAGCTCAGCGCAAGGCCCGCATCGCCAAGAACCGGCCCGGCAGCGCCTGCTACAAGGAGTTCCTGCGCAACAACACCGAATTCACCGAAATCCCCATCTGCACCGCCTCCCGGCAGTACCAGCACCTGAAGATCAAGCAGCTCAAGACCCTCGGCCTTGATCCCGACACCCTGCAGCACGAGATCGACGCGGTGACCGAAAAGGATTGTTTGTGCGAAGGCCTCGGCGCCGCAGCCATCCTCAATGCCGGCCGCACCCCCGCCCACAAGCTGGAGGCCGTGGCCATTTGCCCCGGCCCCAACGCCGCCTACTTCCACAAGAAGGTCACCCTGCAGACCATGGTGGACCACATCCACGGCCGCACCAACCTGCTTGCCGGCGCCGACAGGCCGCACATGTTCGTCAAAGAACTCTCGCTCTACGTGGACTACCTCCGCGGCGAGCTCAAGCGCGTGGCCGCCGAGGCCAATGCCAAGCAACAACGGCGCCTGGCCGCCTTCCGCAGCAACCTGCTCGATGGCGTGCAGCACTACACCGACCTGTTGCCCGTGCTGCAAGAACGGATCGCCGCCGATGTGCAGCGCATGCGCACCGACCTGGAGCGCTATGCCGCCGAGATCAAGGCCATGGCGCTTCCCGAGCCCCTGCCCGTGGCGTGATCCACTCCTCACCCCCGTCCATCCCCCTGTTATTCCAGAGACCATGAAACACCGTACCATCATTGAGCCCTTCCGTATCAAAAGCGTGGAGCCCATCGGGCTGAGCACCGAGGCGGAACGGGCCGTACAACTGAAGGCTGCGCACTTCAACCCGTTCCTGCTGCGCTCCGAAGACGTGGTGATCGACCTGATGACCGACAGCGGCACCGGGGCCATGAGCGCCCACCAGTGGGCCGGCGTGATGGAGGGCGACGAAGCTTATGCCGGTTCACGTTCTTGGGTACGGATGGAAAAAACCATCCAGGACCTCACCAGCATGCACCACGTGCTGCCCACCCACCAGGGCCGCGCTGCGGAACGCATCATCTACGGGCACCTCGGCGGGCCGGGCAAGGTCTTCATCAGCAACACGCACTTCGACACCACACGGGCCAACATCGAATTCTCCGGTGCCACGGCCATCGATATTCCCATTCCCGAAGGACAGGACCCGGCCGCCCAACACCCCTTCAAGGGCAACATGGACCTGGGCCGGTTGGATGAGCTGCTCAAAGCCAACAAGGGCCAGGTGGGCGCTGTGATCCTCACGGTGACCAACAACAGCGGTGGAGGCCAACCCGTGAGCATGGCCAATGCCGAAGGCGTGGCCGCCATATGCAAGCGGCACGGCGTACCCTTTATGCTGGACTGCTGCCGCGTGGCCGAGAACAGCTGGTTCGTGAAGCACCGCGAACCCGGCATGGAGAAACTCTCCTACCGCGAGATCGCACAGCGCATGTTCGCCCTGGCCGACGGCGCCGTGATGAGCGCCAAGAAGGACGGCATGGTGAACATGGGCGGCTTCCTTGCCTTGCGCAACGCGGAGCTGGCCGAGGCCTGCACCAACCTGCTGATCATCACCGAAGGCTTCACCACCTATGGCGGGCTCAGCGGCCGCGACATGGAGGCCATCGCCACCGGCCTGCAGGAGGTCTTCGATCCGCACTACCTCAACTACCGCATCCGCAGCACCACCTTCCTGGGCGATCGGCTGCACGAACTGGGCGTACCCTTGATGCGCCCGATCGGCGGCCATGCCGTGTACATCGATGCCAAGGCGCTCTACCCCCACATTCCGCCGCACCAATACCCCGGCCAGGCGCTGGTATGCGAGCTGTACCGGTTGGGCGGCATCCGCAGCGTGGAGATCGGCTCGGTGATGTTCGGCACCTATGCCACCGACGGCACTCTGGTGCCCGCCCGGATGGAACTGGTGAGGCTGGCCATTCCCCGCCGGGTGTACACCCAAAGCCACATTGAATATGTGGCCGAGACTTTCGAGGAGATCATGCGCACGCGTGACCAGGTCCGCGGCCTGCGCATCATCAAGGAACCCCGCTTCCTGCGGCACTTCACGGCGCACTTCGAGGAATTGGCATAGGCCCCGCCCATGGGGCGCTACGGTGTTGCCAGCATGCGTTCCAGCGCGGCGGGCTTGCGCAGGCGCACTTCCTTGCCCACCAGCTCCACCAGTTCCTGCTGCTGCAGCGATGCCAAGGCGCGCACCACGGACTCGTAGGTGGTATCGGCCATGCTGGCGATATCCTTGCGCGAAAGCGTGAACGCCAGCTTCCGCGGGTCCGCCTCATCCATGCCGAAGGTGTCCCGGCAGAGCATCAGCACCTTCACCACCCGCCTCACCACGTCCAAGGTCATCAGGTCACGCGTATCCTGGTCCAATTGCCGCATGCGGGCCGCGAAGTACATCAAAAACTGGTAGCAGAACAGGTTGTTGGCCTTCAGGGTGCTCTGGAACAAGGGCATCGGGATCATGTTCATCACCGTGGGGCCCAAGGCTATGGCGCTGGCGGCATACACCGGTTCATCCCCCAGCCCGCGATGGCCCAGCACCTCTCCCTTGCCGGCCAGCCGGACAATGCGGTTCCGGCCCTTCCCCAGGTCGGCCACCACTTTCACGCGCCCCTGATGCACCATGTACATGTGGCTGGCCCGCTCCCCGGCGGAAAAGATGGCCTGGCCCTTGGCAAAGGAGAGCTGGGCGTTCTTCTCCTTGAGCAATTGCTTCCATTCGGGATAGCAATACTGCCGGATCAATTCCTCCAACGTGGCCAAGGGTGCACTATCGTTCTCGTTCATGGAGCCGCGAAAGTAGAGGTGTACGCATTGTGGCGAAGCCGGAACGCAGGGCAAGCGCATCCAAGGTCCAACGATCGAAGGCCCGGATCGGCGCTCGGGGATCGGTGTGCCGGCCTTCGGCCCCGCTCAGGGCGAGGTATGGATGAATACAGCGTGAAATACGCGAACGGCCTTGAGGATCGGCCAAAGGGCACGGCCGATCCGGCCCTGCTCAGCAAGGTGCGCAGCATGCGCGCAGCCCAAGGGCCAACACCACACCATGCCGAAGGGTATTCCTTGATGCCGAACACAACGTTGCGCCATGCCGGACAACGCACGGCCCGCTGCATGCGTTTGCCCCGGTCAAAAGGGGCTCCCCAAGGCAGGGTCCGTGAGGAAATCCTCATCGGTCAGCGTGTGCAGGAAGGCAACCAGGTCCGCTTTCTGCTGCGGGGTGAGGCCCAAGGTCAGGCCAGTGCCCGGCTTGGTCATGATCGGGTCCAAGCTGGGCGAATGGTGCACCCCTCCGCTGTAGAAAGCGAGCACTTCCTCCAAGGTCTGGAACCGCCCGTCGTGCATGTAGGGGGCGGTTTGGGCGATGTTGCGCAAGGTGGGTGTCTTGAACGCGCCCAGGTCGAAGGGGTTTCCGGTAACGGCGTAGCGCCCAACCCCGGTGCCGCTGAAGATGCTGTCCAAGCCGATGTTGTGGAAGGCATTGTCGGTCATCAATGGCAGGCTGTGGCAGTGGAAACAATCACCGGCTTCGGTAAGGAAAAGGTTCATGCCGCTGAGCTCTTGCGGGCTCAACGTTCCCTCATAGCGCAAGTACTGGTCGAAGCGGCTGTTGAACGAGGTGATCCGCCGCATCCATTGTGCCAACGCCATGGCCACCTCCCGGGCGGTGATGCTGCAGGTGCCGAACGCTTGCCGGAACAGTGCCGGATACTCCGGGCGGGCGCGCAGCGCTTGGATGTCCACCTGGAAGAATTCCTCCACTTCAAAGCGCATCACATCCTCCAAGGTGCCTTCCACCCCTCCGTTCCACAGGAAATGGGTGCTCCAGCCCAGGTTGGCATGGGAGAGCACATTGGTTCCCGCCGTGGGTACGGTGAAGGCCTTGTCCTGGTGGTGGCAACTGGCACAGGCGAAGCCTTGGTACGGGCCATTGAGGGAGAGCAGGGTGTCGTAATACAGCCTGCGCCCCAGGGCCACACCCTCCACGGTAAGCGGGTTGTCCGCAGGGATCACCGGTGGCGGTGCATACGCCGGAAGGTCCAGCTGCAGCGGCGTGGTGCCTGAGGCGCAGGGATCCACCGGCTCTTGCGCTTCATGGCGGCAGCCCGTGCCGAGCCACAGGCCTAAGAAGAGGAACAACAGGGCGGCGCTGGCCTTGTTCATGGCCGGTGCTCGAAGGTGAAGGCATCGGCGCAGTTGTCGCGCAGCAGGCCCATGAGCACCATGCTGCCCATGCTTTGGTTGCCCGTGGCCAGGTCATAGGTGTGCGGGTTGCGGAACACTTCGTTCAGATTGAACCGCAGTGCCAAGGTGTCCGCCGTGCCGTCCAGCGTGAATGTGGCGGGCATGCTGCAATGCACCAGCTGCTCATTACGGCCCAGGTGCATGGCGAAGCCAGCCGCCGTGCCATTGTGTATGAAGTGGCCTTCGAACTTCATGAAGTGGTATCCGCCCCCCATGGGGTCCGGCCACGCCATGTTCAAGTTTTCCAATGTGGCCGGCAGCGCGCCGGTCTGGTTCAAGCCCGGCGGCAGGCCCAACTGTACGGCCACCCCGCTGTATGTGCCGCCGGGGAGCGTACCGAGCTTAAAGGCGGTCTGGCCCTCGGCATTCACGTACCAAGGCCCTGGGATCTCCAGGTCCGGTGTGCCCGGTGAACCGAGCAGTGTCAGCCCGCTCAGGTAGTATTCCAAGCGGGTTACCCCGTAGGCATGCCCGGCTGCGTTCACGTACAGAATGGAGTCGAAAGCCAGGCCCATGGCGTCCACTTCATGTTCGAGCAGCAGGGTGGAGGCGGTGGAGGCCGGTTGCGGTTGTGGCGGGGCCGGGCCATCCTTTTTACAAGCTGCCAGGGCCAAGACAAGCAACAACAGGAGGCGGAATCGGGACATGGCTGCGAAAACGGTTATTACCGGACATGAAGCAATTGCATGCCGGCCCGCATGTCAATGATGCCCATCAGGGTGGCGGTTGATCGGCCGGCGCGCCGGTGTACCGTTTGCCGCAGGACGCAAAAAAAAAATACGGCCCCGGCGCAACGCCGGGGCCGTATTTAATAAAAGGCCCGCGCATCTGTAAGCCGGATCCTGTTTCCACGTGCGGGCACGCGGAACTCCGCCATTTATCTGGGACTGCGCTCACGCGCAGCCTCTATCGACCTACCCGCCGGGATCGGACGGGCCGTCCTTTTCACGCCCGAAGGCGGGATCCCCGGCCTATTTGGCCTTTCAGCCCGTGGGGTTTTCCAGCCGCCGCCATCACTGGCGGCGCGGTGGTCTCTTGCACCACCCTTTCACCCATGCCTGTGCCTTGCGGCCATCGGCGGTTTGCTTTCTGTTGCACTGTCCGTGGTGCCGCCGTCGCCGACGGCACCCCTTCCCGTTAGGAAGCACGGTGCCCTTTGCTGCCCGGACTTTCCTCCCCTCCGGCCTTGCGGCAGAAGAAGCGGCGGAGCGATGCGCGGGATGTCAAGGAACGTTCCGGTGAACCTGCCTCAGTAGTGAAGGATCTCCACTGCCGTGGCCCCGTGGCCGTAGCGCCGGGGGTCCGCGTCATCAAAGCGCACGCCCTGATAGAACTGCAAGGCCTTGCGTACTTCTTCGCGCAGCACCCCTTCGCCTACGCCATGGATCACAATGACGCGCCGCTTGCGCTCGCGGATCGCCGCATTCAGCCGACGCTCGAAATAATCCAGCTGAAAGCTCAGCTTCTCCCCATCGCTCAACGCCCGTTCATCCTCCACCAACTTGTTCAGGTGGAGGTCCACCACCATCACCGCCGGATCCTCCACCGCCTGGTGCGCACGGCCACTGTTTTCCGGTGAAGCCCCACGCCCTTTGTCCCGCTGGATGCGCTCGGCCAACCGGTCGTTGGAGGCCCGCAAGCGGGCATGATGATCGCTCACCGCACGGCTTGGATCGCAGCTGTTGGGCACCAGCTCATTCACGGGGTACACCAGCTCGAATCCGTCATGGGTGCGCACCTTCACACGGTCCCGCCCCACATTGGCCAATACCATGCCGCCGCCCACCTCATTGAGGAAGGAGACTTCATCACCGGGTGCCAATTGCCGTTGCGCGGACATTGTGCAAATTTACGGATCATGCCACGCATCACCACCTTGCTTGCCACTGCGCTGCTGTTGTTGCCCGCCGCCCTCGCACAAAGTTTCTCCGCACCGGAACCTTTGGGCGGCAAACAAGCGGTGAACTGGTTGCTGCAGCAGGAACAACGCTTTCCCGAGGCGGCCTTGGCCGCTGGCACCGAGGGCGAGGTGGTAGTGGCCTTCAAGGTAATGGCCGACGGGTCGAGCAGCCAACTGCGGGTGCAGATCCCCTTGGAGCCAGCCTGCGATGCCGAAGCCTTGCGCCTGGCGCGCATGATCCGCTGGAAACCTGCCTCGGTGGGCGGTACCGTGCTCGACAGTGACCACAGCATCACCATCCCGTTCAATGCCAAACGCTACCGGAAGCTGCACGCCAAGGGCCCCTCCTGTTCGCCGCTGCCCGCAGACCGGGAAGTGGACGGCAGCAACGTGTTGTATGCAGACCGCCAAGTGGATACGCTTGCCGCACCGCGAATGGACGGCGGCCTGCAGGCGCTGCCGGCCTTCCTGGCCTCCAACCTCAAATACCCGCCCGAAGCGTTCCGGCTCGATATCCAAGGCAAGGTATCCATTGAGTTTGTAGTGGAGACCGGCGGCAGTGTGAGCAACTTGCGCACCCTCAACTTTCTCGGCGGCGGCTGTGATGAGGAGGCCATGCGGTTGGCGCGAACGATCTGCTGGGAACCGGCCATCAAGGACGGAAAACGGGTGCGCAGCGTGATGAAGCTGGACATCCAGTTCCGGCTGGATCCTTCGAGCAGGTGATGGAGGTTCACCGCCAAAACGCCCAATAGGTCGGACACATCTCAATCGAAACCGCGAAGCATGCGGGGATGACCGCCAAGACGCCGAGTGGGCTTTACGCCACGCTCGCTTGGCGTGCTCGCGGCAGTCCAATTCCCCACATCTTTACCCCCATGAAGAAGCGCGGGCCCTGGACCACCTTGAGCGAGCGGCATGCCTATGAAACGCCGTGGATCGCCGTTACGCACCATGAGGTGATCGACCCCGGGGGCAAGCAAGGCGTGTACGGCGTGATCCATTTCAAGAACATTGCCGTGGGCGTGATCCCGCTGGATGAAGCGCTGAACACGTGGATCGTGGGCCAGTACCGCTATCCGCTGGAGGCGTACAACTGGGAAATGCCCGAAGGCGGCGGCCAGCGCGGGGTGCCCGCACAGGAGAGCGCCAAGCGCGAACTGCGCGAGGAGGTGGGCATTGAAGCGGCGCGTTGGACGGAGATCTTGCAGATGGACCTGAGCAACAGCGCCAGCGATGAGCAGGCCGTGATCTTTGTGGCGCAAGGGCTCACATTTCACGCGCCCCAGCCCGACCATGATGAGCAACTGGAACAACGCAAGCTGCCTTTCGCGGAACTGTACGCCATGGTGCAGCGTGGCGAAGTGCGCGACAGCCTCACCGTGGCCGCCGTGCTGAAGGTGCAATTGATGCTGCTGGAGGGCAGGCTGGGGTGAGGCCACGGCCAACTACCGACCGCGCTTCACCCGTTTTTGTTTGCCCGGCCCCTTCTCCATGTGCCCACGGCCGGCTTTTTCCTTCGCCCCCCCTTTGGTGGCCATGCTTTGGTCGTGCACCTTGCCTGGTTGCCCGGCCTGGCTGCGCCGATCGCTGCCTTCCGCAACCTTTGCCCGGTCGGCAGGCCGGTTCCGGTCGGCCTTCCTCCTTTCGATCACCGGCGCCGTGGCGGTGCGTACCCGCGGTGAATACGTGGCACGGGGCACGTACACCGTATGCGCACGCGGCACCCGGCATACGTATACCGGCCGGTAAACCACGTAACGCGGCCGCTGCCAGCCCCAAAACATCCGGTACGGATGCGGCCTCCACGGCCTCCACCACGGTGGGTAGTAGCCCCAGTACCACGGCGAGGACCACACCACGTAGCGCGGCCCGTACATCCAGGTTACACAGGGCCAGCCCCAAACGTTCACCCACACGTGCACCCGCACCAGTTCCGGAGCCATGGGGCCCTTGGAGGGCTTGGTACCGGCATCCTCCTCGTCAAAGGGCTCCACAAAAACATCCGGACCATAGAGCTCGTCCGCCCCACGGATCTGCAAGGCGGCTTCGTCCTTCGTCATTTTCTCCAGCTCGATCACGGCCACGTCCTGGGTTTCATGCTGGGAAACCGCCACCTGCATCACAATGGCATGTGCGTCGCCCTCCCGATGGTCCACTACCCGTACGTAGTCCACCTGGCCGTCGCCGTCCAGGTCCAAGTTGTTCACTTGGCTATTGTCCGCGTTCAACGCCCGCTCGAAGCTTTCCAGGTCCTTGGCCTGCTTGAAAATATCCAGCGCACCCGCCAAGCTGAAATCGTCACCGGGCAATCCGGTGCTGTCTGCTGCCGGGTCCTGTGCCCAAGCGGTGGTGGCAAGCAGTAGCGCGAACATCAGATGCAATGGCAGCTTCATCGGGTTGTGTTGTTGGGGTGTAGGACCGAGGAGCGGCCCCAAGGTTTGATCGCCCGCTCGCAAGATCCTTTCCGCCGCCCCAAGAGATCAGAAGAAAAGCCAGTGCCCCACCACCTTGCCGCTGCTGCGCAACTCCACGGCCGGTGCGGGCATCTTCAGCGCGTCCAGCAGGAAGAAGGCGGTGCGCAGGAACTTGCTATCGGTGGGGATGCGTGAAAAAGCGATGTCCGGCGCGAGGTAGAACTGCCTGTAGGCGCCGGTGTTGCTGCGGGCATTCACCATGCCGTGGGCGCCCATGCCGGCCGCCAGGTTCAGCCAAGGCGGCAGCTCCTTCCAGCCCATGGAATTGAGGTTGGCGCTAAGCCAAACGGTGGTGCCGTTGTAGTCCTTCAGCAGGCGCTCCGGTATCGTGGTGCCCAGCACCTCCGGGCGCAATGGCGCCATGTCCGTGAGGTGCGCGGACCACTTGAGCAGGACGCGCTGTTCCCGCCAGAGCTGTTGCTGGCCGATGAAGAGCGCTGCACCGCCCATGTTTGCCGCCATGTCCCAACCGCTGGATCCCCATGCGGAGGAATATCCGTCCAAGTACTCGATGCCAGTGAGGTAAAGCAGGCCGATGGACCCGCCCAGCCAGGTGGCCGTGCCTTCCTTCAGCCCTGCCCAGCGGAATGCCGCATGGCCTGCGCGCCCCAGCTGGTAGGCGCTGTGGGCATGCCCCAGTTTGTCCACCTGCATCCATTCATCCCCGTCATCGAACAGATGGAATGCGGAACGCTCATGCCCTTGGTACCAGGCTTGGTCCAAGGCGATGAGCGAACCCACGGCAAAGGTGGCGGCACCTCCCGCCACCAGCCATGCCCTGCCCGTGTGCAGGCTGTCGGTTCCGGCGGGTTGCTGCCCTTGGGCCGGGGCTGTGCAAAGCACGGCAAGCAGGCAGGCCCAGATCAAGGCCGGTATGCGCCATTGCCCTGTGCCAGGCCGCCCCATGGGTGCACCTCGCCGGTTGCCGCCTTCAGGCACCAATGGTGGCCCGGCAGGCGTTGAGGATGTCGCGGGCGCGCTCCATGGTGGCTCCGCCCGCGTAGAGCCGCAGCACCGGCTCCGTGCCGCTGGCGCGGATCATCAGCCATTCCTCGTTCTCGAAGAGGAACTTGTAGCCGTCCATGGTGTCGCGCTTCACCGGCAGGAAGGCTCCGAACTGCTTGTAGGCGTCCGCTTCGCAGGCCTTGAGCACCTGCTGCTTCAGTTCCTCGGTGATGTGCAGGTCGTCACGATCATAGCTGAACGGGCCCACGATCGCATACACCTCCTGGATCAGGTCATCGAGGCTTTTGCCGCTCTTGGCCATGAACTCCCAAATGGTGAGGCCCATCCAAATGCCGTCGCGTTCCGGTATGTGGCCCTTGATGGCAATGCCGCCGCTTTCCTCGCCGCCCAACAGCACATCATCGGTGATCATGATGCCGCAGATCCACTTGAAGCCGATCTTGGTGACCTGGTACTCCAGGCCGTAATGCTGGCACATGCGCTGCACCTTGGGCGTGGTGCTGGTGGCCACCACCACCTTGCCGGTGAACTGCTTGTACTTCACCAAATAGTGGATCAGCAGCAGGATGATGTGGTGCGAGTCGATGAACTCGCCGCGGCCGTTGTACAGGCCGATGCGGTCCGCGTCGCCGTCCGTGGCCAGGCCGCAATCGAGCTGCTTGGCCTTGATCAGCTCCGAGAACTCCAGCAGGTTCTTGTGGATGGGCTCAGGGGCCTGCCCGTGGAACCCGGGATTGTGGTCGCAGTGCAGCAGTGTGGTGCCCGGAAGCACGCGCGGCAGCACTCGTTGGCCAGCGCCGTACATGGCGTCGTAGCCCAGTTTCAGCCCGCTGTTGCGGATCGCCGCCAGGTCAAAGCTTTGTTCCACATGCTGCACGTACATGTCCTCCAGGGCGATGTCCGCCAGCAACCCGGCGGACCTGGCCTTGGCCAGGTCCACATTGGCCAGGTCCACCCCGTGCACATCGGGGATCAGGTCCTCCACTTCCTGCACCTGTTCGGGGATCAACGGGCCGCCGTGGGAGCCCTTCAGTTTGTAGCCGTTGTAGCCCGGCGGGTTATGGCTGGCAGTGATGATCACGCCCATGCTGGCCTTCACGCGCAACGTGCCCAGCGATACCATCGGCGTGCTGACGAAGCCCTTGGCCAAGTGCACTTTGATGCCGTTGCTCACCAGGACCTTGGCCGTGGTTTCGGCAAACAGCTCCCCGGCAAAGCGGCAATCATGGCCCACCACCACGGCGGTATCCTTGGGGAAATGCTGCTTGAGCCATCGGGCCAGCCCGACGGTGACGCGCGCCACATTGTCCACGGTGAATTCCTGCGCGATGATGGCCCGCCAGCCGTCGGTTCCGAACTTGATCTTGCTCATGGATGGTTCCCAAATAGGTATGAAGCCGCGAAAGTAGGGCATGCCCGCATCGCCCATCAAGCGGTGCGGCGGGATGGGCTCAGCGGTAGATGCCCCGCTTGTTCAGGGCTTGCTGGTAGCGCCGGGCGTACACCATGTGCTGCTGGTAGGTGGTGCTGAAGTTGCTGTAGCCGCTGAGGTCTTCGCGGGCACAGAAATACAGGTAATCCGTGGTGGCCGGATGCAGTACGGCATCGATGAAGCGGGGCTCGGGCAGGTTGATGGGCCCCGGTGGGAGCCCTTTGTGCGTGTAGGTGTTGTAGGGGGAGTCCACTTGTTTGTCGGCATGCAGCACGCGGTTCAACGAATCCAGTCCCAGCGCATATTTCAGCGTGGGGTCGGCCTGCAGGGGCATGCCGATGCGCAGGCGGTTGAGGTACACGCTGGCGATCATGGGGGCATCGCTGGCCTTGCCCGTTTCGGCCTGCACAATGCTGGCCAAGGTGCTCACTTCGCTTTGGGAGAGGCCCAGCTTGCGTGCCGCGGCCTGGCGATCGGCATTCCAAAAGGCTTTGTACTCCCGCGCAAAGCGGCCAATGAGCTCCTCAGGGGTTACCGTCCACCATACTTCGTACGTGTTGGGCAGGAAAAGCGCGATGATGGTGGCTTGATCGAAGCCCAGCCGATTGGCGGTGGCGGGGTCCGTGATGGCATGAAGCAATGCCAGTGAATCGGCCGCGATGTACTTGGCCACCTGGCCGGCCAATTGGGGCAGGTTGCGGATGTTGGTGAAGGTGATGCGCACGGGGTCCTGTTCCCCGCTGCGCAGCTTGTTCACCAGGTCGTTCATGGACATGCCGTGCGGCACCACGTAGCGCCCCGGCCTTACGCGTGCCGCATACTTCTTGCGTTCGGCCACCCAGCGGAAGAGCCGCTCATCCCGGATGACCTCCTTGGCCAGGAGCGTGTCCACCACTTGGTCCAGTCCGGCGCCGCCGGGGATCAGCACCACTTGTTCCTCCGGTGCGAAACCCGTGGCCGGTCCGTAGATCGTCCGCCATGCCCGCCACGCGAAAAAGCCGCCGGCCAGCAGTACCAGCAGCACCAGGAGGGTGATCGCCTTTTTCATGCGGCCGGGTGCACGGTTCCTTGAAAAACTTCCTGTACCGGCCCTTGTAGCAGTACCTGCGTGAACCGGTCCGGGTGCCTTGTTGCACGCACGTGCAACAAGCCGCCGGGTGCCTGCACTTCGCATACCCCCGTGGCCAAGCCTTGGGCCATGGCCCACAACCCAGCGGCCGTAACGCCGGTGCCGCAGCTCAAGGTTTCTGCTTCCACGCCACGTTCATAGGTCCGCATTTCCACGCGGCCAGCATGCCAGCGCACGAAGTTCACGTTCACGCCTGCTGTGGCGAATCGGGCGTTGTAGCGGTAGCGGTGTGCTTCAGGCACAATATCCACCCGGGCGGGATCGGGCACGCGAACCACCAGGTGCGGCGAACCCGTGTCCAGCAAGTAGGCCTCATCGTCAACCCGTTCCACCCCCTGCACATCGCGCATCGACACCTCCACCTCCTTCCCCGCCCAGCGGGCGTTGTGCACCCCGTCGATGGCCGTGAACCGCGCGGTTCCCCGCTCCCCGTCCTGTTTGCTCCGGAAAGCATAGGCACACCGGCTGCCATTGCCGCAAAAGCTGCGGCTGCCGTCCGGGTTGAGGAATTCCATGTGGTAATCCGTGTCCGCTTGGTGCGGCTGCCGCAGCAAGATCAAGCCATCGCTGCCGATGCCGAGGTGGCGGTCGCACAGCCGCACCGCCAAGCCCGCCGCATCCTCGGGCAACTGGCCTTGTCGATCATCCACCAGGATAAAATCATTGCCTGCGCCGTGCCATTTGGAGAAGTGCATGATCGCCATTTCGTCAGCAAATATCGGCTTGGCACGCTCCTCGCAGCATCGGCCTGAAATGCATTTCCCGCTTGCCGTACGATCAACACTCCTTAACAGCGCCCGCATGAACTTGCGACGGGCGGAAGCGTTCCTTGAACACGCTTGACCAAGCACCATCGACCATGAACAACAACAGTGGAAAATTGAAGCGGACCTTGGGATACTTCGGCATGGCCGTGGCCGGCGGCCTGATCGCCGTGGGCCTGCACGACCGGTTGGCCCCTGCCTCAGACAATGCCGGTCCTTCCATCGCTACGCCCGTGCAACAGGTGGGCATGCCCATGGCCGGGGCACCCATGGCCCTGCCGGACTTCACCGGCGCCGCCGCCAAGAGCATCGATGCCGTGGTGCACGTCACCACCGAATCCACCGTGCAGCAAGCGCCGATGTACAATTTCTTCTGGGGCTACCAGCAGCGTGCACCGCAACAGGTGCGGGGCGCTGGCAGCGGCGTGATCATCTCCGATGACGGCTATATCGTGACCAACAACCACGTGGTGGACGGCGCCGACAAGATCCTGGTGCACCTCAATGACAAACGGAAATACGCCGCCACGGTCATCGGGCGCGATCCCAGCACGGATATCGCCCTGATCAAGATCGATGCCGACCAGCTCCCCACCCTGCCCTTCGCCAACAGCGATGAAGTGAAGGTGGGCCAGTGGGTGCTGGCCGTAGGCAACCCCATGAACCTCACCAGCACGGTTACCGCGGGCATCGTCAGTGCAAAGGCGCGAAACATCAACATCTTGGAGTACAACCCGGACCAGGACATCTTCCCCATTGAAAGCTTCATCCAAACCGATGCCGCCGTAAACCCCGGCAACAGCGGGGGCGCCTTGGTGGACACGGAGGGCAACCTCATCGGCATAAACAGCGCCATCGCCAGCACCACCGGGAGCTACACGGGTTACGCCTTTGCCGTGCCCGCCAACATCGTGAACAAGGTGACCCGCGACCTGATGGAGGTGGGCCATGTTCGGCGTGCCTACCTCGGGGTCACCATTAGCGACATCGACCAGGACATGGCCAAGAACTTCGACCTAAACAGGCTCAAGGGCGTTTACGTGAAGGATGTACTGCAGGACGGTGCTGCGCAGAAGGCCGGCATGAAGGGCGGAGATGTGATCGTGAAAGTGGGCACCATGGAGGTGAACAACGTTCCCGAGCTGCAAGGCCAGATCAGCAAGTTCAGCCCGGGCGACAAGGTGTCCATCACCATGGTGCGCAACGGCCAGGAGCAAGTAAAGGAGCTCACCTTGCTGGCGCGCACCGGCGAGGAGGGCACGCGGGCCGCCGAAACGGCCATGCCCGCCCTGGGTGCGGAACTGGCACCGGCCAGTGCCGCCGAGCTCAAGGCCCTGAAGATCGGCAACGGGGTGAAAGTGGTGCGCCTCAGCGGGGGCAAATTGCGCAGCATCGGCATCCGCGAGGGCTTCATCATCACCAAGATCGGCCAACAACCGGTGGCCGCCCCGCAGGACATTGAGAAAGCCCTGAACAACAGTTCCGGCGGCGTGCTGATCGAAGGGGTGTACCCCAACGGCACCCGCGCCTACTACGGGCTGGGCGTGTAAATCTCTGTTTATCAGGCTATTCAGCTGCATTCCAAGGATGCCGTACCACCGCTCTTGTCCCGTGGTTGGGGTGGATGTACCTTCGCGGCCTGAGCGAACGAAGAGCCCCCTTCGCGTGTTATCAACCAGGACCTCTTCATTGAAGTGCCACTCCACATCCACCAACACCACCGACGCCCGTGACTAGCCGTATGCGCCAACTCAAGATCACCAAGTCGATCACCAATCGGGAAAGCCAGTCTTTGGACAAGTACCTGCAGGAGATCGGCAAGGAAGGATTGATCAATGCCGAAATGGAGGTTGAGCTCGCCCGCAAGATCAAAAAGGGCGATAGCGCAGCTTTGGACAAGTTGGTGAAGGCCAACCTGCGTTTCGTGGTTTCCGTGGCCAAACAATACCAGAACCAGGGCCTCAGCCTGCCGGACCTGATCAACGAGGGAAACCTGGGGCTGATCAAGGCCGCCCAGCGCTTTGATGAAACCCGCGGCTTCAAGTTCATCAGTTACGCCGTGTGGTGGATCCGCCAGAGCATCCTGCAGGCCTTGGCCGAACAAAGCCGCATCGTGCGCCTTCCCCTCAACCAGGTGGGCTCGCTGAACAAGATCAACAAGGCCTTCGCCAAGCTCGAGCAGGAGTTTGAGCGGCCGCCCAGCGCCGATGAGCTGGCCACCCTGCTGGAACTGCCCCCGGAAAAGGTGGCCGACACCATGAAGGTCAGCGGGCGGCACATCAGCATGGACGCCCCCTTCGTGGAAGGTGAGAGCAACAGCCTGTTGGACGTGCTGCCCAACAACGACAGCATGCCGGCCGACCGCGTGCTGATCAATGAGAGCCTCTCCAAGGAGATCGACCGCGCCCTGAGCACGCTTACCGAGCGTGAACGCGACGTGGTGAAGCTCTTCTTCGGCATCAACATCAACCACGGCCTCACCTTGGAAGAGATCGGAGCCAAGTTCGACCTCACCCGTGAGCGCGTGCGCCAGATCAAGGAGAAGGCCATCCGCCGCCTGCGGCACACCAGCCGCAGCAAGCTGTTGAAAGCCTACCTGGGCTGAGCCCCTTCCCGAACCATCTTTCCTAACACGACCCCCTGATCATGGAGACCTTGGAGAAAAAGGCCAAGTATGAGGCTGGCCTGAAGGAGTATGTAGACCGCGAAAAGTCCGCAGTGGACCTGCTGAGCTCGGTTGGCCAATTGATGTATGAACACGGCGTGGAGCTCGTGCTCTTCCGCAACCACCTGCTGGACATCAACACCTCCGAAGCGATCAAGCTCTTCAACTATGCCGAAACGGTGGTGAACAAACCCATCGACATCGGCACAGCCGCCGAAATGGCGCGCATCATGCTGGGCATGGGCCTGGCCCCGAGCAAGATCGACATCGGCCGCCTGGTGCACGAGTTCAAACATTCCGGAAGTGCTTCCGCAACGGATTTCCTGGGCACCACGCTCAAAAACTTCATCGGCCAGGACAAGCACACCTTCAAGCCGCAGGATGTGGTGCTCTACGGCTTCGGCCGCATCGGCCGCATCGCCGCGCGCGAACTGGTGAAACAGGCCGGCAAAGGCCAGCAGCTCCGTCTGCGCGCCATTGTGCTCCGCAACCTCAACGATGCAGAGATCGTGAAGCGTGCTGCGCTGCTGCGCAACGACAGCGTGCACGGCGCTTTCAAGGGCACCGTGGAGGAAGACCTGGCCAACAAGGCGATCATCGTCAACGGCCAACGCGTGCAGCTCATCGCCGCCGCCAATCCGGAGGACATCGATTACACGGCCTACGGGATCCAGGACGCCATGATCATCGACAACACCGGCGTGTTCAAGGACCGCGCCGCATTGGAGCGCCACTTGAAATCCAAGGGCGCCAAGTTCGTGGTGCTCACCGCCCCGGGCAAGGAGATCCCCAACGTGGTGTACGGCATCAACCACAAAAGCCTCGACCTGGACAACGAGCGCATTTACAGCGCCGCCAGCTGCACCACCAATGCCATTGCCCCCATCCTCAAGGTGGTGGAAGACAACCTGGGCATCGCCAAGGGCCACATCGAAACGGTGCACGCCTACACCAACGACCAAAACCTGTTGGACAACTACCACAAGGGAGCCCGCCGCGGCCGCAGCGCAGCCATCAACATGGTGATCACCACCACCGGTGCAGGTTCCGCTGTGAGCAAAGCCATTCCCAGCCTGAAGGACAAACTGACGGCCAACGCCGTGCGCGTGCCCACGCCCAACGGCTCCCTGGCCATCATGAGCCTTACGGTGAACAAGGACGTTTCGCGCGAGGAGATGAACGAAATGGTGCGCCACGCAGCCCTGCAAGGGGACCTGGTGAACCAGATCCACTACCAGGTGGACCCCGAGCTGGTGAGCAGCGACATCATCGGCGATTCCTGCTGCAGCGTGTTCGACAGCAACGCCACCATTGCCAGCAACGATAAGCGCAACGTGGTGCTCTACGCGTGGTACGACAATGAATTCGGCTATACCAAGCAAGTGATCCGCCTGGCGAAATACATCGCCAAGGTGCGCCGCTTGGTGTATTACTGAGCAATACCGTTCAACTGTACAAGAAGGGCTGCCGCACGGCGGCCTTTTTTGTACCTCAGTGGGCCTTGCCCGCTACTGCACGCAAGCGGCGGCCTACAGCAGCTCGCGGATGATGCGCTCAACGGTAACGCCTTCCGCCTCCGCCTTGTAGTTGCGCACCAAACGGTGCCGCAGGATGGGTTCCGCCACGGCCTGCACATCGGCTATGTCCGGGCTGAACTTGCCGCGGACCATGGCGTGGCATTTGGCCCCGATCACCAGGTACTGGCTGGCCCGCGGTCCGGCCCCCCAACTGATGTGGTCGGCAACCACCTGCGGCGTGCCGCTCAAGCCAGGCCGGGTGCGCGTGGCCAGCTTCACCGCGTATTCCAGCACATTGTCCGGAACGGGTATGCGCCGCACCAATCCTTGGTAGAACAGGATCTGCTCCTGGTCGATCACCGGCTGCACCTGTGCACTGCCGCCCCCGGTGGTCGACTTCACCACCGCCAGCTCTTCCTGGAAAGACGGATAATCCACCCAGATATTGAACATGAACCGGTCCAACTGCGCTTCCGGCAAGGGGTAGGTGCCTTCCTGTTCGATGGGGTTCTGCGTGGCCAGCACAAAGAAGGGATCGGGCAGCTTGTAGGTGCTGCCGGCCGCCGTAACGGCCTTCTCCTGCATGGCTTCCAACAGGGCCGCTTGCGTTTTGGGCGGGGTGCGGTTGATCTCGTCCGCCAAGATGATGTTGGCGAACAGCGGCCCCTTGACGAAGCGGAACCGCCGATCCTGGTCCAACACTTCCGAACCGATGATGTCGCTGGGCATCAGGTCGGGCGTGAACTGGATCCTGTTGAAGGAAAGGCCCAAGGCATTGCCCACGGTGTTCACCAAGAGCGTTTTCGCCAAACCCGGCACGCCCACCAATAAGCAATGCCCCTTGCTGAATATGGCGATCAATACATCTTCCACCACCTTTTCCTGCCCGATGATCACCTTGCCGATCTCCGCCTTCAACTGGGCGTAGCGCGCGCCGAATTCCTCCACCGCACGCACCTCATTGTTCCCTCCGCTCATCCTGTATGTATTTGCGTTCAAGCCTTGGTCATTCTGCGGGGCCTTCCGTCCAAGGATGCTGGAACGCGCATCCCCGGTAGGCCCCGATGATGTTCACATAGGTGGTCCTCAGCTTCTCCTTGACCCAGTCATCTACGGCGCCCTGGCGCATTTTTCCTTCCGCCGCCTGTTGCACCAAGGGGTAATCCTGCACCAGGTCCATGCGGTGCGGTTCGGTGCGCTTGAGCAGCCGCAACACCTGGTAGCCCTTGGTGCCGTCGGGGGCATCAAAAGCCAAGGCTGCACTGATCTGCCCGGGCTGCAACTTGTCAAGCACCATGAAGGTGCGCTGGTCCAGGTCGCCAATGGCCCAATGTGGGCTGTTGGTATTGGGTTCCAGCACGGTGCCGTTGGTGCCTTTGGTGTCCGCATCCTGGTTGTGCTCACGCGCCACGGTGGTAAAGTCCTCCTGGCCGTCACGCACCAAGGTCATCAGGCTGTCCAGCCGTTGCCTTGCCGCTTCCACGTCCGCGGTCGAGGCCTTGGGCGTGAGCAGGATGTGCCGCGCGTTGTATTGGTCTCCCTTGCGCTCGACCATCTCCATGATGTGATAGCCATACTTGGTCTTGAACACCGGTGAAATAGCGCCCTCCTTGAGGCTCATGGCCACGGCATCAAACTCGGGCACCATCACGCCCATGGGCACCATGCCCAGCTCACCGCATTGCGCGGAAGAGCCCGGATCCTGGCTGTAGAGGATGGCCACGGTGCAAAAGTCCTTTTGGCCTTTTACGATGGCCTCGCGGTACTCTTCCAGCTTGAGCCTCACCCGGCGGTCCTCCTCCTCGGTGGGCGAGGCCAGTATGCTGACCCGGGCGAACTCGACCCCGGCATTGATGAACGGAAGGCTGTCCGCGGGAATTTCCTTGAAGAACCGCTCCACTTCGCGCGGGGTGACGCGGGCGTCCCCGATGACCTTCTGCTGCATCTGCTGGGCCAGCAGCTGGTTGGAGACCTGCTCGCGGAAGTCGGCTTTGATCTCCGTCACGCTCTTCCCGTAGAACTTCTCCAGCTTCTCCCGGCTGCCGATCTGCTGCTCGAAGTAGCTGATGCGCCGATCGAGCTCTGCATCCACTTGGGCTTCATCGGCAAACACGCTGTCGATCCGGGCCTGTTCCAGCAGGAGCTGCTGGTAGAGCAGGTCTTCCAGCTCGCCGCAAGCCAGTGCATCGGTGACCGTTTCGCCGGACTGGCGGGCCTGTTCCAAGCGGCCGGCAAGATCGCTGTAGAGCACGATCCGCCCGGCCACATTGGCGATCACCCCGTCGATGTAGCGGCCCGGGGGCGCAGGCTGCTGGCCGGCGTCTTGGGCCAGGAGCACACCGGGCAGCAAGCCCAGCACAAAAGCGAAGGAACTAGGGAAAACGGACATCCTTGTTGGCCACGGCATTGGTGTACAGTTCCTCACGCATGCGCTCCACGAACTTGAGCTTGCGCTGGTTGATGATGATGGCCCGGATCTGCGGCTCCACCAGGTCGATGGGCGTGGTGCTGTCCTTGAGCCGGTGGTCGAGGAAGTTGACAAAATAGGTACCGGAGGAATCCTCCACGGTAACCTTGGTTTGGCGTTGCAACCAGTCCGTGGGGTTGTTCGGCCGAAGGGGAACTTGTTGTTGCAGGGCGCCGAATTCCAGCCATTCTTCGCGGGAGTCCACGATGGGAACACCTTGCCTGGCCAAGAGCAGTTCCAGCTTATGCAGGTCTTCGGGATCATTGCTGCGCCACAATTGGTCCACGCGCTTTACTTGCCTGCGGTCATGGTCCCGGAACTTGAACCAACGCACACGGACAAGATTGTCGCGCAGCTGGAAGTTGGCCATGTTCTTGTCGTAGTAGTCCTGGATCTGTGAGCCGGTGACCACGGTATCCAAGTTCTGGGCCACCAACGCCTGCTCGTAAGCAAAGGTGAGCAATGATTCCCGGTAGGCCTTCAGCTGGGCCTCCAGGTTGACCTGCGATTTGTCCAGGTTTTGTTCGGCCATATGGAGCATCACCCGGTCCCTGGCCCAATTGTCTATAAAGCGGCGCGCGATGGCCGCACTGTCTTCAGGGCTTGCAGCCAGGGGCACCACCACGCGCAGGTCGCTCCAGTAGAGTTTGTCGCCATAGGCTTCGGCGACCACTTTGCCCGTTTCCACCTCGCCGTCCTTACAGGCCGCAAGGGCAAGGGCGGCGATGATCGCCGCCCTCGTCCAACCGGTATGCAGGTGACAGGCCAATAGGGGCGCTATTTGATGCTGTACAACACGTCCTGTTCCACGCGCACCGGGTATTTCGCGCGCATGTCCTTGATCCAATCCTTTTCCAACTGGTCCTGGTAGGCTGCGGTAACCAGTCCGCGCGCTTCATCCAACGGCTTGGGGGAGGGCTGCACCACCTGCTTCAAGTTTGCGAACACCACTTTGCCGTCCAGGGCCATGTCAGCGGTAAGGCCGGGCATGGCCGCATCCTTCAGCACGGCTTTCTCCTCCTTGGTGAACAGCCCGCTTTCCACGGCCAGCGCATTCGTTTCACCCTTGTTCACCGCCGCCAACAGTTCATCGCCGCGCTTGCCCTTGTTCAGCAAACCGCGCACCAGCTTGGCCGTTGCGGCATCGGCGCAGGTATAGATGTCCGCCTCGTAGCGCACCGGATACATGAAATCGAACTTGTGCTGCCCGTAGAACTCCTCCAGCCCGGCGGTGTCCTTCACCGCTTTGCTCCACACCATCCGGTCGGTCAGGTCGAAAAGCAGGATGCCGTCATGGTATTCCTTCATCAGCATGCGGAACTCCGGGTATTTCTCTTCGAGGCGCCCGTCCTCATAGGCCAGCAGCCGGTCGTCCACAAAGGCCGCAAACTGCTGCTGCACGTACTGCGCCAAAGGCTGCACGGCTTCGCGGCGCTGCTTTTGCTGAATGTAGTCCAAGAGTTCCAATTGGCTGTAGCTCTTGCCGCTGATGGTGAAGACCGGTTTGGTGAGCTTGGCGTTCTTCTGTGCATCGTTCATCCAGCCGCGCTGCATGTCCCGCACCACCACCGTGTCGTCCGGGGTGGAGGCCGCCATTTCTTCCACCCGTGCATTGGTGCCCACCAGCTTGCCTTTCCGCAGCGTGCCCGTGATGGTCCGGTCGAAGGCCATGCCCCCGTGCATCACCATTGCTTGACCTGCATCCTTGCGCAGCAAGGTGTCCATGATCATGGTTCCCTTCTTGAACACGGTGGTGTCCAAGGCTTTCACCACGGCCACCAGGTTCTTGGGGAAATCCTTGTACTGGTAAGCGCTCCGCAGGTCGGCGAGGAACTTCTGGCGGGTGATCTCCGCCCGGCTATCGTGCGCGATCTTGGACTTCAGGTCGGCCTTGGCTTCTTCAAATGTCGGCGGCGGGGTATAGCCCAAGCGCTGGATGATGTGCCAGCCGTATGGCGTGCGGAACGGGATGGACATATCACCATCATGCTGCAGGGCAAAGGCCTTTGCCTCGAACTCGGGGATCATCTTGCCCGTTCCGAACGGAGGCAGCTCGCCGCCTTTGCCGCTGGTTGCTGCATCGTCGCTGTACTTCAGCGCGGCGTCTGCGAAGGTGATCTCACCGCTTTTCACCCGGTTGTACGCTTCTTGGATCCGGGTTTCGGCTGCGGCCTGCTTCTCCGGGCTGTCACCGTCCACGGAGCGGATCATGATGTGCGCCACTTTCACCTCCCCTTGCGCAGGCCGGCGGTCCACCACTTTGACCAGGTGGTAGCCGAACTTGGTGCGCACCGGCTGGCTCACCTGCCCCACCGGGGTGTTGTACGCGGCCGTTTCAAAGGGATAGACCATCTGCAGCACGCTGAAATAGCCCAGGTCGCCGCCATTGCTTTTGGCGCTCGGGTCATCGCTGCTGCTTTCGGCCACTTTGGCGAAGTCCTCCCCGCCCACCACGCGTGCCCGTAGGGCCATGATACGCTTCCAGGCGGCTGCCGTGTCCTCCGGGCTGGCATCCGGGCCCAGGTTTACCAAGATATGGCTGGCGCGAACTTCTTCGCCTTTGCGCTGGAAAGCCTCCTGCATCAGGTGGTCGTTCAATCCGCGATCGATCAGATACGGCCTTGCCAACTGGGCCCTGTATCCGCTCAGCTCCGACTTGAACTTGGCCGATGTATCCAAGCCTGCTGCCTCGGCGGCCCGAACCTTCAACTTGTAGTTGATGAACAGGTCCAAGTATTCGTCGAGGGCCTCCTTGGTCACCGGCGCGTCCTTGTTGTTCTTCTTGTAGATGGCCTCAAATTCACTGCGCAGCACCGGCTGGCCGTCCACGGTCATCAGCACCGGATCGCCGGGGGTGGTCTGGGCCGAGGTCATCAGGGCAAGAAAACCGAACGTGGCCCCGAACAAGATCCGCTTCATCATCATGTATGGCATTGCAAAGGGCGACAAATGTAACCGATGCGCAAGGTGCGGGCTCGCCACAGGCCCTTGGCAGCGTTAATTTGATCCAAGCCGCCCGGGCGGATGTGGCGATCATCTTCTCCCCGAAGCCATGGGCACCTGCTTCCCTGCTGGCAGCCTATTTTTTCCGGAAGAACACCCGTACCGGGACCCCGGTAAACCCAAAATGGTCCCTCAACTTGTTTTCGAGGAACCGGGCATAGCTGTCCGGCACATATTGCGGCAGGTTGCAAAAGAAGGCGAATGCCGGCACTACGCCGGGCAACTGGGTGACGTACTTGATGCGCACCACTTTATCTTTTACCGAAGGAGGCGGCCGGTGCTCGATCTCGGGCAGCAGCACATCGTTGAGCTTGCGGGTGGCAATGCGCTTGCGCCGGTTTGCATGCACCTGCATGGCCAGTTCCAGGGCCTTGTGAATGCGCTGTTTTTCGATCACCGAGGTGAACACCACTGGGATATCGGTGAACGGCGCGAGCTTGGCCCGCACCTGTGCCTCGTATTCCTTGGCGGTGTTGGTTTCCTTGTGCAGCAGGTCCCACTTGTTCACCACCACCACCACGCCCTTTCCTGCCTTCGCGATCAGTGAGAAGATGTGCTGGTCCTGGTGCTGAACACCGTCCTGTGCATCCACCAGCAGCATGCACACATCGCTTTCCTCAATGGCCCTCACGCTGCGCAGCACACTGTAGAACTCAATATCCTCATCCACCTTGCTCTTGCGGCGGATGCCCGCGGTGTCCAGCAGGGTCACGTCAAAACCGAAGCCCGTGAACCGCGTGTTGACGTTGTCGCGTGTGGTGCCCGCCACGGGCGTTACGATGTTCCGCTCCGTGCCCAAGAGGGTGTTCACCAGGGATGATTTGCCCACATTGGGCTTGCCCACAATGGCGATCTTTGGCCGTTCGTCCGCCTCCGGTTCGGCGGGCTTGGCGAAGGTGGCCACCACGGCATCCAGCAGTTCGCCCGTGCCGGCACCGCTTTGTGCGCTGATGGCCATGACCTCGCCCAGGCCGAGTTTGTAAAACTCCGCGGCGTACACCTCTTTGTCATGGGTATCCACCTTGTTGGCTACCAGGAACACCGGCTTGTTGGCCCTGCGCAAGACCCCTGCCACCGCTTGGTCCATGCCGGTGAGGCCATGCAAGGCATCCACCAGGAACAGGATGCAGTCCGCCTCCTCGATGGCCAGTTCGGCCTGCTTGCGGATCTCCGCCTCGAAGATGTCGTCGCTGCCCTGCACATAGCCTCCGGTATCGATCACCGAGAAGTGCTTCCCGTTCCATTCCGCTTGGCCGTACAACCGGTCGCGGGTGGTGCCGGCCATAGGGGTGGTGATGGCCGCCCGGTTCTCGACCAAGCGGTTGAAGAGAGTGCTTTTGCCCACGTTGGGCCGGCCCACGATGGCGACGATGTTTGCCATTTGTTGGAGCGCCATGAGGCGCGATGTTCATTGGTTCGATCGTGTCCGGCCCGGGCACCTCGAGGGCTGCCGGATGGTGGTCAATATCCGTATTGGCGCAGTTTTCGGTCATCCCCCCGCCAGTCTTCGTCCACCTTCACCTTCAGGTCCAAAAAGACCTTGTTGCCGATGAACTTCTCCATGGCTTTTCGGGCTTCGGTGCCCAATTGCCTCAATGCGCCCCCGCCCCTGCCGATGATGATCCCTTTCTGGCTTTCGCGCATCACCACCACATCCGCCTGCACCTTCACCAGCTCCGGGCCTTCCTCGTAACTGTTCACCACCACCTGGGTGCTGTACGGGATTTCCTGCTTATAGATGCTGAGCACCTTTTCGCGGATGATCTCGCTGATGAAGAACCGCATGTCGCGGTTGCTGAGCTCATCCTTGGGGAAGTATGGCGGATGGGCCGGCAGCATACCGATCAATTTGGAGCGCAGCTCCTTGATGTGCAGCCCGTGCAATGCCGAAATGGGCAGCACGCAGGCTTCGGGGAAGGCCGCCTGCCATTGATCGAACGCCTCGTTCAACCGGCCCTCATCGCCTTTGTCCACCTTGTTGATCAGCACCACGATGGGCCCCGTGAACCGCTGCGCCTTGCTGAGCAGCCCGGCGCTCTTTGCCGGTGTTTCACCCAGTTCCACCATCACCACCAGCACATCCGCATCCCCCAACGCTTCATCCACGGCCTGCATCATGCTCTCCTGCAGTTTGTACGCAGGCTCCAGAATGCCGGGCGTGTCCGAAAGGATGAGCTGGTGGTCCTCCCCGTTGAGGATGCCCAGGATGCGGTGCCGCGTGGTTTGCGCCTTGGGGTTCACGATCACCAGCTGCTCGCCCAGCAACGCATTCAGCAGGGTGCTTTTGCCCACATTGGGCCTGCCAATGATGTTGATGTAGCCCGCGCGGTGCTCCATGGTCGCTCTAACAAAAGAACCCGGCTTTCGCCGGGTTCAGTAGTAGCGGGGGTAGGACTCGAACCTACGGCCTTCGGGTTATGAGCCCGACGAGCTACCATCTGCTCCACCCCGCAATAGGGGCGCAAATATAGTACTATTTCGCGAACACGGTAACATCCGGGATCACCCCGCAGGGCTATCACCTCTTGCGCGCCCCGCGGTCGCGACTTTCCCGAATTCTCAACCACGGATGCACGCAGATGAACACTGATAAATGCGCGATGTAGGAAGTGGTCTCGCCTTTGCGTCCGATATCCGGAGACGTTCGCGGTCCGTGTCCATCCGTGTGGATCCGTGGATCGCCCAAGTATTGGATAAGCGCCGCAAGGCGCAGTATTAAGAGGCGATAGCCGGGGATCACCCCGCCGCTTCCTCGCCAAGTTCCGCCAGCAGGTTGGATGCTGCCTCCCATGCTTCCATCACCCCGGCTATGCGTTGGGCCAGTTCACCCAATTGTACATACCCCTCCTGCACCTGTTCGGCGGAGGGTGCACCCTGCAACACCCGGGCTTGCAACTGCTTTTCTTCCTGTTCCAGCTCGGCCAGCTGCTTCTCCAGCCTTTCCACGCTGTTGCGCGCTTTGCGCAGCTCCTTCTCCCTGTCGCGCTTCTCCCGCTGGTCTCCTCCGGTCTTGGCTTTCTGCTCCTTTACGCGTACCGAGCTCTTTCCGATGTCGGCCCCTTGCAGAGCCTTCCGCTTGGCGATCAGTTCCAGGATGTCCATATGCTGGTCGCGGATGCGCAGGTGGTCCAGCTCCAGCAGCCGGTCGGTGAGCCCGGTAAGGAAGTCGCGGTCGTGGCTCACCAGCAGGAAAGTGCCATCGTAGTTCTTGAGGGCTTCCTTGAGCACATCCTTGCTTTGGATGTCCAAGTGGTGGGTGGGTTCGTCCAGGATCAGGAAGTTGAGCGGCTTGAGCAGCATGCAGCACAAGGCCAGGCGTGCGCGCTCGCCCCCGCTGAGCACTTTCACCTTCTTGTCCACATCCTCCCCGCTGAACATGAACGCACCGAGCATGGCGCGCACACGCGGGCGGTTGTCTTCGCTGGCGGCATCCTCGGCGGTTTCCAGCACGGTGCGCTGCGGCACCATGCGCTCGGGCATGTCCTGCGCGTAGTAGCCCACGATCACATTGTGCCCCGAACGGATCTCTCCTTCGTAGGGCTCCTCGCCCATGATCATGCGCACCAGGGTGGATTTGCCCGTGCCATTGGCCCCCACCAAGGCGAGATGTTCGCCTTTGGCGATGGTAAGCTCGGCCTTGTCGAAGATCGCTTTGCTGCCATAGGCCTTGCTCACGCCCAGCACCTCGCAAACGAGCTTGCCGCTGGCCGGCGCAGGCGGGAATTTCACCAACATCTTGCGCAGGTCCTCATCTTCCACCTCGATGCGTTCCAGCTTGTCCAACTTGGTAATGAGGCTTTGCGCAAATGCCGCCTTGCTGGCCTTTGCCCGGAACTTGTTGATCAGGGCTTCGGTTTCCTTGATGTAGCGTTGCTGTTCCTTGGCGGCGGCCGATTGCTGTTCCCGTTCCACCTTGCGCAGCTCAACATATTGGCTCCAAGGAACTTTGCGGTCGATGAGCTGGCCACCGGTGACCTCAATGGTGCGCGTGGTAAGCCGGTCGAGGAAGGTCTTGTCGTGGCTGATGAGCACCAAGGCCGCTGGGTAGCTGCGCAGCAGGTCTTCCAGCCACTGGATCGCCGGAAGGTCCAAATGGTTCGTGGGCTCATCCAGCAGCAGCAGGTCCGGCTGCATCAGCAGGATCCGGGCCAGTTCGGCACGCATGCGCCATCCGCCGCTCAGCTCGGACATGGGGCGGTGCATGTCTTGTTCCGCATAGCCGATGCCCTTGAGCATCCGCTCGATCTTCATTTCATGGTCGGCCACCCCCAAGGTGTTCAGCCGTTCATGCGCATGGGCCAGCACGGTGGCGAGTTCCATGGCCTCCTCATCGGTCTTTGCCTGCTCGAGCTGTTGGGCGATGCGCTCAATGTCCGCATTGAGGTGCATGGCCTCCGAAAATGCCTTCTCCGCCACTTGCCACGGGCTCAGGTGCAGGTCATGGTCCATCTGCTGGGGCAGGTAGCCCATGGCCAGTTCCTTGGGTTTGCCGATGGCTCCCTTGTCGTAGTGCTGCTGCCCGGCAAGGATCTTCAACAACGTGCTCTTCCCCGCGCCATTTCGGCCCACCAGGCCGATGCGGTCGTCCGCGCCGATGAAAAAGGAGACGTTGTCGAACATCGGCCTTTCACCGAAGTGCAGTTCGAGGTTGGTTACACTGATCATTTTTGGGGCGGCAAAGTTACACCTTCCGCCCGGGGCGGGCCCGAGCGGAAAACAGAAGGCCCCGCATGCGCAGGGCCTTCATGTGCGTGTGCGGGCGGCGGGTCAGAAATTCCAGAGGTCGTGCTCGAAGTTGAACAGGTACTCCTTGATCTCTTCGCCTTGCAGCAGCGCATCAATGCCCGTTTTGTACTGGGCGATGTTGCGGTCGTACACGTTGCTCATCTTGGTGATGGTGCTGTTGAACTGGCGCGTCCAGAAGAGGTGGTCGAAGGAGCGCCGTTCCGCATCGTTCTCGCGGTTGTACACGTCCCAGTTCACCAGTACGTAGCGCAGCTCCGGGAAATACAGCCAGAACAGCTTGGTATAGCCGCGCATCTCGCCGTCCGGCCCGATGTTCTCCTTCATGGGGCAAAGGCCGATGATCCGGATGTCCATCACCGAGCGCTGGCGGTCGAAGATCCAATCTTCCTTGAGCAGGTATTTGCGGATCCCATCACTGTTCACTTCAGTGGTGACGATCTCCGTCTTCATCTCCCCGGTGTAGATGTCCTCGGTCTGGGTGGTTTCGGACTTGGTGAGCAGTGCCTTCACCTCGGCGGGCAGCATCGGCTTGGTGAATTCATCGTCCGTACCGATCGGGCCCGGGTCATAGGCGGTGATCGAACCGTCCTCCAGTACACCTTGTTTGATCACGTCGAACAAGCTTTTGCGGTCTTGGATCGGTTCGGTGGGATAGTACAACGGGTGGTTGATCTTCTCGCGCAGGTCGATCTCGCGCCATACCCGGCGGTACCACATCACATCCGCCTCGCGGATAAACGGATAGGGCACCACGCGCTGGGTTTTGGTGTGCTCCTTGATATAGGCGCCATCGAGCACCGTTTGCGCCTGGCCCGCTGCGGGAACCAAGGCCATGCCTGCACAGATCAGCGTGCCGAACAGGATGCTGGTGGAGGTTCTCATGGGCTTGTAGGGATTAGCGGGATCAGATCACTTTGAAGGACAGGGCGCCCAAGTTGCGGATGGAGCCGTCGGGCCCTTTGGCCTTGATGTTCTCGATGAAGACCTTTTGGCCGGACTTGACGCGGTTGAGCACCTCCTTGGCATCGGAAGAAAGTGCCGGGCCCCGGCAGGGCTTTTCCAGTACGTTGCCCGCGATGGTGGCGGTAACGGTGTAACTGACCACTTCGAACCGCAGATCGAACTCGAAGTTCTCCATCTTGGCGATCACCCCTTGGGCGGCGGAAAGTTCCGTCTTGCGCACATTCTCGTCATTCACGCCCTTGCCGGCAAAGTAAGGGGTGGGGTTGGGCACGTTCTTCACGCGGAACTCCACGCCCGGCAAGCTCTTCTTGCTGCCGTCGGCATTGGTCACGGTCACGTTCACCGTGGCCGTATTGCCCGAGCCGGGCTTCACCACATAACCGTCCGAGCTGCGTGACAAGGTTCCGTTGGTCATGCTGGGAGCGATGTTGGTGGCGCTGTAGCCTGCCACGCTGATGCTCACCGGGTTGTCCACCCCGCGGTAGAAGACGTTCATCTTGGTGGGGCTCACCACCAGGCTGGGCGCAGCCACCTCGTATTCCGCCTTGAACGGTTGCACCTGCAGCTCACCGCCCACAGGCTTGAACTTGATGATGCCGGTGACGGTCTTCAAGCCTGCGCTGGAGGCAGGTTGTTCCAGCACGGCCATGGCACCGTTCATGGGCAGCTTCACCGCATCGCCGACGATCGCCGCAGGTGTTGCCGTGGTATCGACACGGCCGATGTACACCTCGGGTGCATTCTGGTTGTCATAGGCGCCCAAGAAGATGTTTGCCTGGTATTTGCCCCCCACGGTAACGTAGCTGCTCAGCGGCTGGATGATGGCCGTAAGCGTGTTGAACTTGAAGGTTTTGGCTTCCACCCCGCTCATCATGCGGCCCACCAGTTCATTCTCCATGGTGCGGATGTCCGTCTGCATCTTGGAGAGGATGGTGATGCCTGCGGCCAAAGGCACGTGGTAGAAGTTCATCGACGCCCAGTTGTTCATGGTGCCGCTGGCATCCTTGCGCGGTTCAAAGTTGAACATGTCGTCGGCACTGGCTTGCAACTTGGGGTCGTTGGCAGCCGCCTTCTTCACCTTATCGCGGAAATCCTCCAGCAAGGCCTGAAGTTCCAAGGCGGTGTTGGGCCCGGTTTTGGGCTTGGCAGGCTCGGAACCCACCATCATTTCCGTGATGTGGGTGTTGTTGTCCTTGCTATTGACGAACTCCAGGTTCAGCACGGTATCCACGCCATTGGCCTTGCCCATCACCTTGTCCAAGGGCAGTCCGTCCGCCTTGGAGATGATCAGGCCCTTGAGGGTATCGATGTGCGCTACGAGCTTGGAGGCTTGCAGCTGCACTTGTTGTGCATCGGCCCATGCCGCCCCGTACTTGGCCTGGTTCTCCTTGGCCAAAGTGCCGAACTGCGCATAGGTCGCGTCCATCTTCTCCTTGAACGTGGACTTGGTGTTCTCCAAGCCTTCGTTCACGATGATGAAGCTGTCGAGGATGTCCTTGGATACGTTCAGCGCCAACAGCGCGGTCAGCACCAAGTACATCAAGTTGATCATTTTCTGTCGCGGGGACAGATTTCCACCTGCCATGTCGGGCTCTGGATTTGGTCGTTGGTTTGGTTCCTAACAGGTCGTGGATGCGATCAACGCACCGTCATGGCGGCCAACATGTTGCCGTAGACGGTGTTGAGCTTGGCCAGGTTGTTGCTCAGCTCGGAGATGTTGTCCTTGTAACGCTTGGTGTCGTTCACGCTTTCGTTGAGGTTGGCGATCATGTCGCTCATGCCGGCGAACATTTGGTTGGCAGCCTCGAGCTTTTCACGGCTGGTGCGCAACTGCAGTTCGTACATCTCATTGAGGTCGCTGAGGTTCTTGCTCATGCGGCCCAGGCTTTCTCCGGCGCTGCGGCCGGCATCCACGTTGGCGGTCAGGCCAACGAGGCTCTCACTGGCCTTCGCATAGCTGTCGCTCAGTGCGCTGACCTTGGCCGAGGCCCCCTTGAGGGAATCGGCATACTCGCTGGTGGCAGAGGCGGCACCGGTGATCTCGCCCATGGCCCGGGCCTGGTCGCTCAGGCTGCGCATGCCGGCGCCCAGGCTTTCGATGAGCTCGGGTTCGATCTTGGCACTCTCCAGCATGTCATCCAACTGCTCGGTGATCGAGCGCTGGTCTTCGGTCTTGAAGTCCTGGCCAATGGCATGATCGGCGGATGCCAGCTCGGGGTACACCAAGCTCCAATCGGGTTCCTCGTGCGGGGGCTCAAAGGCCGAGAAGGCGAAAATGATGGCCTCGGTGGTAAGACCGATGATGAGGAAGAAGTCGGCCATGGGCCAGTGCTGGATCTTGAAGAGTGCACCGACCAGCACCACTGCGGCGCCCAATCCGTACAACTTGGCCATGAAATTCTTCCACCGCTTGCTGCCTGGTTTCATCTGTTTTTCCTTGCTTTAGGGTTGATCGGGTTCTTCCTTGCTGTCCATGAATGGCGCGGCAGGTTCCAAATGCCGCACCGTGATTCCGTTTGTCCGGCCTAGAGGTCTTCGGACCTCACCGCCTTGCCGCGACCCAGGAAGGTCAGCGCACTGCGGAAGCCGATGTAGCACTTGGCCGTGTCTTGGTACTCATAGGCACGGGTACCGGTCTGCAGGTACAGGCCTACATCCTTGAACGAGCCGCCGCGCACCACTTTGCGCTTCATCGAGGGGGGGTCGTTCTCCACGGCGTCGTAAGTGTACTCCGAGTTCATGTCGTGGTCGAAATCGTACACGCTCTCGTCAAAGGCCGTGTTGGTCCATTCGGCCGCGTTGCCGCTCATGTTGTACAAGCCGTAGTCGTTGGGCGAGTAGCTGTCCACCGGCAGGGTGTGGATGCCGCCGTCATCGGTGTAATTGCCGTGCAAGGGCTTGAAGTTGGCCAAGAAGCAGCCCTGGCGGTTGCGGACGTATGGACCGCCCCATGGCCAAGGGCTCAGGTCCAGGCCGCCGCGCGCCGCGTACTCCCATTCCGCTTCGGAGGGCAGGCGGAAGTGGTTGATGAAGGGCTCTCCCTGCGACTGAAGCCATGCATTCATCATGTTTTGGGTACGCCACACGTTGAAGGCCTTGGCCTGGCTCCAAGTGACGCCCACCACCGGATACTCGTCGTAGGCCGGGTGCCAGAAGTAGTTCTCGGTCATCGGCTCGTTGTACGAGTAGGTGAAATCATGCACCCACGCCAGCGTATCGGGGTAAACGTTGATGATCTCCTTGATGATGAACTTGCTGCGGTCGCTATGGCCTTGGATGGAAGTTTTGCCGCCCTTGGTGTTGGTATAGCCCAAGTCCAGGTCGCGGCCGCTCTTGCGGGCGGCTTCCTTGAGGTCGATCCAGTAGTACTCGAACATGAGCTTGCGCGTGTCGATCTCCTTGCGGCGATAGAAACGCTCGCTCTCCGGGTAGAACATGTCGGCAAGTGCTTCGGTCTCTTCCTCGCCATACCAGTCGATGCGGGTGCGCCAATTGATCACCGGCGGATCGATCTCCTCGCCGAATTCGTCCTCGCTGAACACATGCTCGCCGATGTCTTCTTCACCCAGGATCTTTTTTGCCGTGGAGTCGATCACATACTCCACGAATTGGCGGTATTCATTGTTGCTGATCTCGGTCTGGTCCATATAGAAGGCCTGTATGGAGACCGTTTTGGACTTGGCCACCTGGGCGTAGGGAGCATCCTGGTCGCTGGGCCCCATGGTGTAGCTTCCCATGGGGATGTAGTTCATCCCGTAGGGATCCACCTGGTAGTAGGCCGGGCGGTTCTGGGCGCCGATCAGCTGCCCTTGCCCCCCGCTGCCACAACTGGCCAGCACGGCAATCCCGCAGAGATATAGGATGGGACGTAGCTCCATGGTCTTCCTTGTTATACCGTTCCCGACTTGTCCAGGTTCCTTGCAGGGTTCCTTGGGTACCAACTCCAGTATGGGAGGGGTGGACAAGTTTCCAACGGTGATCTGGTCCTTTTGTTACGCTCGATTAGAGGAATCGGGGGTGATGGTAGATTTCGTTCACCACCGGTTTAACGATCATGAAGCAGTAGCTGAGCATCACTTCGTGGCTGCCGCTGCTGTGGTTCTTCAGCTCCGATGTGGTCACATCATAGCTGTAGCCGATGCGCAGCATGCTATCACCCTTGGGGAACTGGTACTGGTAGCCCAAGATGGGGGCGATGGCATCTTCGGTGCGGTAGCCCACGCCCAGCCAGAACATATTGTCGTAGAGGAACAAGGCCCCCAGGTCCAGCTGGGTGGAGCCCGCGTCGGTCTTCAGCAGGATGCTGGGCTGCAGGGTGTACTTCTTGTTTCCGCCAAGGGCCCAATCGTAGCCGGCCTGCACATAAAAATGGCGCTTGTTGGTGATGCTCACGTCCTTGAGCTCGGTTTCCGGCAGCTGGGTGCTGGAGATGCCCAACCAAAGCTGAGGGGATTTGAAATAGATGCCTGCACCCAGGTCGAAACCGCTGGCGCTCTTGCCTGCTGAAGGGATGGCCTCGTCGGTGGCCACCGGGTCAATGGCCACCCAGTTGCCGTCCAACGCCCGGCCGGAAAGGCCGGCGTAGAGGCCTGCACTGAGGGTGCTCTGGCCACCCACCTTGAGGTGGTAGGCGTAGCTCAAGCGGGCGATGGTGCTTTTTTCCTGGCCCAGCTTGTCGAAATACACGGACAGCCCCAGGCCGCTGTTGATCCTTGCCAAGGGACCCTGGAGGTTGATCAACCCGGTCTTGGGGGCGCCATCAAAGCCTGACCATTGCTGGCGAAGCAGCATGGTGGCACAGATGTTGCCGGTTGACCCGGCCACGGCCGGATTCACCGACAGGCGGTCAAACATGTACTGGGTGAATTGCGGGTCTTGCTGGGCGAAGGCAACGCTTCCCACCAAGGCACAGGCACCTGCGATAATGATCCTCCTCATGCGCTTTTTCCAGATTTGACGCGGCTCTCAACGGTTTTCAACAGGGGCAATACGCCCAAATAGCAGCCGCCAAAATAGCAAAAAAGCATACGGCCCGAACTTTTCAACATTTTCCGTGGCCCCTGCTTACCCCCCATCCTTGGGATCAAGCCAGCTTTTGGAAGGTGCGCCACCAACGGTCGGGCACTTCCTCCCGGCAGGCCGCGGTGTAGTCGCTGTAGGCACAAGGCACCAAGTGGTGCCGCTCAAAGCGGGCTTCGCGCTCGGCGCGGTAGGGCACATCCATCCACCAGCGGTCGCTGACGGTGCTCTTGTAGAAAATGAGTTCCTGCTCATGCCCCTTGATGGGAACATGGAAGCGGGTGAAACGCTTGCGGTCCAGCCAGGGCAGGTCGTTGGTGCGGCTGCCGAAGCCATCGAGGAAACACCATACCATCTGTGCGGCCAGCTGGGCGGTGGCCTGGTCCTGGTCGCGCCAGGGGTCCATTTCGTAGAGCCCGATGGAGGTGACCTTTTCGCTGATCCCGGCATAGCGCATCAGCTGGCACACCTCTTCGCCGTGGAAGCCGTTGGGGCCGGGGCGGGTGGTGCCCGGGGCGTCCGAGCGGCGGATGCTGGTCATGTCCACGCTGACCGTATCCGCATTGCGCAGCACCGGCTCGGCATCGGCGGGGTTGGCGCGGATCTCTCCCAGGCGGTGGGCATCAAAGAACAACTTGTCGATGAGTTCGATGCCGGGCTGGTCCACCAAGTAGGTCTGGAAGCCGAGGTTGCTGTAGTTGAACAGGAAGTTGGGCTGGCGCAGCACGATGTGGCTGAGGTAGCTGCTTTCGGCAAGGCCTTGGCCCGGCTCGCCCAGGTCGAAGCGCGCATCAATGCAGGCCAGGTTGGCAGTGCGCTCCAGCTTTTCGTAGGCCAGGTACTGGGTAAAGGTGTGTGCCTGGCCACCACCCAGGATCACCGGCACGATGTTCATCCGGATCAATTCGGCGATGGACGAGGCCAGGGCATGCCGGGTATCCTCGGCGGTGTTGCCCGGATGGATGTCGCCCAGGTCGGCGATGCCGAAACCGTTGGCCGGCATAAAGAGCTTGTACAACTGTGCACGCACGGCATCGGGTGCATCCACGCAACCGCGCGGCTTGGCATGGCCGGGGTCGTCCAATACGCCGAAGATGGCCACCTTCACCCCCTCCAGTGCAGGAAAACCTTGGTTGGTGTGGAAAGCAACACCATCACCCAAGGTGTTGGCGGCCCACTCGGGGCGGCGCTCACCAAAAACTGCGGAAGGTTTGAAAAAGAGGCTGGATTCCATGGGCTGGCGGGCGTGGCGAATGCAGCGAAGGTCGCCTCAGGCCATGTGCTGCCGCAGCGCGGACAGACACAGATGCGCACAGCGGGGTGTTAGTTGGCGGCTCCAATGGGCGAGAAGCTGTCCATTCCCCGGCAAGGCCATGGGATCCCAGCCTACTTCTTGCCGGCGGCCTTCTTCTTGGCCGCCTTTTTCTTGGGTGCAGCCTTTTTTGCAGCAGCCTTCTTCGGTGCTGTACTTCTGCGACCGCGGCCCTTCCGCTCCGGAGCTTCGGCCAGCAGCTTCTGCGCCTCCTCCAAGGTCACCTCGGCAGGCTGCTTGCCTTCGGGCATCTTGGCGATCTTGTTGCCGTCGGTGAGGTACGGGCCATAGCGGCCATCGATGATCTCCACGGTGGTTCCCTCAAATGCCTTCAGGATGTTTTGCCGCACCCCGGCAAGTTTGGCCTCGATCAGCTCCACGGCCCGTTCCAGGGTAACCGTGGCGGGGTCTTCGCCTTTGGGGATGTTGGCGTAGGTCTTGCCGAATTTCACGAAGGGCCCAAAGCGCCCGCGGCCCTGCACGATCTGCTCGCCTTTGTACTCGCCGAGGTCGCGGGTGGCGTTGGCCGTCTTCTTCAGCTCCACCAGCTCCAACGCGCGGCGCAGGTCGATCTCCAAGGGGTCATCGTCCGGGGTGAGGCTGGCGAAGGTGCTCCCGATCTTCACGTAAGGACCGAAGCGGCCCACGTTCACCACCACTTCCTCCTCCCCGCTCCTGCCCAGGGTGCGCGGCAATTTGAACAGGTCCAGCGCCTCCTGCAAGGTGATCGTGGCAATGCTCTGTTCCTTGCGCAGTGAGGCGAATTGGGGTTTTTCCTCATCGTCGGCGCTTCCGATCTGCACCATGGGGCCGAACCTGCCGATGCGTGCCACCACCTCCTTGCCGCTCTTGGGGTCCTGGCCCAGCACCCGCGACCCGGAAGCACGATCGGCGGTTTCCACCACGGTGCCGATGGTGGTGTGGAAGGGCTGGTAGAAACGCTTGAGCATGGCGCGCCAGTCCTCGCGTCCTTCGGCGATGCCGTCAAACTCTTCCTCCACTTTGGCGGTAAAGTGGAAGTCCACAATGGTGGGGAAGTGCTCCACCAGGAAGTCGTTCACCACCATGCCGATGTCGGTGGGGAAAAGCTTCTGCTTCTCGGCACCCACGTTCTCGGTGGTGGTCTTGTCGCTGATGTTTCCACCGGCCAAGGTGAGGATGCGGTACGGGCGCTGCACCCCATCGCGGTTCTCCTTCACCACGTAGCCGCGCTTTTGCACGGTACTGATGGTGGGCGCGTAGGTGCTGGGGCGTCCGATGCCGAGCTCTTCGAGCTTCTTCACCAAGCTCGCCTCGGTGTAGCGCGGTGCGGGGCGGTCGTAGCGCTGGGTAGCGGTCATTTCCTGCAGAGCGAGCGGTTCACCCTGGCGCATCTCAGGCAGCAGGCCCTCCTGCTCTTCGTCGCCCTCGTCGTCCTTGCCTTCGAGGTACACCCTCAGGAAGCCATCGAAGGTGATCACTTCACCTTGGGCCTTGAGCAGGTCGCCCGGGCGAGTGCTGATGGCGATGTCCACCACGGTTTTCTCCAGCTCGGCTTCGGCCATCTGGCTGGCCAAGGTGCGCTTCCATATCAGGTCGTAAAGGCGCTCGGCATCGCGGTCGGCACCGGCGTTGCGCACGCGCATGTCGGCCGGGCGGATGGCTTCGTGGGCCTCTTGCGCGCCCTTGCTCTTGGTAGCGAAGCGGCGCGGCTTGCTGTAGCGCGCGCCGTACTGCGCGGTGATGGCCTCGGCGGCGGCGTTGATGGCCAGCTCGCTGAGGTTCACGCTGTCGGTACGCATGTAGGTAATGTGGCCCTGTTCGTACAGGTGCTGGGCGATGCGCATGGTGCGGTCCACCCCGAAGCCGAGCTTGCGGCTGGCTTCCTGCTGCAGGGTGCTGGTGGTGAAGGGCGCCGCGGGGCTGCGCTTGGCAGGCTTCTTTTCCACGGCATGTACCGTGAATGCCGCGCCGATGCAGCCTTGCAGAAAAGCCAAGGCTTCCGCCTCCGAGGCGAAGCGCTGGGGAAGTTCGGCCTTGACCGCTGCCTTGGTGCCGGTAAGGAATTGCGCGCTGATGCGGAAGGCGCTTTTGGCGTTGAAGCCGGTGATCTCGCGCTCGCGGTCCACAATAAGGCGTACGGCCACGCTTTGCACGCGGCCCGCGCTGAGGCTGGGCTTCACCTTGCGCCAAAGCACCGGGCTGAGCTCGTAGCCCACCAAGCGGTCCAGCACCCGGCGCGCCTGCTGGGCATCCACCAAGTGAATGTCGATGGCGCGCGGGGCGGCCATGGCAGCGGTGACGGCGCTCTTGGTGATCTCGTTGAAGGTGATGCGCTTCACCTTGCTATCGGGCAGGTCCAGCGCTTCCTTGAGGTGCCAGCTGATGGCCTCTCCTTCGCGGTCTTCATCAGTGGCCAACCATACGGTGGCCGCCTTGTTGGCCTGCTTGCGCAGCTCGGCCAGCTTGCCCTTCTTCTCGTCGGGCACGATGTAATTGGGCTCGAATCCGTTGTCCACGTCCACGCTCAGGTCGCGCTCGGGCAGGTCGCGCACATGGCCGAAGCTGCTGAGCACGGTGTAGCCCGGGCCGAGGTACTTTTCTATGGTCTTCGCCTTGGCGGGCGACTCCACGATCACCAGATCGCTTCCTTCCTTGTTGGCCATGCCTTGCCTGTTTGGGGGTGCAAAGCAAAGGCGTTCTTTTGAAAAACAGGCGCACTCGCAACCGGTCCGTGGCATTCCCCTACGGGGAAGAAAAATGGTGCAGGCGGGGGATCCTTCGGGCCGCAAGGACCGATCATCTCCGGGTGTGCCGGGGGCATCCCGCTCCGTCAGGCACCCTGGTCACGAAGTGGTGCCATCACCGGAGCCGGTGTTTTCTTTGGCTTCCCATGGGCGCCATCGGCTACTACCTCTCCCTGCCGTTGATCTACGGCATCGCCTTGCTTCCCTTCCCGCTGCTGTACCTCCTGAGCGACGGGATGCAGCTGCTGGTGTTCGGGGCGTTCGGCTACCGCCTGAAGGTGGTCCGGCAGAACTTGCGCAACAGCTTCCCGGAAAAGAGCGAAGCCGAGCTGAAGCAGATAGAGCAGGAGTTCCGGCGCTGGTTCTGCGACCTGATGCTGGAAACGATCAAGACGCTGGCCATCACTCCCAAACAGGTGAACAAGCGGATCAGCGTGCAGGGGGCCGAAGTGCTTCAGCGGTACCATACTGCAGGGCAGAGCGTGATCCTGGTGATGGGGCATTGGGGCAATTGGGAGCTGGGCGGTGCGCGCTTCAGCCAGCTGGGCCTGCACCACCTGAACGTGATCTACCATCCGTTGGAGAACAAGCACTTCGACGGGCTCTTCATCCGCATGCGCACCCGCCTGGGCAACGGGCTCTACCCCATGAAGGACACCCTGCGCTGCATGCTGCGCGACCGGAACGCGCTCACCGCCACAGCCTTTATCGCCGACCAGACCCCCTCTCCGAAACATGCCTATTGGACCATGTTCCTGCACCAGGACACTCCGGTATTTTGGGGCACGGAGAACATTGCGCGCAAGCTGGACCGGCCGGTGATCTACCTGGGCATCGACCAAACCCGGCGCGGCCACTATGCCATGCGCTTCGAACTGCTGGAAGCCCGCCCGGGCGGTACGGCCGAAGGGGCGATCAGCGAGCGGCACACACGCAGGTTGGAGGAGGACATCCGGCGGCACCCGGCGATCTGGTTATGGACGCACCGGAGGTGGAAGCACAGGAGGGCGTAGTTGTCCGTGCTCCTAAACCAGTTGCCCACAGAGGGGCTTCAGGCACCAAGCTCCTTCAGCCAACATCACCGATCCTTGGGATGCCATTTGCAGGATGGCCGGTACAAGCGCCATAGTCCTTTGTGCATGCCCCGGGAAATCGCAGCAGGAGCTTGCTTCGGCATGGGAGGTGCAAAGGACCATGCCGTGGCACTTCTTTGGAACGGGTATAAATTAGCACCCCCATGCTTCAAGGAAAGGACCTCATACTGGCCACTCGCGCCTATGCCAAGGAATACCGCGGCCGCAGTTGGTGGCACCTGATCATCACCTTGGTGGTGTTGGCGGCGGGATATACCGGCGTCTTTCTTCCCACGCCCTTCTGGGCCAAGGTGGTGTGCGCGGTACTGGTGGCGCTCACCTTGGGGCGCATGTTCGTGATCTACCACGACTTCCTGCACCAAAGCATCCTGCAAAACTCCAAGGCGGCCAAGGGGATCTTTACCGTGTTCGGCTGGTACATGCTGGCACCGGTGAGCATCTGGGAGCGCAGCCACAACTACCACCACGCCCACAACAGCAAGCTGTACACCAGCAGCATCGGCTCCTTTCCGGTGGTGACCAAGGAAAAGTTCCTTTCTTCCCCCTGGGGTGAACGCACGGCGTACCTCTTCGTCCGCCATCCGATCACCATCGGTTTGGGCTACATCTTCATGTTCATCTACGGCATGTGCATCCGCTCGCTGGTGAACAACACGGGCAAACACTGGGACAGCTTGGTGGCGCTCCTGTTCCATTTCGCCATCGGCACCGGCATCTTCCTGCTGGCCGGTTGGGCCGGGCTGGTGTTCGGCTTCTTTATCCCCTTCCTCATCAGCTTGGGCCTGGGCAGCTATCTCTTTTATGCACAGCACAATTACCCCGGCGTGCAATTTGCCGAGAAGGACGGCTGGACCTACCACGATGCCGCCCTCAAAAGCAGCAGCCACATGCGCATGAGCCCGGTGATGCGCTGGTTCCTGGCCAACATCGGCTACCACCACATCCACCACCTCAACCCGCGCATCCCGTTTTACCGCCTGCCCGAGGTGTACAAGGCCATTCCCGAACTGCAGCAAGCCAAGAAGACCAGCCTGTTGCCTTGGGACGTGATCAAATGCCTGCGCCTGAAAGTGTGGGACCCCGTGCAGCAGCGTATGCTGAGCCGGAGTGAGATCTATGCGTAGGGTGCAGGGCACCCGCTCGCAGAACCCCGTTCGTTGGCCCCGGGGCGAAGGGCAGGCCAAAGCTTGGTCCGTAGCGGGCAGGGCCATTGCCAACGCGCTGTGCTTGGCCGACCCGAATGGATGAGCGGGAGCGTGGCGTCACCAGCGGTGCCTTCACGCTTGCCCGAGCGGTTACCTTCGGCCCCGCGCGTTGCGCCTGATATACGCACATCGGCATGCTTGCAGTTGAGAACATCGTGAAACGCTACGGGGACCATCTCGCGCTGGACGGCGTAAGCCTGGAGGTGCCCAAGGGCAAGATCTTCGGCCTTCTGGGCCCCAACGGCGCAGGGAAGACCACCCTGATCCGCATCATCACCCGGATCACCGGGCCGGACAGCGGCCGGGTGCTGCTCGACGGCCACCCGATGACGGCGGAAGACGTGGTGCGCATGGGCTACCTGCCGGAAGAACGCGGCCTGTACAAGAAAATGAAGGTGGGCGAACAGGCCCTCTACCTCGCACAGCTCAAGGGCATGGAGAAACGGGAGGCGACCGATCGCCTGAAGGCCTGGTTTGCCCGCTGGGACATGGCCCACTGGTGGAACAAAAAAGTGGAAGAGCTCAGCAAGGGCATGGCCCAGAAGGTGCAGTTCATCACCACGGTGCTGCACCAGCCCGAGCTGCTGATCCTGGACGAACCCTTCAGCGGCTTCGACCCCATCAATGCCGACCTGATCCGCCAGGAGATCCTGCGCATGAGCGCCGAAGGCACCACCATCATGCTCAGCACGCACAACATGGGCAGCGTGGAGGAGCTCTGCGACCACATCGCCCTGGTGGACCGCAGCCACGTGGTGCTCAGCGGCAGCGTCAAGGACATCCGCAAGCAGTACAGCAACGCCACCTTCCGCGTGGAATTCACGGGCAATGCCGTGGCCTTCGCCAACGCCTTGGCCTACCACGGCGAACTGCTGGAACACAGGGAAGAGGACGGCGCTTGCACAGCCCGCGTGAAACTGCTGCACGGCGCCACGCTGAACAACGTGCTGGCCGCCACCTTGCCGGCGGCCCAGATCACGGGGGTACGCGAAGAGGTGCCCGGCATGCACGAGATCTTTATCCGCGCCGTGAGCAACCAGGAACCGGCCACAGTGGCCGTCGGCACCACCGAATAAACCACCGTGTTTTCAACGCGAAAGCCACAATGGACAAGATCAAGCTGATCATCTGGCGGGAATTCATCACCCGCGTACGCAAGCCGAGCTTTCTGATCATGACCATCCTGGGCCCCCTGCTGCTGGTGGGCGGCATGGTGCTGGTGAGCTTCCTGGGCATGCAGGAAAACGGTGTGCAGCACATCGTGGTGATCGACAAGGCGCAACTGCTCACCAACAAGCTCAAGGAAAGCAGCGACGTGAAGTTCTTTTATGAGCAGGCGGACCTGAGCGACTCGGTGTTCAAGGCCAGCCCGTACAACGCCATGGTGGAGGTGAATCCGCTGGTGCTGGAGAACAACACCATCCAGATCTTCTACAAGAACCTGCCCAGCATCACCGTGCAGAACTACCTCTCCAAGGAGATCGAATCGGTACTGGAGCGCGAGAAACTGCGCCTCAACAACGTGGACCCGGACACCTACCGCAAGATCAAGACCGCGCTGAAGGTGCAGTTGTTCGACATTGAGAAAGCGGGCAAGCAGAGCTACGACCAGATCAAGGCCGGGCTGGGCTTCGGCTTCGGCTACCTGATCTTCCTGTTCATCTTCCTGTACGGGGCCCAAGTGATGCGCGGTGTGATGGAAGAGAAGCAGAACCGCGTGGTGGAGGTGTTGATCAGCTCGGTGAAGCCCTTTCAACTGATGATGGGCAAGATCGTGGGCGTGGCCATGGTGGGCCTCACCCAGTTCCTGCTGTGGGTGGCCCTCACCTTGGTGCTGGGCACCGTGGGCTTGAGCTTTGCCAAGGACGCCATCAGTGGCGAGGCCGTGCAACAACCGGCCGCCCAAATGACCACCCAATTGCAGGAACAGCTCGGGGACCAGGCTCCGGCCGTGGACACACCGGGCGCCTCCGCCGAAATGCTGGGCGTGGCCATGCAGGTGTGGGACGAACTGCCCGTGACCTGGATCATCCTCTTGTTCCTCTTCTACTTCTTGGGAGGCTACCTGCTGTACAGCTCGCTCTTCGCGGCCACGGGTGCCGCTGTGGACAGTGAAACCGATACCCAGCAGTTCATGCTGCCCATCACCGTCCCGATGATCATCGCCATCATGATCGCCCAAACGGCCGTGTACAATCCCGACGGCCCTGCGGTGTTCTGGTGCTCGATCATCCCGTTCACCTCGCCGGTGGTGATGATGGTGCGCATCGCCACGGGCAACGCTTTCTCCCACCCCGGTGAACTGGCCCTGAGCATGGTGCTGCTCGTGGCCACCTTCTTTTTCACCACTTGGTTGGCCGGCCGCATCTACCGCACCGGCATCTTGATGTACGGCAAGAAGGTGACCTGGAAGGAACTGGGCAAATGGTTGTTCTATAAAGGGTGAAGCAGTCTCGTGCCGCAACCGCTTCCACGGTTCCCGGACCGCAACCCAACTTGTTGAGGCCATGCGCATCGCCATCATCGATTTGGGCACCAACACCTTCAAACTCCTTGTAGCGGAGCGGCCCGCCGGGCGTACCACCGGGTTGGATGTGCTGCACGACGAAGAGCTGGGGGTGTTCCTGGGGCGTGGCGGAGTGGAACAAGGCAAGCTGACCGAGGAAGCCATGGAGCGCGGCCTGGCCGCCTTGCGCACGCTGTGCGCCAAGGCCGCACTACTGGGCGCTGAACGGACCGGCGCCTTCGGCACCTCCGCCATGCGCAGCGCCAGCAACGGTGCCGAATTTGCCGCGCGGATCCACCGGGAATTGGGCATCACCGTGCAGATCATCCCCGGTGAGGAGGAGGCCGGCCTGATCCTCGATGGCGTGCGCCAAGCAGTTTCCTTCACCGGCAAGCCCATGCTGGTGATGGACATCGGCGGGGGCAGCACGGAATTCATCCTGGCCACCGATAGGGCGTTGATGTGGAAGCACAGCTTCGAACTGGGCACCACCCGGCTGTTGGAACGCTTTCCGGAACCCGGCCCGCTGGACATGGGGACACAGCTGCGCATGGCTGCGCACATCGATGCGCAACTCGAGGGCCTGTGGGCAGTGATGGACCGCCATTGGCCTGCAACGCTTGCAGGCTCGGCGGGATCATTCGATACCGTAGCACACCTGGTGGCCCTCCGACAGGGAAGGGCGCTGCCGCCCGGTGCCGCCACCCTGGCTTTTGATATCACGGCCTTTGATGCCCTGAAGGACGAACTGCTCCCAATGCCCCGGGCTTCCCGTGCCATGCTGCCCGGCATGCCACCACACCGGGTGGACACCATCATTCCGGCGCTGGTGCTGATCGAACGCGTGCTGCTGCACGGCATCCAACGCATCCACTGGAGCCGCTGCTCGCTGAAGGAAGGCGCCGCAGCACGGTTGCTCGGCCAGATGCCGTGATGCTGGCCCGCGTACCGCGGATCAACGCTTCACAAAGGAGCTCACCGACTGCGTGCCGTCCACCAGTTCCACACGCACCAAGTAGCGCCCTTGCGGCAAGTGGGCAACGTCCAGCTCGGCCGTGGTTCCGCCCACCCCCTGGCTGAGCATCGTGCGGCCGGTGGTTTCAAAAAGCGTGATCCGGGCCATGGGCTGGGCACCGCTTATGGTAACCCGGTTCGATGCCGGCGAAGGATACACCCGCAGCCCTTCCGGTGCCTGCTCGGCAATGCCGGTGGCCGTGCCGCTGAAGGCCAAGGCATCCACCTGCACCCAGCTGCCCCCTGTACTGGGACTTCCAATGCTGGAGGCCACCATCACGTAAGCGGTATCGGGGGTTGAAAGGCTGGTGTACACAAAAGGAACGTTCAAGGCCTGCCAGCCGGAAACGTTGCCGCTGAAGGTGAACACGGCTCCCCCGATGCTCTCGCTGGTCTGCGTGGCGGCGTTCCATTTGGTCAACCCCACCGCAATGGCGCCGGAATCCCCGGCGATCACCCCGCATTGCCACTGGCCGGTCAGTGTGGCCGGGCGGCTGCCGTAAGCAAACCCGGTGACCCCGCTCATGTTGCCAATGGCAATTACCCCCGGCATGACACCAATGCCTATGGCGGAACGGGTGGTAACCTTCACTGCGGCGCTGCCCACGGCACCGGGGGTGATCTTCTCGCAGGAAAGGCCCATGCCGGGCACAATGGAGGTCAACGCGTTGAACGTTACCCACTGGTCGGGATCCTGGTAGCTGGCGCCCGTGGGCGTGGACCATGACTCAAAACCGCCATTGGGGACCTGGGCCCCGGCTTGTGTGCATGTGCCGCCCATCAGCAGCGCGGAGAGGAGTATACCGTGTTTCATGGAGGGAACGGATTGGTGCATCAAAGTTCACACGATCCGGTGCATCCCGGGGCGTGTCTCGAAAAAAAAAGGTTGAACAACCGGTATTCACGCGTGAGATAGCTGCCCGGTCCGATGCGCCGATCCCGGAAGCAAGCTCGTGCCCGCCGCAAGTCCCACCTCGCATGCCGCCCGGTGAAAGGCCATTGTGCGCAGGTCCTTTCGTTCAGTACTTGCTGTGCTTCACGCTGTAATTGAAGTAGATCACGATGCCGATGAGCAGCCATACGACCAGGCGCAACCAGGTATCCCAGGGCAGTGCCGCCATCATCACCCCGCACACCAGAACGCCCATGATGGGCACAAAGGGCACCAGGGGCGTGCGGAAGGCACGGGGAGCATCGGGCATGCGCTTGCGCATCATCATCACCCCGATGCTCACCAGGATGAAGGCGAGCAGGGTGCCTATGCTGGTCATTTCGCCCACCACCTTGCCTGGCACCAACCCGGCGAAAAGACCCACGAACACCATGAACAGCATGTTGCTTTTGACCGGAGTGCGGTACTTGGGGTGCACGTCGGAGAACACCTTGGGCAGCAGCCCGTCATGGCTCATGCTGAAGAACACGCGGCTCTGGCCCAGGAGCATCACCAGGATCACTGAGGAAAAGCCCGCAAGAATGGCGATGATGACCCCTTGCTGCAGCCATACATAGGGCGTGTGGGCAATGGCGGTGGCCACGGGGGCCAGCTTGTCGTGCGTGCCGCCAAACTCGGTGTAGTGGGCCAGGCCGGTCATCACATGGCCGAAGAGCACGTACAGCACCGTGCAAATGGCCAAAGAGCCCAGGATGCCGATGGGCATGTTCCGCGCCGGGTTCTTGGCTTCCTGCGCGGCGGTGCTCACCGCATCGAACCCGATGTAGGCGAAGAAGATGATGCCCGCGCCCTGCAATACGCCGCTCCAGCCGAACGCGCCGAACTTGCCGGTGTTCTCCGGGATGTAGGGCACCAGGTTCTCCGGGTTGATATAGGACCAGCCCAAGGCGATAAAGAGCAGCACCACGGCCACCTTGAGCACCACGATCACGGCGTTCACCCCGGCGCTTTCGCGGGTGCCCCGGGCCAGGAGCAGCGACATGCACACCACAATGAACACGGCCGGCAGGTTGATGATGCCCCCCTCAAAGGGCCCCGCCATCACCGCAGTGGGAATGTGCATGCCGTGCATCATCAACAGTTTGTTGAGGTATTGGCTCCAGGAAATGGACACCATGGCCGCGCCCACGGCATATTCCAGCACCAGGTCCCACCCGATGATCCAGGCCCAAAAGCGGCCCATCGTGGCGTAACTGTAGGTGTACGCGCTGCCGGCGATGGGGATCATGCTGGCGAACTCCGCGTAGCACAACCCCGCAAAGGCACAGCCGATGGCGCTGATGATGAAGGAGAGGGTGACGGCAGGGCCGGCGTGCTCGGCAGCCACCACCCCGGTAAGGGAAAAGAGGCCTGCGCCGATGATGGCCCCGATGCCCAAGGCCACCAGACTGCCCGCGCCGAGGCGGCGCACCAAAGTGCCCTCCCCTTGGTCCGCAGCCTCGTTCAACAATACGTCCAGTGGCTTGCGATGGAGATGGCTCATAGGCTGTTCGTTGGCCGCTAAGCTATACGAAAGCAGAAACCAGCCTTCTCGCCCCCGGGCAAACACATCTCACAGTTCTTCCTCATGGGCCATTGCGGGTCCATGGACCATGTTGATGATCGTTGGATCCGTCTTCGCACTTCGCACTGGACGGCAAGGCCGAAGACCTGCCCGGTGCAGCTGCTCCGCGGGCACCGCCTCAAAGGGCCAAAGGCCCGCGCTGCAAGCCCATGGCGGTGCCATGGGCTTGCAGCGCGGGTTCGAGCGGGGCTGAAGGCCACGCACATAGACGGGGTGGACCGGGGCAATGAAGAACACCACTCATGATGTTTGGGGCCTGCAGCCCTCTGCGGCATCTACACGCAATTCAGCCCATGGCACCCCATGGGCTGAACTGTGCCGTGCCTTCAGCACGGCATCGGGCTCTGTACTGTGCGGGAGCGGCCCGGTACAAAGCCGATCCGGCACGCGCATTCATCTTCGGGCCAAGACCTGATCGAGCCGATCTTGAATTGTGACCAGCCCCAAGGTTAATTGCGTTTGCCCAGTCGAGCCCCCCAGGGCAGGGTCATGCGCACTTCCCCCTATGCACTGCCGCCATGGCGCACTGGTCCCCGCCTTCGTGGCCGCCCGTGGCGCAAGCACGGTACTTTCGCGCCGTCCATGTTCAAGCAGGCCAGCTCTCCGTCCGCTTTCGCGCAGCGCACGGTGGTCTCCGTGCTGTTCGCGATCAGCCTGTCGCACATGCTGAACGACATTGTGCAATCGCTGATCCCCGCCATTTACCCGATCGTAAAGGACAAGTTCGCGCTGAACTTCACCCAGGTGGGCCTGATCACGCTCTGCTTCCAGCTGACGGCCTCCATTCTGCAGCCCTTTGTGGGCCGCTACACCGACAAGCGGCCACGCCCCTACTCACTGCTGGTGGGCATGCTGTTCTCCCTGGCGGGCATCGCAGCCCTGTGGCAGGCGGGCAGCTATGCCGCGCTGCTGGCCGCCGTGATGCTCGTGGGCATGGGCTCGTCCATCTTCCACCCTGAATCTTCCCGCATCGCCAACGCCGCCGCCGGCGGCAAGCGCGGCCTGGCCCAATCGGTGTTCCAGCTGGGGGGCACCTTCGGTTCCTCACTGGGCCCCTTGTTGGCCGCTCTGATCGTGGTGCCCTACGGCCTGCGCAGCCTGGGCTGGTTCATGGTGATCCCGCTGATCGGCATCGCCGTGCTCTACCGCGTAGGCAGGTGGTACAAACGCACGCAGGCCATCCGCGCACGCCGGCCGGGCAAGTCGGTGCTGCCGCACGGCATACCGGCCGACACCGTGCGCCGTGCCATCATCATCCTGCTGGTGCTGGTCTTCTCCAAGCAGTTCTACTTGGCGGGCATGAGCAGCTATTACACCTTCTACCTCATGGGCAAGTTCGGCCTTTCGGTGCAGGATGCCCAAATGCACCTGTTCATCTTCCTGCTGGCCGGGGCCATCGGAACCTACTTGGGAGGGCCCATCGGCGACCGCTACGGGCGCAAGTACGTGATCTGGTTTTCCATACTTGGCGCAGCGCCCTTCACCCTGCTGCTGCCCCATGCCGGACTGGTATGGACCGGCATCCTCGCCGCAGTGATCGCCCTGGTGATGTCCTCGGCCTTTTCGGCCATCGTGGTGTACGCGCAGGAACTGGTGCCCGGCAAGCTGGGCATGATCAGTGGGCTGTTCTACGGCTTCTCCTTCGGCATGGCAGGCATCGGCTCGGCCCTGTTGGGCACCTTGGCCGACCACACGAGCATTGAATTCATCTTCCAAGTGTGCGCCTTCCTGCCGCTGCTGGGCCTGATCGCCGGCCTGCTGCCGCGGATACGCCCGCACCTGCCCCCGGCCGCCAATGCGGCGCCCAGGCCCTGATCCGCACAAGCCGGAACGGGTCCCATCTTTGCCGCATCGCCAATAGCAAGCAATGGCGGGCAACGCATGGCCAAGATCTTGATCATCGATGACGAGAAGGCGATCCGCACCGCCTTGCGCGACATCCTGGAGCACGAAAAACACAAGGTGGAGGAAGCCGAGGACGGCGCCACCGGCCTGGAAAAGGCCAAAAAAGGCGGCTTCGACGCCGTACTGTGCGACATCAAGATGCCCAAGATGGACGGCATGGAGGTGCTGGAGAAACTGATGGCCCATGACGATACCATCCCCGTGGTGATGATCAGCGGGCACGGCACCATCGATACGGCCGTGGACGCCATCAAGAAGGGCGCCTTCGACTTCATTGCCAAGCCGCCGGACTTGAACCGCATCCTGGTGACCCTGCGCAACGCGCTGGAGCGCGGTTCGCTGGTGCAAGAGACCAAGACGCTTCGCCAGAAGGTGCAGCGGGGCAAGGCCGATGTGCGCATGGTGGGGGGCAGCAAAGCGCTGGAGGCCATCCGCGAAATGGTGGACAAAGTGGGGCCCAGTGATGCGCGGGTGCTGATCACCGGCGGCAATGGCGCGGGCAAGGAAGGCGTGGCACGTATGCTGCACGAGCGCAGCACCCGCAAGGACGGCCCCTTCATTGAGGTGAACTGCGCGGCCATCCCCGGTGAGCTGATCGAGAGCGAACTGTTCGGACATGAAAAAGGGGCCTTTACCAGCGCGGTGGCCCAGCGCAAGGGCAAGTTCGAGCTGGCCGACGGGGGCACGCTCTTTTTGGACGAGATCGGCGACATGAGCCTGGCCGCCCAGGCCAAGGTGCTGCGCGCGTTGCAGGAAAACCGCATCACCCGCGTGGGGGGCGACAAGGAGATCAAGGTGAACCCGCGGGTGATCGCGGCCACGAACAAGGACCTGCGCAAGGAAATTGCCGAGGGCCGCTTCCGCGAAGACCTCTTCCACCGGCTGAGCGTGATCCCCATCCACGTGCCCGACCTGAAGGACCGCATCGAGGACATTCCCGAACTGGTGCAGCACTTCATCGGCCTGGTGTGCGCCGAGCAGGGCATCGCCCCAAAAAAGGTGGGTGAAAAAGCCGTGAAGGAGTTGCAGAAGCTGCCGTGGACCGGCAACGTACGTGAACTGCGCAACGTGGTGGAACGTTTGGTGATCTTGGGCGGGGCGGAGATCAGCGAGAGCGACGTGAAGCGGTACGCCAATCCCTGAGGTCTGCCGCAGCAGGTGCCGATCGGTTCGGTGAACAGCCGCCTGTTAACATTCTTGGCAGTTCCCCGCAGGCAAGGCAGGCAACCCTATTGGTGGGGCACCGTCTTTCCAATGACCTCCGCCACCGGGGGGGCCAGTCTAAAAACCCGATCGCCATGTCCTTCCTGGATCACCCCTACCAATACCTCTACAACCAGTTCGGCGGCAGCCTGTTCTACATCCTCGGATTCATGGTGGTGCTGTCCGTGGTGGCCCTGTGGCGCCTCTACGAAAAAGCCGACCAGCCTGGTGTGGCCGCCGTGGTTCCCGTTTGGAACATGGTGATCTTCCTGAAGATCATTGGTCGGCCCGCGTGGCATCTGTTGTTGTTCTTTATCCCCATCTACGGGCAATTGTACCTGATACCCAAAGTGTGGATCGAGCTGTGCCAGAGCTTCGGCAAACGCTCCCTGCTGGATTATGTGCTGGTGGTGCTGCTCAACGGCCTGTACATCTTCAACTTGGGCATGAGCTACGATACCGACTACGAGGGACCTGTTTTCGGCAAGCCGACGGTGCCCCATGCGGCCAATCACGGGCACCGGCCCAGCTTGGCCTGAGCGCGGTCCATCGCTCAAGAGGAGCTGCGGCAGGGATCTACTGAACGACAAAGGGTTGCACAGTGCAACCCTTTGTCGTTCAAAGCCAGGCAGCGCTAGCCCATCAGCTCTTTTGCCTTGTTCAGCGCGCGCGGCAAGCCTTCGGGGTCTTTGCCTCCGGCTGTGGCGAAGAACGGCTGGCCCCCGCCGCCGCCCTTGATCTCCGAAGCCAGTGCCTTGATCACCTGCGGGGCGCCGTGCCCCTTGGCGATCAGTTCTGCACCGGCCATCACGGCAAGCAGCGCCTTGTCGCCTTGGCGGGCGCCCAGCACCAGCAGCAGGTCCGGATTGGCTTCTCTGAGGTGAAAGGCCAGGTCGCGCATGCCGTTGGCGTCGAGGTCCACTTCCTCCGCCACCACGCGCACGCCGTTTACCGATCTTGCGTTGGCCAGGATGGTTTGCTGGAGGCGTGCCACACGCTCCTGCGCGGCCTTCTCCAATTCCTTGGCCAAGGCGGCGTTCTGCTCCAACAGGTGCTTCACTGCAGCCACGGCATCCTTGGGGTGCTTGAGCAGTTCTTGCACGGCTTCCAGGGTGTTCAGGCGTTCTTGCACGAACTGATCGGCGGCTTCGCTGGTAATGGCCTCGATGCGGCGGATGCCCGCGGCCAGAGCGCCCTCATGCACGATGCGCACCGCGCCGATCTCACCTGTGCGCGGGGCATGCGTACCACCGCAGAGCTCCACGCTGTCGCCGAACTTGATCACCCGCACCCGGTCGCCGTATTTCTCCCCGAACAAGGCCATGGCGCCCATGGCGCGGGCTTCCTCCAACGGGGTGCTGCGGAATTCCTCCAAGGGCAGGTCGGCCTGCACGGCAGCTTTCACTTCGGCCTCCACGCGGGCCAGTTCCTCCGGGGTGATCTTGGCGAAGTGCGAGATGTCGAAGCGCAGCCGGTCCGGCGCCACCAGCGAACCTTTTTGCTCCACATGGGTGCCGAGCACCTTGCGCAACGCATGGTGCAGCAGGTGGGTGGCGCTGTGATTGCGGCGGATGAGCTTGCGGCGGTGGCCGTCCACCTTGGCAACCAGCGGTGTGCCAACCTCGGCGGGCAGCTCCCGCGTAAGGTGGATGATGAGCTGGTTCTCCCGCCGGGTATCCAGCACGGGAATTTTACGGCCGCCCTGCTCCAGCCAGCCCTGGTCGCCCACCTGCCCTCCGCCTTCGGCATAGAACGGCGTATGGTCCAGCACCACTTGGAAGTGGTCGCCCGTCTTGTCCTTCACCTTGCGCCAGCGCAAGATGCGGGCTTCCGCCTCCAACGCATCATAGCCCGTGAATTCCGTGGTGCCTTGGGCCAGTTCGGTCCAATCGCCCGCAGTGATGGCGGTGGCGGCGCGTGAGCGGTCCTTCTGTTTGGCGAGCTCGCGTTCAAAGCCCGGCATGTCCACCTCCAACCCCTGTTCGCGAGCCATGAGGCGGGTAAGGTCTATGGGGAACCCGAAGGTGTCGAAGAGCTCGAAGGCTTTGGCCCCGGGCAGAGTGCCGGAATTTTCGGCCACCAGTTGCTCCAGGCGCCGGGTGCCTGTTTCCAAGGTGCGCAGGAAGGCCTTTTCTTCCTCGAGCACCACGCTGGCCACCAAGGCATGCTGCTTGGCCAGCTCGGGGAACTGCCCTCCCATTTGGTCCACCAGCACGGGGACCAGCGCATGGATGAATGGTTCCTGGAGGCCCAGGAAACTGTAGCCGTACCGTACGGCGCGGCGCAGGATCCTGCGGATCACGTATCCCGCCCCCGTATTGGAAGGCAGTTGCCCATCGGCAATGGCGAAGGCGATGGCGCGCAAATGGTCGGCCACCACGCGCATGGCGATGTCGGCCTTGTTCTCCCGGCCGTAGGCCTTTCCGCAGGCCATTGCCAGCGCTTGGATCAGCGGCTGGAACACGTCGGTGTCGTAGTTGCTCTGCTTGCCCTGAAGCACCATGCACAGCCGCTCGAAGCCCATGCCGGTATCCACGTGTTTGGCGGGCAGGGGTTGCAGGGAGCCGTCGGCCTTGCGCTCGAACTGCATGAACACGTTGTTCCAGATCTCGATCACCTGCGGGTGGTCGTTGTTCACCAGGGCGGTGGCAGGTGCAGCCCGCTTTTCTTCCGCCGTGCGGATGTCCACGTGGATCTCCGTGCAGGGACCGCAGGGGCCCGTATCGCCCATCTCCCAGAAGTTGTCCTTTCGGCCGAAGGGCATCACCCGTTCGGCAGGCAGGTAGTTGAGCCACAGGTCGCGCGTTTCCGTGTCGGCCTCCAGCCGGTCGGCCTTGTCGCCGCCGAAGTAGGTAACGTAGATGTTGGCTGGATCGATCCCGTAGGTGTCCGTGAGCAATTCCCAGGCCCACCGGATGGCTTGCGGCTTGAAGTAGTCGCCGAAGCTCCAGTTGCCCAGCATTTCGAACATCGTATGGTGGTAGGTGTCGATGCCCACCTCCTCGAGGTCGTTGTGCTTTCCGGAAACGCGCAGGCACTTCTGCGTATCGGCGATGCGCGGATGCGTGACCGGCCGGTTGCCCAGGAAGAGGTCCTTGAACTGGTTCATGCCCGCATTGGTGAACATGAGCGTGGGGTCGTCCTTCACCACCATGGGGGCGCTGGGCACAATGGTGTGGCCGTGTTTGGCGAAGTGGTCCAGGAAGGCTTGGCGGATCTGCTGCGATGTGGGCATGGCGGGGAATGAGGGGCCAATGGATCGATCCCAGGGGGCGTGGTGCAGGATTTCTTCACGATCCACAAGGGGCCGCGAAATTAGTGGAGGTGTACCTTCGCGCCTCTTCCGCCGGCAGCCCATGGCCGAACACAAGTACAGGTTCAATCCCGACACGCTCAACTTTGAGCGGATCCGGCTCAGCGGCTGGAAGAAGGTGAAGCGGGTTTCCCTGGCCTTGGCACCCGGCCTGCTGCTGGGGGTGATCGGCATCTTTCTGGCCTTCCAGTTCGTGGATTCGCCCAAGGAGGCCACCCTGCGCCGCGAGAACGAGCAGTTGATGGTGGAGTACGAGCTGATCAACAAGCAGCTGGTGCAGCTCGAAGAAGTGCTGGAGGACATTGAACGGCGCGACGACAACGTGTACCGCGTGATCTTCGAAGCGGACCCGATCCCCTCCACCGTGCGCATGGCCGGCATCGGCGGCGTGAACCGCTATAAGGACCTGGAGGGGTTCGCCAACAGCGAACTGGTCATCGGCACGCGCAAACGCCTGGACAAGATCGCCAAGCGGATGTATGTGGAGAGCCTCTCGCTGGATGATGTGGCCAAGCTGGCCATGCGCAAGCAGGACATGCTGGCCAGCATTCCCTCGGTGGAACCCATCCCGCGCGACCAAACACGCCTGAGCTCCGGCTACGGTGTGCGGGTGCACCCCATCTACAAGATCCGCAAGGACCACCTGGGGCTGGATTTTACCAGCCCGGTAGGCACGCCCATCCACGCCACCGGCGACGGCACCGTGGAATTCGCCGGGTACAACACCAGCGGCTACGGCTACCACGTGATCATCGACCATGGCTATGGCTACAAAACGCTCTACGGGCACATGTCCGATGTGGAGGTGCGGCGCGGCCAGAAGGTGAAGCGCGGGGATTTCATCGGCGACGTGGGCAGCACGGGGCTGAGCACCGGCCCGCACCTGCACTACGAGGTGATCAAGGACGGCGTGCACATGAACCCGGTGAACTTCCTGTTCAACAGCCTGAGCCCGGAGGAATACGCCCAGATGGTGGAGATCGCCGGGAATGCCGGCCAATCCATGGATTGAACCGGCCCACAGCATGAGCCGGGCGGGCAAAAGAGCGAATGCCGCCAACCGCCTATCTTCGCGGTGATGCCCCTGAAGGAGAAGACCATAGAGCGCATGTACTGGACCATTGGCGAGGTGGCCGATGACCTGGGCGTGAATGCATCCCTGCTGCGCTATTGGGAGAAGGAGTTCGGCACGCTGCGCCCCAAGCGCACCAACCGCGGCGACCGGCTGTACAACCGCCAGGACATTGAGCAGCTTCGGCGCATCCAGCATTTGGTGAAGGACAAAGGCTTCACGCTGCAAGGCGCCAAAGGCCAGTTGCGCAAAGCGGAGGTCCTTGAAGTGCCCGAAGCACCACCCTCGATCGCCCCACCGGTGGAGGAAGTGCGATCCGTGCTCCTGCGTATCCGTGCACGATTGATCGAGCTGCGCGAGGCCGCTTTTTAGCGGCTATCCCAGGAATACCCTAGGGCTGTGCGAGGGTCTTCCGCCCGCTTCCAAGAACATTTTTCAGCCCCCGCCGGGTTGCCGGTCGTCCATGGTGCGGCATCCATGGTGCACGGTGGCTTGCGCTGCTCACCATGGACAACTATGCCTTCAACAGGTACTGCGTCACATAATCCGATATGCCTTCCTCCAGGCTGTGGAACGGCTTGGTGTACCCGATGCTGCGCAGCTTGCCCATTTCCGCCTCGGTGAAGTACTGGTATTTGTCGCGGATGTCGGCAGGGGTGTCGATGAAGCCGATCTGTTCCGGCCGGCCCATGGCACTGAACACATTGCGGGCCAGGTCCTGGAAGGTGCGCGCCTGGCCGCTGCCCAGGTTGTACAGCCCGCTGTGCTTGCGGTGCTCCATGAGGAAGATGCATACTTCGCACACGTCCTTCACGTAGACGAAATCGCGCAGCTGCCCACCGTCGGCAAAGTCGGGCCGGTGGCTGCGGAAAAGCTTCATGGCGCCGGTGGCCTGGATCTGGTTGAAGGCGTGGAACACCACGCTGGCCATCCGGCCTTTGTGGTATTCGTTGGGGCCGTAAACGTTGAAGAACTTCAGGCCCGCCCAAAAGAAGGGTTTGTCCGCCCGGCTTAGGGCCCACATGTCGAATTCGTTCTTGCTTTCACCGTAGGGATTGAGCGGGCGGAGCTTGAAGGGGAGCTCATCGTTGGTGTCGCCATAGCCCAGCTCGCCGTTGCCGTAGGTGGCGGCGGAGGAGGCATACACCAAGGGAATGGCATACTGGGCGCAGCGATCCCACACTTGCTGGCTGTAATGCACATTGAGCTCATCAAACACGGCCTTGTTGAACTCCGTAGTATCGGTGCGGGCGCCCAGGTGGAAGATGAACTGGATGAGCTTCTCGTTGGCGTCGATCCACGCCGGGAACTGCTTGCGGTCCACGCGGGCAGCAAGCTTGATCCCTTCGAGGTTGCGCGCCTTGTCCGCCCGGGAGAAATCGTCCACTGCCACCAGGTCGGCGTAGCCCTGTTGCTGCAGCTCATGCAATAGGCGGCTGGCGATGAATCCAGCGGCGCCGGTGACCACGATCATGGGGCAAAGGTATTGGCCGGGACGGAGGTGTTCACGCGGGGTTCGCGGCAGATGGGGCCGAAGCCGAACGTACGGCCGCCCGGCCAGTCTCCGGTCGGCGAAGCATGAACCTCGGGCCCGCGTGCAAAACGCAGTAGCTGAACGCCGGATGACGCGCCGGCCCGCCACCCGCATGCCATGCCCCGGGAACTACTTCACCTCCTTCACCAGGATGACGTACACGGGGAAGTGGTCGCTGTAGCCGCCGATGTACTGGTCGCCCACGAAGGTGCGGAAACCGTACCCTTCGAAATTTCCTTCCGCCTGCCGCAGGTACGCGGGGTTGAAGACGCGAACGCCGTAATACTTCAACGTACCTCCCTTGCCCGAAACCGCCCCCGGCGAGAGGATGATCTGATCGAAGAGGTTCCAGCTGTCGCGCCACGCCAAGGTGCCGATGCCCTTGCGGTAGAGGTCGTACATGGGGTTGTACAACTTTTTCCCGGTGGCCAGTTCCTTGTCGCCGGTGGTGTTGAGGAATTTCCTTACAGCGGGATCCACGGGGTCGTCGTTGAGGTCGCCCATGTACAGGATCCGGGCATCCGCGTTGCGTGCCAACAGCGAATCGATGATGTGGCGGCCCAGCTCAGCTGCCAGGATGCGCTTGGGCAATGAGCGTTTTTCGCCGCCCCGGCGCGAGGGCCAATGGTTCACCAGGATGCTCACGGTGTCACCGTCCATCAGCCCGCTCACCACCAGCACATCGCGCGTACGGAATGCGGTATCGGCCGGATCTTGAAGGGTATAGGTGCGGTTGTGCAGCAGCGTGAAGTAGGCCGGGTTGTACAGGAAGGCCACGTCCACCCCGCGCCGGTCCGGGCCATCGTGGTGCACGAACCGGTACCCCCGTTTGTTGAGCGGCGGGGTAGCCACCAGGTCGGCCACTACGCCGCCGTTCTCCACCTCGGCCAAGCCCAGGCAAACTACGCCGTCCGGCAGGATCTCCGTGCCCATCTCACCGATCACGCGCGCCATGTGCTGCAGCTTCCGGTGGTAGCGTTCCGAGGTCCATTGTTTGGCACTGCCGGGCAGGAACTCCGCATCGTCATTGGGGCCATCGATGGTGTCGAACAGGTTTTCGATGTTGTAGAACCCGATGGGCCGCGGAGCGTAACGCACTTCTTGCTGCTGGGCGAAAGCGCCGGGAAGGCAGGCCATGACGGCAACCGCAAGGGACAGGCGGGAAGGGATGTTCATTGGTGGGAGCGATCGGGGGGCAAGTTACCGGTTCAGTGTTTCCGGTGGGGCAATGGAAGGTGAGCGGACCCCAAGTGTGCAACAGGGAACAAGACGCCAAGATGCCGAGGAAGAAAAGCAACGGCGGCGAAGCATGAGACCGCAACTGAACAGGCACGGCGGACTGCGGCAACTGGCCATGGCCGTTGCACCGCTGCGGTGCATTTCTTTGCAACCATGAGAGCAACTGCAGTGGTATTGGGCTTTTGCTTGCAGGTGCTGGCCGGGCCTGCCGGTGCGCAACCCATTGCCGATGCACGTACCGCCCCGTTGGGCAGCCAGGTTACCGTAAGCGGCCGCGTGACTTCGGGGCCTTCCCTGGGCAGCATCCGCTACCTGCAGGACGCTGGTGCCGGCATTGCGGCCTACCCCGGAAGTGGTTCCGTGCCCGGCTTCAGCCCACAGCCCGGCGATGACATCACCATCACGGGCACGCTTACGAGCTTCAACGGCTTGCTGGAGATCACACCGATCACCGCGCACACCGTGAACAGTAACGGGAACGCCATTCCAGCTGCCGTGGCAGTGGCGGCCAACGGACTGGTCGAATCCGTGGAATCGCAACTGGTGCGCATGGAAGGCGTGTACTTCAGCGGCAGCGGCACCTTCAGCCCGGGCAATTGGATCGTGCAGGACGGTACCGGAAACGCAACCGTGTACTTGCGGAACGGCCATCCCCTGGTGGGCACCCCGGTTCCCTCCGGGCCGGTGGACATCACCGGCCTCGTGTCCCAGTACGATACGGATGCCCCATACACCAGCGGCTACCAATTGCTGCCGCGCGGCACCACTGACATCACGCCGCATACGGGCATCCTCATCGTGCCGCCCGTGGTGTGGGCCAACCCCGGCACCAGCAGCTTCAACCTGATGTGGGGCACCAACCTTCCGGGCAGCACCGAGGCCTACTACGGCACCACGCCGGCACTGGGCATGTACGCCACCGCGGGCACGGCCACCACTTCGCACATCCTGCCGTTCAGTGGGCTACAGCCCGCCACGTTCTACTACGTTCAACCCTTCTCCGTGGCCGATGGCGATACGGCCTTCGCGGAGCTTGCCATCCATTCCACCGTAAGCACCTCCAGCCAATCCATCCAGGTGTACTTCACCAAGGACGTGGACACGAACATGGGCAATGGCACCGATGCCCTGGGGCTCTTCCAAGCCACGGACGACACTATCAAAGCCTACATCGACCGCGCGCAAAGCACCCTGGACATCGCCATATACAACACCAACAGCACGGTGGTGGTGGCCGCAGTGAACGCCGCCAGGGACCGCGGCGTACAAGTGCGCTGGATCGCCGAGGGCAACACTGCCAACACCGCGCTCAACGACCTGGATCCCGCGATCCCGGTGCTCTTCCGCACCAACAGCGAAGGCAGCGGCATGCACAACAAATTCATGGTGATCGACGCCGAGGATGACCAGCGGGCCGTGGTGATGAGCGGCTCCTGCAACTGGACCACCCAGAGCTTCTTCGACGACTACAACAACCTTGTCTTCATCCAGGACCAAGCCCTGGCCCGGTGCTATCGCATGGAGTTCGAGGAGATGTGGGGCGGTACCGGAGCGCAGCCCGTGCCCGCCAACAGCCGCTTCGGCGCGGAAAAAACGGACAACACCCCGCACCTGTTCTTCATCGGCGGGTCGTTCGTGGAAAGCTTCTTCTCCCCTACCGATGGCATGCAGGAACGCACCATTCAACTGCTGGACCATGCCCAGCACAGCGTGCTCCTGGCCTTGTACGTGTTCACCGACAACGACCTGGGCGATGCGGTGCTCAACGCACATGAGCGGCCGTTCATGCTCGTACAAGGCGATGTAGAGGACATTGGCAGCACCGGTTCCGAGTTCGACTACCTCACCGGGCAGGGCATTGAGCTGTACTCCCATTACAATGAACCAGGGCTGCTGCACCACAAGTACGCGATCCTTGACGAAGCTGCAGGAACGGACCCGCTGGTGATCACCGGCAGCCACAACTGGACGGCTTCCGCTTCCTCGGTGAACGACGAAAACACCTTGATCATCCACAGCGCCGAAGTGGCCAACCAGTTTTACCAGGAGTGGGCGGCACGTCACCAAGCCGTGCTGGCCGTGGAAGAAAGCGGGGGCCACCCCGCCCCGGAAGCATGGCCGGTACCAGCGGACCAAGTGCTGCACGTGTGCCCGGCCGGGAGCGGCACGGCACGCATCATGCTCCGCGATGCTGCGGGCCGTGCGGTATTCCGCCAGCGTGCCCAAGGGATCCAGGATATCCCAGTTTCACAGCTGCCCGCAGGCCTCTATCTGCTGGAGGTGGAACAAGCGGGATCGCGGGCGCGGCGCATGGTGAGCGTGTGCCACTAGCGCCGCAATGGGGCTGAACGCCCTGTCGCCGCAGCCGGTTACTTGGGAAAATACAGCGGATGCCGGTCGTTGTAGCGGCGCATGAACAAAAAGAGCGTTTCATTGCGCTTGCGCTGTTTCTTGGACAGTGCATCGAATTCCTCCTTGAGGATGGGGTCCCGCGCCAGCACCGGGCGGATGCCGGCGGCACTCACCGGCAGGAAGGCTCCGGTGGCCATGTCCAGAAAGCGCTGTTCCTCCACGGTATAGGTAGTGGCACCGTTCACCATGTACGGGTCGAAGCTGCGGTAGGTGGCATCATAGACCAGATGGGCCAGGGAGCCCATGAGCCCGATGCGGGAAAAACCGTTGCCGGCCCGCACGTACACCACGCCGCCGTTGCAGAAGCCCCAGGTGCGCTCCAGGTCCAGCCTCACGCGCTGGCCCGTGCTGTCCGGGCGGAACAGCTTGCCGCCGGTGTTGCGCAGGTCGCCCACGGGCCGGCCCTGCGCGGTGGTGAGCGCGGCCTTGGGGATGCTGGGCGCATTGTTGCGGAAGGCCTGAAAATCCAAGTATACCCCTTCCTTGAACGCATAACCCGCACTGTAGCGCATGCTGTCCTGCGCATGCACGGTGCCACCTGCCAGCAGGATCCACAGCAACAGTACGTGCCTCATGCCACCGAACGGATCAGGTCCATCACCTCCTCCGGTGCTTGCGCGTGTACCCAATGCCCCGCGAAAGGAATGGTTTCCACGCGGCTATTGGGGAATTGTTCCTTGATCTGCGCAAGGTCTTCACGGGGTATGTACGGGCTTTTGCCGCCGCGTATGAAAAGTGTGGGCACCTGCACCACCTCGTGGCCGATGGCGCCGATGATGTCGCCCATGTCGCGCTGCAGCACCGGCACATTGAAGCGCCAGGCCAGCTTGCCCGGCTCGGCCCAGTAGAGGCTCTTCATCAGGAACTGCAAAACGCCCGGTTCGGTGATGGTGCGGGCCAGGTGCGCTTCCACCTGCTGCCGCGAAGTCTTGTTCGGCAGGTCGCTGGTGGCCAGCGCCTCCACGATCGGGCCATGATCACCGATGGCGTAAGCCCGGGGGCCGATGTCGATCACCACCAAGTGCTTCAACAGCTCCGGCCAGCGCTGGGCGAAGGACATGGCCGTTTTGCCGCCCATGCTGTGGCCCACCAGCACCACGTCCTTCAGGCCGAGCCGCAAGAACAGTGCGTGCACATCCTCCGCCATCAGCGGATACGTGATGCGCGAAGTGTGCGGTGATCGGCCATGGTCGCGTTCGTCCACCAGCACCACGTCGTAGTGCGCGCTGAGCGTGCGTCCAATGCTTCCGAAGTTGTCGCTGCTGCCGTACAGTCCGTGCAGCACCACCACCGGTGTGCCTGCGCCCTCGCGGCGGTGGAAGAGGTCCACGGTCATCGCAGCTCGCGCAGGTACAGTTGAACGGTGTTCTCCATGCCGTAGGTGAGGGCATCGCAGATCAGGGCATGGCCGATGGATACTTCGAGCAGGCCGGGCACATGGGCCTTGAACCACGCCAGGTTGTGCAAGTCCAGGTCGTGGCCGGCATTGAGGCCGAGGCCCATCTCCGCGGCTTTCTCCGCGGCCCGCGCAAAGGGGGCCACAGCCGCTTCGCGGTCCCGGGCAAAACCCTCGGCGTACGGGCCGGTGTACAATTCAATGCGGTCGGTGCCCGTTTCAGCGGCATGGACCAGCTGCTCCACATCGGTTTCCATGAAGATGGACGTGCGGATGCCCGCAGCCTTGAACCGCGCGATCACGGCCTTCAGTTCCGACTTGCGCAGGCGTGCATCCCAGCCCGCATTGCTGGTGAGCACGCCGGGAGGGTCGGGCACCAGCGTGACCTGGGCAGGCCGTACTTCCAGCACCAGGTCGATGAAGCTCTGTTCGGGATAGCCTTCGATGTTGAACTCCGTGGTGAGCAGCGGCTTGAGCGCCCGCACGTCGCTGTAGCGGATGTGGCGCTCATCGGGGCGGGGGTGCACGGTGATGCCCTGTGCCCCGAAACGTTCGATCTGCCCTGCCCAGGCCAGCACGTCGGGATTATTGCCGCCACGCGCGTTGCGCAGCGTGGCCAGCTTATTGATGTTCACGCTCAACTTGGTCATCCTCGCAGGCCGCCTACCTTGGTCCCGTGGCCCGGCCCCAAAAGTAGCCCCCTTGCGGTGCAATACCCATTCCCATGTTAGCCAGTGAACTGCTCTCGCGCACCATCCTGCCGCTCGGTCCGAAGGACCCGCTCTCGCGGGCATTGGACCTGATGGACGAATTCCATGTGCCTATGCTGCCGGTGGTTGCCAAAGGCCGCTTGGCCGGGATCTTGAAGGAGGAAGCCGCCCTGAACAGCAACAACCCCGCCGCCACCGTGGACCAGGTGATGGACCGTGTGGAACTGCCCTACGTGCGTGGTAGCCAGCACGTGTACGATGTGCTCAAGCTGATGGCCGATCGGGACCTCGCCGTGGTGCCCGTGCTGGACTTGGGCGGGCGCTACCTGGGTGCCGTGAACGGCACGGAGGCCGTGCAGGCCATGGCGCGCGTGGTGAATGCCGATGTGCCGGGCAGCGTGGTGGTGCTGGAAATGGCACGCAACGACTACTCCTTGCAGCAACTGGCCCGCATCGTGGAGGAGGAAGGCGCCCGGGTGCTGAGCATGTATTGTTCCGACCTGCCCGAGAGCATGCGCATGGAGGTCACCCTGAAGATCAACCGCGACGACATCAGCGGCATCCTGCAGGCCTTCGACCGGTTCCAATTCACCGTGCGCACCACCTTCCAGCCCTCACGCATGGAAGAGGACATGCGCCAACGCTACGATGCGCTGATGCGGATCATGAAGATCTGAGCGGAACCCGTGGTGATGCCAAGGCACGCAGTGGAAGACGGGGTGGTGATGCAGGCAATTGCTTGCGCCGAACGCGCTTTTGACCGCCTCGGATGAGCCTAAGCCGCAAAGGCCTGAGGTGTTTGGGCCGGGCTGCGGCCCTGCTGCTACTGTTGCAACTGGCCGTGTTCGCCGCGGCACAGACCTTCCCCACGGACTTCAGCGGGCCCTACGGCATCTCGGGCATTCTGGTGGAAGGCAACAAACAGACCAAGGAGCGGATCATCCTGCGCGAGCTTACCGTGGAGCACGGCGATACCGTGGACACCAAGGAGCTGTACGAACGCTTGGCGCGCAGCCGCCAGAACCTGCTCAACCTGGGCCTGTTCAACACGGTAACGCTGCTGCCCACCTTTCTGGGGCCGCATGAAGTGTTCATCACCGTTACGGTGAACGAACGTTGGTACTGGTGGCCGCAGCCCATGGTGCGCTTTGCCGACCCCAACTTCAATACCTGGTGGCTCACGCGCGACTTCGGCCGCCTCAACTACGGCCTGGAGCTGAACCGTTTCAACATGCGCGGCCGCAACGAAACGTTGTCGGCCCTGGTGCAATTAGGCTACTCCCGCCGCTTCGGCCTGCGCTACAAGGTGCCCTTCTTCGACCGGCAACAACGCTGGGGCGCCCAGGTGGAGGGCGGCTATGGTGAACAGGATGAGATCACCATCGGAACGCTGGCCAACAAGCGCATCCTGCTGAAGACCCCTGCGCAGAACATCCTGCACAATTGGAAGGTCGGCGCCGCAGTCACCTTCCGCCGCAGCCACGACATGCGCCATGGGCTCGGGCTGGCTTGGCACGAGCTGGCCGTGCGCGATACCGCCATCCGGCGCAATCCGGAATACCTGGGCCACGGGGCAGTTCGCACGGCCTACCTGGCCCTGCGCTATTCCGCCACCCTGGACCGGCGCGACTCACGGGCCTTCCCCCTCAGCGGCAGCTATGCCCGTTTGGTGCTGGAACAAAACGGCATGGGCCCCGCGCAGCCCGCCGTGACCAACGTGCTGGCCACGGTGCAGCGCAGCTGGAAAAGGGGGCGGCGTTGGAGCTTGGGGGCGAGCCTTTCGGGCAAGGCTTCCGCCGGAAGCGACGACCACTACTTCCTGCAGGAAGGCCTGGGCTACGGCGACAACCTCCGCGGCTACGAGTACTACATCATCGACGGGCAGCATTGGCTGCTGGGCAAGGCCAACGTGCTCTTTGCCTTGGTGCAGCCCCGCTCCTACCGCGTGGAAGCCATCCCGCTGGAGGCCTTCCGCACGCTGTACATCGCCGTATACCTCAACGCCTTCACCGACCACGGCTACGTGGTGGACGAACTGCCCGGTGCCACCAACCCGATGGCCAACCAATGGCAGCAGGGCTATGGCCTGGGCTTGGACCTGGTGACCAGCTACGACCAAGTGCTGCGCATGGAGTACAGCCTCAATGGCCTTGGCGAAACGGGTTTCTACCTACATTTCACCCAACCCTTCTGAGCAGCATAGGCATGCGCATCGGTATCCTCGGGCGGTTGTACCCCGCATCGGCCGCCGCCACCATCAACGGCATCATGGCACGCATGGCCACCGCCGGTGCCACCCCCGTGGTGGAGCAGGGCCTGGCCCGGCGAATGGCCGAGGGCGGCCACCCCGTGGGCCCTGGCACCGGCCTGATGCACACCGCCGCCGATGGCCGGCTGGACGTGCTTGTGAGCCTGGGCGGCGATGGCAGCTTCCTGGACAGCGTGGACTTCATCGGCCGCGCCCCTGTGCCCATGCTGGGCATCAACCTGGGGCGGCTCGGCTACCTGAGCAACACCCGCCTGGAAGACGTGGACAACGCCATCCAGGCCCTGGTGGATCGCCGCTTCACCACCGAGGAACGCGCCCTGCTCACCCTCCAGGGATGCCCCGGTTTCGATGCGCACGACACCGCCCTCAACGAGGTCACCATCCACAAGCGCGACGGCGCCGCCATGATCTCCGTGCACGCCCACCTCGATGGCCGCTTCCTCAACACCTACTGGGCCGATGGCCTGATCATTTCCACCCCCACCGGCAGCACCGCCTACTCGCTCAGCTGTGGCGGGCCCATCCTGGCGCCGAACTGCGACGCCATGGTCATCACCCCCATCGCCCCGCACAACCTCAACGTGCGCCCGCTGGTGGTGCCGGGCAAAAGCACGCTCACCCTCAACGTGGACGCCCGCAGCGAGAAATACCTGGTGAACCTCGATTCGCGCAGCGTGGTGATGGACCATGCACCCGCCCTGCACGTGCGCCGCGCCCAACACACCGTGAAGCTGGTGCAACTGGAAGGGCAGGATTTCCTGGATACCCTGCGCAATAAGCTTAGCTGGGGGCTGGATGTGCGCTCGGGCATGGGGGGACGGTGAAGGGCCCGTGCACCGGGATAACAACGCTGTTATTGCACCACCACCCGCTCGTTGCAAACTCCATCCCGGCTGGTGATACGCACCAGAAAAGTGCCCCTCCCGAAGCGGGACAGATCGATCTTCCTCACACTCGGCCGCGTGTTTCCCGCCGCGAGTCCTCGCTCGGCTTCTTCCCGAGTGCGGGCGCCTGATAGGGCCTCCGGCAATGCCTTGCGTAGCCACTTCGGCGAAGCGAGGCCCGTCTCTATGTCACGCTTGCAGATAGTGCATTCGGCGGGCCGGAGGCCCTATGAATGAACGCACTCGGCGAAAAGCCGAGCGCGAGCTGTGAGTTGGCCATTCTTCACATACTTCATCGCTGCAAACGACATATGCATGGCCATGCATATGTTTCTTGGTGGAGAGCAATGCTCGGATCAACATCAATGGAACCCGTTGCATCTGATGATCAGTTGAATAATATCCTGTTGAAACCATGTATGGCCATGCATGCATTATACGCTCAACGCGCTGACACCCGGTTGCAACGCGGGCCAACAGGTGCTGGTCCGCTCGCCCTGGCCGGGCAATCCGCCGCACCCGCACCAAGCCCTAATTTCGCGGCCGTCCGCACGGATCGCCCCCTCGCGCCGTTCTTCCACCCGATGAACCCCCTACGCCCTCTGCTCCCCCTGTTGTTGCTGCTGGCCGTGCCGGTATGTGCACAGGTGAGCGAGCTGGGCATCACCGGAGGAACCACGTTCTACATCGGCGATATCAATCCCAAGCAGTACTACCCGGCCAACACACACCTGGGAGGCGGCCTGATGTACCGCTACAACTTCAATGAGCGTTATGCTTTCCGATTGCAAGGGCTCTACGGCAAGTTGGAGGCTTGGGACCGCGATTCGGACGACCCCGTGCAACAGGCGCGCAACCTGGGCTTCCGTTCCACGCTGTTCGAGGCTTCGGCCGTAGTGGAGGTCAACTTCTTCAAATACCGCGGCTTGGCCAAGGACAGCCGTACCTGGACCCCCTTCGTATTCGTGGGCCTGGCCTACTTCCGCACCAACCCCCAAAACCTGCTGAACGACACCTGGTACGACCTGCAGCCCTTGGGCACCGAAGGGCAGACCATCGGAGGCGGGGAAAGCTACGGGCTCAACCAGGTGGGCATCCCCTTCGGTGCCGGCCTGAAATTCGCGGTGACCAAACGGGTGGACGTGCAGCTCGAATGGGGCTTGCGGCACACCTACACGGACTACATCGACGATGTGGGCGGCCGCTACGCCGACAATACCCTGCTGCTGGAGCAGGCCGGGCCGCTCACCGCCCTGCTGGCGGACCCCAGCGTGCTGCGCACCACCGGCCAGAACACCAACCACGCCCGCGGCGACAGCCAAACGCATGATTGGTACCAGTACTCCGGGCTCACCGTATCCCTGCTGCTCACGCGCTTCACCGAGTGCGATGCCTTGTTGAACAAAAAACGCCGTTGAAGCAGGCAAGAGCCACCTGAGCCAACCTTGCCGCCCCCCATCCGGCCGTTAACAAGGGTTGGTTTAGCCGGCTGGCCCAAGGAACCCCGCAAATTGCGACCTTCGCACCCCCGTGAACAAACCCAACCCATCCATCGAGCAGGAACTGCGGGCGCAGATCGACCCCGCGCGCGTGCCCGTGCACATTGCCGTGACCATGGACGGCAACGGCCGCTGGGCCGAGCAACACGGGGAAACCCGCATCGCGGGCCACCTCAACGGTGTGCAGCCCATCCGGGAGGTGCTCACTGCCGCCACCGAGGCGGGCGTGAAGTTCCTCACCCTGTACGCGTTCAGCACCGAGAACTGGAACCGGCCCAAAGCCGAAGTGGACGCCCTGATGGAGCTATTGGTAAAGACCCTGGCCAGCGAGGTGGACGAACTGGACCGCAACGGGGTGCGCCTGCACACCATCGGCGATACCGATAGCCTGCCCACCGGCTGCCGCACCGAACTGAAGAAGGCCATGGACCGCACCAAGGCCAACGACCGCATCACCCTCACCTTGGCATTGAGCTACAGCGCCCGCTGGGACATCCTGCGCATGGTGCGCAGCATCGCCACCGACATCCGCGACGGCCGGCTGGACACCCATGCGGTGAATGAAGCGCTGATCGCCGAGCGGCTGAGCACGCGGGGTCTCCCCGATCCGGACCTGCTGATCCGCACCAGCGGTGAGCACCGCATCAGCAACTTCCTGCTGTGGGAGATCGCCTACGCCGAACTGTGGTTCACCCCGGTGCTCTGGCCCGATTTCCGCAAGCAACACCTCTTCCAAGCCATCGTGGACTACCAGCAGCGCGAACGCCGCTTCGGACTTACCCGCGACCAACTGCCCGCTTCCTGATGCGCCGCCGCCTGCCGATCCATGCCACCTTCCTGCTGGGCGCCCTGATGCTGAGCCTGCCCGCTGCGGCCCAAAAGCTGGATGTGCCTGCCATGGACTACAGCTACCCGCGTGAATTCACCATCGGCGGCATCACCGTAAGCGGCTGCGTCACGCGCGACCCCAATGCCGTCAAGCTCTTCAGCGGCCTGAAGGTGGGCGACAAGGTCACCATCCCCGGTGAGCGCATCGGCCGCGCCATCCATGCCATCTGGGAGCAGCAGCTCTTCACCGACGTGCGATTCGAGGAAGCTGAGATCCGCGGCAGCACCATCTTCCTGCACATCGTGGTGCAGGAAAACCCCCAGCTGGCCAGCTACGGCTTCGCCGGCACGGTGAGCCGCAGTGAGGGCGACAAGCTCCGCGAACAGATCAGCCTCCAACGCGGCCAGCAGGTGAACGAGGCCGTGAAGGCGAACGCCGTGCGGACCGTCACCCAGTATTTCGTGGACAAGGGCTTCCTGAAGGCCACCGCCCGCGTGGAGGAAAGCCGCGACACCACCCTGGAGAACAGCGTACGCCTGCAGGTGCTGGCCAGCAAAGGCCCCCGCGTGAAGATCAAGGACGTCAACTTCATCGGCAACGAAAATCTCTCCGATGCCCGCCTGCGCCGCGCCATGAAGAAGACCAAGCGCAAGCGCTGGTGGAACCTCTTCGGCAGCAGCAAGTTCAACCGCAGCGAGTACCGCACCGACAAGGCCAATGTGGTGGAGCTGTACAACGAAAAGGGCTACCGCAACGCGAGCATTGCGAAAGACACCATGTACTTCGTCTCGAACAAGCGGATCGCCTTGGACATCACCGTAGACGAGGGCAACCAGTTCTACTTCCGCAACATCAGCTTCACGGGCAACACCAAGTACGGCAACGACACCCTGGTGGACCTGCTGGGCATACGCCGCGGCGACGTGTACAACAAGAAGAAGCTGGAGAGCCGCCTGTACATGAACCCCAGCGGGGTGGACATCAGCTCGCTATACATGGACCAGGGCTACCTGAGCTTCAGCCCTGAGCCCATCGAACGGGTGCAAGGCGACAGCATCGACCTGGAAGTGCGCATCCGCGAAGGCAAGCAGTACCGCGTGCGCAACGTCACCATCACCGGCAACAGCAAGACCTTCGACCATGTGATCCGGCGCGAGATCCGCACGCGCCCCGGCGACCTCTTCGATCGCAGCGAGGTGATCCGCTCCCAGCAGCAGCTCATCAGCCTGGGCTTCTTCGACCCGGCCGCCGTGAACGTCACCCCGCAGCCCGATCCGCGCACCGGCCTGGTGGACCTCAATTACATCGTGGCCGAAAAACCCAGCGACCGCCTGGAGCTCAGCGGCGGCTACGGCGGCGGGCGCGTGCTCGTCTCCCTGGGCCTGTCCTTCACCAACTTCAGCGTGCGCAAAATGCTCGACCGGCGCTCCTGGACCCCGCTGCCCGCCGGCGACGGGCAAACGCTGAGCCTGCGCGCACAGACCAACGGCAGCTACTACCAGAGCTACAGCCTCTCCTTCATTGAGCCTTGGCTGGGCGGCCGCAAGCCCAACTCGCTCAGCCTGGGCGGCTACTACACCCGGCAAACCAACGGCCTCACCGCAGAAGACCCGCAATTCCAACAACTGGGCATCTGGGGCGGCAGCGTGGGCCTGGGCAAACGCCTGCGCTGGCCCGACGACTACTTCTTCCTCAACCTCACCGGCAGCTTCCAACGCTACACCCTGCAGAACTGGAATTCGCTCTTTGCCTTCACCGATGGCACCAGCGACGTGTATGCCGCACAACTGCGCTTTGCGCGCCGCTCCATTGCCGAACCGTTCTGGATCACCCAGGGCTCGGAAACCTCCGTCTCCGTCAAGGCCACACCGCCGTTCTCCCTTTTCCAGCCGGGAACCGACTACACCGTGCTGCCCGCACAGGAGCGTTATGCCCTGGCCGAATTCCACAAATGGAAGTTCACCAGCCAATGGTTCACCAAGCTCACCCGCAGCAAGAGCCGGCACGACCTGGTGCTCATGGGCCGCGTGGGCTACGGCTTCATCGGCCGCTACAACACGCGCAAGGGTGATTCCCCCTTCGAGCGCTTTTACCTCGGCGGCAGCGGTCTCACCGGCTTCCAGCTCGATGGCCGCGAGATCATCGCCTTGCGCGGATACGACGACCTCTCCCTCTCGCCCAACTTCGGCAGCTTCTTCGTGAACAAGTACACCGCCGAACTGCGCTTCCCCGTGTCGCTCAACCCGCAGGCCACCATCTTCGCCCTGGGCTTCGCCGAAGCGGCCAATGCCTGGAACTCCATTGAGCGCTACGACCCCTTCAAGGTGTATCGCAGCGCAGGCATCGGGCTGCGCCTGTTCCTGCCCATGTTCGGGCCCATGGGGCTGGATTACGGCTGGCGCTTCGACGATGTGCCCGGCCAACCCAACATGGCCAAGAGCCAGTTCCATTTCACGATCGGCATAGATCTTGGCGAGCTCTGATCCGGAACGCCTAATTTCGACGGCAATCCCATGAACCTTCCCATCTTCCGCACCGCCCTGCTCGCACTGCTGCTTTGCACCACGGCCGCGCATGCCCAGCGCATCGCCTTTGTGGACACGAAGTACATCCTGGAGCAAATGCCCGACTACGCCGCGGCGCAACAGGAACTGGACCGCCAAAGCAAAAAGTGGCAGGACGAGATCGACGAGCGCTGGAGCCAGATCAAGCGCCTGCGCGAAGCGTTCAACGCCGAGGCCATCCTGCTCACCGAGGAGATGAAGAAGAGCCGCCAGCAAGAGATCGACAAAAAGGAGCAGGAAGCGCGTGACCTGCAACAAAAACGCTTCGGCGTGGGCGGCGACCTCTTCAAAAAGCGCCAGGAGCTGATCCAACCCATCCAAGACCGCATCTACGAAGCCGTGAAGGAGGTTGCCGGCACCAGCTACGTGGCCATTTTCGATATCGGCGGCGTGGGCAACAACGTGCTTTATGCCAGCGAGAAGTACGACAAGAGCGACAGCGTGCTGCGCAAACTGGGCATCCGGCCCGGGCAGGACGGCAAGGATGCCGGCAACATGCGCGGTGAGGAACCGGAAGACGACGGAGGCCAAGCCCCCGACATGGACAAGGACCGCCCCGCTTCCCCCAACCAAGGCGGCGGAGACCGTGGCAATACCATTACCAAACCCAAGCAGTGAACCTTAACCCCATCATGAGGAAATCAATCCTGACACTCTGTGTTCTCCTTGCCGCTTCCACTGCGGTGCAGGCGCAGAACACCTCCAAGCTCGGCCACATCGACCGCCAAGCGCTGATGCTCATGCTGCCCGAACGCAAGGCAGCCGAAACCAAAATGCAGGAATTCGCCAAGACCTTGGATGACCGGCTGAAAGCCATGGGCATGGAGTACCAGACCAAAGTGACCGACGCCCAGGCCAAGGCGGAAACCATGACCAAGACCGAACAGCAGGTGGCCTTGCGCGAGATCCAGGAACTGGAACAGCGCATCAGCGACGCCCAGGACAAGGCCAAGGAAGACCTCTCCAAACAGGAAGGCGAGCTGTTGGCGCCCATGATCGACCGCACCAACAAAGCCATCAGCGAGGTGGCCGCCGAAGGCAACTACGCATACATCTTCGATACCAGCACCGGCATGGTGCTTTACTCCGGCGGTGGCACGGACATCCTGCCCTTGGTGAAGGCCAAGCTTCAGATCCCTTGAGCTCCGGGCGCATGGGCACCGACCCGCGCATCGGCATCTTCGACTCCGGCATCGGCGGCCTCACCATTGCCGCAGCCATCAGGCAGGCGCTCCCCGCGGAGCGCCTGCTCTATTTCGGCGACAATGCCCACGTGCCCTACGGGGAACGCACGGCCGAGGAGATCCTCGCCTTCAGCACGGCCATTACCAAAGCCTTGCTGGCAAAGGGCTGCCGCTCCATCGTCATTGCCTGCAACACCGCCAGCAGCGCCGCGCTGAACCCCCTGCGGGCCAAATTTCCGCACGTGCCTTTCGTGGGCATGGAGCCTGCCGTAAAACCCGCCGCCGAGCAAACCCGCACCGGCGTGGTGGGCGTGCTGGCCACACGGGCCACGGTGGAAGGAAAGGCTATGGCCGATGTGGTTGAGCGGTTTGCGCACGGCGTGGAAGTGATCCGCCAAGCCTGCCCCGGACTGGCCGCACACATCGATGCGGGCCACCTGGACGAACCCGAGGTGGAAGTACTGCTGCGCAACTGGATCGAGCCCATGCTGGAACGCAACATCGATGCCTTGGTGCTCGGGTGTACGCACTATCCGCTGGTGCGGCCATTGATCGAGCAGATCGCAGGGCCGGGCGTGCGGGTGATCGAGCCTTCCAAGGCCATCGCGCGCCGATTGGGCGAGTTGCTGCACCACCACGGGCTGGCCGCACCGCACGGCGCACAGGGCGGTTTGGCGTGTTGGACCAGTGGTGAACCCGGACGCTTTGGGCCGGTGCTGGAACAGCTCGGCCTTGCCGCCGGTCCGGTGCGAAAAGGCTGGTGGCAGGAAGATGGATCGCTGAAACTGGGGTGACGTTCGTAGGGCGCAGGGTGTAGTTCTTAGGACGCAGGGCGAAGGTCAACTTGGTCTGAAAACGGGCAACTGTGCCCAACGAACTACGAACTATGCCCCTCCCCGTACCAACTCGCATACAGCCCGTAGTTCTTCGCGATCCGCTCGATCTCGCCCTCAGCCAGCTCCTTGCCCACCGCACCAATGCGCTTGGCGGGCACGCCGGCCATGAGTGAACCGGGTTCCACCACCGTGCCTTGGGTGACCACCGCGCCGGCCGCGATCACGCTGCCCGAACCGATCACGGACTGGTCCATCACGATGGCGCCCATGCCGATGAGCACCTTGTCTTCCACGGTACAGCCGTGCACCACCGCGTTGTGCCCGATGCTCACGTCGTTGCCGATGGTGAGGCCGCACTTCTTGTAAGTGCAGTGCAGCGTGGCGTTGTCCTGGATGTTCACCCGGTGGCCGATGCGAATGCTGTTCACATCACCGCGCACCACGACATTGTACCACACGCTGCAGCCGTCGCCCATCACTACATCGCCGATCACCACGGCTGTTTCTGCCAGGAAAAGGTCTTTGCCATAGCTGGGAGTGATGCCGTTCAGTGTGCGAACCAGTGCCATGGGCTTTGTTGGCAGTTTGGAATTGGGAACAGGGAAGTACAAAAATGGACGCGGATGGACGCGGAAAGCATCCGCGCCCATCCGGTCCGAGGGATATGATCAATGCTGCGGTTCCGCCGGTGATGCCGGCCCGGCAGGAGCCGCCGGCGCCCCCGAGGCATTGTGTTCCTCCTTGGTCATCTGGCAGCAGCTCGGAAGTGCTTTCCGCGCGGCCGGGTCCGGCTGAACATCATCGGCCAAATAGCCGATCTTGGAAACAGCCTCGCGCAGCTTGGCAGGGTCGGTTTTTTTGGCTCTGTATTCCACGTGGATGTTCTCCTTGGCCAGGTCCACGGTGACGGCCTGCACCCCTTTCACATAGAGCATTTCGCTCTCGATGCGGTGCTTGCAGTCGTTGCACACGGCGTTGGTGTGGATGTCCACGGAGGCGAACTTGGCGGGGTCGTCCTGCGCGGATGCGCTGCCGACCGTGGCCGCCAGCAGGAGAAAAACGAGGGATTTCATGGTCGTTTTCATGGTTGTTGCGTGTTGTTGGCGGCCTTGCCCTTCAGGGTGTAGCGCAGGCCGAAGTATGCCATTTGCATGTTCACGGGGCCCCAGATCAAGGAGGCGTCAAAATACGGGCCGAAGGGATCGTGCGCCGAAATGATCTGGTGGCCTTGCATGGTGCCGGTGAGGTTTTCCCCGCCCAGGTACAGCTCCCAGGCACCGAGCACCCGGGTGAGCTGCGCATTCACCGTGGCGTAGGCGGGAGAGCGGTCCGCCATGCGGTATGCCTCCGGATTTGCCGCAGTGGAAGGCAGGCGCGTGGTGCCGAAGCCGTTCAAGGAAGCATCGAAGCGCCACTTTTCATTGTTGGACACGTAGCCGAGGTCCAACAGGCCGCGGTGCGCGGGCACCAAGGGGCGTTCGCGCAGCACGCCATCGTAGGTGGTCTCCGCCTGGTACCAGCGGTAGCTCACCTTCACCTCAACCTGTTTGCTGAGCTGTACCTGCACGTCGGCGAGGGCGCTGTTGGCGTAGCTGGGGCCGTCCAGCATATAGAATACGAGTTGTTGCGGGCTGCGGTCGAAGTCGGCCACCACCTGGGCGGTGAAGTCGGTGCGGTAGGCGTCCACCGCCACGCTCCACTTCTTGCCGAACCACTTGAACTTGTGCAGCAGGGAAAGGCCGGTGTTCCATGAGCGTTCGAAGCCGAGGTCGCCCTGGAAGATGACCTGCCGTGAGCTGGCTTGTGCCGCAGAGAATTCCACCACCGGATTGGCGCTGCGGAATCCGCTTCCGGCGGAGAAGCGCAAGGTGGTAAGCGGCGCGAGGTCGTACTTCAGGTGCAGGCGCGGGCTGTAGGCTTCGCCATATTCACTGTTGAAGTCTGCGCGCATGCCGGCCACCAGGGTAAAACGGTTGCGGTTGCGCGTGTACTCCGCAAACACGCCGGGCATGCGCTCAGTGCGGCCCAGGTCCATCCGCTCAGCCGGTACGGGCCGGAAGATCTCGTCATAGTCATCAAACTGGAAGCTGGCGCCCGCCTTGACCTGGTCGTTGTTCTTGAACAACTGCTGGTACACCACATTTCCATAGGCGCTGCGCTGCGCGCCCTGGTAGTTGTTGTCGCCGAAGACGGAGGACATGGTGTGGCTGCGGAAGCCCGTTAGCAACCCGATGCTCTTGGCGGGGTCCTTGAGGATCCATCCGTTCTTGAAGACCAGGTCGGCCATTTCGTTGCCGATGTTCACGGTGTAGCGCCTGCTGCCGGAAGATTCCCCGAAGGCGGCTCCTTCCATTTGACCGCCGCTGCGCTGGTCGGTGACGTAGCGCAGGATCAGCTGGGTGGTGCGGTTGCCCGAGCGCTGCATCCATCGGTCCATGACGTTGAAGCGCTTGCCCAAGGGCTGGTCCAGGAAGCCGTCGCCATTGTCGTCCAGCGCGTTCTGCAACATGCTGCCGTGTACCATGAGGATGTTGTCACCACCCTTCCCGAGGTGTTGCGCGGCGTTCACGTTCAGTTCTCCGCGGCCGTGGCTGTTGGCGTAGAAGTTGGTGAATAGCGCCGGGGCCGTGGCGGGGTCCAGCAGGCAGAGCTCGATCTGCCCGGTCATGGCACCGGGTCCGTTCACCGCCGTGCCGATGCCCTTGCTCACATTGATCTCGCTGATCCATGGGCCGGGCAGCAGCGTAAGGCCGGAGTTGGCGGAGAGGCCGCGCACGAACGGGATGTTCTCGGTGTTGATCTGTGCGTATTTGCCATCGAGCCCGAGCATGCGGATGGTTTTGGTGCCGCTCACGGCGTCGCCGTAGCTCACGTCCACCGTGGCATTGCTCTGGAAGCTCTCGCTCACGTCGCAGCAGGCGGCCCGCTTCAGCTCGCGCGCCCCGATGGATTCGATGGCCTGCAACGTTTGCAGGCTGAGGCGGGTGCTGGCCTGGCGTTCGCTGATCTCTGCGGCGGCCAGCTGCACGGAACCTTCCACCACCACGGTGAGCCGCCCATTGGGCGGGCCCTGCAGGCGGAGCGTGTCCGCCGCAGTGCCGAAGGAGGAGGTGACCAGCAGCGCCGGCCACGCCGCCGGGGCCGGCAGCATGAAGTGCCCGCTGGAATCGCTCATCACAGCGGCGCCCCCCGCCCAGCCCACACGGGCATCGGGCAGGGTATGGAGGCTTTGGTCCGCTTCGCGGACCTTGACGGTGCCGTGCACGGCATCCTGTGCAGGCAAGGCTGCTGCTATGCCTGCAGCGGCAATGAACAGTATGGTTTTTAGGAATTGCATCAAGGGATATCTTCAAGGTGGATCACAAAAACCGGCCAGCAGCCGTGGCTGCGGCCTTCACCAAGAAGCACTCCTATATGCGGAATACCCCGGTGCACGCCAATGCGCGCAAGAGCGGGGTGGGCAGCACGCCGGCAACGAGCTCATCGGGCCCTGTGCCCAGCACCAAGGGCAAGGGCACCTGCACCGGCCAAACCATCAGTATGGCCACTGGTGCCGGAGCGGCTACAGGGGCGCCCGCCACAAAATCCGCGTGTTGCGGTTGGGCGTGGAGCACTTCGCAGCAGGTGGCCTTCAATTCGTCCGTGGTGTGGCGGTGGTCGGTGGGGCAGCAATCTTCCGGTTGGCCGAACGCCAGTTCCGTATGTCCGCCCATCACGCAGGTCATGCGGGCGAGCGCCGGCGCCGCCGTGCCCAGCAGCAGCAACAGCATGGCCACTACGGCCAAGCCATGGGTGCGGAACGGGTGCAGCGAGCGCATCATGTGCAAAGTTACCCGATGTCCGCACCGGGGCAAGTCGGATCGCGATTCCCTCTTGGAAAGCCAAATGCACCACCCCGGCCGTGGGGAAGCCCTCGCAGCCTGGGGCCCCAGCCCGGGGGGAAGGAATGCGCCGGCCGTACCTTTGGTGCCGATGGGAACCACCGAAAAACGCATGCCGGTCACGGTCCATGTTGAAGATACACCCAACCCGGCCACCCTGCGCTTCGTGGCCAGCAGGTCGTTGGTGCCGGAGGGCCGGATCATGGAATTCTCCACGGTGGAGGAGGCCGAGGCGGTCTCTCCCCTGGCGGCCCATGTGTTCAACCTGCCGTTCGTCACCGGCGTGTTCATAAGCGGCAACTTCATCTCGGTGACCAAGAACGACAGCATCGATTGGGACCTGGTGCAGCTGGCGTTGCGTGAACACATCCAGGAGCACCTCAATAACGATGGGCGCGTGGTGCTGGAGGGGGCCGATGCGCAAAGCCTCGCCGACGCCAACGAGCGGGCCGTGTCCCACGCGAAGCCGGCTACCGAGGTGGAGGAACAGATCATCTCGGTACTGGATGAATATGTGAGCCCGGCCGTGGCAGCCGATGGCGGGCATATCGCTTTCAAATCGTTCAAGGACGGTATACTGGCCGTTTCGCTGCGCGGCAGCTGCAGCGGTTGCCCCAGCAGCATGGTCACCCTGAAGGACGGGATCGAGAACCTCATGCGCCAGATGGTGCCCGGGGTGAAGGAGGTGGTGGCGGAGGAGCTGTGAGCCGTCGATTTTACTTGCGCAAGGCCTTTTGCACTCCGGAGGATTACTTGATACGATTCAAGGGGGATTGGTTGAACGGTCGGAAGCCAGGAGGGAGGTAGCCACTCGCTTAGTCGAAGGCCGGGTCTGGCAATGTCCTTCAGGTTCCGAAGGGCTGGGATCGCATGGTCCGCAGAGGCAGTCCATTGACAAGCGGAATAAGAGCTTGCCAAAATGGTTCAACAATAAACCACAGCGCTCCCCTCGCATCTACTCCGGAAAGGGCAAGGTCAACACTTGTATTCCCGTGCCGTGCGGGTTCATCAGCAAGATTTCGGTTTCGATCCGCAGGTCGTGCCCATTCATGGGTGTCCGGGTGCCCCGCGCAGCAAGCAGCTTGTTCGTTTGGGGTGAGCATCATCCAAGTCGAGTAGAAGAACGGTGGCAGGCCTTCTGATCATCCCTCTATCGCTTGATGAACCGCCTGGCAACCGGTCCATCCGCAGTATGCAATACAAGCAGGTATGTACCCCGATCCATCCCGGCAACGGACAACTCCGATATGTTGCTCCCAAGCCGACCACACCTGACCACCCGCCCCGTCGCGTCATGGACATCCCACTCACTTGCCGGAACAAAGCCCGGCGGCAGCCGAAGGCGCAACACGTCATCGACGGGATTGGGATGGATGCCCACATCAGGCAGTTGCAGCCGGGGCACATGCATGGCGCCGGGCAAGGTGCTCCCATAGCTTCCAAGATATTGCACCGAGCAATCCGGGTACACGTTGAAAGTCCAAAAGCGGCGTTCCGTGCATCCGGCCGGGCAGTCGCCCCAACCATGGGAATATGCCAGGTTCACATGGTCCGTGTAGACTGAATCCGTAATACGGTCGCCATCGCAGCAGCCTCCGTTCGGTTCCGCGTAGCCAACACCCGGTTGTGCCTCGAACAAGCTGCAGAGTGCGGGAATGTTCACGTTGTGTTGCGTCTCGAAAGTGACCGTGGATGCCCCCCAAGGCCAGGTCTGATAGCCTGTAAACGAAGCCCCGTAGGTTGACAGCAATGTGTCAATGGATGGCGTTCCCGTAGGGGTGATCCCCAAGCTCAGCTGTTGCATCCATGGCAAGTTCGGGTCGGCTGAAACCAGGAACAGCCTCATGGTGGAGGTCGGGTAATTGTGGATATTGAGCAAGTCAACCACCGTATCGCGGGCGGGCAGTTCCGAGTTATACACGGCCACCAATGCGTTCATGGCCGTTTGCGCCCAAGCTGGATCGATGGCCACCGAATCCACCCACGTGGTTCCATTGCGGAGCGTACGCGCCAAAGCCAGCCTGTCGGCATCGTCCTGGTACAGGACCACCACGCTATCGGGGGCTGGGCAAGGAGCCAGGAACGGCTGGGCTGATGCACCGAACGGGGCAAGAAGCACGAGGGTAAAGATAGAGGCTCTCATGGGGGGCGTTATTCCGGGAATGGGATGGTGATGGTCTGTTTATCCGTCCCGTCCAAATTCATGATGACGATGGACGTTTCAACGCTAATCGAATGTTCGACCGGCGAGTCCGGCGTGAACTTGGACCTTGAAAGCAGCAGTTTGTTGTTCAACGGATGGCAGTCCACGCTCCGGTAGCAATTGGAGGAGCAAGTTTCCTCTATCCGCACAGTCTCATGCGTACTGATACGGGTGGTGTGCAGCCCGGAATCCCAGACCCATGCAATGCGGTCCATGTCATTCACGAAGGAAGCACGAAAATAGCTTCCGTTGAATGTGTCGTTTATCAGCGGAATGGGTATCCCTTCATAGGGATTAAAAATATATAGCCCGGCCATTGGCATAACCATGTATTGCGGATGACGCCAACTGCTCATGTTTTCAGCATACCCGCCGCTGTTGGGAAGATCCTGAAGATACGCACCATCTGGCAGCATGATTCTCGTGCTGTTGTCCGCATGGTAGTACACGATAGTATCCCCCCAGTAATTCCATTCCCCTCCGAAATTCTGCCCATCCGAGGTCAGTTGGGTTATGCTGTCCCCGTTCGCCTTGATCTTGAATATGTTCGCCGGCCAGCCTATGTTGAGCGTAATCCAGCCTGTTCTGCCCCATTCAGGAGAACATAGAATATTTCCCTCATATAACATGCTCAATTCTTGAGTGCTCAAGTTGTACTTCCACAACTTGGAAAGGAATGGCGACCGGTACTCCAATAGTGTGAACTCATCCGGGTTGTTCGGGTTCCATCGGGGGTATCCAAAATAGGGTTCCACAAACCATTCGTTCCAACCTTGGGGCGGTGCCTCAGGCAAGGGAATGCAGGGCGCAGAGGCGGATCCGCCTGCCGCAGGACCCGTTTCGGGGTCCTTGCGGCAGGCGGTCAGCACTACCAGTGCCAGAAGGAGGTAGGGCCAACGCATGGATTCAGAACTTCACAAATTGATGGTTGAGGCAATCCGCATCCTTCCACAAGCGAAGGGTGTAGGAGCCGTGTGCCAAATCCCCGATCGGCAGGGTTTCCCGCAGTGTGGTGTGCAAGCCAAGGTCTACTTTCCGAACAAGCCTGCCGGAAACATCGAAGACCTCGTAACGGAACCGTGCAATGCGGTCGTTATCGAGGTGCACATGAAGTTCATCCATGGCAGGGTTGGGGAAGGCGGTCATCGCCCAGTGCGATCCATTCTCGGAGATGGCGTCGAAATCCGGATCGTAGAGATGCAGGGAGAAAGCCGTCTTTACTTCTTCCGGTGCGGCCGGGTACCATTGCCCATTGATCTGGTAGGTGGCAGTAACGGCGGTCACCTGCACCGAACTGCCCGTTACAGTGAAGGTGTAGTTGGCATAAGGCCTGCCGTCAAGATAAGCGGAGTTGTAATTGAACCCAAGGGTGCCGCTGTACCGTGGCCATTGCCCGAGTACCTGCGTACTGGGCGAAAAGGCAGCAGTGTATGTGTGGGTGACCTGTACCTTGATAGCCGTATAGCTCCCCGGGCTCAACCCGTTGATGGGGTAGTCCAAAATCACCGGACTCGTGCCCAAAGAGTTCTGGCCGGTGCTGTTCGGGCTGCCGGAATGGAACACGCTGTAGTGGGGCCAGAGGATATGGTCAATCGTGTTGGTGGCGTCAATCAACCCATAGGCACTTTGGGCATCATATCCTGGTGCATATGGAAATTCTGTTAGGTCTTTCGCGTAATGCTCCATTAAGTAAGTTACGTCGTCAGGTGTCAGATCATGGTCCCGCCCGTTCAGCACATTGTACTCGCTCATCAGTAAGGCGGCCACGCCGCTTACATGTGCACTGGCAGCACTGGTGCCGTTGAAGCATGTATACTGCCCGTTCAGGCCACAGACGGGCCAGTTGAAGGGTGCGCCATCAAATTGGGTGGTGCCCACCAATTCCGTTACACCCGGTGCTAATAGGTCCATATACAATCCAAAAGAGGAAGAAAAGCCGTTTGAGGCTGTAGCCGTATGGCGCTTTCCTGTAATCCCACTAGCTCCAACGCTTAGTACCCAATCTCCCCAACTGCTGCAAGCGGGGAAGTAAATATTCTCGGCACCCCCATTGCCTCTTCCAGCAACCAGTAGGCATTCGTTCTGAAAGCCGTAGATGATGGCCGTTCGCAATTCAGTGCTGTTGATGTTGGTTACCCAACCATGGTTCTGCACGTGCAGGCCAAGGCCGAAGCTGGATGCCCCCTCCTCAATAGCGTTTGCAACCACGTTGAACGGCGCCAAATTGTTGTTGTTGAAGATCGCCATGGAGTATAAGTCTGCGCCGGTATTGCCCGTGCCGTCCACATCCCCGCCGGCAATGCCGGCCACACCTATTCCATTGTTCCGTAAAGCACCGATCACACCCGCTACCGCCGTGCCATGGCTGTTGGGTGGTTCATCAACATTCTGGATCTCCGTGGAGTTGTAGTAGTCATAACCGCCCTTCACCTTGGAACCGGAAAAGGTGCCGTCACCGAAGTCTTCATGTTTCCAATAGATCGGGTCGTCATACACCCCGACTTTCACGTAGGGTTGGCCGGTTTGGACATCCCAGGCACCATCCAAATTGATGCTCCCGTCCGGATACGACGTATTGGGGATCAAGCTGCCTTGGAAAACGGAGAAGTAGGGGTCATTGGGGGCATTCACATACACGCCCAAGCCGTTCAATTCCGCATAGTCAATGTACTGCGTCAGTTGGTTTAGACTATCCTTCGCAGCGGCAAGATCAAGCCCGTGATCGAGCTTTATCAAGAAGGAACTCCAAAACTTCGGGACCTGGACTTCATTGCCTGTTCGTGAGATCGAGATGCTATCCGCCGTGGTGAGCCGTTTGTAGATCTTGAAGGCATACAAGGGCTTGCCTGTGGGATCGATGCCGAGCTTGTTCATGACCGCTTGTGCGATCGTGTTACCCACAACTTTTTGCAAGGTGCCGAACTCCCAGCCCTTGTTATCCACCACGGTCGTGTTCACCACGTTTGGCCGGAACTTCACGATCAACTCATTGTCCATGCAGAACGGGTTGCCATTCGTATCCAGAACGATTCCATTGTCCTTCATCAAGTAGCTGTACTTCACCGTTGCATACTCGGCCGTCGGCCCGTTGCCCTTCACCCCGCTCACGTATACGTTGCCCACATTGTCAGCCACGATGTCGAGTGCTTTGTCGTCCCCGTTCATGCCGTCGAATTCCTTCTCCCATTTCAATTGCCCGTCCGCGCTGTACTTCACCGTCATAAAGTTACGGCTGGTACCGTCAAAGACGGTCCCGGCCACGAGTACGCCGCCATCATTGGTTACCACCAATTTGTAAGCCTCGGCGGTCCACGCATCGTTGCGGGCTTGGTACCGCTTCTTCCAAAGCACGTCCCCGGTGGGCCCGTACTTGATGGTGATGAAGTCGCTGCCGCCGTTGGTCTTTCGCGTGTAACCAGTGATGTAGACATTGCCGTTGTTGTCCCCGCCGACGGAGGTGCCCACATCCTCCAGGCCCTGCCCGGTGTAGTTCTTCACCCATGCCAAGCCCAAGGTGCTGGTTAGCTTGATCGTTTGGATGTCCCTGTTGCCGGCGGTTTCCCGGTAGCCGGTGATGAAGAGGCTCCCGGCATTGTCCTGCGTGAAGGCTAAGGCATTGTCCAGTCCCACGCCGGGGATGCTCACCCGGTTTACCGCGGTTTGAGCGCCGCTCACGTTATTATACTTCACCGTGGCATAGTCCCAGGCGTTGATCGAGGTAGCGGACCCCCCGGTGATCACGGGATTGTTCGCCAGGTCGAATTCAATTCCCGTAGCCACATCAGCAAAGCCGGCATAGTCGTAGCTGGCACTCCACACCACCGTGCCACCGGCGTTCATCTTCACCAAGGCGTAGTTGGGGTTCGCCTCCGTGGCGAATGTGCTGCCAGCGATGAAAATGTTGCCGTTGGCATCGAAAGAGATACAGCTTGGCGCATCTGCCAAGTTGTTCGGCCCGTTCCATACAGTGCTCCAAAGCAAGGATCCGTTCGCATCGTACTTCAGCACCGCCATATCGAAGTCCGTTCCCACCCCGGTAACGGCGGCCGCCACGAAACAATTTCCGGATGCATCCGCCTTGACGGCTGCGCCGTAATCCTGCCCGCCCGCACCGCCCGCGAAGGTGCGCTGCCAAAGCACGGCCCCGGTCGGGTCGTACTTGGTGATCAGTACATCGGGGTTGTTCGGGGCCACCAGCGTATTGCCCACCACGATCACGTTGCCGTTGGCATCGAAGGTGCTTGCCGTCCAGTCCAAATTGTCCGGCACGCCGGTGGTCTCCACCCATTCCCGGTTCACATACATTTGGGCGGATGCCGACAACGACCAAGCGATTAGACAGGAGAAACCGATCGTTCTTCCGAGTTTCGCGTCAAGGTGGATCATTGGATGGGTTATTAGGCTATGCCGCCGAAGCTATCCGCCCGGCATAAGGAAGCGTTGGTAATTCAGCGATCCTGATAACGAATTCACCTTTTCCCCTACCTTTCCCCTGAACACACGAGCCATGAACAAGAAGGAGATAGCCATGCGCATCAAGGCGCTCAGGGAAGGCCGCCACCTGCATCAGAAGGAGGTGGCAGCGGTCCTGGGTATCAGCCCTTCAGCGTATTGCGACCGGGAAAACGGCCATACAGCGTTCACTGCCATGGAACTGGACAAACTGGCCGAATACCATGGGACCACCCTTGATGAGCTACTGCACGCGGATAAGGCCATCCTGCACATGCATGACCATTCTTCACAGGGCTACAACGCCTACCACATGCAGCACCAGCATGGCATTGGCGAAGAGACCATGAAGCATTTCCTTGCAGCGCTGGCTGCAAACACGAAGGCCTTGGAGCAATTGGCGGAACAACAGGGTCGCATGGTTGAACTATTGGCCAAGCGATGACGGACGGCACCGGAATGTTTCAATTGAGCCTCGGTTCCGGTTGTCGTTCATCATTCCGCGATCGCTGCAGCGGCTGCCCCAGCAGCATGGTCACCTTGAAGGGCGGGATCGAGAACCTGATGCGGCAGATGGTGCCTGGAGTAAAGATGGTGGCGGAGGAGGTGTGAGCCACGCTCCGTACTGCCCTCGTACCGAGGATGGTCCTGTTGTTTTGTGCATTCCGCGCGGTGGGTGCATCATAGGAATGAACAACAACACCGGACAACCATGAAGCACAATAGAACATGCTGGAACCTGATCGCCCTGGCCCTTGCCCTACCGGCAGTGGCGCAGAGCGATGGCGAGATCCACGGCCGCGTGATGGATGCCGTGGGCG
>WBZN01000141.1_pt1 | contig 103757 bp, 88 predicted proteins | sample 5204281 | NCBI WGS metagenome assembly WBZN01 (sample SAMN12344347, study PRJNA552823) | activated sludge metagenome | biome: Activated sludge suspended growth; feature: Nitrification reactor; material: Wastewater; isolation source: activated sludge from nitrification reactor of wastewater... | reverse complement strand
TTGCGATTGTGGAAGTGGAGGGTGGGCACTGGTGGCATTCCTCGCGGCAGCGATCAATGTCTCGGCGGCCGGTTCTTGTGACGCAGACCCTCACCCCGAGCGGCCCTGTCGAGGCGACGGTGTTGTACCCCCTCTCCCGCCGAGGCGGGAGAGGGGTGCGACGCGCAATCTCTTCGCCGGGGCCGATGCGGGTGAGGGTCCGTGGTCGATCTACCGCAGATGGCAGGCGACGTGGTAGGCGATCTTGCCGAGCTGCGCGCTGAAGTCGGTGCGCAGGAGCCCGGCTTTGTGCCGCAGCATCAGGTATTCGAATGGATCGAAGATGCGCCGCTTGATCTTCAGCACCTGCGGATCGTCGGCGAACAGCAGCGGCAGCTCCTGCTTGAACATCAGCACGCAGGAGGGGATTGGCGCGATGATGTCGAACCCCGCGTCGATGGCCGCGGCCAGCATCGGCACGTTGTGCTGCTTCAGCGCTTCCACCGCCTGCAGGTCGCCCAGCTCGAGCTTGGGCATGCCGCAGCACTTCTCGCTGGGCGTGAGCTCCACGGGAATCCCGTTGTGCTCGAGGATGGCGATGAGGTCCAGGCCGAGCTCGGGCTCGTTGCGGTTGCCATAGCAGGTGCCGAACAGCATGACCTTGCCGGTGGTCTCGGGTGTCGACTTCGGTTCGAGCTTGTTCAGGCGGCCGCGGGCGCGGGTGCGCAGCGTGCGCGAGTGATACTTTGGCACCGGCGCATCCGGATGGACCCCGAGCACCGCTTCGAGCACCTTGCGGCCGGCGGTGGTGGCATTCACCGCGTTGACGATCTCCGCGACCACCGGGATTCCCGCGATGCTGCCGACCAGGTCGGTGGCGGAAAGCAGACGATCGCGCGCGCCGTTGCCGCCGCGCGCGTTCTTCTGCGCCTTGGCACGCAGCATCAGGTGCGGGAAGTCGACGTTCCAGGGATGCGGCGGCACGTACGGACACTTGGTCATGTAGCACATGTCGCACAGGTAGCAGTGATCCACCACCTGCCAGTACACGGGCTTCTCCACTGCGTCGACCTCGCCGGTCGCGGAGGCATCCACCGCATCGAAAAGCGTCGGAAAGGAGTTGCACAGGCTGAAGCAGCGCCGGCAGCCATGGCAGATATCGAAGACGCGCTCCATTTCCTTGTGGAGCGCGGCCTCGTCGTAGAACTCGGGCTTGCGCCACTCGATCGGGTGGCGCGTCGGGGCCTCGAGGCTACCCTCGGACTTCACCCCGCCCGGACTCACAAGTTGTCGAGAGCCTTCTGGAAGCGGTTCGCGTGTGACCGCTCGGCCTTGGCCAGCGTCTCGAACCAATCGGCGATCTCGCCGAAGCCTTCCTCGCGCGCGGTCTTCGCCATGCCGGGGTACATGTCGGTGTACTCGTGCGTCTCACCCGCAATGGCGGCCTTGAGATTCGCGGAAGTGGCGCCGATCGGCAGCCCGGTGGCAGGGTCACCGACCGCCTCGAGGTACTCCAGATGACCGTGCGCATGGCCGGTTTCGCCTTCCGCCGTCGAGCGGAACACGGTGGACACGTCGTTGTAGCCCTCCACGTCGGCCTTGGCGGCGAAATACAGATAGCGGCGATTGGCCATGGACTCGCCCGCGAACGCATCCTTCAGATTCTTCTCGGTCTTGCTGCCCTTGAGATTCACTGCCCTCTCCTTCATCGACATTGAAACGAGGCGCTTACGCTAGTCCGCGCACCGCTAAAAAGTCAAACGCCGCCCGGGCGGCGTTTGACCCGCGCGGACGGGCTGTGTACCGTTTCGCGCATGGCCAGGAACAGTCCTCCCGCAGCCGCGAGCGCCGCCGCGCCGGCCGGGGCAAAGACCACTGCGCAAGCTGCTGCGCTCGCAGTGGATTTCGAGGCGGCGATGCAGGAACTCGAGGCGCTCGTGGAGCGCCTGGAGACCGGCGAACTGCCCCTGGAAGAGTCGCTCCGGGCGTTCGAGCGCGGCGTCGCCCTCACCCGCACCTGCCAGGGCGCGCTGAAGGAAGCCGAGCAGAAGGTCGAGGTGCTGCTGAAGAAGGCCGGGCAGCACGTCATCGAGGAATTCCGCGAAGCCGATCCGGACGAGCCTTGAATCCATGCCGGCCTTGACGGAAGGTTCCATGACGCCCGGCGCCGACTCCCCCGCGCGCCGCGTGGAGCAATTCCAGCAACGCATCGAGTCAGTGCTGGAGGCCGCGCTCCCGCCGGAGGAACACCCTCCGCGGCGGTTGCATGCCGCACAGCGCTACTCGGTGCTCGGCGGCGGCAAGCGATTGCGCCCCCTGCTGGTCTACGCCGCTGGCGAGTGCCTGTCCGTGCCGCTGCCATCCCTGGACTCCCCGGCCGCGGCGGTGGAACTGATCCATGCCTATTCGCTGGTGCACGACGACCTGCCCGCCATGGATGACGATGACCTGCGCCGGGGGCGCCCGACCACCCACCGGGCATACGATGAGGCCACGGCCATCCTGGCCGGCGATGCGCTGCAGGTGCTCGCCTTCTCCCTGCTCGCGGCCGATTCGCCTCACGCGGTGGGTCCCGCGGCACGCCTGCGGATGATCCAGATCCTCGCCGCCGCCAGCGGAACGGCCGGCATGGCCGGGGGGCAGGCGCTCGACCTCGCGGCCGTGGGCCAGACCCTGAGCCTTGCTGCACTTGAAACCATGCACCGGCTCAAGACCGGCGCACTGATTCGCGCCAGCGTCCTGCTGCCGGCCGCCTGCGTGGAGTCGCTCTCCCCGGCGGTGCATCGCAGCCTCGATGGCTACGCGCAGGACATCGGCCTTGCCTTCCAGATCCAGGACGACATCCTCGATGTGGAAGGCGAGGTGGCGCACCTGGGCAAGCAGACGGGCGCGGATGCGGCGCGGGCCAAACCCACCTACCCCAGCCTCATGGGACTCGAACAGGCCAAGGCCCGCGCGCAGGCGCTGAAGCAGCAGGCGCTGTCCCGGCTGGGCGGCCTGCCGGGCGATTCCAGCCTGCTGGCATGGCTGGCCTACTACGTCGTCGATCGCCGCGTCTAGGCGCGCACCGATCCGGTTAGAATGCCCCTGTCATGACCCGCCCGGATGATGCCTTTCCGCTGCTGTCGCGCATCGATTCGCCATCCGACCTGCGCCGGCTCTCCCGTTCCGAACTGCACGCCCTGAACGATGAGCTGCGCCGCTATCTCATCACCACCGTCAGCCAGAAGGGTGGGCATTTCGCGGCCGGTCTGGGCACCGTGGAACTCACGGTGGCGCTGCACTACGTGTTCAACACGCCCGAGGACCGGCTGATCTGGGACGTGGGACACCAGGCCTATCCGCACAAGGTGCTGACCGGCCGCCGCGACCGGCTGGTGACCATCAAGCAGACCGGTGGACTCGCACCCTTTCCGGCCCGCGAGGAGAGTGCCTACGACACCTTCGGCGTGGGCCATTCCAGCACCTCGATCAGCGCCGCCCTGGGGATGGCCATCGCCGCGGCCGCCCGCGGGGATGCGCGCCGCGCCATCGCGGTGATCGGCGATGGCGCCATGAGCGCAGGCCAGGCGTTCGAGGCGTTGAATCATGCAGGAAGTCTCGATGTCGACCTGCTGGTCATCCTCAACGACAACGACATGTCGATCTCCGAGAACGTCGGCGCCATGTCCAACTACTTCGCCAAGGTGCTCTCCGGCAAGCTGTACGCCAACCTTCGCGAGGGCGGCAAGAAGGTGCTGCGGCAGATGCCCACGGTGTGGGAATTGGCGCGCCGCTCGGAATCGCACATGAAGGGCATGGTGTTGCCGGGCACCATCTTCGAGGAGATGGGCCTGAACTACATCGGGCCCATCGACGGCCACGACCTCAATGCCCTGCTGCGCACGCTGGAGAACATGCGCGGCCTGAAGGGCCCGCAGTTCCTGCACATCGTCACCCGCAAGGGCAAGGGCTACGCCGCGGCCGAAGCCGACCCGATCAAGTGGCATGGGCCCGGCCCCTTCGATGCGCAGAGCGCCACCATCTTCAAGGAGAAGAGCAGCGGACCTTCCTATTCGCAGGTCTTCGGCCAGTGGCTGTGCGACATCGCCGAGCGCGATGCACGCATCGTCGGCATCACGCCGGCGATGCGCGAGGGCTCGGGGCTGGTGGAGTTCGAGAAGCGATTTCCCGAGCGCTATTTCGACGTGGGCATCGCCGAGCAGCATGCGGTCACCTTCGCCGCGGGCCTGGCCTGCGAGGGCGCGCGCCCGGTGGTGGCCATCTACTCCACCTTCCTGCAGCGAGCCTACGACCAGCTCATCCACGATGTGGCCCTGCAGAAGCTGCCGGTGCTGTTCGCCATCGATCGCGCCGGGCTCGTCGGCGGGGATGGCGCCACCCACCAGGGAAGCTTCGACTTGAGCTTCCTGCGCTGCATTCCGAACCTCGTGATCATGGCGCCTGCCGACGAGAACGAGTGCCGGCAGATGCTCTATACCGGCACGACGCTCGAAGGACCTTCCGCGGTGCGCTACCCGCGCGGCACCGGGCCGGGCGTTGCCCTGCAACCGGAAATGACCGCGCTGCCGGTGGGCACTGCGCAGCAGCGCCGCGAAGGCCGCTCGGGACTTGCCCTGCTGGCCTTCGGGAGCCTCTTGGCGGTGGCCGAGAAACTGGGCGAGGCGTTCGATGCCACCGTGGTCAACATGCGGTTCGTGAAGCCCCTGGATGAGGAGCTGGTCCGGCGCATCGCGCTGAAATGCCGTGCCATCGTCACGCTGGAGGAAAATGCCATCGCCGGCGGAGCCGGCAGCGCCGTGGCCGAATGCCTGGCCGCGGCTGGCTTCGCCCTGCCCCTCCTGCACGTGGGGATCCCCGACCGGTTCATCGCGCATGGCTCGCGCGAAGACTGCCTGGCGGACGCCGGCCTGGATGTCGCCTCGGTGCGGGCCCGCGTGGAGGCCTGGTGGCGTCCCGCGCGGCGCCTGGCCGCCGAAGCCACCTGAGCGGCCCGAGCCCGCGGCGCCGGCCGCGCCTTTCGGCCAAAATGGTCTAAGCTGTAGGGGTGTGAAGCCTGCGGCGCCCCGGGCGCCGCGCCGGCCGTCCCGGCTGCATGGCGAGAGAGTCTTTCGAGGAACCATGAGCGTCGATGCCCCCTTCAAGAAGCCCCAGGGCGCGTCCATCGAGGACGTGCAGGGCCGCGCCGACCTGCGGCAGATCCCGATCAACAAGGTGGGCATCAAGGACATCTACCACCCCATCCGGGTCAGGGACCGAGCCGGCGGCGAACAGCACACCATCGCCAACTTCAACATGTACGTGGACCTGCCGCATGACTTCAAGGGCACGCACATGTCACGCTTCGTGGAGATCCTGCACCGCGGCGAGCGGGAGATCTCGGTGGATTCCTTCGGCCTGATGCTGGCCGACATGACCTCCCACCTCGATGCCTCTGCCGGCCACATCGAGATGTCCTTTCCGTATTTCGTGATGAAGAAGGCGCCGGTCTCGGGCGTCGAGAGCCTGATGGACTACAAGGTGTCCCTGCACGGCGAGCATCGCGGCGGGCACACGCGCGTGTGGCTCAAGGTGGCGGTGGCGGCCACCAGCCTGTGCCCCTGCTCGAAGAAGATCTCCGAGTACGGCGCGCACAACCAGCGCTCGCAGATCACCATCAATGCGCGCATCGACGGCCACATGTGGATCGAGGAGCTGATCGCCATCGCCGAGAACGAAGCCTCCTGCGAGGTGTACGGCATCCTCAAGCGGCCCGACGAGAAGTTCGTCACCGAGCGGGCCTACGACAATCCGAAGTTCGTCGAGGACATCGTGCGCGACGTGGCGCTCGCGCTGAACGGCGAGTCGCGCGTGCGCGCCTACACGGTGGAATGCGAGAACTTCGAGTCCATCCACAACCATTCGGCGTACGCGCTCATCGAGCACGACAAGGACGAGGAAGCGGCCGGCTGAGGCCGCAGGGACCGCGCGCGGGGCGCGGCCCGGTGCCGGCGGCGGCTCAGGCGCTGGCGGCCTCGGCGCGCTGCAACCGGCCGATCAGGTTGCGCAGGAACACCTGGTTGAAGCGGAGCTGGCACTCCGCCGACACCTGCTCGAGCAGCGTCGAGCTCACCTTCATGACCGTGACCGCCCCGGAGGCACGGATGGTGGCGGTGCGCTTCGCCCCACGGACATACGAGGTCTCGCCGAAGCAGTCGCCAGTGTCGAGCTGGCCGAGCGCCCGCGCGTTGCGCTCCACCGAGACCTTGCCGGTCACGATGATGTAGAAGCGGTCGTCCATCTCGCCTTCCTTGACGATTTCCTCACCGTCGGCGTAGTCCTGCCAGCTGCTGGCGCGCAGCACCTCCCAGATCTCCTCGTGCGAGAAGTCGTGGAAGAACTTCAGCTTGCGCAGCAGGCTGAACTGCTCCTGCTGGTCGATGCGCTTGTACTGGGCGCGCAGCTTCTGGTGCACGCGGGTCAGCTCCGCGGCGAAGTCGAGGCCCGTCTTGTAGCGCTTGGCCGGGTCCTTCTGCAGCGCCATGGCGGTGACATTCTCGAGATCCTCGGGGATCTCCGGGCGCAGCGTGTGGATGGGCGGGGGCGTCGCGAACACGATCTGGTGCAGGAGCTTCTGCAGGTTGCCGGCGCGGAACGGCCGCGTGCCGGTGAGCAGCTCGTACATCACCGCGCCGAGCGAATACAGGTCGGAGCGGTTGGTCAGCTCGATGGACTGCACCTGCTCGGGCGACATGTACGAAGGGCTCCCGGCGATGCCCTCGATGCGCGAGATCTCCGAATCCGCCACCAGCGCGATGCCGAAGTCGATGATGCGCACGTCGCTGTCGAGGGTGAGCATGATGTTGCTGGGCTTGATGTCGCGATGGATCACGCCGCGCGAGTGGGCATAGTGCAGCGCCCGCGCAGCCTTGAAGATGATCTCCACCACGTCGTCCACGCGCAGCAGATTGTCCGGCCGGCAGTAGGCCGCCAGCGTGCGCGCGCCGTGCACGTGCTCGGTGACGATGTAGCAGCGGCCGTTCTCCTCGCCCGCATCGTAGATGGGCAGGATGTTCGGGTGCTGCAGCATGCCCACCATGTGCGCCTCGGAGAGGAACATCTTGCGCGCAATGCGCCGCCGCTCCTCATCGCCGCTGGCATCGAGGTTGTACACCTTGATCGCCACATCCCGGCCATAGTACGGATCGTGGGACAGGTACACGGTCCCGGTGCTTCCCCGGCCCACCTCGTTGATGATCACGTACTTGCCGATCTTCTCTGGCATGGGCGTACGTGCGGCGCCGGGCCGCGGCGGGTTGATGGATCGCAGGTTGCTCACGATGGTCGGGACGCTACGGTGATGGTCAACTGGCCGCAGCATACTTAACCGGACCCGGACCCGGCTGTGACGGAGGTCCGCCGTTTCAGCGAAAATGGTCGAAGCCGGCCGGGGCACGGCCAAGCGGGCGGCCATCCATCGACCACGTCACACCCTCACCGGCCCGGCATTCCCCGATGTCCGTGAGGTGAAGCCCGCATTGCGCCGCCAGGTCGCCCAGGCGCGCGAGGCCCGCCGGGGGAACGGCCAGCAGCAGTTCGTAGTCCTCCCCGCCGCACAAGGCCCAATGATGCGCCTGCGCGGCATCCGCCACCTCCAGCAGGGCGGCCGAGAGCGGCAGTCGCTCGAGGCAGATGTGCGCCGCGACGGCACTGGCGGCGGCGAGCTTGGGCGCATCACCGGCCAGGCCATCCGACAGGTCCATGGCGGCGCTGGCCACGCCGCGCGCCAGCCGCCCGAACGCCAGCCGCGGCTCGGGATACTCGAAACGCCGGCGCAGGTGCGCCTGCGCGGACCCGGCGGCGCCCACTACCCTCCCGCGCGCCAGGGACAATCCCGCCGCCGCATCGCCCAGCGTGCCGGTCACGACCAGGCGATCCCCGGGACGCGCACCCGCCCGGCGCAGCGCCGTGCCGGTCTCGACCCAGCCGAGCACCTGTACGCTCAACGTCAGCGGACCCCGCGTGGTGTCCCCGCCGACCAGCGCCACGCCTTCCCGATCCGCGAGGTCGAACCAGCCGCGGGCGAACTGCCCGAGCCAGGCCTCCTCCACCTGCGGCAGCGTCAGCGCGAGCAGCGCCCAGGCGGGCTTCGCGCCCATCGCCGCGAGATCACTGAGATTGACGGCGAGGGCCTGATGGCCGATGGCATGTGCCTTCGCATCGGGGAGGAAGTGCCGGCCGGCGACGATGGTGTCGATGGCCGCCACCAGTTCGTGGCCGTCGGGCACGCGCAGCAGCGCCGCATCATCGCCGATGCCGAGGATCACGCCCGGTGCATCGCGCGACGGCCGGCGGAACCAGCGGTCGATCAGCTCGAACTCCCCCAGCGGCATCGGGCACCGGCCCCGTCAGGCCGCGGGACCGCATTCGGCCGCGCGCAGCTCGCGCGCGGCGCGGTCGAGCACCGCATTGACGTACTTGTGGCCGTCGGTTCCACCGAAGCGCCTGGCGAGCTGCACCGCTTCGTTGAGCACGACCTTGAACGGCAGCTCCGGCCGCGCTGAGAGTTCATGCAGCCCCAGCCACAAGGCCGCATGCTCGATGGGATCGAGCGACTGCGGGGCGATCTGTCCGAAGCGCGCGATCAGCGCATCGAGCTCCTCGCGCGAATTGCTGATGTCCATGAGCAGGGAACGGAAGTAGTCGCGGTCCATGCCCTCGGATTGCGGATCGGCGGCGTATTGCTGATGCGTGTCCTGCCAGGGACGCGGATTGATCTGCCCCTGGTACAGCGCCTGCAATGCGAGCCGACGCGCCTGGCTCCGCGCGCGGTTCGCGGCACGGGCGTTCATGCGCGCCGGGCGGAGTTGCGCACGCCAGGCATGTCGCGCAGCACGTGCACCATGTCGATGGCGGTCAGCGCGGCTTCCGCGCCCTTGTTGCCGTGCCGTCCGCCGGCCCGCGCCCGCGCCTGCTGCTCGGTGTCGGTGGTGAGCACGCCGAAGATCACGGGCACGCCCGTGTCGAGCGCGACGCGCGCCACGCCCGCGGCGCATTCGCCGGCCACGAAGTCGAAATGCGGGGTGTCGCCGCGAATCACCGCACCCAGCACGATGATGGCATCGAAGCGGCCGCTGCGGGCCAGCCGCTGCGCCGCCAGCGGCAGCTCGAAAGCCCCGGGCACGTGCCAGCTGCGCACGTCGCTGCGCGCCGCGCCATGCTCCAGCAGCAGCTCCACCGCTCCCTGCAGGAGCGGTTCGACGATGAAGGCGTTGAAGCGGCCGGCGATGATGCCGACGCGAAGCCCCCGCGCCCGTTTCGCGCGGCCACCCTCGCGCTGCCTCGCGGCACCGGTGCTCGAATGACGTGACATGGCGGGATTATAGTCCGTGGGCGCCGTCGACGTAGTCGGCGACTTCCAGATCGAAGGCCGACAGCCCCTGCAGCTGCTTCGGGGCGCTCAGCACCCGCATGCGCGTCACGCCGAGGTCCTTGAGGATCTGGGCGCCGATGCCGTAGGTGCGCAGCACCGTGCCGTGCATCGGCGCGGCGGCGCCGTGCGGCCGCGACTCCCCGGCACGCGGCTCGGCCGCCCTTCCGTCGAGCTGGCGCACCGCCACCATCAGGTCGCGCGGGTCCTCCTGGGGCTGCAGGATGACGACCACCCCGGAGGGTTCGCGCGCCACGCGCGCGATCGCGGCCCGCAGCGGCCACCCCAAGCTCTCGCCCCGGATGCCGACCAGGTCGCGCAACGTCTCCTTCAGGTGCACTCGCACCAGCGGCGGTTCCCCCGCCGCGGAGAGATCGCCCTTGACGAGCACGATGTGCACGTGGCGATGCACGTGATCCTCGTAACAGCACAGGCGAAAAGAGCCGAACTCGGTGTCCACCGCGCCATCGTAGATGCGCTCCACGCTGCGCTCGTTCTTGAGCCGGTAGCGGATCAGGTCGGCGATGGTGCCGATCTTCAGTCCATGCTGCCGGGCGAAGGCCTCGAGGTCGGTGCGGCGGGCCATGGTGCCATCCTCGTTGAGGATTTCCACGATCACCGCGGCCGACTCGAAGCCGGCCAGTCGCGCAAGGTCACAACCCGCCTCGGTGTGGCCGGCGCGCGTGAGCACACCGCCGGGCTGCGCCATCAGGGGAAAGATGTGGCCGGGCTGGCGGAGGTTCTCGGGCACCGCATCCGGCGCCACGGCGGTTCGCACGGTGTGCGCGCGGTCATAGGCCGAGATGCCCGTGGTCACGCCCTCGGCCGCCTCGATGGACACGGTGAAGTTGGTCCGGTGCGACTCGTTGGTGTCGGAGACCATCAGCGGCAGCCGCAGCTGCCGGCAGCGCTCGCGCGTCAGCGTCAGGCAGATGAGCCCGCGGCCGTAGCGGGCCATGAAGTTGATGTCCTCGGGCCGCACCTGGCTCGCCGCCATGACGAGATCGCCCTCGTTCTCGCGGTCTTCATCATCCATGATGACGACCATCCGGCCCAGGCGCAGGTCGGTGAGAATCTCGTCGATCGTGTTGAAGCTTGTCATGGCGTCGTCAGTTGAGGCTGCATCAGCCGGTCAAGGTAGCGTGCAATGAGATCGATTTCCACATTCACCTCATCGCCCACCCGGCGCCGGCCCAGGGAAGTGACCTCGAAGGTGTGCGGGATGATGTTCACGTCGAAGCGGCGGCCCTGCACCGCGTTGACCGTCAAGCTCACCCCGTCCAGGCAGATCGACCCCTTGGCGGCGACATAGCGCGCCAGCGCCGCCGGCAGCTCGAATTCCATGCGCCAGGAGCGTGCGTCCTCGCGGGCCGACACCAGCGTCCCGACGCCATCGACGTGACCGCTCACCAGGTGCCCGCCCAGCGGGTCGCCCGCGCGCAGCGCCGGCTCGAGGTTCACCACATCGCCGCCGCGGAGCCTTCCCAGCGTGGTCTTCGACAGGGTCTCGCGCGAGACGTCGGTATCGAAACGTGCCGTATCCAGCCCGATGACCGTCAGGCAAACGCCCTGCACGCTAATGCTGTCGCCGAGCCGCGTGCGTGAAAGGTCCAGCGCATCGGCCTCGATGCCGAGCCGGACGTCGCCACCGCGCGGCTCGAGCGTGGCGATGCGGCCCAGGGCCACGATGATACCCGTGAACATGATCAACTCCCGGAAGGCGTGAGAAGCAGGCGCAGATCATCGCCGATCCGGCGGACGTCGGCATAGGCGAAACGCACCGCGCCCGCGAGATCCGTAAGGCCCATCGCATCGAGCAGCGGCCGGGCATCGCCGCCGAGCAGCGCGGGCGCGACGTACAGCACGAGTTCATCGACCAGACGCGCCCGCAGGAAGGCGCCGGCAAGCTGCGGGCCGCATTCCACCAGCAGTTCGTTGACCTCGCGCTGCGCGAGCTCCGCCAGGATGGCCGCCAGGTCGAGCGATCCGGCGGTTCCGCCGACGCGCACCACCTGCGCCGGGTGATCGGCAGGTGCAGGCGTCCCCTGCGCCGTGAACACGAGCGCAGGTGCGCCGCGAAACAGCCGGGAACCCGCCGGCACGCGCAACCGGGAATCCAGCAGCACACGCAGCGGCTGGCGGACCCACGGTCCGTACTGCCAGCGCACATCGAGCCGCGGATCATCGGCGATGGCGGTGCCCGCCCCGGTGAGGATGGCCGAGCTGCGCGCCCGCCATCGCTGCACGTCCTCCCTCGCCGACTCTCCGGTGATCCACTGGCTCAGGCCATTGGCCAGCGCGGTGCGGCCGTCGAGACTCATCGCCAACTTCAGCCGCACCCATGGCCGGCGGCGCTCGAAGCGGCTGTAGAACCCCGGGTTCAGGGCGCGGGCCTCGCGCTCGAGCAGGCCCGTGCCGACCTCGATGCCGGCAGCGCGCAACTTCGCGAAGCCGGCGCCGGCCACGCGAGGGTTGGGATCGGCGGCCGGAGCCACGACGCGACGCACGCCCGCGGCGATCAGCGCCTCGGCGCAGGGCGGCGTGCGCCCGGCGTGCGCGCAGGGCTCGAGGCTGACGTAGGCCGTGCTGCCGCCGGCGCCGGCGCCGGCGGCGCGCAGGGCCATCACCTCGGCATGCGCCTCGCCCGCCCGCTCGTGCCAGCCTTCCGCCAGCACCTGGCCATCCCGCGCCAGCACGCAGCCGACGCGCGGGTTGGGATCGGTGGTGTACAGCCCGCGCTCGGCGAGCTGCAGCGCCCTCGCCAGCAACGCGACGTCCTGGCCCGCGTTCATTTCTTCGTGCCCCGGGCGGGCCCGCCGGGCGGCGGCCCATCGCGTGATTCCCCGGGCAGGAGCGTGAGCTGCGCGCCACTCGTATCGCGCCGCCGGCGCTGATGCCGGAGCTGATCGATCTCGGTGCGGAAGGCCTCGAGATCCTGGAAGCTCCGGTACACCGAGGCGAAGCGCACGTAGCCCACCTCGTCGAGCTGGCGCAGCTCGTCCATCACCAGCTCGCCGACCGCGCGCGAGGACACCTCGCGTTCACCCAGGCTCAGCAGGTGGTGGCAGATGCGCCCCACCGCCTCATCGATCGCCTCGCTCCTCACCGGCCGCTTCTCCAGCGCGCGCTGCAGGCCTGCCTTCAGCTTGTGCTCATCGAAGGGTTCGCGGCTCTTGTCGCTCTTCACCACCGCGGGCAGCAGGAGTTCCGCCACCTCGAAGGTGGTGAATCGCTCGGAGCACTGCAGGCACTCCCGCCGCCGCCGGATCTGCCTGCCTTCCGCCGCCAGACGCGAGTCGATCACCTTGGTGTCGGCGTGGTTGCAGAAAGGGCAATGCATGGTATGGCGGCCGGCATCAGCGGCGGCGCAGCGCGCTCAGCCGTACACGGGGAAGCGCTTGCACACATCCACCACCGCGGATTTCACCCGGGCATGCACCGCCTCCTCGCCCATGTGGTCGAGCAGGTCGGCGATCCAGCCGGCGAGCTGCCGGCACTCGGCCTCCTTGAATCCCCGCGTCGTGACCGCGGGCGTCCCGATGCGCAGGCCGCTGGTGATGGCCGGCGGGCGCGGATCGTTCGGCACCGCGTTCTTGTTCACCGTGATGTGGGCGCGGCCCAGCGCCGCATCCGCATCCTTGCCGGTGACGTTCTTGTCGGTGAGGTCGAGCAGGAACAGGTGGTTGTCGGTGCCGCCGGAGACGATGCGGAAACCCCGGCCGATCAGCACCTCGGTCATGGCGCGCGCGTTGGCGAGAATCTGCGCCGAATAGGCCTTGAACTCCGGCTGCAGCGCTTCCTGGAAGGCCACTGCCTTGGCGGCGATGGCGTGCATCAGCGGGCCGCCCTGCGTGCCGGGGAACAGCAGCGAGTTGAGCTTCTTGTGGATCTCCTCGTTGGGGCGCGCGAGGATCAGGCCGCCGCGCGGCCCGCGCAGGGTCTTGTGCGTGGTGGAGGTGCAGACATCGGCGATCGGCACGGGGCTCGGGTAATGGCCGGTCGCCACCAGGCCAGCGACATGCGCCATGTCCACCAGGAAATACGCCCCGACCGCATCGGCGATGGCGCGGAAGCGCGCGAAGTCGATCCTGCGCGAGTAGGCGGAGAACCCGGCGATGATGAGCCGCGGGCGGTGCTCCTGCGCGAGACGCTCGACCTGCTCGTAGTCGATGGTGCCGGTGTCGGCCTTCAGCCCGTACTGCACGGCCTTGAACACCTTGCCGGAGAAGTTCACCTTCGCGCCGTGGGTCAGGTGTCCGCCGCTGTCGAGGCTCATGCCGAGCAGCGTGTCGCCGGGGTTGATCAGCGCCAGGTACGCCGCCGCGTTCGCCTGGGAGCCCGAGTGTGGCTGCACGTTCGCATAGGCCGCGCCGAACAGGCGCTTGGCGCGATCGATGGCCAACTGCTCGGCGATGTCGACGAACTCGCAGCCGCCGTAATAGCGCTTGCCGGGATAGCCTTCCGCGTACTTGTTGGTGAGCACCGACCCTTGTGCCTCGAGCACCCGCGGGCTGGTGTAGTTCTCCGAGGCGATCAACTCGATGTGGTCCTCCTGGCGCTGCCGTTCCTGGCCGAGGGCGGTGGCGAGCTCGGGATCGAAACCGGCGATCTTCATCTGCGCGCTGAACATGCAAGGGTCTCCGCGAAAAGGGAAAAACGGGAAATTGTAGCCGAAAGGGGGGCTGCTGCGGCCGCCGCGAAGGGGGGCCGCGGCAGCGCTCCTGGAACGCTTCAGGTCGCTTCCAGGAAGGCCTGCACGACGCGTGTCCAGGCGCGCGCCAGGTTGCGTCGGTTGTAGCCGCCACCGCCGAGGCCCAGGACGCGGCCATGACCCTGCTGCGTGGCGATGGCGCACAGGCGGGCCGCAGCATGCGCATGCGCGCCTTCGGTGAATCGCAGGTGGGTGATGGGGTCACCGGCAAGGCTGTCCGCGCCACACTGCAGGATGTAGAACTCGCTCGGATATCGTTCGAGGTAGCGCTCCACCTGCTCCCAGGCGCGAAGGAATTCCTCATCGCCGGACCCCGCGGCCATCGGCAGGTTGAGCTTGGTGCCCACCGCGTCGCCGCCGCCGGTCTCGGAGGCATCACCGGTACCCGGATACAAGGTCCGGCCATCTTCGTGGATGTCGGCGAACCTCAGCAGCGGATCGGACTCGAAGGCGTAGAACACGCCATCGCCGTGATGGGCGTCGATGTCCACGTAGGCGATGCGCGTGAGGCCGTGCACGGCGCGCAACTGCTCGATCACCACGCCGCAATCGTTGAACACGCAGAAGCCCGCGGCATGCGCCCGGCCCGCGTGATGCAGTCCCGCGATGGGCACGAAGGCGCGCCGCTGCCCGCCTCGCATGATGGCCTCCGCCGCCGCAAGGCTCGCCCCCACCACGCTGCCGGCAGCCTCGTAGACGCCCGCGAACGCCGGCGTATCGCCGCCATCCAGAAAGCCCTCACCGGCCGCGGAGCGGCGCTGCACCAAGGCGACATAATCGGGATCGTGGAAGCTCAGCAGTTCCTCGGCGCTGGCCAGCCGCGGCGCGAGATGCTCGACCTGCCCGAAGGCGCCCGAGGCGCGCATCTCCGCGATGAAGTGGTCGTGGCGATCCGTTCCGAACGGATGGCCGTTCGGGAAGCCGTAACGGGCGATCTCCCTGCCACTGACCAGCGCGACGGAGGGCGGCATGCGCGGCAGACTAGCACAGTGCGCGCCGTGACAATGCCGGGCATCTGCCGGATAATCGCCTGCCTCGTTCCCCTCGATCCACGTTTCCAAGGTCGGCAATGGCTCAGTTCATATACACGATGAACCGGGTGGGCAAGGTCGTGCCCCCCAAGCGCATCATCCTGCGCGACATCAGCTTGAGTTTCTTCCCCGGCGCCAAGATCGGCGTGCTCGGCCTGAACGGTTCGGGCAAGTCCTCGCTGCTGAAGATCATGGCCGGCATCGACAAGGAGATCGAAGGCGAGGCGCGGCCACAGCCCGGCATCAAGGTCGGCTTCCTGCCGCAGGAGCCGCAGCTCGATGAGACCAAGACCGTGCGCGCGGTGGTCGGCGAGGGCGTCGGCGACGTGCAGGGCCTCATCGACCGCTTCAACGCCATCAGCGACAAGTTCGCCGAGGAAATGAGCGAGGAGGCGATGACCAAACTCCTGGAGGAACAGGCGCAACTGCAGGACAAGATCGACGCCGTCGGTGGCTGGGAGCTCGAGCGCAAGCTCGAGATCGCCGCCGATGCGCTGCGTCTGCCGCCCTGGGAGGCGGTGATCCAGCAGCTCTCGGGCGGCGAGAAGCGCCGCGTGGCGCTGTGCCGGCTGCTCTTGTCCAAGCCCGACATGCTGCTGCTGGATGAGCCCACGAACCACCTGGACGCGGAGTCCGTGGCCTGGCTCGAGCGCTTTCTCGAGGAATACCCCAGCACCGTGGTCGCGGTCACCCACGACCGCTACTTCCTCGACAACGTGGCGAAGTGGATCCTCGAACTCGACCGCGGGCACGGCATTCCGTGGGAGGGCAACTACTCCTCCTGGCTCGAACAGAAGGAGGCGCGCCTCGCGCAGGAGCAGCGCCAGCAGGATGCGCTCGCCAAGACGCTGAAGCGCGAGCTGGAGTGGGTGCGCACCAACCCGAAGGCGCGGCAGGCCAAGTCGAAGGCGCGCCTGCAGCGCTACGAGGAACTGGCCTCGCAGGAGTTCCAGAAGCGCAACGAGACCAACGAGATCTACATCCCGCCCGGCGAGCGTCTCGGCGACCTCGCCATCGAGTCCAGGAACCTGCGCAAGGGGTTCGGCGACCGGCTGCTGATCGACTCGCTCAGCTTCAACCTGCCGGCGGGCGGCATCGTCGGCATCATCGGCCCGAACGGCGCGGGCAAGACCACGCTGTTCCGCATGCTGGCCGGACTCGAGAAGCCCGACGGCGGCGAGATCCGCATCGGCCCCACGGTGCGGCTGGCCTACGTCGACCAGTCGCGTCAGTCGCTGGATGACAAGAAGACGGTCTGGGCGGAGATTTCCGATGGCCTGGACCTCATCAAGGTCGGCAACTACGAGACCTCCTCGCGCGGCTACGTCGGACGCTTCAATTTCAAGGGCGTGCAGCAGCAGCAACTGATCGGCGACCTGTCGGGCGGTGAGCGCAACCGCGTGCACCTGGCCAAGGTGCTGAAGTCCGGCGGCAACGTGCTGCTGCTCGATGAGCCCACCAACGACCTCGACATCGAGACGCTGCGCGCGCTGGAGGAAGCCCTGCTCGCCTTCCCCGGGTGCGCGGTGGTGATCTCCCACGACCGCTGGTTCCTCGACCGCATCGCCACCCACATCCTGGCTTTCGAAGGGGATTCGCAGGTGGTATGGTTCGAGGGCAATTACCAGGAATACGTCGAGGACTTCAAGCGACGCAAGGGCGATGCCGCCGCGCAGCCGCACCGCATCCGCTACAAGCCACTGACGGGGTGAGCATGGCCATCTACATCGACCCGCACGACGAGCTGCACACCGACTACCAGGGCATCGCCCTCACCTGCCCGCACTGCCAGACGCTCTCCCACGTGACGGCCTCGGGCGTGCCACGGTTCGAGGCGCTGTCCCGGCTGAAGCCCCGGCAGGTCGGCATCGTCTTCCGCTGCGATGCCTGCGGTGAGCCCGTGTTCCTGAAGTTCCCCGTCAAGACCTACACCGACCTGCGCGTCGAGCTGGCGGGCAACTACACCGAGATCGAGCGGGCGCGCGAGAGCTTCCCGCTGACCTACCTGCCCGAGCAGACCGAAGGGCTGTTCCGCGAGGCGCTGCAGTGCTATGCCTCCGGCTACCTGAGCGCCTTCGCCGCGCTGTGCCGGCGCACCGCACAGTCGCTGTTCCACGAGCTGGGCGAGCTGGGCAAGCTGGAGCTGTTCGACACGCTGCAGGATATCCGCGTGCTCGCCGAGCTCGACGATGAGACCTTCAGCGTGCTGCGCGGGGTCATCTTCGGCAGCGACTCCGATCCCTGGGCGCACCAGCCGCAGGTCGATTCGCAGAGCGCGGGCATCCTGCTCGAGGTGATGAAGGACCTGCTCTACCAGACCTTCGTGCGCAAGAGCCGGCTGCAGCAGGCGATGACGGTGCGGCGCTACCTCACGCCGCTCACGCCGGGTTCCGCGCGCGCGATCAGTTGAGGAACACCCGCGCGTTGCGGAACAGGCGCATCCAGCCGCCATCCTCACCCCATTCGCGTGGCCGCCACGAGTTCTGCACCGAGCGGTACACCCGCTCGGGGTGCGGCATGATCGCCGTCACGCGCCCGTCCATGCTGGTCACGCCCGCAAGTCCTCCGGGCGAGCCATTGGGGTTGGCGGGGTAGGTCGATGCCACCGCGCCGTGATGGTCCACGAAGCGCAGCGCGGTGATGCTCAGCCGGTCCAGCACCGCGGCTTCCGCCGCGCCGATGTCGGCGCGTCCCTCGCCGTGCGCGACGACCACCGGCAGCACCGAGCCGTGCATGCCCTGCAGCAGCACCGAGCGTGAACGCGGGATCTCCACCAGCGACAGGCGCGCTTCATACCGCTCCGACCGGTTGGTCACGAAGCGCGGCCAGCTCTGCGCGCCGGGGATCAGCTCCTTCAAGGCCGCGAGCATCTGGCAGCCATTGCACACGCCCAGGGTGAAGGAGTCGCCGCGGTCGAAGAAGGCGGCGAATTCATCGCGCGAGCGCGAGTGGTAAAGGATGGACTTCGCCCAGCCTTCACCGGCGCCCAGCACATCGCCGAAGGAGAAACCGCCGCAGGCGACGAGGCCCGCGAACCCGGCGAGGCTCGCCTCACCGCCGATGAGGTCGGTCATGTGCACATCGTAGGCATCGAACCCCGCGCGGGTGAACACCGCCGCCATCTCCACCTGGCTGTTCACGCCCTGCTCGCGCAGCACGGCGATGCGTGGGCGCGCGCCGCGGGCGATGCAGGGGGCCGCCACATCCTCGGCCGGATCGAAGGCGAGGTTGGCGTGCAGGCCGGGGTCGGCCGCATCGAGGATGCCCTCGTACTCCTCGCGCGCGCATTGCGGATCATCGCGCAGCTCCGAGATGCGAAACGAGGTCTCGCTCCACATCCGCTGCAGCTCGATGCGGGTGGACGCGAAGAGGCGGGCGCCGCGATGGCGCAGGTCGATGACATCGTCCGCGCGCGGCGTGGCCACCACCCGGTGACAACCGGCCAGGCCATGGCGATCGAGCACCTCGGCCACCGTGCCGAGCTGGTCGGTGGGCACCTGGATCACCGCGCCCAGCTCCTCCGAGAAGGCCGCGGCGATGGCATCGGGCGCATCGCCCAGGTCGATGTCGAGCCCGCGGTGCGAGGCGAAGGCCATCTCCAGCAACGTCACGATCAACCCGCCATCGGAGCGGTCATGGTAGGCCAGCGGCAGGGACAGGCCTTTGAGCTCGCGCAGCGCGACGGCGTAGCCTCTCAGGAGCGATGGCGACTCGAGGTCGGGCGGCAGGCCGCCGTGCTCGCCGTGCACCTGCGCGAAGGCCGATCCGCCGAGCCGGTCGCGGCCGCGGCCCAGGTCGATGAGCAGCAGCCGCGAATCCACGCCAGCACGCAGCTCCGGCGTGAGCGTCGCGCGCACATCGCCCACCGGGGCGAAGGCCGAGATGATCACCGACACCGGCGCGAGCACCGCGTGCTCACCCTGCGCATCGCGCCAGCGCGTCTTCATCGACAGCGAATCCTTGCCCACCGGGATGGTGATGCCGAGCTGCACGCACAGCTCGGTGCCCACCGCCCGCACCGTGTCGTAGAGGTCGGCGTCCTCGCCCTCCTCGCCGCAGGCGGCCATCCAGTTGGCGGAGAGCCGCACGTCGCGAAGATCGCGGACATCCGCGGCCAGGATGTTGGTCACGGCCTCGGCCACCGCCAGCCGGCCCGAGGCAGCCGGGTCGAGCACGGCCACGGGCGAGCGCTCGCCCATCGCCATCGCCTCGCCCGTATAGCCTTCGAAGTCGCTCAAGGTGACGCCGACATCGGCCACAGGCACCTGCCACGGACCCACCATCTGGTCGCGGGCGATCAGCCCACCGACGCTGCGATCACCGATGGTGATGAGGAATCCCTTGTCGGCCACTGCCGGCAGGCGCAGCACGCGCTCCAGGGAGCGCCCGATGTCGTGCGCCGAGGTGGCGAGCGGCAGCCTCGGGCGGATGCGCCTGCGCGCCTCGCGGTGCATGCGCGGCGGCTTGCCCAGCAGCACCTCGAGCGGCATGTCGACCGGATAGTTGCCGGCCTTGGCATCGATCACCAGCAGCCGGCCATCGCCGGTGGTGTGCCCGACGACGGCCAGCGGACAGCGCTCGCGCTCGCACAGCGACTCGAACAGCGGCAGCTTCCCGGGCTTGAGCGCGATGACATAGCGCTCCTGCGCCTCGTTGCACCACAGTTCCAGCGGCGAGAGCGCGCCCTCCGCGGTGGGGATGCGGCGCAGGTCGATGGTGCCGCCGCGCTCGCTGTGCGCGATGGCCTCGGGCAATGCGTTGGACAGTCCGCCGGCGCCGACGTCGTGGACCAGCAGGATGGGGTTGTCCGCGCCCAGGGCCCAGCAGCGGTCCAGCACTTCCTGGGCGCGTCGCTGGATCTCGGGGTTGCCACGCTGCACGGAGGCGAAATCCAGCTCGGTCGAGCTCGCGCCGCTTCCGACCGAGGAGGCCGCACCACCGCCCAGGCCAATGAGCATGGCCGGCCCGCCCAGCACGATGAGCTCTGCCCCGACGCTCACCTCGCGCTTCTCCACGTGCGCGCGGCGGATGTTGCCCAGGCCGCCGGCGATCATGATGGGCTTGTGATAGCCGCGTACGCGCTCACCGTCCGCCTGCTCGTAGGTGCGGAAATAACCGGCGATGTTCGGCCGGCCGAATTCGTTGTTGAAGGCGGCGGCGCCGAGCGGGCCGTGGATCATGATCTCCAGCGGCGTGGCGATGCGACCGGGCGCCCTGGCCTCGCCCTCCCAGGGCAGTGGCAGCGCCGGGATGCGCAGGTTCGACACCGAGAAGCCGCACAGGCCGGCCTTTGGCTTGGCGCCGATGCCGGTGGCGCCCTCGTCGCGGATTTCCCCGCCCGCGCCGGTGGCCGCACCGGCGAAGGGTGCGATGGCCGTGGGGTGATTGTGCGTCTCGACCTTGATGAGCAGGTCGATGGGCTCCCGGCTTCCCGCGTAGCGGCGCGAGTCCGGATCGGGGAAGAAGCGCACCCCCTCGTGTCCTTCGATCACGGCCGCATTGTCGCGGTACGCCGAGAGGATGCCGCTGGGGTTGGCGGCATGGGTGGCGCGGATCATCGCGAACAGCGAGTCCCGCTGCGCCTGTCCGTCGATGCTGAAGCTTGCGTTGAAGATCTTGTGCCGGCAATGCTCCGAGTTCGCCTGCGCGAACATCATGAGCTCGACGTCGGTGGGATCACGCCTGAGTGCGCGGAAGGCCTCGACCAGGTAGTCGATTTCATCCTCCGACAGCGCGAGGCCCCAGCCGGCGTTGGCCTGCTCCAGCGCGACACGCCCACCTTGAAGTACCGGAACCCGGCGCAGGTCCCGCGGCTCGCCCGGCTCGAACAGCAGCCGGGGATCCAGGTGCGAAGTCCAGGCGGATTCGGTCATGCGATCGTGCAGGAGCGGCGCGAGGCGCTCCAGTGCGGCCGCCGCCAGCGGCTGCGCCGAGTCGATGAAGTACAGCACGCCGCGCTCGATGCGATGCACCATGGTCAGGCCGCAAACCTGCGCGATGTCGGTGGCCTTGCTCGACCAGGGTGAGATCGTACCCACGCGCGGCGTGACCGTGAGGTGTGCCCCGCGCTCGTGGCCCACCGAGGCGCTCGGGCCGTAGGTCAGCAGACGGTTCAGCAGCAGCAGCTCGGGCTCGCCGAGTGGTTCCCGGGAATCGATGAAGTGGACGTAGCGCGTGGCCACGGCTGTTACGTCCGGTTCCACCGCCTGCAGGCGGCGCAGCAACCCCTCGAGCCGGAACTGCGACAGCGCCGGTGTGCCCAGAAGGCTCAATAGACGATCGGGCATCGATTACTTGCGCGCGTTGGAATCTCCACCGGGCGGGAACATCGGCACGGGGAACTGTGCCACGTTGCTGCCGCCCTCCAGGGTGGTGATCTTGCTGACGCCCTGCTTCCTGACCTCGTCGACGCGAAGCACCGAGTGCATGGGCAGGAAGGTGCGCTTGACCCCGGTGAACTCCGCCTTGATCTTCTCCTCGGCGGGGTCGACGACGACGCTGGAGCGCTCCCCGAACACCAGTTCCTCCACCTCGATGAAGCCGAACAGGGAGCCGTGGCCCACCTTGCGGGCGTAAATCTCGTAGACCTTGCCCTGGTTGACGAACAGGACCTTGAAAATGTGACTCGCGGCCATCAACGGCGCTCCCGACGGGGTACTCTGGTCACATTATACGAGGCTTGGCACCTCGCGTCAGACCCTGCAGGAGACAAACGCCATGGCCTTGCGCCTGCGTATCGTCAGTGACCACGCCCGCCGCCTGGGCAGCCGCGCCACCAAGGTGTTCGGCGTGCACGGTGGCAGCATCGGCCGCGCCACCGACAACGACTGGATCCTTCCCGACCCTGAGAGGTACCTCTCCGGCAAGCATGCGCGCATCGACTTTCGCACGGGCAACTTCTTCGTCGTCGATTCGAGTTCCAACGGCACCTTCGTCAATGGCGCCCATGCGCCGCTGGGCAAGTCCAGCGAACGGCAGTTGAAGGACGGCGACTACCTGCGCCTGGGCGAATACGAGATGCTGGTCAGCATCGACGAGAGCAACGATTTCCCGCCGGATGAGAGCGCCATCGTCGCCTATGACGGCGGCACACCCTCCTCCGCGGTCAACAAGTCCACGGCCAATGACATCGGCGTGAAGCTCGACCTGAGCGAACTGCTGGAGCCCAGCGATGACCTGTTGCCGGCGAGCCCGCCGGCCGCCGCCGCGGCGAAGCCCTCCGCCGCCCCTGCACGCCCGGCGCCGGCAGCCGGCGCACCGGCAGCAAGCGCACCGTCGGCGCCGGCGATGAAGGACCCCCTGGGAATGCCGGCCAGCGATGCCTACGGCCAATCGCTGGGCGATGAAGCCGAGTCGACGCCCTGGCACATGATGACTCGCCCCCTGCGCATCGACCGGACGCCGGCTGCCGAGGCGCGCCTCGCCGAACCTTTGGCGGCGCCGCCCGTGCGGCCACGCAGCGTCACCCTCATCGATTCGGACATCGACTCGGGCGTCGCCGAACTGTGCCGGGGCGCCGGACTCGACCCTGAATCCGTCGCGCCGGAGAACCGCGCGGCGATGCTGCAGCTCTGCGGCCGCCTGTTGCGCGAGGTCGTGGTGGGACTGCTGGATGTCACGCAGTCCGGCGCCGAGTTCCGCAACCGTTTCCGCATCCCGCCACCGGCGGAGGATGCCCCGAACTTCTTCGCGCGGGGGGTGGATGAATCCGTGCGCCGCCTGCTGACGACGATGTCCGTGCGCAACGGCTCGGTGGATGCGCTGCGAGAGAGCTTCCAGGAGATCAAGTCGCAGCAGCCGGCCTTCCTCAAGGCCATGCATGCGGCCTTCGAGGAATGCCTGGGGCGACTGGATCCGAAGGAACTGGCCGAACGATTCGAGCGCACCGGCAAGCGCGGGGTGTTCGGCTCGCAGAACCGCAACCGCTACTGGGACCTGTACAGCGAGTTGTACGGCACGCTGGCGCAGCGTCCCACCGATGGTTTCCCGCACCTGTTCGTCGAGACCTTCGCGCGCATCTACGAGGAGCGCATGAACCAGGCCCGCAACGGCCGCCGCAGCGCCTTCGGCGCGGATCGCGAGGAGTGGTCCGCGGAGCCGGACCCGCGCGCCATCGGCGAGGGCTAGTCAGCGTCCCCCTTGCCCTTGGGCTTCTCCCCGGGGCAGGTGAACTCCTGCTCCTTCTCTGTCTTTGGCGAGGGCACGATCTTCTTCCAGTCGGCCGGCACCTCGAAGCGGTCGGCGGGCACCGGTCCCGGCGTGATGGCCGTGGTCTCGGTGGTGAAGCTCACCATGTTCACCATGCCGGAGGCGCTCTCGGCCGCCTTGGTTTCCTCGGTCTTGCCGGAGGCCGCATCGTCGGCCTTCTTCTTCTTGGAGAACAGTCCGCCGAGCAACTTGCCGCCGACGCGCGCCAGCGTCTGCGAGGCGATGGTGCCACCCACGGTTCCATTGGCCGCCTTCGCGGCTGCCGCCTGCGCGGTGGACTCGGCGACGGCCTCGGTGGCCGCCGCGCCGAGGTCCCCGCCTGCGGGGCCGCCGGCTCCGGAACCAGCCGAATTGTTCTTCGCCGATGCACACTGCGGTCCGCCGTAGGAGACGCGGAACGCGGTGCGGAGCGGTGTTCCCTTCAGGTCCGCCGACTTCGCCTTGAGCTCCTTCAATTGCTCGGCATACGGGGCCATCATCTGCTGGACCGCCTTCGCCATCTCCGCGCCGGCCTCGCCCGTGAAGCCGATCTTCTTCATGTAGGCCTGGGTGAACGCGGTGCGGTCTTCGAGCCCCTCGATCCTGTCCCCGGTCAACCAGGTGTCGAAGCCGAACTGCATGTCGCAGACCTCGTGGGTCTCGGTGTTGGTGCAGCTCGAGGTGAGTGTGGCCTTCGTATGGTGCACGTCGTGCCCGAGGATCTGGCCGTCGCTGCCCAGGTTCTTGACCTCCATCCTGGCCGGGGACATCTGGCACTTCGAGGTGTCCGGTCCCTGCTGGGCCTGGGGCTGCTGCGCCTGGCATTGCTTCATCTTCTTCATCATCGCTTCCATGCGCTGTTGCATCTCGCGACGCTCGGCCTCGGTGGGCAGCGGATGCTCACGGTAGCGCTTCTTCGAGGGCTCGAGGTCATAGATCATGCCGCGATCCAGGCGCACGATCTCCCCGCTTCCCGAGTTGCCGCAGAACATGGACATGAAACCCTGGCAATGCATCGCCGTGTCGTGGCGCTTGCGATCACCGGCATAGTTCTCGGTGGTCTCGCTGGTGGCCTTGAAGATCGGAAGATCCATCGAGATCTTTTCCTGGATGGTGACATCGGCATGAGCGATGGCGGCAAACAGCAGTCCTGCGGCCGCGAGGAACGGCAGGCGAGTCGAAGCTGGCATCGGTATCCCCTGGTTGGTCGTACGTCGGCGCCAATGCTGGCGTCCAAGCACAACGAGTATATCAGGGGGTCGGGCCCGCCAACCGCAGCACGGTCTGCCCCAGGCGGATCCACTGGAGAGTATCGAACCGACTCGATGAGGCCATCCGATGGCGACGTGGGCCGTCAGGCGCGTGACGGTGGACACGGTGGACACGGCGGTCATCCGACTGTCATCCATCTGCAATATCAAGATATTGGAGACAACACTTGAACAAAAATCTCATGCCATGGCCGACCCTCACCGCCGGCAGAGGCCCGACCTCAGAGCTTGTGCGTGGTCAGCAACAGGCTGGTCTCCGAGCGCGCCACGCCCTCGATGCGGCGGATGCGGCTGATCACCTGGTCGAGCGCCGCAAGGCTGTCCGCGCTGATCTCCGCCACCAAGTCCCAGCGGCCATTGGTGGTATGCAGAGTGTGCACCTGTGGATCTCCCCGCAGGGTGCGCAGCACGCGTTCGAGGTGGGTACCGGCCACCTCGATGGTCATCAGCGCCGCGATCCGGTTGGCGTCGGCCTGGGGCTGCAACCGGACGCTGTAGCCGACGATGGTGCCCGAGCGTTCCAGCCGGGCGATGCGGTTCTGCACCGTGCCGCGGGCCACCTTGAGGTGCTTGGCGAGCGAGGCGATGGTGGCGCGGGCATTCACCCGCAGCAGGGCGAGGAGTTGGCGATCGATGTCATCCATGGCCTGATTCTATCAAAACGCCAATCTGATTGATCGTTTTGCTCAAGTTATCCATGCATTATGGCAGTTTGCTGGCTTCTTGTTATCGCGCTTCCCCGGGATCATGCCTCTTCATTCCTCCCGGAGATTCGCACATGGTCGATTACATCGGAGTCCGCGATGTGGCCCACCTGATCGCCACCCTGGGCGCCGGCGAGTTCATCGAGCGCCTGGCCGGGGAGATCGAGTCCGACTACCAGCGCTGGAGCCAGTTCGAGAAATCCGCGCGCCTGGCCAGCCACTCGCCGGTGGGCGTGATCGAACTCATGCCGACGAGCGATGGCCGCCTGTACTCCTTCAAGTACGTGAACGGCCACCCCAAGAACACGGCGCAGGGCCTGCTCACGGTCACTGCCTTCGGCGTGCTGGCCGATGTCGACACGGGCTATCCCTTGCTGCTGTCCGAACTCACGGTGACGACGGCGCTGCGCACGGCGGCGATGTCCGCCCTCGCCGCCCAGTGGCTGGCGCGCCCCGACGCGCGCGTCATGACGCTGATCGGCAATGGCGCGCAGAGCGAGTTCCAGGCCATCGCCTTCCATCGCATGCTCGGCATCCGCGAGTTGCGGCTGTACGACGTCGACCCGCAGGCATCCGCGAAGCTCGAGCGCAACCTCTCGGACCTGCCGGAACTGTCGGGCCTCTCGGTGGTGCGTGCCGCCTCCACCCAGGAGGCCTGCCGCGGCGCCGACATCATCACCACGGTCACCGCCGACAAACGCAATGCGGTCATCCTCACCCCGCCGATGATCCGGCCGGGCGTGCACCTCAACGCGGTGGGTGGCGACTGCCCCGGCAAGACCGAGCTTCACGCCGATGTCCTGCGCATGGCGAACCTGCGGGTGGTGGTGGAATACGAGCCGCAGTCGCGCATCGAGGGCGAGATCCAGCAGATGCCGGCGGATTTCCCGGTGATCGAATTCGCGCAGGTCTGCTCGGGCCAGGTCCCCGGCCGGCGTTCGGCCGAGGAGATCACCCTGTTCGATTCGGTGGGCTTCGCGCTCGAGGACTACTCGGCGCTGCGGTTCCTGCACGGCCTGCTCGCCGAGCATCGCGATGTCGGCCGCAAGATCGACCTCGTGCCCGAGCTCGGGGATCCGAAGGACCTGTTCGGCGGGACCCTCGGCGGTGGCGTACGCGCCCGCCTGCGACGGGTCTCCTGACCCGGCCGCATGCCCGCCCCGGTTTCCCTGATCGGCGCACCCACCGACATCGGCGCGGGCATGCGTGGCGCCTCGATGGGACCGGAGGCACTGCGTGTCGCTGGCCTGCGCGCCATGCTCGAGTCGCAGGGCGCCTTGGTCGAGGATCGCGGTGACCTCGCAGGCCCTGCCAACCCACAGCGTCCGCCCGAGGGTGGCTATCGGCACTTGCGCGAGGTGCTGGCGTGGTGCCAGGGCGTGCACGATGCCGTGCATGCCGAACTACGCGCCGGCCGCCTGCCCATCCTGCTGGGCGGGGATCACGCCCTGGCCATCGGCTCGATCAGCGCCGTGGCGCGGCATTGCCGCGAGCGCGGCATCCCCTTGCGCGTGCTGTGGCTGGACGCGCATGCCGACTTCAACACCCGCGTGCTGACGCCCAGCGGGAACATCCACGGCATGCCGGTGGCTTGCCTGTGCGGTCACGGGCCGCCAGAGCTCATCGCCATGAGCGGCGCCACCCCGGCGCTGCCGCCCTCGGCGATCCGCCAGATCGGCATCCGCAGCGTCGACCAGGGCGAGAAGCGCTTCGTGCACGAAGCCGGGCTCGAGGTGTTCGACATGCGCTACATCGACGAGGTGGGCATGCGACGCACGCTGGAAGTGGCACTGGATGCGCTGCCGGCCGATGCTCACCTGCACGTGAGTTTCGACGTCGACTTCCTGGACCCCGACATCGCGCCGGGCGTCGGCACCACGGTGCCCGGCGGCCCTTCGTACCGCGAGGCGCAGCTTTGCATGGAGATGATTGCGGACACCGGCCGCATGGGCTCGCTCGACGTGATGGAACTGAACCCGGCGCTCGACCTGCGCAACCGCACCGCCGAGGTCGCGGTCGATCTCATCGCCTCGCTGTTCGGCAAGAGCACGCTGATGCGCCGCTGAGCGCAGCCCCCGCCCTCCCTCCTCACCACGCAAAACCGCTTCCGGCGCGGACCTCGTGCCGTAGAATGCGCGCACCCTCGACGAACCACGGAAACCCCCATCATGCCGATGGATGCCGATACCCAGGCGCTGCTCGCGCGCCTCGCCGCCTCCAGCATTCCCCGCTACGAGCTGCTCAGCGCGGCCGTGGCGCGCCAGTTCTACGAGGCGGGGCGGCCATTGCTGAGTCCCGATCCGGAAAGCGTGGCCAAGGTGCGCGATCAGAGCATTCCGGGCCCGAACGGACCCATCCCGTTGCGGCTCTACTGGCCCACCGGGCCCGATCACGCCTTGCCGGTGCTCGTGTACCTGCACGGCGGCGGCTGGGTACTGGGCAACGTGAACACGGTGGATTCACTGTGCCGGTCTCTTGCCAATGCCTCCGGACACCTGGTGGTCTCCGTGGACTACCGGCTCGCGCCCGAGCATCCCTTCCCACAAGGACTGAACGATGCACACGCGGCGCTGTGCTGGGTGGCCGCGCACGCCGACAGCCTCGGTGGCCTTCCGGATCACATCGTCGTGGGCGGGGACAGCGCGGGCGCGAATTTCGCCGCGGTACTCGCCTTGCGCGCACGCGATGAAGGCGACCCGCACATCGCCTACCAGATGCTCATCTATCCGGCGACGGACTTCCGGATGCAATCCGAATCACAGCGCGCCTTCGCGGATGGCTACCTGTTGACGCGGGCGAACCAGGCCTGGTTCCAGCATCACTACCTCGGCGGCCACGCCGATCTCACCGACTGGCGTCTCTCACCGCTCCTCGCCGCCGATCACGCGGGCCTGCCGCCGGCCTTCGTGCTGACGGCGCAGTTCGATCCGCTGCGCGATGAAGGCGAGGACTATGCCATGAAACTCGTGCGGGCCGGTGTTCCGGTCACCGCCTGGCGCATCCCGGGCCAGATCCATGGGTTCATCACCATGGGCCGGGTGCTGCCCGCGGCGCGCGTGGCCATCGACACCCTCGCCCGCGCGCTGCGCGCCGCGGCGCGCGGCCGCTGAACTCCTGCAGGAAGGACACGACGAACCATGGGACCGTTGACGGGCGTGAGGATTCTGGACCTGAGCCGCGTGCTGGCGGGACCCTGGGCGACGCAATGCCTGGCCGACTTCGGCGCCACGGTCTGGAAGATCGAGAAGCCGGGGAGCGGGGATGACACGCGCCAATGGGGACCGCCCTGGCTCAACGACCGCTGCGGCCGGGCGAGCAGTGAATCCGCCTACTTCCTCTGCACCAACCGCGGCAAGAAATCCATCGCCGTCGACCTCAGCCAGCCGCGCGGACAAGCGTTGATACGCAGGCTAGCGGCGCGTGCCGATGTGCTGGTGGAGAACTTCAAGGTCGGCGGCCTTGCGCGCTATGGCCTCGACTGGCCATCGCTCCAGGCGGTGAATCCGGCGCTGATCTACTGCTCGATCTCGGCCTACGGGCAGGATGGGCCGGAAGCGGCCGGTGCCGGCTACGATGCGATGATGCAGGGCAAGGGCGGGCTCATGAGCCTGACCGGCAACCGCGCGGGCGAGCCCGGCGGCAATCCGCAGAAGGTGGGCGTCGCGGTCTGCGACCTCATGACCGGCATGTACGCGGTGGCGGGAATCCTCGCCGCGCTGTACGAGCGCCGCGGCTCGGGCCAGGGGCAGCGCCTCGATCTTGCGCTGCTCGACACCCAGGTCGCCATGCTCGCCAACCAGAACATGAATTACCTGTTGAGCGGACACTCACCGCAGAGGCTGGGCACGGCGCATCCGAACCTCGTGCCCTACCAGGCGGTGCCGGCGGCGGACGGGGACTTCATGCTGGCGGTGGGCAACGATCGCCAGTTCACGGACTTCTGCCGGGTCGCCGGGCACGAGGACGCCGCGCGCGACCCGCGCTTTGCCACGAATGCGGCACGGGTGGCGAACCGCCGTGAACTGCTCGGCGAAATCGAGCACTGGTGCCGTTCACAGCCCCGGGCGTGGTGGCTTGCGCGTCTGACCAGCGAGGACGTCCCCTGCGGGCCGATCAACGACCTCGCCGCGGTGTTCGCAGAACCCCAGGTCCGGCACCGCGGCATGCGCATCGACCTGCCGCATCCGCTCGGCGGTTCGGTGCCGCAGGTGCGCAATCCCCTGCTGTTCTCGCGCACGCAACTCGAATACGAGCATGCACCGCCCCTCCTGGGCCAGCACACGGCCCAGGTGCTCTCGCAGGAAACAGGACTCGACTTGGGCGTGCTGGCCGAACTACGGGCCGCCGGCGTCATCGGCTGAGCGGCGGCGGGTCTTGCCCGGCGTGGGCCGCGGCTTGGCGGCACGCGCCGACCGGGTGGTGGCGGCATCGGCCGGCCGGGACTCGGCGACGAAACGCAGGTTGGAGGCGATACGCGCGCGCTTCTTGGTCTCCGCGACCTCCTCGCGGTCGACCACCATGTCCTTCGGCACGACGAAGCCCAGCCGTACCGAACCCCCGCGAATCCGCTCGATGGTCAGGACGATCTCATCGCCGATGCGCAGTGCCTGGCCGGCACGCCGCGTGAAGCACAACATGCGTCAAAGCTAACATGCCCATGACGCCACCGCACTCACGGTGGGACCAGCCGCCGCTTGCCATCCTGCGATCGCGCGACACCCGGCTGGTCGAGATCGAGACGATCCCACAACTCGCAGGTGACCTCGCGATGACGCTGGTCCAGCGCCTCGCAATAATTGGTGTACTTGCACAACCGCACCGTGGCGCCGCGCCCTTCGCGCACCTTGACGAACCAGTCCGGGTCGGCGAGAGCCTGGCGCGCGAGGGCGATGATGTCGGCTTCGCCGGCCTGGAGCGACGCCTCGGCCTGCTTGAAGTGATGCACGCCGCCCGCGAGCACCGTGGGCGTGGTGTATCCGGCCGCGCGCAGCGCCTGCCGGATGGCGATCGCCGGCTCGCGATTGCGTCCGAAGGGTCCGCGCGCATCCGAGCAGTACGAGGGCATGCACTCGTACCCGCTGCGCCCGGTGTACGGGTACGCCGCCTCGCCCACCTTGGGCTGCGAGGCATCCTCGAACTTGCCGCCGCGCGACAGCGAGATGAAGTCCATGCCTGCGCCGGCGAAGGCGCAGGCGAAATGCTGCGCGTCCTCGACGACGCTGCCGCCCTCGATGCATTCCTCCGCCAGCATGCGGCAGCCGACGGTGTAGCGCGGACCCACGGCATCGCGCACGGCCGCGAACACCTCCAGCGGCAATCGCACGCGCGCCTCGCGCGCAGCACCGTAGCCGTCCTCCCGGCTGTTCCGCGCCGACAGGAAGGACGCCATGGTGTAGGCATGCGCATAGTGCAGTTCCACACCATCGAACCCGGCCTTCGCGGCGCGCGCCGCCGCGGCCGCGAACGTGCCCGGCAGCGTCCGGGGCAGCTCGCGCACCGCCGGCACGTCGAGATCGGTCACCCGTTCGCGGAACCCCTGCTGCAACGACTCCCAGTCGCGCAGGCTCAGCGCGGCTCGCAGCGCCTCATCGTCCAGCCCCAGCAGGTGCTCGCGCACCTGCAACTCCGGCGCATCCGCCATGCCCAGCCGCTCGCGCAGCGCGGGCGTCAACTTCAGGTGCTGGCCGAGGAACTTCTCGCGGGTGGGCCGCCGCCGGATGGAGAGGAAGTCGATGATCTGGATGAACAGCCGCGTGCGTCCGCCGCTCGCGCGCCGCACCGTGTCGACGATCCGCGAGAGCCCCGGCAGGAAGCGGTCGTCGCCGATGCGCAGCAGGGGTCCGCTCGCCACGTCGCGCACGCCCGTGGCCTCGATCACGATCACGCCCGGCTGGCCACTGGCGAAGCGCTCGTACCACTGCAGGACGGACGGGGTCACCTCGCCGTCCTCGGAGGCGCGCCACGGTACCATCGCCGGCACCCAGGTGCGGGAGGTCAGCGTGAGCGAACCCACCTGCACGGGCGAGAACAGCAGCGAGCGCGCTGCGACATCCGCATCCGGCCAGGCGTCCTGGAGCGGTGCGTACTTGATGCGCTCAGGCGGACGCCAGGTTGCCATGGGAGGGCAGCTTCACGGTTGCATCGGAGCCGCCTTCCGGGATGACGGCCGTGGCCTCGATCTCCACCAGCGCCTCCTTCTCCATCAGGCCCACGACCTGGATCACGGACATGGTCGGGAAATGCTTGCCCAGCACCGCGCGGTAGGCTGCGCCGATCTCGCGGATCTCCTCGTGGTAGGCATCGCGGCTGACCACGAACCAGGTGAGCCGGACGAGGTGCTCGGGACCGCCGCCGGCACGCTCCAGCACGCTGAGGATGTTCTCCAGCGCCTGCTTCACCTGGCTCGACAGCGTGCGGGTGAACTTGCCCTGCGTGTCCCAGCCGATCTGGCCGGCGATGAACACGGTACGGCCGGTCGCCGCAATGCCGTTGGCGTAGCCCTTGGGCCGGGGCCAGTGCGGCGGCTGCAATATCTCATGGGTCATTTCGTAGCTTCCTGGAGCAATTCCCTGCCGATGATGAGTTTCTGGACCTCGCTCGCGCCCTCGTAGATGCGCAGCGCACGGATTTCCCGGTACAGGCGTTCGAGCACCTCGCCACGGACCACGCCACGCCCGCCGAACATCTGCAGCGCGCGGTCGATGATCCATTGCGCGGATTCGGTGGCGGTGAGCTTGGCCATCGCCGCTTCCCGCGTGACGCTCTCGCCGCGATCGCGAAGCCACGCGGCGCGGTAGGTCAGCAGCGCCGCGGCGTCGATCTGTGTCGCCATGTCGGCGAGCGCCGCCTGCGTGAGCTGGAAATCGGACAGCGTGCCGCCGAACATGCGCCGCTCGCGCGCGTGCCGCAACCCTTCGGCCAGCGCCCGACGCGCGAAGCCGATGGACGCCGCGGCCACGGTGCTGCGGAACACATCCAGCGTGCGCATGGCGATCTTGAACCCCTCGCCCTCCGCGCCGATGCGCTGGGCCGCGCCGATGCGGCAGCCCTCGAAGGCGAGCACGCCCATGGGGTGCGGAGCGATCAGGTCGATGCGCTCGGCGACGCGGAAACCCGGCGTGTCCGCATCGACGACGAAGGCCGAGATGCCCTGCGCGCCGATGCTGCCATTGGGACGGCGCGGGCCTTCGGCCGTGCGCGCGAACACGCAGTAGAAATCCGCGATGCCGCCGTTGGAGATCCAAGTCTTGCCGCCGTCGAGCACGTAGTGCTCGCCATCCGCGCGTGCCCGAAGCTGCATGGCGGCGACATCGGAGCCAGCCTGTGCCTCGGAAAGCGCGAAGGCGGCGAGGGCCTCGCCGCTCGCGACGCGCGGCAGGTAGCGGCGCTGCAGCGCCGGCGGCGCCGCCAGCGACAGCGCGCCGCTCCCCAGTCCCTGCATGGCGAAGGCGAAATCCGCGAGCCCGTCGTGGTAGGCCAGGGTCTCGCGGATCAGGCCGATGGCACGCGCATCGAAGTCCTCGAGCGCACCGCCGAACTCGCGCTTCACACAGTAGCGCGTGAAGCCGGCCTGGCCGAGCCGGCGCACCAGGTCGCGGCAGTGCGCATCGACCTCATCGCTGGATTCGGGGTGCGCGGATCCCAGCGACTCCTGCGCCCAGCGCCCGATGTCGGCAGCCAGCTTGCGGTGCGCATCCTCGAAGAAGGGCCAGTCCGTATGATTGGCGAGACGCACGGGTCAGTTTCCCTCGAAGCGCGGCTTCTGCCTGGCGGCGAAGGCCTCGAACGCGCGGCGGAAATCCTCGGTCTTCATGCACAGCGCCTGCGCCTGCGCCTCGGACTCGATGGCCTGGTCCAGGCCCATGTTCCATTCCTGGTTGAGCATGGTCTTGGTGATGCCATGGGCGAAGGTGGGACCCTGCGCCAGCGTGACGGCGAGTTCCTCGGCGGCGGTGCCCAGGCCTCCGTGCGGCACGAGGCGGCTGTAGAAGCCGCAAGCCAGCGCCTCCTCGGCGGGCACACTGCGCCCCGACAGCAGCCACTCCGCGGCACGGCCATGGCCGATGATGCGCGGCAGGATGGCGCAGGCGCCCATGTCGCAGCCCGCGAGGCCGACGCGCGTGAACAGGAAGGCGGTCTTCGAATCCGGCGTCGAGAGGCGGATGTCCGAGCACATGGCGAGGATCGCGCCCGCGCCCGCGCACACGCCCTCCACCGCGGCAATCACCGGCTGGGGACAGCCGCGGATGGCCTTGACGAGATCGCCGGTCATGCGCGTGAAGTCAAGAAGCTGCGGCATGCTCATGCGCGTGAGGGGGCCGATGATCTCGTGCACGTCACCGCCCGAACAGAAGTTGCCGCCCTGCCCGCCCAGCACCACCACCTTGACGTCGGTGGCGTAGGCCAGCTTGCGGAACAGGTCACGGAGCTCTGCGTAGCTGTCGAAGGTCAGCGGGTTCTTGCGCTCGGGGCGGCTGAGCGTGGCCCAGCCGATGCCGTTTTCCACCTGCCAGTCGAAATGCCGGGCCTCGTACTGCGCCAGCGCAAGCTTGCCCACGTCCATCTCGCTCACATCAGTTCTCCTCCGGCGACCACGATGCTCTGTCCGGTCACCGATTCACTTCCAGGCAGGCACAACCAGGCGACCGCGTTCGCCACCTCCTCGGGCCGGACCAGCCTTCCTTGAGGATTGGTCTTGGTCATGGCCGCCACCGCCTCGCCCTGGCTGCGGCCGGTGACCGCGGCGATCTTCTTCGCCGCGCTCTGCACGATGTCGGTGTCGGTGTAGCCTGGGCACACGGCGTTCACGGTGATGTTGCGCGCCGCCACCTCGCGGGCCACGGCGCGCGTCAAGCCCACCACGCCGTGCTTGGCGGCACAGTACGCGGCCACGTACGCATAGCCGGTGAGCCCCGCGGTGCTCGCGACGTTGACGATGCGGCCACGATCCTGGCGGATCATCTCGGGCAGCACCGCCTGGATGAAGTAGTACGTGCCGCTGAGATTGACCGCGAGCATGTCGTTCCACACCGCATCGTCACGCTTGGTGATGGGGGAACTGGCCGCCTGGCCGGCATTGTTCACGAGGATGTCGATGGCGCCGAAGGCCGCGCGAGCGGCGCCCACCGCGGCATCCACCGCCTCGCGCCGCGTGATGTCGGCGACGTGGCAGCCCGCCTCCCCGCCCGCGGTCTGGATGTCCCCGCGAATCGCCTCGAGTGTCGCCGCCGTGCGGCCGACCAGGCTCACACGGGCACCGGCCTGCGCCAGGCGCCTCGCGATGCTGGCTCCGATGCCCCGGCCGGCGCCGGTGACCAGCGCATGGCGTCCCTGCAACTCGCCGCTCATGCCGGCCCCATGGCGACGATTCGCTTCATGGGCGCATTATAGGCACAAGTAATGTTTTAATCATGAAATATTCGGCCGCGGATGCGGATCGGGGACGGCCACGATCAGCCGGCCCCGACGAGCTTCAGTTCCGCGATCTTGCCGGCGAGCCTGACGCCGCTCTCATCGGCCAGCGCGGCCTCGCGCAGCAGCCGCACCTGCTCGGCGCCGCGGCCCGTGCCCACCAGCGCATTGGCCAGGGCGCAGATCTCGCCGAAGGACCGCCAGCCGCGCTCGTGGGTCGAGCCATAGCCCTTGACCAGGTTCTGGCACTCCGCGATCTCCACCGCGAGGTCGTAGTCGGTCACCGCGAGCTGGCGGATCTGCCCGAGCCACTGCTCGATGCGCGCCTCCTCGATGCTGAATCGAAGCGTCCCCCGCCGCAACCGGCGCAGGGCGCCGAGCAGCCGCAGTGACAGGAACCCGCTGACGCTGGTGGTGCTGATGCGGCGGCCCGCGGTGAAGTTCTCCATCCAGCGGGACAACCGCGGCGAGCCTTCCAGCCAGCGCCCCAGGCGCGCGGGCAGCGTGCCGCAGACTTCCTCGAGCCCCGGCTTGACGAACTCGCTGACCCGCACGAGATCCGACGGACCCGCACGCACTTCGCGGCGGATCTGCTCGAGGCGACCGGCGCGGGTCTTGACCTGCGCCACGCGCATCACGTCCTCGAAGCTCATCCACAACGCGAGGGACCGGGCGGTGGCCCGCGTCAACCGGCACTCGCCCCGGGTATCGGGTTCGAGCCGCAGGATCCCGGCGATGCGCTCGAGATAGCTTTGCGCATGCCGCTCGTCCTGGTAGTCGGCCAGGCGCACGATGGCCCGGGTCAGCAAATCCTGCAGCGAGGGCGGGAAGTCGCGCTGCAGGCGCTGCGCGCAGCGCGGGGCATGGCGCGCCGCGTGATCGCGCAGCGCGGCGGCCGGCTCGGCCGTCGTCGCGCCCGCCGCCGCGGCGGAAGCCCCGGCAGGCGACTGCGTCGCGGCCTGGATCGCCGCCTGCCGGCCCGCATCGAACGCCGCCAGGCTCTCCTTGACGCCGATGCCCGACTCGCGGATCGCCGCCTGGAAGTGCTCGGTCTCCCAGGGCAGCACCCCGCTGCCGGCGATGGCGCCGAAGATCACGGCGCTGATGCGCCCGCCCGCCCGCTCGGCGACCTCGGCCATGTCGAAGGCGATGCAGCGGCGTGCGCTGGCCCGCGCCGCCGCCAGCAGTTCCCCGCTGCGTGCGCGGCCATCGCCCAGCGAGGACTTCTCGCTGATGGTGTAGTCGCGATGTGTCGAGGTGATGAGCGTAGTGCGATCCGGGGTGACGAGTCCGCGGTTGATGACGCGGCCGGACTCGAGCAGCTCCGAGGCCACCACGATGTCGACGTCGCCGGGGTTCGGCATCAGCGCCATGACGGGTTCACGGCCATCGCGCAGGGCGGCAACCGGGAACATCTCGAGATAGTAGATGGTCGCGCCGGTGCGCTGCGCCACACCCGGCACGGACGTGGCTTGCGCGATATGGCCCGCGCTGCGGGCCGCGAGCACGAGCCAGTCGGTGATCACCCCGCCCCCCTGGCCGCCCAGCGCCGCGATGGTCACGCTGATGGGACGCACGGCGCTCATGCCGCCACCTCCGGCGGCGCCGCCCGTCCGGCAAACAGCCGGATCACGGCGCCGCGGACGGCCTGCAGCAGGCGGTCCCAGAGCGTGGGATTGACGATGATGTCCGCGCGGTAGAACGAGGGGCAGAGCACCGCCGCATGCGCCACCTCACCGCACACGCCGCAGCCGACGCAGGAATTGTCCACGTAGGCCACCGGGTCGCGGCGCAGCGGATCGGTGTGCGTGCGGATGGTGAGCGAGGGGCAGCCCGACAGGCGCACGCAGGAGTGATCGCCGGTGCACACGTCGGCATCGACGCCGAAGCGCTGCCGCACCACGCGCTGGCCGGCGCCGGTCATGCGACGGATCAGCGGCGCGATGCGGCGCTGCCGGTTCAACTGGCATTCGCCCTCGGCGATGATGATCTTCGGGCCCAGAAAATCGCTCTGCAGCGCTTCCTTGAGCGTGCGCAGGACCTGTTGCATGTCGTAGGTGCGGATGGTGCGCACCCACTCCACGCCGACGCCACGCACCGCGGTCTCGAGCCGGTTGCGTGCACGGCGTCCCTTGATCTCGGCGCTCGAGGAGGGGATGTACTGCCCGCCGGTGGCGGCCGAGTAACCATTGTCGACGATGATGGTCACGCCATCGTGACGGTTGAACACGGCGTTGCCGATACCGCTGGTCAGGCCGTTGTGCCAGAAGCCGCCATCGCCCATCATCGACAGCGCGCGCCGGCGATTGGGGATGTTGAACGAGGCGCCGCTCGCGGGGCCGAGGCCATAGCCCATGATGCTGCCGCCGATGTCGAAGGGCGGGAGCGTTGCGAAGGAATGACAGCCAATGTCGGCGCTGATCTGCACGGGTCCCAGCTCGCGCGCCAGCAGCTTCATCGAGGCGAACAGCGGGCGCTCGGGGCAGCCGGTGCACAGGCCGGAGGGGCGCATCGGCACGTTGGAGAGGAGCTGCGCCGCGGGCACCAGCGGCTTCGCCTGCTCCGGCAGGTAGCCGAACTCGCCCAGGAAACTGCGCAGGCCCGCGAGCAAGGCAGCGCCGGTGTACTCGCCGGCCCTGGGCAAAGGACCCTTGCCGAGGATGCGCGTCTGCAGGTCGGCCTTGCGCAGGAACAGGCTCGCCGCCTGCTCGATGAACTCCGGCTGGCCCTCCTCGACGATGAGGATGGCCCGCTTGCCGGTGGCGAAGCGGACGAACTCATCGCCCACCAGCGGGTAGGTGACGTTCAGCACGTACAGCGGCACCTGCGATTCACCGAACGCATCGGCGAGTCCGAGGCGCTCCAGCGCGCGCAGCACGGTGTTGTACAGGCCGCCCTGCAGCACGATGCCGACATCGGCACGCCCCTCGCCGAGGAACTCGTTCATGCCACGCTCGCGGATGAACTTCTCCGCCGCCGGCCAGCGCTGCTCGATCTTGGCGCGCTCCTGCGCATAGGTCGAGGGCGGCAGGATGATGCGGTCGAAGGTGCGCACCGGGTGGTCCATGGCCTGCTGCAGCGTGAACGGCGGCCGCCGGTTCGCGCGGGTGCGGAAGCGCCCGACGACGTGGCAGGCGCGGATGCGAAGCATGAGCATGACGGGTGTGTTGCTGGCCTCGGACAGCTCGAACCCCTGCTCCACCGCCTGCACGATGTTGGGCAGGCTGGGGCGCGGATCGAGCAGCCACACCTGCGACTTCATGGCGAAGGCGTGGGTGCGCTCCTGCATGATGCTGGCGCCCTCGCCGTAGTCCTCGCCCAGCACGATGAGCGCGCCGCCCACGACGCCCGCCGAGGCCAGGTTCGACAGCGCGTCGGAGGCCACGTTGGTGCCCACCGTCGACTTCCAGGTGACGGCGCCGCGGATGGGATAGTTCACCGAGGCCGCCAGCATGGCCGCGGCGGTGGCCTCGTTGGCCGAGGACTCGAAGCGCACGCCGAGTTCGGTGAGGATGTCGCTGGCGTCCGCCAGCACGTCCATGAGGTGGGAGATCGGCGCACCCTGGTAGCCGCCGACGTAGCCGACGCCCGACTGCAGCAGCGCCTTGGTGACGGCGAGGATGCCCTCGCCCTCGAACAGCTCACCCGACCCGAGGCGCAGCGCCTCGACTTCCTTCGCAAAAGATCGCTCGGCCACGACTGCCCCCGCAGAATGCGCGCGACGCCGGCGCGTGGGGTTCACCCTATGGCATTCACGTGAAAAGTCAAGCAATGCGCCGCAGCGAAGTGCTTGCGCCGGCCATGGAAACTGTCACCATGCGCGCATGGAACCCCGACGCCGCCCGAACCGTGGTCGCCGCGTGGATGCCAAGGTCCTTGCCGACCCGGCATACGAGCGTTTCCTGCTGGACGACTCCCCCTTCTACCTCATCGCCCGCACCAGCGGGCGCTATGCGCTGGACATGCAACGCATCCTCAAGTCGGTGGGCATGGACATCCCGCGCTGGCGTGCGCTCATGATCCTGCGCGAGCACAACCCCTCGAGCGTGTCGGAGATCGCCGAGCGCGCGGTGATCCAGCTCTCCACGGTGACCCGGGTGGTGCAGAGGCTGCAGAAGCAGGGACTGGTGCGGCTGTCCAGCCGCAAGTCCGACGGCCGCAAGACCGACGTGACCCTCACCCCCAAGGGGCACGCCGCCGTGGAAACCGTGCGCGAATGCGCGAGCCGGATCTACCGGCTCGCCTTCCACGACTTTTCGGCCAGCGAGATCCGGCAGCTCAACTCGCTGCTGCGCCGCGCCTTCGCGAACCTCGACTTCAGCCGCTGAACCTCGAGGCGCCGCGACGCCCGGCCCCTAGCGCCCCGGCACCAGCGCCAGCACCCGGCACGGACTTCCCGATCCGTTCACGATCTTCAGCGGCGGTGCGATGACGATGGCGCCGGTGGGCGGAAGCTGGTCGAGGTTGGTGAGGCTGGCGAGGCCGAACTTGTTGCTGCCATGCATCAGCGTGTGGCAGGGGAACATGGGGTCGAAGGTCGCCGCCTGGCCCGCATCCGTGCCCACGGTCTCCACGCCCACGCCGAGCACGTCGCGCTCCTTGGAGAGGAAAGCGACCGCCGACTGGTGGAAGCCCGGCGTGTGCGCGCCATCGTCCTTGATGTTGAGGTAGGCCTCGTTGCCGGGCTTCTTCGACCAGTCGGTGCGCACCAGCACCCAGGCCTTCGGCGGGATGCGCCCGTGCCGTCCCTCCCAGGTCTTCACGCCCTCCTCGTTCAGCAGGAAGTCCGGGTTCGCCGCCACTTCCTTCGCCACATCGATGACGCAGGCCGGGCCGATGAAGCGTTCGACGGGAATGTTGTGCGTGGCGTTGTTCGGATAGTCCTTGCCGGTGACCCAGTGGACCGGTGCGTCGAAATGCGTGCCGGTGTGCTCACCGCAGGTGATGTTGTTCCAGTACCAGGCGGGGCCGCGCTCGTCGTAGCGTGAGATCTCCTCCATCGAAAACGGCTTGGAGGGTGCGAACACCGGTGGCAGGCTGATGATGGGGGTCGAGGGCTGCATGGGCTGGGTGAGATCCACCACCTTCACCGAACCGCTCACCAACGCTTGCAGAAGGCCTTCCAATGCGTTCGCCATGTCCATACTCCTCGTTGCGGGTCCGCGAATCCTAAACCTGCCCTGCGGTGACTGTCACGAGCGCGAGCGCCGGCGCGGCGACTTGAGGTATCTTGATTCGCATTCGCCCGCACGAACAGCAGGTGCATCAAGCGGTGCGAAGCCCGCGCCAACCCTTTCAAGCATAAAGGATTTTTCATGACGCCCGTGAAGATCGCGATGCTGACCGCCCTGCTCTTTCCGCTCGGGGCCGCCACGGCGGCGCCCGGTACTGCGGCGTCCGCCACCGCGGCGGCCGGCGCCCCATCCACCGATGCGGCCCTGGATGCTCGCCTGGAGCGCTTGCTGAAGGCGACACCGCTCATCGACGGACACAACGACCTGCCCTGGGCGCTGCGCGAGAACTACGGCGGCAAGGCACTGGACATCGACCTCGACCGCAGCACCGCGAACCTGCCCAAGCCGCTGCAGACCGACATTCCCCGCCTGCGGGCAGGACACGTCGGCGCGCAATTCTGGTCGGTGTGGATCCCGGTGGAGATCCAGGGTGCGCAGGCCGTGCAGACCACTCTCGAGCAGATCGACCTGGTCAGGAGTCTCGCCGCCCGTTATCCGCAGGCGCTGCAGATCGCCACCACCAGCGAGGAGATCCGCCGCATCCACAAGACCGGCCGCATCGCCTCGCTGATCGGCATCGAGGGCGGTCACCAGATCGACGATTCGCTGGCGACACTGCGGCAGATGTACACGCTCGGCGCGCGCTACATGACCCTGACCCACACGACCAATACGCGCTGGGCGGATTCGGCCACAGACAATCCCGCTCACCATGGGCTCACCCCCTTCGGGCGGGCCGTGATTCACGAGATGAACCGCCTGGGGATGCTCGTGGACATCAGTCACGTCTCGGAGGAGACGATGAACGCCGTACTCGATGTGACGCGCGCACCGGTCATCTTCTCGCATTCCTCGGCGCGCGCAATCAACGACCACACGCGCAACGTCAGCGATGCGGTCCTGCGCCGCGTGGCGACCAACGGCGGAGTGGTCATGGTGAATTTCTACCCCGGCTACCTCTCCGATGCCCGCAAGCGCTGGCTCGCCGACCGCGCCGCCGAGCAGACGCGCTACAACGCCCCGCCCTATGAAGGCCTGTACATCGGGCAGCCGGAGCGCGCCGCCGAAGCCTTGAAGGCCTGGGATGCGGCGCACCCGAAGCCCGCGGTCAGCATCGCCGAGCTCGCCAACCACGTCGAACACATCCGCGACGTCGCGGGCGTCGCGCACGTGGGAATCGGGTCCGACATGGACGGCGTCGAGGATCTGCCGGACGGCATGACCGGCGCCGATGGCTTCCCGCTGCTGTTCCGTGAGCTCATGCGCCGCGGCTGGAGCGATGCGGATCTCAAGGCGCTGGCCGGGGAGAACCTGTTGCGCGTCTTTGCGGCCGCCGAGTCGGTGTCACGCGGCATGGCCGCGGAGCTGCCCTCCACCGCCACGCTGGCATTGGACGCCCCGGCCGCGCGCTGAGGCGGGAGCGCCGGGACAGGCGCCGGAGCCGCCCGCGCGGCCCGCGCCAGCGGCGCAGGCCTTCAGTGCGAGATGCGCTCCTGAGCCGGCGATGCCTCGATCGGCACCTGGTTCGCATCGCGCCTGAGCGCGGGCTTTGCGTGTGCGGCCGCGCCCACCGACAGGCGCTGCGAGACGGCGCGGGTCTGCTGCGTCGTGCCCACGCGCAAGGTGGCGAGCACCCCGAGCCGGTACTCACCGTCCGCCGGGGCGATCAGGGTCACCGTGCGCCGGTAGGTCTGGCCCTTCACCACCGCGCTCAAGGGCGCCGGCGGATTGCCGGCGCTCACCTGCAGCCCTGCGCTGGGAACGAAGCTGAGCAGGATCTCGTCCGCATCGATCCCCGGGATGAGATCCACGGAGAGATCGACGGGCACGTTGGCCGCGAGGTGAGACAGCTTCGAGAAGCGCACCTCCACCGGCGCCGAGCGCTTGCCATGGGCCAAGGCCAGCGGCTTCGTGAGACTGCCGACCGGCGGCGCCGCGGCGATGCAGGCATCGAGCAGCAGGAGCGCCAGCGGCGTGGCGAGCATCAAGGCGTGTTTACGGCGCATCCTTGGTCGGCTCCGCATCAATTGATCGACACGTTGAAACAGGTGAGGCCCTTGGGCGTGGCGGTGGTGTTCGAATACTCGAGCACCTCCAGCACATAGGTGCCCGCCGCCAGCGTCTGCGTGAAGGTCTCGCTATTCGGGTTCGAGGATTCAGCCGACGCGATCAGTCCCGCACCATACAATTCCATGTCGGGGTCGGTGCTGCTCGGCCCGGAGGCTCGGTTCGCCGAGAACGTCAGCGTCCGGGTGTCGCTCAGCGTGAACTTCAGGTACTTGCGCTCGCCGATCTTGTTGCCATCCTTGAGGCCATCGAAATTGTCGTTGCTGCAGACATTCGACACCGTGCCGGGCACCGTGGCGGCGGTGTACAGCGGCAGGATCGCGGCATCCCCGGCATCATTGGTCTCGCCCGTGCCCCACTCGTCGAAGTCGGGTGCGGAGGCGGCGATGGACTGGCCGTTGAGGATGGCATCGATGCCCGAGGCGGCCCCCGGGTTGCGGGTCTTCAGGGCCGCGGCGAAGGGGTAGATGCTGGTCAGCGAGCGGGTGGTCGCCATGTCGGTGTTCATCACCGTGAAGATGGGCCCGAATCCGAGGCTGACCGTATCCGCACCGTCGCTGACCGAATCGAACACATCCCAGAGCACCCGCGCGACCGAGGCCTCGTTGTACCAGCCGAGGTTGGCCGGTTTGCCGCAGACGGCGAGCTGCGCATCGCTCTCGAGCCCGAGGCAGTCACCACCGGCCTGTGCCGAGCCGTTCGAGTCCTGGTAGACGCTGCGGCCGATGGCCATGCCGGAGAAGCCATCGCCCCAGCCCTCGCTGAAGGCCACGCGCAGGTCGAGGCGATCGGACAGCGAATGCACGCCGCCGAAGCTGTCATCGCGCGAGAAGCTGTCCTGGAAGTAATGCCCCCACTCGTGCGCGATGACGCTGGCATCATACTCATCGGTGTCGACATTCTCATCGCCAAGCACGAAGATCTCATCGACCGTTGTGGGCGGGTTGCCGGCCGGGTCGGCCGCCAGGAACTGCGTGGTCCCCACATCGCCGGTCGTCGGATCGAACGAGGTCGAGGGGATGTTGCTCGTGCTCCAGAACAGGTCGAGATCCGGGAACACGGCGGTTGTAATGTCGCCGAGCACGAGCTGAGTGGCCTGGTAGACGGTGTCGAGGATGGCGAAGGGTGCCGCCTGGCGTGTGCCGGTGTAGCTGCTGCCACCCCAGCCGGAAGCCGCGTGCAGGTCGTGCTGACTGTTGGCCGTGCCGCTGTCGAAGTCGGCGCCGGTGATCGCGTACAACGCATTGCCCTGCGTGTTGTCCAGCACCCGGTAATGCCAGGCTGGCGTTCCCGTTTGCAGCATCTCGGTCTTGACCTGCAGGAACAGCCCAGTATTCACGGGCACATCGAGCGAGTAATGCCCCGTAGCATCAGTGCTAGCGCTGGCCGCAACGGTCGTGCGATTTGAGGCTTGCACCGCCTCCACCAGCACACCGCGTGCGGGCGCCGCGTGATCGACGGCGGCGTAGTCGAGGCCCACGCCGGTGGCGCTGCCCGGCACCTTGTCGAAGGTCACCGTGCCGCTCACCGTGACGGTGGCAGGAGGCGCAGGGGTGATGACGTATTGCGTGTTGACGGTGATGGGACTGCCGGTGAGCAGCTGTGTGCAGGCCGCATCCGCGCAGGCATTGATGACCACCGTCCCCGAATAGGTTCCGACATTGAGCGTGCCGGGCGATGCGAACTGCACCGTCACCGCTCCATGCGTGGTGCTGGAAACCTCCGGAGTCACGGACTGGATGCCGTTCACCGCCGCCGACTCGGTGGCGCTGGCCTGCACCGTGGGCAGCGTTCCGCCCATCTTCGTCATCGTGAGCTTCACCGTGCCCGTCGGGGCGGCGCCATTGGCCGCCGCGGACACCGACACAGCCGTGGTGTTGGCCGTCACCGTCCCGACGGCGGCCGGCGCCTGGGTGATGGTGTAATGCGTCGTCACGGTGGCGGGGCTCCCGGTCAGGGCCGTTGCGCAACCGGCATCCGTGCAGGCCTTGATGGTGATGGTGTCATCGTAAGTCGCGGCCGCGAGCGTCGCGGGGGTCTTGAAGGTCACGGTGACCGTGGCCTTGGAGGCGCTGTTGACCGTCGCCGACACGGATTCGACACCGCTGTTCGTCGTCGTGGCCGTGACGCTGGGCGAGCTCGCGCCGGTGAGCGAGATCGTGACCGTCACGGTGCCGGTGGGCGCGGCATCGGCCGTGGTGGCCGATGCACTCAACGTGGTCTTGTCCAGCGTGATCGAACCGCTGGGCGCCGGGGTTCCTCCCCCGCCGCCGCCCCCGCCGCAGGCGGCCACGGCCAGCACCAGGAGGGCGGCCCATTTGCGATGTCCCTGCATGAGCGAAGACCCTAGCACAACGCAGCGGCCGCGCAACGGGGTGGCGCCGGACGTCAGTTCAATGCGACAACTTGTCAATGCGACAACTTGCGCAGGACCAGGACGAACTTGTCGGTCCTGCCCAGCATCGGCGGCTTGTAGGAGATCTGGTCGCGCGCGTCCTCGGCGTGGCGCAGCAGCTCGCTGGTGGCGATCAGCTTCATGCCCCGCGATTCGAAGTCCTTGCGCGCGAATTCTTCCTCGATGCGATGCAGGGAGGAAGCATCCGCGTTGCCATGGCCGGCGCCGGAGGAGTGATCCACCACCAGCAGCACGCCGCCCCGCTTGAGCGCACGCACGATCTGGTCGAGCACCGAATGTGCCTCCACCTTGGGCCAGGTCCCTTCCGGATCGTTCCAGTAGAGGTCGTGGTACACCTTGATGAGCAGGGCTGCATCCAGGGAGTTCGGCTTGAGGCCCATGTCGTTCAGGTCGAGGGTCCTGTGCTCGACGTTCTTCAGTCGTCCGCCCGCCAGCCGGTTCTTGAGATCCGGGTCGCTCCAGTGGTCGAAGGCGGCATTGTTGATCAGCAGGACATGACCGCGCGGGCCGACGAGGGTGCCCAGCAGCTCGCTGTAGTAACCATCCCCGCCGAGCACGTCGGCCACCTTCATGCCGGCGCGGATGCCGGTGAGCCGCAGGATCTCGGCCGGATGGTCGATGACATCGCGCTTGATGTCGGCCGCGCTGCGCCCCGCCTTCGCCACCGCCTCATCGTACCGGTCCGCGGCAACCGCGCTGCCTGAGACGGCCAGCGCCAGTGCGAATGCTGCCTGCCGCATGAGCGAATCGAACTTTCGCATCGCCATCTCCCTCGTGATGGGTGGGGTCCCGCGCCGGATTCTACGCCATCCGCGCACCGGGTCAGGCGGCAGGCGGGGGACTGCGCAACAGCAGCAACGCACACAGGCTCACCGTGGCCACCGCCGACAGGTACAGCCCTGCCCAGGCGATGCCATGACGGGTGGCGAGCGAGGTGGCGATATAGGGAGCGAGCGAGGCGCCGAGGATGCCGGCGAGGTTGAAGGTGAGCGAGGTGCCCGTGTAGCGCACGCGGGTGGGAAAAGCGGCGGCGAGGAAGCTGCCCAAGGGTCCATAGGTCATGCCCATCAACGCAAATCCCACGCTCAGGAAGAGAAGCACCCGAAGGTCCGAGTGCGCCCCGAACAGCGCCGCAAAGGCGAAACCGAAGGCGATGACCAGGACCTTGGAGAAGATCAGCACCCCACGCGCGCCGAGCGCATCGGCGATGAGCGCGGACAACGGGATGGTGATGGCGAAGAACAGCACGCCGACCATCTGCATCAGCAGGAAGGGCGTTCGCGCATATGACAGCTGCGTGGTTCCCCAGCTCAGCGCAAACACCGTCATGAGGTAGAACACCGCGAAGGTGGTCGTGGCGGCGAGCGTGCCGAGCACGAGCGTGCGGCCGTGATCACGGCAGGCGGCCAGCAGCGGCACCCGCTCGCGTTCGCCGCGTTCGAGGCTGGCCTGGAAGGCCGGCGTCTCGACGAGCTGCAGGCGCACGTACAGCCCCAGGCCCACGAGCACAGCGCTGGCGATGAAGGGAATGCGCCATCCCCAGCGCAACATTTCCTCCTCGCTCAAGTACCGGCTCAGCAGCAGGAACACGCCGGTCGAGCACCAGAACCCGAGCGGCGCGCCGAGCTGCGGAAAGCAGCCGTACCAGGCCTCACGGCCGCGCGGCGCGTTCTCGGTGGCGAGCAGCACCGCGCCGCCCCACTCCCCGCCCAGGCCAATGCCCTGTCCCAGCCGGCACAGCGCCAGCAACGTCGGCGCGACCAGGCCCACGGTCGCATAGGTGGGCAACAGGCCGATGATCACCGTCGACAGCCCCATGGTGAGAAGCGCCGTGACCAGCGTGGCCTTGCGCCCCAGCGTGTCGCCGAAATGGCCGAACAGCGCGGAGCCCACGGGCCGGGCGAAGAAGGCCAGCGCGAAGGTCGCCAGCGACTGCAGCGTCGCCGTCGCCGGGTCGCTCGCAGGGAAGAACAACCGCGGGAACACCAGTACCGCCGCCGTGGCGTAGATGTAGAAATCGAAGAACTCGATGCCCGTGCCCGCCAGGCTCGCGAGCAGGATCCGCCACGTATGGTTCACTCCATCCCTCCCCGCAAATCACCGTCCGTATTGCACCACATCGGCTTTGCGCCCTGCGCGCCGCACCGACGCGCCATCCGGGCATGCCACGTTGACGCGTTCGCCAGTTTGGTGCACCTTACGCGCACGCGACAAGTTCCCCGCCAAGGGGATTCAAAGGGAACTCGGGTTCGAATCCCGGGCTGCCCCCGCAACTGTGAGCGGTGTGCCTCGTACCGGAAATGCCACTGGACCTCAAAGGGTCCGGGAAGGCGGTACCACAGGCGTGAGCCGCAAGCCAGGAGACCTGCTTGCCGTCGTCGTCCATCGATCAGCCGGGGTGTGCTGAAAGAGCGGGTTCTCCCGAGCGGCGACAGGTCCAAGGGCCGCGCGGCGGGTAGTCTGAAGCATGCGTTGCCCCTGGAGTTCGAACTGAACTTGGGGTTGATCCATGCGCATGCCATTCCTGACTCTTTGCCTGCTGGGCTTTTCCTTCACCTGCTTCGCGCAGTCCCGCGCGGATGATGCGGCCGACCCGCTCGATCTCATCGTGGTCACCGCCACGCGCACCGACCAGCCGGTGAGCAAGATCGGCAATTCCATCACCGTGCTGGGCGCGCAGGAGATCCGCGATTCGCAGAAGACGGTGGTCTCCGATGTGCTGTCCGCCACGCCGGGAGTGACCGTGACGCGCAACGGCGGCATCGGCGGCACCACCTTCCTGCGCATCCGCGGCGCCGAGACCGACCAGACCGTGGTGCTGTTCGATGGCATCAAGCTGAACGACCCCTCCTCGCCCGGCGGCGGCTATGACTTCGCCAACCTCGTCACCAACGATGTGTCGCGCATCGAGGTGCTGCGGGGACCGCAATCCACGCTCTGGGGCAGCCAGGCCATTGGCGGGGTCGTCAACATCGTCACGCCCGAACCGCAAGGGCCCCTGTCCGCCTCGCTCAGCGCCGAAGGCGGCCAGCCCGGCACCGGCATGGCCCGCGCGCGCCTGGAGGCGGGCGGTGACCGGCTGGCCTGGCGGCTCGGTGGCAGTTATCTCACCAGCGATGGCGTCTCGGCCTTCGACCGCCAGTTGGGAGGGCGCGAACGCGATGGCTTTCGCAACCTGGGGTTCAATGCGCGCGCAACGCTCCGGTTGAGCGATGCGCTGGATGCCGAGTGGCGTTCCATCTGGTCGAAGAGCCATTTCGGTTTCGACGGCTACCCGCCACCGGACTACCTGTTCGCGGACACTCGCGAGACCGGCGAGGTCGAGGAGTTGGTGAACTACGTGGGGTTCGAGCTGCGCTCCTTCGAGGGCCGCTGGAAGAACCGCATCGGCTATGCCTACACGCACACCGATCGCAGGGACTTCAACCCGGACTCGAGCGTGGCCGAGACCTTCAACGCCATGGGGCGCAATCGGCGGCTGGAGTGGCAGAGCACTCTGTCGCTGTCGAGCCGTTACCAGGCCATCCTCGGCCTCGAGTCCGAGCGCTCGGATTTCCGCACGGCCGCGCCGTCCGAGTTCGATCCCGCTCCCGTGCCGCTGCGCGCCGACACGCGCATCGACAGCGCCTATGCCGAACTGCAGGCAACGCCCGTCGCGCCCCTCGCGCTGACCCTGGGCGTGCGGCACGATGATCACGCCACCTTCGGCGGCCACACCTCGCCGCGCGCGGCGCTGGCCTGGACCTTGTCCTCCTCGACCTGGCTGCGGGCGAGCTTCGGCGATGGCTTCAAGTCGCCCACGCTCTACCAGCTCTACAGTCCCTACGGCAATCTCGCGCTCCGGCCGGAAGAAGCGCGTGGCTGGGACGTGGGCCTGGAGCGCAAGCTGGGCGGTGACCGTGTCGATCTCATGCTCACCTGGTTCCACCGCAACACGCGCAACATGATCGACTTCGTCTCCTGCTTCGGCGCCACCGATCCGCGTTGCGCCGCGCAGCCCTATGGGTTCTATGACAACGTGCAGCGCACTTCCGCGCATGGCGTGGAATTCGGCGCGGCGGTGCGTGCCGGTGACCACTCGCGCCTCACGTTGAACTACACGCGCACCGATGCGCGCAACGACACGCAAGGCAGCCCGAACTTCGGACACGAACTGGCCCGCCGCGCGCGCGACACCGCGTATCTCGGCCTGTCGCGCGACTGGGGAGGTGGCCTGAGCACCGCGGTCGCGGCGCAGTTCGTGGGCCGCACCTTCGATGATGCGGCGAATCTCACCACGCTGGGTTCCTACACGCTGCTGGACCTGCGGGCCAGCTACGCCTGGTCCGCGCGCACCAGCCTGTATGCGCGACTGGAAAATGCGCTGGACAAGCAGTACGAGACCACCGGCGGCTACGGCTCCATGGGCCGCGCTTTCGCGGCCGGAGTCCGCACCAGCTTCTGATCCACAGCGCCGGCGGATCGTCAGGGCCACAGCCTGCGCCGCCGGCGCCACGCGCCGGAAGCTCACGACCCGCGCGCCGCCGGTGACTCGCGTTCGAGCAACTCCCGCTTGCGCGCGAGGCCCCAGCGGTAGCCGGAGGGCAGGCCATCGGCGCGCACCACCCGGTGGCAGGGGATGAGCACCGCGAGCTGGTTGGCGGCACATGCGCCGGCCACCGCCCGCACGGCGCGAGGTTGGCGCAACTGGCGCGCGATCTGCGCGTAGGTCATGGTCCGGCCGGCGGGAATGCGTTGCAGCGCGCGCCAGACCCGTTGCTGGAAGGCAGTGCCGTGCACATCCAGCGGGAGCGGCGCGCGCCGCGAATCCGGCGATTCGATGCGCGCCACGACCTGGGCCACCTTGCGCTGGAAGCGGGCATCGTCACCCACGAGCTCGGCACGCGGGAAGCGATCCTGGAATTCCCGCAGCAGCTTCGCCGGATCATCACCCAGGGACACCGCGCACACGCCGCGCTCGCTCATGCCCACGAGGATCGCGCCCAGCGAGCACTGCCCCAGCGCGAAGCGGATGCGCGCCTGTTCGCCGCCGCCGCGGTACTGCCGCGGCGTCATGCCCAGGATCGCATCCGCCTTTTCGTAGAAACGTCCCTGTGAGCCATAGCCGGCCTCGTGGATGGCCTCGGTGATCGACCCGCCGGACTCGAGACGCTGGCGCAGCCGGCCCTCGCGAGCGGCCGTCGCATAGGCACGTGGCGTGAGGCCGGTGATGCGCTTGAACTGGCGGTGGAAATGGAAGGCGCTCAGATGCGCCGTCCGGGCGAGCCGTGCAAGGGTGGGGATCGTGGCCGACTGCTCGATGAGCCGGCACGCGGCAGCGATGCGGCGCGCCATCGCCGCATCGGGCGCATCCGCCTCGGGCCGGCAGCGCTTGCAGGCACGAAAGCCGGCGGCCCGCGCCGCCTTCGCATCCTCGTGGAACGCAACGTTCTCCGGTCGCGGCGCGCGCGAGGCGCAACCCGGCCGGCAGAACACGCCCGTGGTGGCCACCGAGAAGACGAACTTCCCGTCAGCTGCGGCATCGCGCCGCCGCACGGCTTCCCAGCGCGGATCCGCGAGGATGATCCGGACCCGCTCCTCGCGGGAAAGACGGCCGTTCGATGCGATGATCATGGTTGCGCTCCTGCCCGATTCCAATGACGACAGTCTGGTCCCTGGAACCTGACCGCGCACCGACGGATCTTGCTGTCCAATTCCGCAGTCTGTGGCGCTTCCTCGTCGCCGCCTGCCGTGTCCGACTTCACCGATCCGGGAAATCCCGGTATGTCCCGCCCGCCTGCTCACGCGGGAATACCTGCCCGCCAACCTGGTCGCGGGCCTGATCGTGGGCATCGTCGCCCTGCCGCTGGCCATGGCCTTCGCCATCGCCTCGGGCGTGAAGCCCGAGCAGGGCATCTACAGCGCCATCATCGCGGGCCTCGGGGTCTCCCTGTTCGGCGGCAGCCGCATCCAGGTCGCCGGCCCCACGGGCGCCTTCATCGTCATCCTGGCCGGCATCACCGCCCGGCACGGCGTCGATGGCCTGCTGGTGGCCACGCTCATGGCCGGCGTGATCCTGATCCTGCTGGGAGCTGCGAAGTTCGGCGGCGTCATCCGCTTCATCCCGGACCCGGTGATCGTCGGCTTCACCGCCGGCATCGGCGTGATCATCTGGGTGGGCCAGTGGCGCGACTTCTTCGGCCTGCCGCGGCCCGCCGGGGAGCAATTCTACGCAAAGCTGTATCACCTGCTGGTCTCCCTGCCCCAGCTCCACCTCGCGACCACCGGGCTGGCCGCGATGCCCCTCGCCCTGGCGATCCTCTCGCCACGGATCCCGTTGGTGAGGAAGGCGCCCGGTCCGCTGGTGGCGATGGTGGCCGCCACGGCGCTGCAGAGCGCCTTCGCGTTTCCCGGTGTCGCCACCATCGGCAGCGCCTTCGGCGGCATTCCCATGGGCCTGCCGGGCCTGTCGCTGCCGCTGATCAGCTTCGATCGCATGATGGAACTGCTGCCCTCGGCGTTCACCATCGCCATGCTGGGGGCGATCGAATCACTCCTGTCGGCGGTGGTGGCGGATGGCATGGCCGGCACACACCATGACTCCAACCAGGAGTTGATCGGACAGGGCGTCGCCAACGTGATCGCCCCGCTGTTCGGCGGCATCGCGGTCACCGGTGCGATCGCGCGCACGGCGACCAACTACCGCAACGGCGCCAACTCACCCGTGGCCGGGGTCGTGCACGCGCTGACGCTCGTGCTGGTGCTGCTCGTCGCCTCGCCGCTGGCCGCGCGCATTCCGCTGTGCTCGCTGGCCGCCATCCTGTTCTTCGTCGCCTGGAACATGAGCGATCTGAAGCGCTTCGCCCGCATGGTGCGCACCGCGCCGCGCGCCGACGTGATCATCCTGCTGATCACCTTCACGCTCACCATCGTCACCGACCTCGTGGTGGCGGTGAACATCGGGGTGATCCTCGCCATGCTGCACTTCCTGCGGCGCATGTCCTCGTCGGTGGACGTGGTGACGCAATCGGAGGAACACCTGCGCGGCGAACTCGGCCACGGCGCATCGGCGCGACTGCCCAAGGGCGTGCTGGTCTACGCCGTCGAGGGTCCGCTGTTCTTCGGTGCCGTCGATAACTTCGAGCGCGCGCTCAAGCAGACCCACACCGATCCAAAGTTCGTGATCATCCGGCTCGGGCGGGTCCCGTTCATGGACATCACCGGCATCCAGGCGCTCGAACTCGCGATCCAGAACCTGACGCGGCGTGGCGTGCGCGTGCTGATCTGCGAGGCCAGCGAACGCGTGCACGGCAAGCTTCACGCGCGCCGAGATCCTTCCCGAAGCCGACGGCGATCCCGGGACAGGCAACCGGTATTTCGCCGAGCTGGACCAGGCGGTGGCCTGGTGCCGCGCCCAGCCCTGAACCCGTTTCGCGCGCGGCGCGGGGCTTTCAGGTGAGGCTGCCGTGCCCCTCCACCTGGGCCGCACGGGAGGTGCGGCGCAGCGCCCGCCGCACGCCGGTGGAGGCGGACTCGAGGCTCTCCGGGGATATCTTCACGAGATCTCGGCCGTTGCTCTTGGCCTCGTAGAGCGCAACGTCCGCCTGCGCGATGATGTCATCCAGGGTCTTCACGCCCGAGTCGTTGCTCGCAAGGCCGGCACTGAAGCTCACCCGCATCGGCTCCGCGCCCTCGGGCAGCGGAATCTGCTGCGCCGCCGTGCGCATGCGCTCGATGCTGAGCATCGCCAGGTCGAGGGTCATGTCCGGCAGCACCAGAATGAACTCCTCGCCGCCCCAGCGGCCGAGGAAGTCGCTGCCGCGCAAGGTCTCGCGGCCGACGCGCGCGAATTCACGCAGCACCGCATCGCCCACCGCATGGCCGTGGCGATCGTTGATCATCTTGAAATAGTCGAGGTCGATGAGCCCGATGGTCAGCGGACGATGGCCGGATGCCGCCGCCGACAGCGCCTGGGTGGCCACCTCGACGCTGCGCCGCCGGTTGGGCAACCCCGTGAGCCCATCGTGGCTCGCGAGATCCACGAGCTGCCGGCGGTGGCGCTGGCCGGCGATGAGGATGTAGGTGAGCAGCGCGATGACGCAGGCGCCGGCGAGGATGGCGGCGATGGTCCATCGCAGCTGGTCGTTCTGGCGCGACACGCGTTCCTTCTCCAGCGCCAGCTGGTTCTTCAGGGTGGCGTTGCGCTCCACTTCCCGGTCCGTGTCGAAGCGTGTGCGCAGCGTGGCACTCTGGCGGATGCGCTCGGCATCGGCCTCGCGCGCATTGCGCTGCGCATACTCGTTCAGGTCCACGAAAGCTTCCTGGTAGCGACCGAGCGCCGCCAGCGTGCGGGCGCGCAGCTCGAACAGCGCGGCGGCACGGCGCGGCGGCACGTCATCGCCGTTGTTGCTCAGCACCTCGTCCAGCACCGGCAGCGCGCGCGCCGCATGGCCCTGCGCCAGATCGATGCGGGCGAGATTGGCCTGCACTTCCTTCAGCATGTCGTGCGCCTGCGTCGCCACGAACACCGGCAACGCGCGGTTGCAGTTGGTGCGCGCCGCGCTCCAGCGTTTCAGGTCGATCTGCGCCTGGCAGGTGCGAAGGTCGGAGAACGCCACGCCCTGGCCGTCCTCGATCCGCCGGCTGATGCGACGCGCCACCTCGTACTCGGTGATGGCGCGCTCGGGCCGCCCCATGCCACGCAGGATCTCGCCGCGCATGTACAGGCCCACGGACAGGTCGATGTCCTGATGGTGGGATTCCGTCCAGTCGATGACCTCCTGGTTCAGCGACAGCGCCTGATCGAATTCGCCCGAATTCCGGAACACGTGCGAGAGCCCTTCCGCGGCGAGCACCCGCTGCCGCTGCCAGCCCTGGTGCGTGCTCACCCGGTAGGCATTGGTGAGGTGCTGCATGGCCAGATCGTCCCGGTCCTGCCGGTACAGCAGGCTCCCCAGGGTGATCTGCAGGCAGACATCGACCCGTGAATCCGCCGTCACGGCCCTGCGTGCCGAGTCGATCATGCCGTTGGCTTCCTTCAACCCGGCGACGTCGTAGACATTCAGCGCCAGCGCGGACAACAGGTTCACGCGTACCCCTTCCGGGGCGCGCGAGGCATGCTTCAGGCCTTCGGCGGCGGCGGCGCGCGCATCCCGGTCGAGTTCCAGCGCCTCGTTGGCATCGGCCAGGACCGAATACAACCCCGCAAGCCGTACCTCGTCGGCGGGCAGGTGTGCCCGCAGGCCCTCGAGGGTGGCCCCGACGAGCCGCACGGCCTTGGCCGGTTCGGAGCGCGCCAGGATCTCCATGGGCGCAAGCCCGGGGTCGCCGGAGTCGAGGCAGGAGGCCAGTGCCACAGGCCCGCACGATGCCCATCCGGCCAGCAGGACGCAGGCCAGCCGAGGCAGTCGCCGGGCAGAGTTGCACAACATGCCTTGGAGCATAATGTGCCGGGCCGCCAGTGGGCCCCCATCATGTTCACGTTTTGCAAACCCCGCCGGACCACCGCCTCGCGCGGCTACCGGGCCGCCGTGGCCACTGCGCGGCGGGCGCTGCCGGAGATCGCTCCGAACGGGTGAAATGGAATGTGAACCAGCGCATGCTACGCCGCGCGACAGGGCCGGTTGCGGCGGGGAATAGCGATCGTCAGAGGCAGCAAAACCAGCGTCGTCCGGCTTGCACCGGCCGGGTCCCGGCGGCGTTCCCTGGCCGAGAGCCGCACGGCCATCACCGAACAGGCACGGCTGCTCGAGCTGTTTGGCCTCGGCCAGCCCATCGAGGCCCTGCTCACCTCCATCGCCCGGTTCGTCGAACGCACCGAGCCCAGCCTGCTGTTCTCCATCCTGCTGGCGGACCTGCCGGCCGGCGTGCTGCGGGCGGGGGCCGCGCCGAGCCTGCCGGCGGCCTACAACGAGGCGATCGCCATCGTCCCCATCCAGGAGGGCCGCTGCTCCTGTGGCACGGCCGCGGCGCGCCGCCGGACGGTGATCGTCAGCGACATCGCCACCTCGCCCCTGTGGAAGTCCCGCCGCGCGCTGGCATTGTCCCATGGGCTCGCCGCCTGCTGGTCGGTGCCGTTGTTCGGCGATGACGGTGAACTGCTGGGCACGGCAGCCATGTACCACCGCGAGGCGCGCTCGCCCACGCGAGCGGAGATGGACCTCATCCGGATCGCCGCCGCGCTCGCCGGGCTTGCCATCCAGCGGTTTCGCGACCAGCAACGCCTGCGCGCCAGCGAAGCGCGCCATCGCGAACTCATCGACGGCTGTCCGGACGGCATCATCGCGCACGTCGACGGCCGGATCCTGCACGTCAACGCCGCGGCACGCGAGCTGCTTCGGGTGCCCGCCCGCGAGCCGATGGAGGACTGGGACCTGTCGCGGCTGAAGATGCGCGGGGCGCGCAACGACCTGCTGGCGCTGCGCGCCGGTGTGCTCGTCACCACCCTGCGCCGCGTGGATGGCACCGACGTCGCGGTCGAGGCGGCGGCCCGTTCGACGCGCATCGATGCACGGCCCGCGACGCTCCTGGCGCTGCGGGACATCTCCACCCGCAACTCGCTGCAGAACCAGCTCCTCGATGCCGCCAATCGCGAGCAGCAGCACCTGGCCTTCGACCTGCACGATGGGCTGGGGCAACAGCTCACCGGCATCTCGCTGATGCTCTCGAGCATCCGCTCGCGGCTCGTGGCCATTCCGGAGGATCTGAAGGCCGACCTCGACCTGGTCGGCGAGCTGGTGTCCAAGTCCATCAACGACACGCGACTGCTGGCTTCGGGCATGTCGCCCGTCACGGTGGAACGGGCCGGCGTGACGGGTGCGCTGCAGACCCTGCGCGAGAAGGCCGAGACCATCTACCGCCTGGAGGCCTCGCTGTGCATCGAGCGCTGGCCGGAGGATCTCATCGACCCCTACGTCGCCAACCACATCTATCGCATCGTGCAGGAAGCGGTGGGCAACGTCGCGAGGCACGCCAAGGCCCGTCACGTCGCCATCGATGCGCGCGCCGAAGGCACGCACCTGTGCATCACCGTGAGCGATGATGGCACCGGCATGCCCGAGCTCACCGAGCAGGCGGTGGGCCTCGGCCTTCGCAGCATGCGCTATCGCGCCGAGCGCATCGGCGGCAGCGTGCAGTTCGAACCGCTGTCGCCCCGTGGCACGCGCATGCGCCTCACCTGCCCGCTGCCGCGGACGATGAAGCACGCCTGATCGCCAGCCATTCGTGCAGCGCGATGACCAGCGGATTGAAGCTGTGGGTGGGCGAAGGAGCGGCGCTCATGCGGTGTTATATTACGCCCACCTCCTCCACTCCCGGGTCTCCACGGGAAGGACTCTCCATGCGCACCCTCCTCATGCTGGCGATCATCCTGCCGATGATGGCCGCCTGCACCCAAAACAGCGGTCCCGGCGGAACAGCGCGGGTCAACGGTTCGGTACACGTGGTCGCCGGCCAGGCGAATGGCGATGTGGCCACCGTGAACGGCGCCATCAGCATCGATGACAAGGCGAACTTCGGCACGGCTGATACGGTGAACGGCGACATCTGGGTCGGTGCGGGCGCCACGGGCCGCTCCGCCAAGACGGTCAATGGCGGCGTCACACTCGACCACGACGCCCGGCTCTCCGCCGATGTCGGCTCGGTGAACGGGAGCCTCACGCTCAACGCCGGCGCGACGGCGACGGGGGCCGTGTCGAACGTGAACGGCACCATCACCATCAACGATGCCACGGTGAACGGCGGCATCGCCACCGTGAATGGCGACATCAACGTCAATGGCCACTCGCACATCCGCAACGGCATCCTCGTGCACAAGCTCTCCATGGGCATCCTGCAGGCGGCGCACGATGATCCCCGCATCATCATCGGGCCGGGCGCCAGCGTCGAAGGCACGTTGCGGTTCGAACGCAAGGTCCGCCTGTACGTGAGCGACCATGCCACCATCGGCCCGGTCGATGGCGCGACCCCGGTGAGCTTCAGCGGCGACAAACCGGCGCTGTGAGCCGCCTTTCCGCGCGTACGGGCCTTCTTTGCGCCGTCGCGCTGCTGGTGGCGCTGGCCGGCGGCGCGGCCCATGCGCAGGTCCGCATCGTCACAGGCCCCACGCCCATCCCGCGCGGCAATGCGCGCGCGGCCGGTGACATCACCGTCGTGAACGAACACCTCGCCTTCGCCATCGCAGTGGCATCGGCCATGCCGTACGGCGTGCCGCGAGGCGGCATCGTGGATGTGGCGCCGGTGATGGATGGTCGCATCGGCGAGGACCGGGTGGTGTTCGCCGATTTCATCCCCAACGACTGGGCGGCGTGGCCGAACACCTACCAGCGCGTGCAGGTGCTGCAACAGGACGCGCGCGAGGTGCGCATCCGCTCCGAGCGCGACTGGGGACAGGTGCGCATCAGCACCGAGTACGTCCTGGCGCAGGGCTCCGATGCGGTGCACATCACCACCTCCATGACCAACGAGGGCGAGCAGCCGCTCGCCGGCTTGCAGTCGGGACTGACCCTCTGGCCCAGCGCGGGATTCTTCTTCGAGGTGCCCGGCGTCGCGCCGGTGGAGAAGGGAGCGGCCGATCATGCGCTGGCGGATCGGGTCAGCGCCTACGATGCCCGCTGGAGCATCACGCTGCACGCACCGTACATGGACCACATCGATTCCTCCGGCCGGGACATGCTCCTCCTGCACACGCTGCAGCCGAACGAGACCCGGCGGTTCGAGGCGCAACTCCAGGTTGGGGCGCGCGGCGATCTCGCGCCCGTGATGGCGGCGGAGATCGAGCGCAAGGGACTCCCCTGGGGCACGGTCAGCGGCGAGGTGCGCACCCGGGACGGCCGGCCGGTGGCATTCCCGGTGGTGGTGGTGGAGCACGGCGGGATCCCGCTGGGCTGGATCGTCGGCGCCGGCGGCCGGTTCGAGGCGAAGCTGCCGGTGGGACAGTATCGGCTGTACGCCACCGCGGCCGATCACGCGCAGGGCCGGACGCGCGAGCTGGCCGTGACCGCGGGTTCGCGCACGCGGCTCGATTTCGACGACCTGCTGCGGCCGGGCCGGCTCGAGCTGAGCGTCGGCAAGGCAGGCAGTGCCCAGCCGCTCGATGCGCGCGTCTCGATCGAGTCCGGGCAGAAGAACGTGGTCCAGTATCTCGGCCGGCAGGTGTTCTTCACCGGCCTCGATGCCCGCGGCCAACTGCGCACGGCGATGGCGCCGGGGGATTACCGGCTGCGCGTCAGTGCGGGCGGCGGATTCTTCAGGGATGCGCGCGAGATCCAGGTGCGGGTCGCGCCGGGCCGGACGACGATCGCGCGAACCACGCTGGAGGGTGGATTCGAGCCGCGCGCCCGTGGCTGGTTCGCGGCAGACCTGCATCATCATGCCGACCAGGCCGAGGCGGTGACGCCCGCGCCCTGGCTGGCGCGATCGCAGCTCGCGGCCGGTCTCGACCTGCTGTTCGTCGGCGACCATGATTCCACCGTCAATCACGCGCCGCTCGCCGCCATCGCCGCGCGCCGCGGCGTGCCGTTCATCCCTTCGGTGGAGCTCTCGCCTTCGTGGGGACACTTCAACGCCTGGCCGCTGCGTGCCGGTGAACCGCTGCGCATCGACACCGGCACGGCCGAAGTGGGCGCCGTGTTCGCCGAGGCGCGCCGCCTGGGCGCCACGGTGCTGCAGGTGAATCACCCCTTCATCACCTACGGATACCTGACGAGCGTGGCGGCGGGCACCGTGCCCGGCCGCTTCGATGCGGGTTTCGACCTGCTGGAGGTCAACGCCTCGGAAAGCGGTGATGTTCGCGTTGCCACCCAGCTCCAGCACTACTGGAGCGCCGGCCACCGCATCTACTTCACCGCCGGCACGGACACCCACGATGTCTGGCGCGGCGAGTCGGGACGCGTTCGCCTGTTTGCGCAGGTGGAGGGGCCGCTGAGCGCGCAAGGCTACGCGCGGGCGGTGAAGGATGGGCACGCCTACGTGAGCTACGGGCCGCTGCTGTACCCCTCGATCGGCTTCGGCGACACGCTGCGCCTGACCCCCGGCACGCAACGGGCCTGGAACATCGAGCTGCAGTCGGTGGCGGGTCTCGCCACGGCCCGCCTGCTCGGCGAGGCCGGCGTGCTCGAGGAACGGCATTTCGACGCGCACCCGCGGACCGGACACGCGGAGTTCACGCTGCAGGCCGGCGTCTCGCGCTGGTACGCGATCATCGTCGAGGATGCGACCGGCCATCGCGCCTGGTCGGATCCGCTGTGGATCGACACGCTGGCGCCGTGACCGCACGCCGCGCCCGGTGGGTCGCTAACCCGAAAGATCCATCGTTCCCGCATAGCGCTCGAGATGCGTGGCCGCGGAGCCGAAGCGGATCTGCGCGGCCACCAGGCGCTTGAAGTAGTGGCTGATCGGCGACTCGTCGGCCACGCCCATGCCGCCATGGAGCTGCACCGCCTCCTCGCCGACGAATCTCGCTGCATCGTCGATGAGCACCTTGGCGGCGGCGACCGCCGCGCTGCGCGCGCCCGCATCGGCCGAGCCCAGGCGCGAGGCCGCCAGGAACACGAGTGAACGCGCCTGCTCGATGCGCATCAGCATCTCTACCAGGCGATGCTGCAGCACCTGGAAGCGGGCGATCGGTCCCCCGAACTGCTGGCGCGTGCGCGTGTACTCGACGGTGATGGCGAGCGCGCGGTCGAGCACGCCGAGCGTCTCGGCACACAGCGCCACCCTGCCCGTCTCGCGCACGCGTTCCAGCGACGCGGAGGCATCCTCTCCCAGTCGCGCCGTCGCCGGGACCTCGAGGTCCAGCTCCACGTCGGCCACCGCCTGTGCATCCACACTGGCATAGGGCACGAGATGCACGCCTGCCATGGCGCGATCCACCATGAACAGCGCATTCGTGACATCCGCCTCGCCGGTGCGCGCGGACACGAGCAGATGATCCGCCAGCGGCGCGTGGTACACGACCTCGATCCGGCCCGAGAGCCGGAACCCGGACGGCGTGCGGGTGGCCAGCACCGGCGCGAGTCGCGCGGCATCTCCTGCCGAGGCGGCATCCGCCAGCACGGCGATGCGCTCACCCGACAGCATCGGCGGCAGGAGCCGCTGTACCTGCGAGGGGCTGCCGAGATCCAGCAGCGCCTGGGTGGCGATGATCGCACTGGACAGGAAGGGCTCCACCACCAGGTGCTCGCCCATCACGCCGGCGACGCGCAACGTCTCGATAGGGCCGCCGTCGAGGCCGCCCAGGTCATCGGGCGCGATCAGTCCCGGCAGTCCGAGGTCCGCGAAGCCCTGCCAGACCGCGGCCGAACTGCCGGAAGGAGAGGCGATGATGCGGCGGCGCTGCTCCAGCGCGTAATGATCGGCCAGGTAGCGCCGCACGCTGTCGGCCAGGAGTTCCTGCTCGTCGGTGAAGGAAAAGTCCATGGTGCGATTACATCCCCAGCAGCGACTGCGCGATGATGTTCTTCTGGATCTCGTTCGATCCGCCGAAGATGCTGAGCTTGCGCAGGTTGAGATAGGCGGCGGTGAGGCCCGGTTCCTCATCCTCCAGGGGGAGCGCCGTCATCTCCCCGCCAGGGCCACGGCCGGCGAACCGCAGTGCCGCGGCGCCCCGGGCCTCGACCAGCAGCTCCGACAGGTGCTGCCGGATCTGCGAACCCCGGATCTTGAGAATGGAGGCTTGCGTGCCCGCCGAGGCCGCCTCCGGCGCGCTGAGCACGCGCAGGTTGGTGTACTCGAGCGCGAGCAGGTCGATCTCGACCCGCGCCAGCCGGCGGCGGAAGTCCTCGCTCTGCAGCAGCGGCCGGCCATTGCGCATCGTGGCCGCCGCGAGCCGCTTCAGCCGCTTGAGCTCCACGCGCGAAGCCCCCACGCCTGCGATGTTGGCCCGCTCGTGACCTAGCAGGTACTTGGCATACGTCCAGCCCTGGTTCTCCTCACCCACGCGGTTCGCCACCGGCACGCGCACCTGGTCGAACCAGATCTCGTTGACCTCCGGCGTGCCGTCCAGCAGCACCGTGGGCCGCAGCGTGATGCCGGGACTCTTCATGTCGATGAGCAGCATCGAGATGCCGCGCTGCGGCTTCACGCCGGTGTCGGTCCTGACCAGGCAGAAGATCCAGTCGGCGAACTGACCCAGGGTGTTCCAGCATTTCTGCCCGCTCACGAGATAGTCATCGCCCTGGCGCACGGCCTGGGTCCGGAGCGAGGCCAGGTCGGAACCGGCGCCCGGCTCGGAATAGCCCTGGCACCACCAATCCTCGCCGCTGAGGATGCGAGGCAGGAAGTGCTGCTGCTGCGCGGGGCTGCCGAACTTCATCAGCACCGGTGCCAGCATTCGCAGTCCGAAGGCGAGCTGAACCGGCGCGCCCGCCTCGGCGCACTCCAGCTCGAACAGGTACTGCTCGATGGGCGTGGCGCCCCGGCCGCCGAAATCCACCGGCCAGTGCACCGCGCCCCAGCCTTGCGAGTGCAGGATCCCCTGCCAGCGCCGGATATCGGCGACCTCGATGCGGGCCCGCAGCGTGCGCCGGCGCATGTCCGGCGGCAGGTGCGCGGCGAGCAGCGCGCGGACCTGGCTCCGGAAAGCCTGCTCGGCCGGTGTCAGGTTGAGATCCATCCGCATTTCCTCGCATCAGTGACCGGCGTTGCGCGCCGGCGAAGCCGGCAGGATAGACAATTCGGGCGCATCGCGAAATGCACCGGCCCAGCCCGGCGCGGCGCGACTACGCTATGATGAGGCTCTCTTCAGGTGAGCCACGATCATGAGCCGGGAAAGAATCCGCGAGTTGCTGGGACAGTTGCACGATGAGGTGGGCAGCACCGAGCTTGACCCCTCCACCCGTTCGTTGATGCGGGAACTGGAGCACTCGCTGGCCGCTCCTGCCACGCCACAGGCGGCGGGAGGCGCAACGCTCGGTGACCGCGTGCGTGCGCTCGAGGCGCGCTTCGCCGCGCGGCACGAAGGCGCCGAGAACATCCTGCGCCAGATGGTGGACCTGCTGGGCAAGATCGGGGTCTGAAGACCTTCAGTTGCTGATGGCCCGGGACCGCGCGCACCGGCGCGGCCGCGCTCAGCTACCCGCGCCGCAACCCCCGCGCCACCACGTACACCTCGCGCGAGCGGCTCCTCGACGCGGCGGGCTTGCGCACCGCGACCTTGGTGAAGTGCCGGCGCACCTCCTTGAGGAACGCCTCCGAGCCTGCCCCCTGGAACACCTTCGCGACGAAGTCCCCACCGGGCCGCAGCACGCGCTGCACGAAGTCCAGCGCCAGTTCCACGAGGTACATCGAGGCGGCCTGGTCCGCATCGTCGACGCCGCTGATGTTCGGCGCCATGTCGCTCATGACGAGATCAGCGGGCGCGCCGCCGAGCAGCTCCAGGAGCTGCTGGAACACGGCCTCGTCGGTGAAATCGCCCTGCACGAACTGCACGTTGCGCAGCGCATCCATGGGCAGGATGTCGGTGGCGAGCACGCGGCCCTTCGCGCCCACGATGGGCGCGGCCACCTGCGACCAGCCACCGGGCGCCGACCCCAGGTCCACCACGCGCATGCCGGGACGCAACAGCCGGTCCTTCTCGTCGAGCTGGATGAGCTTGTAGGCCGAGCGCGAGCGAAACCCTTCCTTCTGCGCCTGGCGGACGAAGGGATCGGTGACGTGTTCCTGCAGCCAGCGGCTGCTGCTCCGGGAGCGGGCCATGGGATGATCGATGCGGGTTATACTGGATCGGCGCCCATTGTATCGCGCCCGCACCTTCCTCTGCCGTCCATCCGGCCAGGACACGCCCTTGATCCGCATCACCGACCTCACCCTGCCGCTGGATCACCCCGAGGCAGCCTTGCGCCAGGCCATCCTGCAGCGGCTCGGCATCGCGACAGAAGATCTCGAAGATTTCATCGTGTTCAAGCGCAGCCACGACGCGCGCCGCCGCCAGGGCGGCATCAGTTTCGTGTACGTGATCGACGTGAGCGCGCGCCACGAGTCGGCCATTCTCGCGCGCCTCGCACGTGACCGGCAGGTGCGGCCCGCGCCGGACATGCGCTACCACCCGGTGGGCCATGCGCCGCCGGGCCTTTCGCAACGGCCGGTGATCGTGGGCCTGGGTCCCTGCGGCCTGTTCGCGGCGCTCATCCTGGCGCAGACCGGGTTCCGGCCCATCGTGCTCGAGCGCGGCCGCGAGGTGCGCCGGCGCACGCAGGACACCTGGGGACTGTGGCGGCGCGGCGTGCTCGATCCGGAATCCAACGTGCAGTTCGGCGAGGGCGGGGCCGGCCTGTTCTCGGACGGCAAGCTGTACAGCCAGATCAAGGATCCGCAGTTCCTCGGCCGCAAGGTGATGCAGGAGTTCGTGCGCGCCGGCGCGCCGCCCGAGATCCTCTTCCTGAGCAAGCCCCACATCGGCACCTTCCGGCTCACCGCGGTCGTCGCGCGCATGCGCGAGGAGATCATCGCGCTCGGCGGCGAGGTGCGTTTCGAGAGCAAGGTCAGCGGATTTCTCATCGAGTCGGGCCAGATGCACGGTGTGCGGCTCGCCGATGGCACGGTGCTGCACAGCCGGCACGTCATCCTCGCACCCGGACACAGCGCGCGCGACGTGTTCCGCCAGCTCGCGGCGCAGGGCGTGCACCTGGAGCCCAAGCCCTTCTCCATCGGCTTTCGCATCGAGCACCCGCAGTCGCAGATCGACCGCGCGCGCCTCGGCGCGCAGGCCGGCCACCCCGCGCTCGGGGCCGCCGACTACCGCCTGGTGCACCACGCGCGCAACGGCCGCGACGTGTACAGCTTCTGCATGTGCCCCGGCGGCACGGTGGTCGCGGCTGCATCGGAAGCAGGACACCTCGTGACCAACGGCATGAGCCAGTACTCGCGCAACGAGCGCAACGCCAATGCAGCCATCGTCGTCGGTGTGAGCCCCGAGCGCGACTTCGCGGGTGGAGCGCTCGCCGGCATCGAGCTGCAGGAGCGCCTGGAAGCGCAGGCCTTCGAGCTCGGCGGCGCGAACTTCCACGCACCGGCGCAACTGCTGGGCGATTTTCTGCGCGGCGTGCCCTCCACCGCGCTCGGCGAGGTGCAGCCCTCCTACACGCCAGGCGTGAAGCTCACCGATCTGTCGAACAGCCTGCCGAAGCAAGCCATCGACGCCATCCGCGAGGCACTGCCGGCCTTTGCACGGCAGATCCGCGGCTTCGATCGGCCCGACGCGGTGCTCACGGCGGTGGAGACCCGCACCTCCTCGCCGGTGCGCATCAGCCGCGATCCGCGCACGCTGCAGAGCCTCAATGTGCACGGCCTGTATCCGGGCGGTGAAGGCGCAGGCTACGCCGGCGGCATCCTGTCGGCGGGCGTGGACGGCATCCGCCTCGCCGAGGCCGTCACCCGCGAGCTGCTGGCCGGATCCTCGCTGGCAAGCGCGGCGAACGAATGAAGCTCGAGGACATCCGCAAGCTCCACCAGCGCAAGGGCCGCGAAGCGCTGGGCCGGTTCCTGGTCGAGGGCGAGCATCCGGTGCTCGAATTGCAGAAGGCGGCGGCGCGCAATCCGCTGCTGCTCGGCGCGGAGCTGTTCGTGACGCGCGAGCAGGCCGGCTGGCGCAGTCCCTTCACCACGCATGTCATCTCATCGCTGCAGATGGCGCGGATCGCCGACACCCAGTCGCCGCAGGGCATCATCGCCGTCGCGCCGCTCCTGCGCGCCATGCCGCCCACGGCCGGGGAGCGCGCCTTCTACCTGCAGGAGGTCTCCGACCCTGGCAATCTCGGCACGATATTGCGGACCCTGGGGTGGTTCGGCGGCCTGCGCGTGCTGCTCGGGCCGGGAAGCGTGGATCCGTACAATCCCAAGGTCGTGCGCGCGAGCATGGGGGCCATCTTCCACGTGCCCTTCGAGGTGGATATCGAGCCCGCCGCGCTGCGCACCCGCTTCAAGCGCATCGCGGCGCTGGACATGCGCGGCTCGCCGCTCCCGGCCGAGGATTTCAGCCGGCACGATGCCTACCTGTTCGGCAACGAGGCGCGCGGCCTGCCGCCCGGGCTCCTGCAGGAGCTGGGGGCGCATGCCTTCACCATCCCGGGACGCGGCGCCATCGACTCGCTCAACCTCGCCACGGTGGTGAACCTGTGCGCCTATGAGTTGAACCGATGAAGCGTCGCGAACTGCTGCCTGCGCTGGGACTGGGCGTGGAGGGCCTGCCCGGGTCACGACCCGGCGCCGATTGAGTCGCGCAGGATGCCCGCGTAAGCTGCGGTGCGGCTTTCCGACACGAGTGGATGACATGCGCCTGCCCCGCCGATCCTTTCTGTTGCAATCATCGCTGGCCGTGGCCGGCATGGCCCGACTCACCAGCGCCGATGGCGCGACTTCCGCGCGTGCGCCAGGTGCCGCCAATGCGCCGGCCACCACGGTCGATCATCACGGTCCCGTGCTTCGCTGGGTGCCCAGGCACGAGGAACTCGCGTACACCTTCGGCGGCGCGCCTGCCCGCCAGCGCATCGCGCCGGGCACGCGCATCATCACCTGGACCGAGGATTGCTTCGACGGGGCGGTGAGGTTCGCCGCCGACGTGCCCTCGAAGCTCGTGCCGGCGGGACACGACAACCCCCAGACCGGCCCCTTCCACATCGAGGGTGCCGAGCCTGGGGACACCCTCGCCATCCGCCTGCTCGCGGTGGAGCCGGCGCGCGACTTTGCGGTATCCTCCTGCCTGCCGGGCTTCGGCGCGCTGGTCGGCACCGCTCAGACCGCGATGCTCGGCACCTTCCTGCCGGAGACGACCTGGCGGTACGACGTCGATGCGCGCCGGGGCATGGTGCGCACCGTCTCCGGCGATGGCCGTCACGCCTGGGAAGTGCCGCTCACGCCCTTCCTGGGTTGCCTGGGCGTCGCGCCCGCGGGCGGCGAGGTGCGCTCCACCATCGTGCCCGGCAATTTCGGCGGCAACATGGACTGCTCCGAGGTGCGGGCCGGCAACACCGTGTACCTCGGCGTCAACATGCCCGGCGCCCTGCTGTCCTTCGGCGATGGCCACTATGCGATGGGCGATGGCGAGATCATGGGCGCGGCCGTCGAGGGTGCGATGAACGTCGATCTCATCGTCGAGCTGGTCAAGAACGTGGCGACGCCCGTGCCGCGCATCGAGAACGCCCACGAGGTCATGTTCGTGGGGTCCGGACGACCGCTGGAGGATGCGGCCCGCGTCGCCTACAAGTCGATGGTCGACTGGGTGCGCGCGACTTCGGGGCTCTCCGAGCTCGACGCGTACCAGTTCGTCGCGCAGACCGTGCGCGCCCCGATCATCCAGCTCGTGGATCCCGAGTACACCGTGCTGGTGAGGCTCGAGAAGAGCCGCCTGCCGACGAAGACCTGAGGTGGTCGGGCCATGAGCACCGAGGCCATGCGCATCCCGGCATCCCCGCAGGTCTCCATCAACCGGCTCGCGATGCTCGGGCTCGCCGCCGCCAGCATCGAGTGGTACGACTTCTTCCTGTACGGGCTGGGCGCGGCGCTGGTGTTCCCGACACTGTTCTTTCCCGCCTCGCTCCCGCACGGCATCGCGCTGATGGCCTCGTTCAGCACCTTTGCGGTGGGCTTCATCGCGCGGCCCATCGGCGCGCTGGGCTTCGGCCACATGGGGGATCGCATCGGCCGCAAGAGCGCATTGGCGGTGGCGATGGTGATGATGGGCCTCGCCACCACGCTGATCGCTTGCCTGCCCTCCTATGCCACGCTCGGCGTGGCCGCCCCCGTCATGCTCGTGCTGCTGCGGTTCGTGCAGGGCCTCGCCATCGGCGGACAATGGGGCGGCGCCATGCTGCTGCTGGTGGAGAGCGCGCCGAGCCACCGGCGCGGCTTCTACGGCAGCATCGCGCAGGCCGGCGTGCCGGTGGGTGTGGTGAGCGCCAACCTTGCGTTCCTCGCGGTGAACGCGCTCACCTCGCAGGCGGAGTTCATCGCCTGGGGTTGGCGCATCCCCTTCGTGCTCAGCGTCCTGCTCGTCGGCCTGGGTTTCTTCCTGCATCGGCGCGTCGAGGACACGCCCGTGTTCCGCGACGCCATGCGCGCGCGCGTGGCGGGTGGCGCACAGCGAGGCTCGCCGGTGCTGCAGGCGCTGCGCGAACATCCGCGCGAGATCGCCCAGGGTGTCGGTGCGCACCTCGCCGTCAACCTCTGCTTCTACATCTGCATCACCTTCACCATCTCCTATGGCACCGATCCCGCCGGGCTTCACCTGCCGCGCGCGCTGATGCTCAGCGCGGTGTTCATCGCCAGCGGACTGATGGCACCGTTGCTGCTGGTCGGCGGCTCGCTGTCCGACCACATCGGGCGCCGCCGCGTATACATGGCAGGCGCGGCGCTTTCGGCCATCAGCGCCTTCGTGATCTTCCCGCTGATCGACACCGGCTCGTTTGCCGGCATCACCGCCGGCATCGCGCTGCAGCTGGGCGCCACCTCCTTCATGTACGGACCGCAGGCCGCGCTGTTCGGCGAGTTGTTCCGCACCCATGTGCGCTATTCCGGCGCCTCGGTCGCCTACCAGACCGGCTCCATCCTCGGCGGTGGCTTCGCACCCCTCATTGCCACCGAGCTCACCGCGCGCATGCACTCCACGCTCGGTGTCTCCCTCTACATGGCCACCGCCTGCGTGATCGCCTTCATCGCCGCATTCACCATGCGCGAGACCTCGTCCTCGGAGCTTTGAATGAACCGATGCCCCACTTCGCGCCCCGTGGCGCTGGCCAGCCTGTTGCTGATCACTGCCGCCGCTGCAGTGGCACGTGCGCCGGCGCCCGCGCCCGCGCCGGGGCCCGCGCCCACATCGCCCACATCGCCCAAGTCGACCACATCGCCCACCGCGGCCATCATCGCCCGGGCACTCTCGCCATCGCCGCTGGCCGCGGACCTCGAGCGGCTCACCGACGGGATCGGTGGCCGGGTATCCGGTACGCCGGCCATGGCGCGCGCAGTGGACTGGGCGCTGGCGGCATTCGAATCCGCGGGCGTTGCCGCGCATGCGGAGACCTACACGCTGTCATTGACCTGGTCGGAAGGGTCCACCCGGCTGGAGGTGCTGGGCCCGCACGCATTCCCCGTGACGGTGGTGGCGGAAGGCTGGTCCGCGCCGACACCGCCCGGTGGCATCGAGGCGGCGCTGCTCGCCATCGGCGATGGCACCGAGGCGGATTTCGCGCGGCTCGGGACGCGGGTGCGTGGCGCGGTCCTGCTGGTGGACTCACCGGTGGTCGAGACCTGGGCCGATCTGACCAATGAGTACGATCGCGCCCTGCCCATCAAGCAGCGGGCCGTGCAGGCCGGCGCCGCCGCGATGCTGTGGACGGGCGCGCGGGCACGGCGGCTCCTGTACCGGCACACCGACACCGTGGGGGGCGAGCTGTCGGCGATTCCCATGGCGACGCTCGCCCGGGAAGACGGCCAGCGCCTCGCTCGCCTCGCCGCGATGCAGCCCGCCTTGCGCGTGCGCCTCGACATGCCCAACCGGGTCGGCCCTCCAGCGCCCGAGCGCAATGTCGTCGCGGAGATCCGCGGCCGCGAACGCCCCGACGAGGTGGTGGTGCTCGGCGCTCACCTGGACTCCTGGGACCTGGGCACGGGCGCGCTGGACAACGGCGGCAACTCGGCGCTGGTGATCGCCGCGGCGCGCGCCATCCGCGAGTCAGGCCTGGCGCCACGACGCACGATACGTTTCGTGCTGTTCAGCGGCGAGGAGCAGGGCTACCAGGGTTCCCATGCCTATGTGCTCGCCCACCGCGCCGAGATGGACCGGACGCGGGCGGCGCTCATCATCGACAGCGGTGTGGGACGGATCAAGGGGTTCTCGATCGCGGGCCGGGACGATGCCGTGCCGGCGCTGGAAGATGCGCTCCGGCCGCTGCAGCCCTTCGACGCGCAACACCTGAGCCTCGACGGCGAACTGGGCACCGACAACTTCGACTTCCTGCTCGAAGGCGTGCCGACGCTGGTGGCCGACCAGGAGCCGGCGAATTACCTCGAGAACTACCACGCCGCCTCCGACACCTTCGACAAGGTGGATCTGCGCCAGCTCGCGCAGCACGTGGCCATCATGGCCAGCGCCGCGTTCGCCATCGCCGATCACCCGGCGCCCCTCGCGCCGCGCCTGTCGCGCGAGCAGATCGAGGCCCAGTTGCATCGCACGGGGCTCGACTCGGAGATGAAGATCTCAGGGTACTGGCCGGACTGGGCGGCCGGCCGGCGCGGCCGGGCGATGACGCGGTAACGCGGCCGCACGCCGCGCTTCAGTGGGTGCTGCGCGCCCGGAACATGCGCGAGCGCTCGGCCAGCAGCACGCAGGCGAACGCGAACAGCCCGCAGCCCAGCGCACCCAGCGGCAGGAAGGCCACGGAGCCTGACCACTGCTGGCCGATCAGCGCCGCGATCAGCGCCGCGCCGACGGTGGAGATCAGGCCCTGCACCGAAGCGGCGCTGCCCGCGATCGCGCCCATCGGCTGCATGGCGATGGTGCCGAAGTTGGACACCGACAGCCCGCAACCGAACATGGTGAGGGACTGCAGGACCGCGAAGGTCGCGAGCCCTTCGTGGGTGAAGGACGCCAGCAGCGCGTGGAGCGCCGTGACCGACACGAAGCCGACCAGCGCCAGGTGCGACACGCGATGCATGCCCACCCGTTCGACGATGCGCGTGTTGCAGAACGAGGCCACGCCCATGCCGCCCGCGCACAGCGCGAACACCAGCGACATGAGATCGGGACGATGGAACGACTCCGTGAAGATCTGCGGCACGGTGCTCACGAAGGCGATGATGGATCCGAACATCGCGGTGACGGCCAGCGTGTACAGGATGGAGGACGGCTCGGTCAGCACGAATCGCGCGGCGTTGAACAGGTGCGCCGAATTCAGCGGACGCCGCCGCTCGGGTAGCAATGTCTCCGGCAGGCGCAGCAGCATCCAGGCCATCACGCCGAGGCTGCACAGGGCGAGGAAGGCGAAGATCCCGCGCCAGTTCACCGCCAGCAGCAGCGCCTGGCCCACCGCGGGGGCCACCATGGGAACCAGCAGGAAGATGATGAAGATGCTCGACATCACGCGCGCCATCGTCGACCCCGAGAACCGGTCGCGCACGATGGAGCGCGGCACGATGCCGCAGCCCGCCGCGATGAACCCCTGCACCACGCGGGTGCCCAGCAGCATGGGCAACGAGGTGGCCGCGGTCGCGACCAGCGACAGGGCGCCGAACAAGGTGACGCTGCCCAGCACCACCGGCCGCCGTCCGTACCGGTCGGCCAGCGGACCGAACAGGAGCTGTCCCAGTCCATTGCCAATCAGGAATGAGGTGATCACCCACTGCAGGCGGTTGGCGTCGGCAACCGCGAAATCACGACCGATGTCGGCCAGCGCCGGCAGCATCCCGTCGATCGCGAAGGCCTGCAGGGCCATGCAGGCGGCCATCATCGAGACGAATTCGGCAAATGAGGGTGGCGCGCGGCCTGCCGGGCTCCGCGCTGCGGAATTGAAGGTCATGTCTGGGCTTCGTTGCGACGGCGCGAATGCGAACCGGCCGGCCGCGACATGATAGATTATGTCCCTGGCGGCAGCAGCGTTTTCGCTCCGGGCCCGCCGACTTGCCGGTCTCGAACACCTTCCCTTGGGAGTTTCCCATGATCAGCCTCAACATCAATGGCAAGACCGTGACCGTGGATGTCCCGCCGGACACGCCGCTCCTGTGGGTGCTGCGCGACGCCCTCGGGCTCACCGGCACCAAGTACGGCTGCGGCCTGGCCCTGTGCGGGGCCTGCACCGTGCACATCAATGGTGCGGCGACGCGTTCCTGCGTGATGCCGGTCAGCGCGGTGCAAGGCAGCCAGGTCACGACCATCGAGGGACTCTCTGCGCACGCGGACCATCCCGTGCAGCGCGCCTGGGTGAAGCACGACGTTCCGCAGTGCGGCTACTGCCAGTCGGGCCAAATCATGAGCGCGGCCTCGCTGCTCGCGCAGAACCACGCGCCCACCGATGCCGACATCGACGCCGCCATGTCGGGCAACCTCTGCCGCTGCGGCACCTACAACGACATCCGCGCCGCCATCCATACGGCGGCGGGCCTGATGCGCAAGGGAGCCTGAGATGCCGCGCTCCGCACACTCTGCCTCGCGACGCGAGTTCCTGCAGTCCGCCACGCTGGCCGGCGGGAGCCTGCTGCTCGGCTTCACGCTTCCCTCGATACTGCGTTCCTCGGGCGCCGAGGCGGCCGCGGCCGACGCGGTGTTCAAGCCGAATGCCTTCATCCGCATCGGCGCGGATGACCAGGTCACGCTCGTGGTCAGCATGGCCGAGATGGGCCAGGGAGTGCTCACCTCCCTCGCGCAACTGCTCGCCGATGACCTCGAGGTGGACTGGCGCAAGGTCCGCGTCGAGCAGGCCCCGGTGGATCCGGCCTACAACAACCCGGCATTCGGCCTGCAGGGCACGGGCGGGTCAACCTCGGTGCGCGCCTTCTGGGATCCGCTGCGCAAGGCCGGGGCCACGGCCCGCGAGATGCTGATCAGCGCGGCGGCCGAGACCTGGGGCGTGCCGCGCGCCACCTGCCGGGCGCGGGAAGGCTTCGTGCACGCCGGCAAGCGGCGCCTGTCGTACGGGGCGCTGGCGGCCCGTGCCGCCGGCATCGCGCCTCCGGCCGATGCGCCGCTGAAGGATGCTCGCGAGTTCCGGTTCATCGGCAAGGCGGTGTCGCGGGTGGACACGCCCGACAAGGTCAGCGGACGGGCGCGTTTCGGACTCGATGTACAGGCCGAGGGCTTGCTGACGGCGCTGGTCGCGTTCCCTCCGGTGATCGGCGCGAAGATGGCGAGCTTCGATGCCACCCGCGCCAAGGCCGTCGCGGGAGTGCGTCACGTCGTGGCGCTGGATGCGGGCGTCGCCGTCATCGCCACCGGCTTCTGGGCCGCCAAGCTCGGCCGCGATGCGCTCGAGGTCAAGTGGGACACGGACGCGAAGCCGGAGCTTTCCAGCGATGCGCTGAGGACGGCCATGCAGGCGAAGCTCGACATCGCGGGTGTCATCGCCCGTCACGAGGGCGAGGTTCGCGACTCAGCGGCGGCAACCCCGCTGGAATCCCTGTACGAGGTGCCCTATCTCGCGCACGCCTGCATGGAGCCCATGAACTGCACGGCCTCGGTCCGCACCGATGGCATCGACATCTGGGCGCCGACCCAGGCCTCCGGCATCAACCGCGCCGTCATCGCGCAGATCACCGGGGTCCCGCCCGAGCACATCCAGGTCACGACCACGCTGCTGGGCGGTGGCTTCGGCCGCCGCTTCGCGCAGGACTTCGTCATCGCCGCGGTACAGGCCTCGAAGGCCGCCGCCGCGCCGGTGAAGCTCGTGTACACGCGCGAGGATGACATGCATGGGCAGTTCTACCGCCCCGCCTCGGTGGTGCGGCTGCGTTCCGGTCTCGATGCCAACGGCGCGCCGGCATCGCTCGATGCTCGCGTCGTGTGTTCCTCGGTGAGCAAGGCCGGTGGCTTTCCGCTGAAGGATGGCCTGGACGGAGCCGCGGTCGAGGGCATCAAGGAGTGGCCGTATCGCACGCCGGCCGTCCACGTGGAATGGATCCCCTTCGAGCCCGGCATCGGCGTGTGGTTCTGGCGTTCCGTGGGCCATTCGCAGAACGGTTTCTTCGCCGAGAGCTTCATCGACGAGCTTGCGCACGCCGCCCGCCAGGATCCCTTCGAGTACCGGCGCAACCTGCTGGCGCCGGGCGACCGTCACCGCGCAGTGCTGGAGCTCGCAGCGCAGAAGGCGGGCTGGAAGACACCGCTCCCCAAGGGACACGCCCGGGGCATCGCCGTCTGCGAGAGCTTCGGCAGCTACGTCGCCGAGGTGGTCGAAGCCTCCCTCGATGCCGATGGGTCCCCGAAGGTGCATCGTGTCGTTTGCGCCGTTGACTGCGGCCGCATCGTCAACCCTGGCATCATCCGCCGCCAGGTGCAGAGCGCCGTCATCTTCGGTCTCTCGGCTGCGCTGCACGGCGCCATCACGTTGAAGGACGGGCGCGTCGAACAGAAGAACTTCGACGATTACGCGGTGGCGCGCATGAAGGACGCGCCCGTCGTCGACGTGCACATCCTGCCGAGCACGGAGCCACCCGGCGGCGTGGGCGAACCGGGCACCCCTCCGCTGGCTCCTGCGCTCGCGAATGCGCTGTTCGCGCTCACCGGCAGGCGCGTGCGGCGGTTGCCGATCAGCGCCGGGGACCTGCACGCCTGAAGGCACCATGAGCGGGAAACAGCTTCCCGAACGCCTGCACATCCCCGCCAACGAGCTGCTAGAGGATTCCTGGCGCCTGGGTCTCAAGGTGCTGGAGTCGGGCTGCAGGCCCACGCACATCGCCGGGATCTGGCGCGGCGGGACGCCCGTAGGCATCGCCGTGCAGGAACTGCTCGAATACTGCGGCGTCCCCACCGACCACATCGCCATCCGCACCTCCGCCTACAGCGGCATCGATTCGCCCGCCGAACAGGTCCGGGTGCACGGCCTCGGCTACCTGGTCAGGAACCTGGATGCCGAGGACACGCTGCTGATCGTGGACGATGTCTACGACTCCGGGCGCAGCATCCGGCAGGTGATCGAGGATCTGCGCCAGCGCTGCCGCCGCAATACGCCCGGCATCCACATCGCCACGGTCTATCGCAAGCCCGCAAATGCCGCACCGCCCGGCGTGCCGCATCACTTCCTGCACGACACGGACCGCTGGCTCGTGTTCCCGCACGAGCTCGCGGGATTGGCGCTGAGCGAGCTCCTGGCGAACAAGCCGGGCTTCGCGTCCATCGGCCCGCGCATCGCACACCTGCGGGAAGACGGCGGCGCGCGTTGACAAGGCGCGGATGCGCGAGCGATGCCTGTCAGGCCAGCGTCGCCACCGCATTCATCGCGAGCGCGCCATCGCCGTGCCGGACCCAGAGATTGACGGCCTTCTGCGCCTCGACCATCGCGCCGCATAGCGTGAAGGGCGTGATGTCGAAGGTGGGCTTCGCGAGCCGAAACGTGAACTCACGCACCAGCGCTTCCGGCCGATGCACGCGCAGCAACTCCAGCAGGAGCGTGGCGAGCAGCGGCCCGTGCACCACCAAGCCCGGGTAGCCCTCCTCGCCCGTGGCATAGGGGCGGTCGTAGTGGATGCGGTGCCCGTTCAGCGTGAGCGCCGAGTAACGGAACAGCAGCGTCGGCTCCACTTGCAAATCCCGCGACCAGTCGCAGGTGGATGGCGCCGCCACCGGCGCGGGCGGCGCCTCGCCAGCCCTGGGATGATCGCGATAGACGATGTCCTGGTCCTCGACCACCGCAATGCCGTCCTCACCGCTGATCTCGTGATGCACTCTCACGAACACCAGCGGACCGCTCTGGCCCATCTTGCTGTCGATCGCGGTGATTCGGCTGGTACGGGTGTAGCTGTGGCCGACGCGCAGCGCCTGGTGCCACCGCAGCCGGCTGCCCGCCCACATGCGCCGCGCCAGCGGCACCGGTGGCAGGAAGCCGCCGCGGCGCGGATGGCCGTCGAGGCCGATATGGGATTGGCGCGGCGTGGGCAGGAAATACAGCCAATGCCAGCACGGCGGCACCTCGTCCCCGGCCTTGAGCGGCGGATCGTCCCGATCCAGCGCCGCGGCCAACGCGCGCAGCGGCGCCGTGCCGGCGAAATCCTCCAGCGTCTCTGCGGAGCCGATCCACTGACGCAGGTGCGATAGGTCGATGTCCATCCGGATATCATAATGGGAATCGATCTCCTGCAATCGGCCGCCTGGAATTCGAAGCAAGACTCGTTCCTGTTCAACTGCGAACGCAGCGCGCCAAACGCACCGTGGTCTCTCATTCCAACCACGCTGATGACTTGACATAGGAAAGTGCGCAGAGCATAAGAATTCCGGCCGCTCCAGGCCGTGTGCTCGACAAGCAAGAGGATCGCGCGATGCAGTATCGGTTTCAGGTCGTCTACTTCGAAGCAACTCGCAGGTGCAACCTGCGCTGCCCCATGTGCATGACGGGCAGTAACGACCTGAAGAAGGTGCGCCAGAGCGCTCGCAGCGAACTGACCCTGGAGGAGATCCGGGATCGCATCATGATCCCCGCCCGCCGCCTCGGGATCAACACGATGGCCTGGAGCGGAGGCGAATTCCTGGTGCGCAAGGACGCCATGGACTTGCTGCGCCTGACCGTGGAAATGGATTTCCGCTGCTCCGTCCTGAGCAACTGCAAGGTGCTTTCCCGGAAACGTCTGGAGAAGATCCGGGATGTCACGCAGGGGCGGGCCCGGATCGTGGTCGGGCTGAACGCCGTCGATGACGAGAACCGCTGGAGCCGGGATAGCGAGTCGGGCCGGACGATCCAGGTGCTGCGCGACTGCGTCGAACTGGGGCTCGGCCAGCACGTGGTGATCACGATCGGCAAGTACAACACCGACAGCTTCGAGAAGACCGTCGAATTCTGTGTCAAGCACGGCATCGCGTACAACCGCTCACCACTGGTGCCGCGCGGGTCCGGGTCCGGCTGCTTTGCCGGCATGGCATTCGACAGGAATGACCTCGAACAGCACTTCCATCCCGCGCTGCGCAAACATCCACACGGGTATGTGAGTTACACACCCTATTTCCTCTCACCCGAGCTGCACGAGCAGGTATCGGGAGGCATTCGCAACAACACGGTCCCGCAGAACCCTTCCATCGGCTGCTGGGTCGGATCCTGGCTCACCATCAATGCCGAGGGAGATGTTTCCCTTTGCCCCGTGCTGTTGGACGCGCTGAGCGCCGGCAATGTGCGGGACAAGCCCATTGACGAGCTGGTCGCATCCAGCCCACTCATCGCCCAGATAACCGACCGCTCCCAGCTCAAGGGCCGCTGCGGCCGCTGCCGCTATCAGTACACCTGCGGGGGATGCCGGGCCATGGCGCTCTATCACAGCGGGGATTACATGGGAGAGGATCCCACCTGCTTCTTCGATCCGGTGGATCGATCCACCGTCAGCGAACACGAGGCGGAAACGAACCGGGTCTTCAAGCAATACCTGTTGGTCGCGCGGGCGGCAGGGGCTTACAAACCGCCGGCAGGCGGGTTCGCAAAACCGGCATCACCGGTCACGGCATCACCGGTCAATCCAACACAGGTCGCGCCAACACCGGTCACGGCAGCATCGGTCAAGCCAACACCGGTCACGGCGGGCGAGGACTGATCCGGCCGCGCACGCGGCGGAAGACGGCCGCGCCGCGGCCACCATCATTGCGGGCGCCCGTAGTCCGCGAACTGCGCCTGAATCCGCTGCATTTCGGCAGCGTCGAGTACCACGGGTTCGAGGCGGGCGGCGAGCAGCAGCAGGTACTGGCGCGCCAGGTTCTCGATCTCGGCAGCGATGGCCAGCGCTTCGGCAAGGTCCGCGCCGAGGGCCACGACACCGTGATTCGCCAGAAGCGCGGCCTTGCGCCCCTCGAGCGCGCGCAACGCGAGCGTCGCGAGCTGTTCCGAGCCGAAAGTGGCGTAGCCTGAGCACCGCACGTCCGGACCGCCCGCCATCGCGATCATGTAATGAAAGGCTGGCAGGCCGCGCCGCGCGCACGACAGCGCCGTTGCGTGCGGACTGTGCGTGTGCACGACCGCGCGTACCTCGGGGCGCGCTGCATAGATCGCATGATGCAGCGGCAGCTCGGTGGAGGGCCGGTATTGCCCGGCCCTAAAGCTGCCTGCGCCGTCGATCCCGACGATATCCTTCGGCCGCATCGCCGGATACGGCACACCTGAGGGCGTGATGAGAAGTCCTTCATCCAGCCGGACCGAGACGTTTCCCGATTTGCCGGGTGCGAGTCCCGCGGCGTGCAGCGAGTTTGCGCCCGCGCAGATCGCGGCCCGCAGTTCGTCCTGCTCCGCCGTGCTCACTACCCTGCCCCCCGCGCTGCACCGTGTTCCGGGTAAAGCGCCGCAAGACCAGCGCGCTCGGCTCGCGCAACACCCCGTTCAGTGATGATGCCGGTCAGCAGAGCGGCCGGCGTTACGTCGAAGGCGGGATTCTCGGCGGCCGCATCGGCCGGCGCGATTCCCACCTCGATCCTGCGACCGCGTTCATCGAACCCCGTGACGTGCGTGACTTCACGCGCGCTGCGGTCCTCGATCGGAATCTCCTCGAGCCCGTCCTCCATGCTCCAGTCGATGGTCGAGAAGGGCAGCGCGGCATAAAAGGGCACACCGTTGTCACGGGCGGCCAGGGCCTTCAGATAGGTGCCGACCTTGTTCGCCACATCGCCGCGCGCCGTGGCCCGGTCGCTCCCGACGAGGCATGCATCGATCCGCCCGCGTTGCATCAGGTGCCCTCCGGCATTGTCGGCGATCAGCGTGTATGGCACGCCGTGGGCGCCGAGTTCGAAGGCGGTGAGCGCCGCTCCCTGGTTGCGCGGCCTCGTCTCATCGACGTACACATGCACCGCCAGGCCCGCATCGTGAGCCGCATAAATCGGTGCGAGCGCGGTGCCCCAGTCCACGCAGGCGAGCCAGCCTGCGTTGCAGTGGGTGAGCACGTTCAGGCTGCGCCCCGGCCTGCGCGCGGCAAGCTCGCGCAACAGCGCAAGCCCGTGCTGGCCGATCGCTTCGCAGCAACGCACGTCTTCCTCGGCAATCGCTTGCGCCTCGGCGTATGCACGCCGGACGCGCGCCTGCGGAGCGAGCGGCCGCAGCGCGTCGGCCATGCGCGCAAGCGCCCAGTGCAGATTGACGGCCGTGGGCCGCGTGGCGCCGAGCATCCTCACTGCCCGGTCGAGTGCGGCGTCCCCGGGATCGGCACGCATCGCCAGCGCCACTCCATAGGCTGCCGTCACCCCGATCAGCGGCGCACCGCGCACGATCATTGCGCTGATGGCCTGTGCGGCGTCCTCCAGGGTCTGCAGGCGCCGCAGCTCGAATGCGAAAGGCAGTCGCGTCTGGTCGATGACCTCGACCGACCAGCCGTCGGTGGCGAGCGAGAGGCTGCGGTGATGCCGACCCGCGACCCGCATGGTGGTATCAGTGTCCGCCGAAGTCGATCAGCGTGCGTACCGGTACGCCCATGTCGCGCAGGCGCTGCGCGCCACCGAGGTCCGGCAGATCGATGATGAAACAGGCAGCGAGCACCTCGGCACCGATGCTGCGCAGCAACTTCACGGCCGCCTCGGCGGTGCCGCCCGTGGCCACGAGATCGTCGATCAGGACCACGCGCTCGCCGGCGTGCACGGCGTCGCTGTGCATTTCGATCTCGTCCAGGCCGTACTCGAGCGAGTAGGCCACGCGCACCGTCTGGTGCGGGAGCTTGCCTTTCTTGCGGATGGGCACGAAGCCCGCCGAAAGCTGGTAAGCCACCGCGCCGCCGAGGATGAAGCCGCGCGCTTCGATACCGGCGACCTTGTCGATCTTCGCACCAGCCCAGGGCTGCACGAGTTCATCCACCGCGCGGCGGAAGGCGCGCGCATCACCGAGGAGTGTCGTGATATCGCGGAACTGGACGCCGGGCTTCGGATAGTCAGGAATCGTACGGATGGCGTCCTTGAGGTCAGTCATGATCTCTCATCCCTCCCGACGGAGCACACGCCTCGCCACGGCATCGAGCCTGGCGAGGAGCGCGGGGTCGCGCGCCGCGGGCGCCGTGATGATCGCGTTCTCCAGAGCGCGATCGGAGCCCACGGGGCAAGGCTCGTGCTCCGCAGGGAAGTCGCTGGCGAGCCGTGCAACCAGCCTCCGCGCGAGCTTGCCGTTGCGCTCCATGACGCGCAGTATCGTCGCCACGTCAACGTTTTCGTGACCGGGGTGCCAGCAGTCGTAGTCGGTGACCATGGCTACCACGGCATAGGTGATCTCCGCTTCGCGCGCGAGCTTGGCCTCGGGCATCGACGTCATGTTGACGACGTCGCAGCCCTGCGCCTTGTAAAATGTCGACTCGGCGAACGTCGAGAACTGCGGTCCCTCCATGCACACGCAGGTGCCGCCGAGGTGCGCGGGGATGCCTTCGGCCTGCGCGGCAAGCGCGATCCGTTGCTGGAGACGCGGACCGACAGGGTGTGCAAAGGGTACGTGCGCCACGCAGCCATTGCCGAAAAACGAGCTCTCGCGCGCGAAGGTGCGATCGATGAAGTCGTTGACGAGCACGAAGCTCCCGGGCGGCAGTTCCTCGCGATACGAGCCGCAGGCGGTCAGCGAGATGAGGTCCGTGACACCGGCGCGCTTGAGCGCGTCGATGTTCGCTCGATAGTTCACGCCTGAGGGCGAGCGGCTGTGCCCCGGGCCGTGCCGCGAGAGAAATACGATGTCGGTCGCGCCGATGCGACCGAGACGCAAGCAGTCCGATGGCTCACCCCATGGCGTCGATACACACTGCTCGCGCAGGCATTCGAGGCCTGGCAGGTCATAGACGCCAGATCCCCCGAGGATCCCGAGCACCGCCCGGGTCATGCAACTGATACCATGATGCGCCACAGTATAGACGCGCCGATGGCGCTCGGGAAACTCCATGGTGCAAGGCACGCTTTCCGCGATGGTTGCGTACGACCCGAAGACTGTCAGATGAGCTTCTGGCTGCAACGGGTGCGCGCGCAGTTGAAGACCATGTCACCGAGCTATTTCAGCATGGTCATGGCGACCGGTATCGTGTCGCTGGCGGCGCATCTGCTGGGAGTCCCGGTGGTGCCACGCGTTCTGTTCGTGCTCAACTGGGCACTGTTCACGATCATCTGGATGCTCGCCTGTCTTCGCGTCCTCTGGTATCCGCGCGAAGTGCTCGACGATCTGTTCAACCACCTGAAGGCGCCAGGCTTCTTCACCTTCGTCGCAGCCTGCTCGATCCTCGGCAGCCAGAGCCTGCTGCTCGGCGGGAGCCTGCGCATCGCCGTCGCGCTCGGCGTGGTGGGGCTGCTGGGCTGGATCCTGCTGACCTACACCATCTTCACCGTGCTCACCGTCAAGCAGAACAAGCCGAGCCTGGATCGCGGCATCAATGGCGGCTGGCTGCTGGCGGTCGTCGCCACGCAGTCGATGGCGGTGCTGGCGGCGCTGGTGTCGCAGGATTTCCCCCAGCCGCTGCGACTGGAGTTGAACTTCTTCGCCCTGTCGATGTGGCTGTGGGGCGGCATGCTCTACATCTGGATGATGTCGCTGATCTTCTATCGCTACACCTTCTTCGAATTCTCGCCGGCCGACCTGTCGCCACCTTACTGGATCAACATGGGCGCAATGGCGATTTCGACGCTCGCCGGCTCACTGCTGATCATCAATACCCCGCACGCACCGTTTCTGAACTCGATGCTGCCCTTCCTCAAGGGCTTCACGGTGTTCTACTGGGCAACCGGCACGTGGTGGATTCCCATGCTGGTGGTATTGGCGATATGGCGACATGGCATCAAGCGTTTTCCGTTCACCTACGATCCGATGTACTGGGGCGCGGTATTTCCGCTGGGCATGTACGCGGTGGCGACCCTGCGCATGATGGCTGCGATGAGTCTCGACTTTCTTGGCAAGCTGCCACATACGGTGTTCGGTATCGGACTGACGGTGTGGCTGATCGTGTTCTTCGGCCAGTTGCGTGCCCTGCGCCGGAATTGGCGCGCGGCTGGCGCGACCGACTTGCGAGGCCAGCCTTGACCCGTTGGCCGGTCACACACAATCCGCGGTGGTGATCCAAGGCTATTTTTGACCGCGGAGCCTTTCGATCATCCTGCTGATCTCGTCGATCTCGGGGCCTGCGGGCGACTCGACAATATGGCTGCTGGCTGAGACCGGATCGGGGGGCTGGAACCCGCTCGCATCCATGATCAACCGGTGCCCCTTTCCCGGCACCGCCGCCGATGGGTCCGCATCGGACAACGGCATGTTCGGCAACACGATGATGTCCTCGGATCGTGTCCTCGTCGACAGCGACCAAAGTACCTGATTCAAGTCGAACGGATCCACATCGGCATCCACCATGATCAAGTTCTTCAAATACATCAGGCCGTGTGGCGTCCCGAGCGCACGCATGGCAACCGATTTCGCAAATCCGGCAAATCGGTTCCGCACTGCAATGACCGCCGTGAGGCCATGTTGATACAGCGCATTGACAGCCACGACTTCGTCAAAGCTCTGTTTGAGCTGTTTGTACACCGACACACAGGTACTTATACCCAACAGAGTGTCGTGCTCCGTCCACCCCTTGCTCCCGATGTAAAGACTCTCGAATATCGGTTGATCGCGATAGGAGACACCGGTGACACGGAAGACGTTGAGTTGCCGGACTCCGACACCGTAGGTCCCCGGAAACTCACCGAACGGCCCTTCGTGAATGCGCTTCCCATTGATCATCTCCGCCTCGATCACCATCTCCGCATTCGCGAGGATGTCCATTCCGTTGCCGGATGTAGTCAATTGAAGTGGTGACCCCATCATCCTCGCCGCGTACGCGAATTCCGACTCGTCGTAGTCGAGCGGTGTTGCGGCGAACATCGCCATTGCCGGGTGATTGCCGATCATGACTGCGATCTTGAGCGGCAGATTGTGTTTTTCGGCCATTCGTATTTGACGGCCCATGTCGTGCGACGGCACGGCATCCAGACTGAGAAGATCTGGCCCATGCACCTGAATGCGGTAGATTCCTACATTCTGCTTGTTGAAATTGGCCGGTTCACATGGATCACGGCTGACGACATTTGCCTTGTCGATATAGAAGCCCCCGTCATACTCGTTGATACGGTATAGAGGAAGCAACTCATAAAGATTGATGCCCTGATCGACACGATTGCCGTGCACCGGAGCATCCTGCGGTGAGATTCGCTCGATCAGCGGCTCCTCGCCTGCCCACCGATTGGCGACTTCGAAAAACAACTCCTTCGTGCTCGCACCCTTGGGCATACCCAGCAACAATGCGAGATTCGCGAAACTCCCGTGTACGCCGATCACGATCCTCTTGCCCGGATAGCCACGAATGTTTTCAATCATCACGGCGGGTCCGTCTTGCGAATCCCGTCCTGCCGCCACTGAAATGTTCCGGATATCAGGTTCCGGCATCACCGGATCCGTCCACCGCACCAGTTGGCCGTTGCTTTCCAGCAACGCAAGGAAATCCCGCAGACCCTTGATACGCTGCCCTACGACACGGGCAGCGTCGGAAAGCACTGGTTCGGACCCCTTACCCACTATCTGTCATCCCCCCTGCTGAAGAGTCTGAACATCCATCTACGCCCTAACCCAGAAACCGGAAGGTCTGCACGTCCGGATCTGTGCGCCGAACACATAGAACCTCCAGAAGCTCGGCGCACTCCGGACAATAGAATTCGCGCAGCGAAAATTCCTCCGGCCTCACGGCAAATCTCGGCGGCTGCCCTCGGCTCAGCGGTGCGTCCACGCGAGCCGCGTAGACCTTCCAGTCGCTCGTTGCCTCACCCAAAACGTGGTTGCAGCTCATGCACTTCCAATACCTTGACGTGCCGTTCTGCCCCACCAGTTGCAATACACCTCCCCAATCAAGAATCTCATCGTCATTATCCGTCACAACCGCTGCTCGCTTCACCAACGGTACTGCGGCCTTGAGTCGTTCCGATCGAATGTCAGACCGGCGCTTCGCCGTGGCGCTGCCGTCCGTCTTCATGGTCTTCGGATCCACAACAACTCCGTAAGTTCGCGCAGCCTCGTCAACCGAGATGTACTCGTTCCGGATGTCTGCCTCGATCTTCCCTGGATCGCGGCTGAGCGGATCCCCAAAACCTCCACCCCCGCCGAAGTAGACCGTATAGACGTCTCCCCGGTTGAACGGAAACGTTGTATTGCAACCGTACTCCGTCCTTTTCCCGGATATCTCCTCGCCTTCCGCCGGCATTTCACCTGCCTCAAAAAGCGCCTCGATGTTGGACTCCCGGATGATGTACTGTTTGACGTTGGGAGCCGGATACCCTCCCGCAAGGCCATTTGACAGACGAATGACGTCGCCCATCCCGTTATCATGAGCTTCGAGCTTGTCCGAGCTCCACGGGATGAATGCGTTGTAACATGCAGTTCCGCCGCGATGTCTTCCCGGGCCTCCGGTGTCGATCGCCTCCTTGCGCCACAGATACAGCCAGGGGAACAGCTGCTCCGAACGCTCCAGATTGGCCACCTGCGGCTTTGTCGTCCACATGTTTGAACATGTGTCATCGCCATCACGGTGGATCATTGCACCTGCGCCGCAAATCAGATTCTCCATCATCATCGTGATGAAGTACTTGCCATTCTTGTCACGGCCGTACAACATCGGATTGTTGAAGGCATTACTGCCGCAGGCAAAGGCCTCTTGCTTCTCGTCGGAGCACAGATAAAGCTGACTGATGCAATCGAGAACACACCCAATCGTCACGTACCCAGCACCTGCTGGAGTGTTTATGGATACCGGTGCCGTGTCCGTCGGATTCACCACGGTGCCGAGCGGGACGACCCAGTTGATGACACCCCATAATCCGTAATTCCAGGGGATGTCGTGCGCAAGCATCATCAGGAACGGACATTCCGCATTACTCTTCGCCCCCGGCAGGGCGACATTTTGCGCCCCGGCGGATTGGGGTGAGGATCCGGTGAAATCCAGCGTCAGCGTCGTACCCTTCTTGATCAGCTTGCACTGAACAGCGAGCGGTCCCTCTCCCTCGACGATGGACTCGAAGTAATGGCGCGCGGTGAACTCCCCATCCGGGAGCTTTCCCAGACGCTGGCGAATTCTCTGTTCCGAGTAGCGTGGTAACTCTTCAAAGATCGCCTTGACCTTATCGATTCCGAACTCCTGTATCGTCCCGAGCAAGCGCCGCTCCGCGGCATTGTTGGCCGCCATACGTGCTCTCAACTCGAGCACGAGCAGTTCCGGCTGGCGCGTCATGTTCTTGATGGTCGTCTCGATATCCTTCCGCACGACACCGCGCTCGCACAGCTTGATGCCCCACATGCTCAGGCCCTCCTGAACCCGCTCCCGGGCATCGAGGTGAGCCCCACCGATATTGATGCCACCGACGTCCATATTGTGACCGGCGGTGTTTACCCAGGCGATCCGTTCGCCGTTCCAGAATACAGGCTTGAGCACCTGAATATCCATCAAGTGCACGGCTGCGATCTCGGTGCAATTCAATACGAACTGATCACCTTCGAGGATTCCCGGATTCTCTTCATACTCTTTCGAGATATACCGGCCCGCCTCCTCGAGACATTGCGTCCATTCCACGATACCGCCGCCTACCATGATGGTTTCACCGTTGGCGTTGAGTATCGCCTCTTCATGATCGCCTGCTTCGGTGATGACGGCGTTTCCGGATACTCGCGCCATCGTGTAATAGGCTTCGTTGACGATCTCCTCCAGGCGGTGTCGAAGAATCTCGAACGTCACTGGATCCAGCTTCGTAGCCATCTTAGTTCCCCTCTACACGTTCGATCTCGACATTCTTGAAGCCATCAAGTGTGGCCCGGTATCCAGGAGGTACGACCATGGTGGTTTCGTCCGACTCGATGACCGCAGGTCCGGCCACCCTGTTGCCTGGCTTCAGACCCGCGAAGTCGAACACCGCGGTTGAAACGTAGCCGTGCCCCTTGAAGTGCGCCTGCCGGCTCCCCTTGACGGCGGCACGAGAATCGAGCCCTGAAAGCGGGGCCGGCCGCGCCACGAAATCGTAAATCGTGCCTTCCCCTTTGATCATGTATGAGACCAGCACCCGCCCGGCCTCGGGGTGTCCGGCACCTGACCCGTAAAGGCGTGCATACGCTTCATCGAAGAGAGGGCCGAGCTTCTCGGCATCCTCGTCCGTATAAGCCGACTTGTACGGCAGCTCCATGTTCACGGTGTTTATCTGCATGGCATATTTCATCTCCACCGAGATGCGGATCTTCATCTGCTCCGGCGTCAGTCCCCCGGCACGAAGTTCCTTGACCACCTTGTCATACAGTTCTCCGACGTTGCGGTTCAGCGATTCCGCACTCACCGGCAACACCTGATAGTCATACTTCATGAACGTGTGGCCAATTGGCGACACCGCGAGACCGAGCGCCGAATACACGGAAGATGACATCGGCACGATGGCCTTCCGCGCACCAAGCGTGGCACCCATATACGCCACGTGCACGGGACCTGCACCGCCAAAACTGAAAATGACATAGTCTCCGATATTGATGCCGCGGCGTACGGTCATGCCCATGATCAGGTCGGACATGTGCGAATTGATGATTTCATAAGCGCCCTGAGCAACACCGACCACGCTCATGTCCAGATCTCTGGCCAACTTTTCGAACACTTCGAACGAGCGCTTTGGCTGCAGCTTCATTCGACCACCATTGAAGTAATCCGGGTTCACGTAGCCCAGAATGACGGCCGCGTCGGTGATCGTCGCAAATTGCCCCCCGAAGCCATAACACGCCGGGCCTGGATTGGATCCGGCGCTCTGCGGGCCGACATGAATCGTCTTGAGCACGGGATCCGCTTCCACGATGGTGCCTCCGCCCGCCCCGATCGAAACGATATCGAGGGTTGGATACAGAGTACTGAACTTCTCTATTCGTGGCTCCCGATTGAATGTCTCCTTGCCGTTGGTAATGACACTGACATCAAATGTGGTACCGCCAACGTCCGTCGAGATGATGTTGTCGTAGCCCAGCAGCTGTCCGAATATCTGGGTCGCTTTGACTCCTCCCGCTGGTCCCGAATGTACGGTCGCGACCGGCTGAACCGAGTCTGAATAGGCGATCGTGCCATCCGCTTTCATCAGCAACAATCGCGGCACCAGACCGCGACCTCGAAGAAACGTCGATATCGACTCCATGTAACTCTTGGTCATCGGGCCCACATACGAATCCAGGACGGTGGTGATGAACCGCTCGTACTCGCCTTCGAGGGGAATGACTTCATGGGATGTCCCGACATACATGTCCGGGTACATTTCCCTCACCAGATCGCGGGCTGCCGTCTCGTGTTTGTCGTTCTTGAACGACCAGAGAAAACATATCGCAATCGCATCCACGCCTTCTGCGGCAAGCTCCCTTATTCCCTGCCGGACGTCCACTTCGCTCAGGGCCACCACCTCGCGGCCGCTGAAATCGACGCGTTCCCGGATTTCCCTGATCCGATTCTTTGGCACCAGTGGCGCTGGCTTCACTGTCGTCGCCATGTGCTTGGTCTCGGCCTCGGACAGTCCTGTCCAGCGCGACAAGCCTCGAGCGATGTGAATCGTGTCGCGAGCTCCCTTGGTCGTCAGCATTCCAACCGTCGCGCCTGTTCGTGTTGCGATCGCATTCGTGCCGATGGTGGTGCCGTAGGCAAACGCGACGCAGCCACCGAGCAGCTCCTCGACGGTGCATGACAGTTTCTCGGCCGCGACAGCCAGTGCATTGCCGACGCCTTCGGAGAAGTCATGGTATGTGGTCAGATGCTTGCCAGTGGTGATCCTTCCGTCTTCGCCAAGTACGACACAGTCAGTGAAGGTTCCACCGGTATCCACACCGATCTTGTATTTCATGCTCTTCTCCCGATAGTCGCTGGGTCAGTACCAGCACAATCACGCTCGCTCCATTCTTGCGTTCTCATGGTAATTGATCCTTCGATCAAAAGAAATACGTTTGACCTATATTGTTCACAGCCGATCGACTTGATCAGGATTGAATATGCTGCGAAAAACCAGGCTGACCTCGTCCGCTCACTGCGACCAGCGGTCTCGGTGAGGTCCAACAGTCTTAATCGGCGCTGGTCGCCCTCTCTGGGAGAGGACTTCTCACGCCGTCCAGGGAGCCTCCTCCCTATGACCGAAGCCCAGCTTGTTGTCGATCAATCGCACCCACGTCGGTCGCAATTGCCAGAATTCACTTCCGGCCAGCGGCCCAACCAGTTCGGCTGGCGCCGCCCCTTGCTCCTTCAGCCAGTCCGCGACAAATGGAAACTTGGCCGCATAAATCCCCGCCACCACATGGATATCTGGCTCGGGCACTCGACTGCCGATCACCCGCATCTGCACGCCGGTGATCTCCCGCCATTCCTGCCTGTCTGCATACACGCTTATCGCTGCCCGTGCACTACGCTCGAGAGCCTGGACATGCAGGCTGGCGTTGCCGGACAGAAAAAAGCAATTCAAATTCTCATCGTGCGCGAACAGCACCGGTGCGATCCAAGGCCCCAGGGCTTCAGTTTCCGTCGCCAGTGCCAGCGTCGTGTGCAAACCAAGAAAGGCATCGATGCGGGCTCGTAGGGCCTCTTTCACGACGTTCAGGGAGCGCTACTTGAAGGCATATGACACGCGAACCCCGTAGGTTCGCGGTGTTGCATGATATGAGACCGCAGCGCCGGACACCGTGGCGTAATTGCCGACGGTCTGCAGATAATAGCGCTTGTTTCCCAGATTTCGCCCCCAAATCGCGAACTCCCAGCTCTTGCTGCCGCTCGTCCAGGGGATCGTCGCGTCGATCAATCCATACCCTGCGATCTCGTCGAGGCCCGGTCGGTGCGCATCATGAGTCCACACATGAGTCTTGTAGGAGAGATTTACGAGAGGTGCCAGCACACCGCCAAACATCGGGATCGAGTACTGGATCGCCGCATCCGCGGAAAATTTCGGGGAGTTGATGAATTCTTCACCAGTGTAATCGGTTCCTGCTGGAAGAATGTACTTGTCGTACTTGGTATTGAGCAGCCCAACGCCAAGGGAGGCGTACCAGCGTTCCGTGGGCTGTGCGCGCAGCTCGAACTCCGCGCCCTTCGAAGTACCATTTGCCGCATTCCGGACGTAGAAAAATGCAATCCCGCCCTGGACCACGGTATCCAGGACCTGCAGGTTGCGAATCTTGTTCAGGAACAGGGCGGCATTCGCGCTGAGCTTGCCATCGAGCCAGGTCGTTTTCGCGCCCAGCTCGAAGGTATTGCCGCGCTCCTGATCGTACGGGCCGAGTTCGCTGACGTCGTTCATCGCCATTCCATTGTAGCCGCCGCTCTTGAAGCCATGGCTCCAGCTCAGATACGTCATCACATCCGTACCTGGCTTCCACTCTACAGCGACTCGTCCGGTAGGCGCCGACCAGGTATTCGTAATGTACGAGTTGGGCTGTCCCGGCCCACCGATAGTCTGGAACCAACCAGTATCGAACCCTGGGAAATTCGCGAATGCCATGCCGTGAATACTCTTGGTCTCCCGCGTATAGCGCGCTCCCAGGTCAAGCGTCCAACCGTCCAGAAATGCGTAGCGAACGTCGCCGAACACCGCCTGGTTATGTGAGGTCTGCTTCGGAGTGTTGTATTGATCTGCCGCATATGCCGCGAACGGCCCGCCGACGAACGCCGGATCAAGAAACGCCGTTGCACGCAGTGTTTGTCGCAGAGAATCGGTGAAGTAATAGACGCCGCCCACCCAATCGAAAGACCCATGCTTGCCGGCGATCCGCAGCTCCTGGCTGACTTCTTCGTGTGTATCCTTTGTCGTCATCGTCGCTATCGACAGCGGCCCCCCGGCGTCATCCTCGGCTTCACTGTAATTGACTCGTTCGTATCCCGTGATCGAGGTGACAGTCAGTTCCCCGACGTTGATCGTGCCGGTCAATGAACCACCTCTGGCATTGAGCACCTCGAACACTGGGTTACTGGAGGCCGCTTCGTTCCATTTGCATGATGGCTGATATCCCGTATAGATGTTCGGTTGACACGTGCCGTCTTGTCCCAGATCAGCATGAATCACCGGGGTGACCGTATCGTTGCCGTTGCCATGCAGGTTCAACGTCCAGGTCATTGACGTCGTCGGCTTCCACTGAGCCACCAATCGCGCCGCCCAATTGTCAATATTGTTCATTCGTCGGCCCAGGAATCCCGGTGTCGGATTGGTGTTGAACACCCACCCGTCACGCATCCGGTAAATGCCCGCGACGCGCACCGCAAAGGTGTCAGACATCGGTACCGTCAAGGCGCCGCTCAGATTCCTCTCGTTCCACCGCCCATACTCCACTTCCGCGTTCGCTTCGAAGTGATCGCCCGGTTTCCGCGCAATGAAATTGATGGCGCCCGCCGTAGTGTTGCGCCCGAACAGTGTTCCTTGCGGTCCACGCAACACCTCCACTCTTTCGAGATCGAACATCTGCGCCAACTGGCCTGAGCGCGAACCTATGAATACATCGTCATTATAGACACCGACCGGGGACTGCTCGAAATTGGTAAACAGCCCTCCAATGCCTATGCCGCGAATGGACAGACTGGGTTTGCCGGCTGCATAAAACGATACGAACGACAAGTTCGGCGCGACGCGCGCAATATCCTCCATGGTATTCAGTCCCAGCGCCTCCATATCCTTGCCGCCGTATGCTTCCATCGATATCGCAACGTCCTGCACCGACTGCGATCGCCTTTGAGCGGAGACTACGATCTCCTCCAGTGTGTCCTGCTCTTGCCGTTGCGCAGCTGGTTGGCTCGTCTCCGAGCCCATGGCGTAGATGGCGTGATTTCCCGCTGCTCCCAGCAAGGTCAATCCAAGACCGCTCACCATGTGCCTCGGCACCAAATCGATTAGTCGCCACATGAATTGATACCCCCTGATGATGCTGGTGAGCTACTGTGCCGGTCTCCGCCGTTCGACCCAAAGGAAACGCGGAGACCCACTCATTCGATTCGTTCTGCGTGAATACGCTAACCGATCATCAACGCTGATGCAATACGGACGACCTATTTCTATCTAAGTCCTTCAATACAATAGACCTATTCTCCGGAGAACACTTCTCGATGCCGGCGAAGATGGGACGATTCATGCCTTGGGAGGCGCTGTCGGCGGGAATCCAGCCTGTGTATCCGATCGGCTGCGGCACAACGGTGGCCGGCTTCCGGCTGCGCCGGAGCGGCTGCCGCGGAATCACTTTCCGCAGCCGTGCTTCAACCTGACGCCATGCCGCCCGCTGGGCAGCTGCAAGCGCGCTCCAATCTCTTCTCAGATGGCTCGAACGATCTTTTCCGAAAGAGCCTGCCCGCGACTCGCAGTTGCCCGCATGAGCTCCGTCGAAATCCCGAGATCCGGAAGATTGACAACCCCTCGGGCCTCGACTTCCCCTCTGCAAATGCGCAGCACCAACTCGACCGGCACCCCCGCGACGGTCCCGTAGACGGCGTGAGATGCCCAGGGCAAATGGCTCGTCGCGGTTTCAAGAGTAGACGTGTAGTAGCAGGTATGATGAATCCGCTCGCCGTTCACGACGCCACGTCCCTCAACACTGAAACTGAGTGCCGCGTCCCGGATCAATCCGCGGTCCACATACTCCTTGAACCGGATGGGCGAAATGAACGAGTCGGCGAAGGTCTTCATCATGTCGAAATTTTCGATACCGGCGTGTTTTGGGGTCTGCATGCTGATTGCCTTCAGCCAGACCTGCTGCATGTTCAACCGGCCCAGGACGATCCCGCCCTTCTCTTCAATCCGACGGATCGGTCTGCCAAGAAACCTGTTGATCAGCGCCAGATCCGCGTGCGCCGTGACCGTGAAGACCTCGCGATCACCAACGGGCGACGGAAATTGAAAGGTTTCCGCACTATCGATCAGATCGACCGCTTCGACTCTGCCATCGACCATGGCGACTGGATGAGGAGGCCCAAACCATTCATGGAAAATGACGATAGGCGATATCGGCGCAATCATGACATCCGTATCCACCCAATCCGCCCAACGTATGATCACCTCATGCAGGGAATCCATGCCTTTGACCATGTGTTCCACCGCCAGGCTGGTCCAGCCGGGTGACATTCCGACGCTCGGCACCGCAATGATGTCACTCGCCTTGAATGCGCCATCAAGCGCGAATTGCGCACCCACAGTTTCCGCCGGGTCGACTCCCGGTCCTTCAAAAGGCAGCCCGAATAGATCGAGGTAGTGCGCGCGTGCGGCAAGGCAGGCACGCATGATCGGCAAATTGAACTTCGGGATCGTGCCATTGAAGACCAGGTCTGCTCCGCTGATGACGCGCGCAAGCTCAGCAGAGTTTCCCGCGTCCACTTTCGCTTCGACGATGCTCCTGACTCTTGATCTGGATCCCAAGGACTCGATGAAATGCCGCGCCATCGACACCACGTTCGAGTCCTGATCGGCCAGCACGAGTTCCTCGACGTCCGGCTCCATTGCGAGCAACCCGCCGAGCCCGGTCCCCTGACCACCGCATCCAACTATGGCAACTCTCATGGCTGACAACTTCCCCGCGGTTGATTGATACTGCAGTTTATCCTATAGTCGCGCGGTGGCAATACGTTTGACCTATGCCAGACATCTTTCCCCTTGGTGGCGTTTGATGAACCTCGATGGCCATGATTCCGGAGAACGCCGGGTTCTTGTTGCCAGCATCTGCGCCTACAACATTGCTTCATTCAGCTGGTGGGCGCAGCCAGTAATCGTCAACACCCTGCTCGCATCGCCTGGTGAGATGTCCAGACATGCTGGCGGCCTCGTTTCCATTGAATTGACGGCGGTCGCCGTGGTTGCCTTCATGCTGGCGCCCCTTGTCTCGAGAATGCCGGTCGTATTTGCTTGCTTCCTTGCGGGGATGATCGCTGTAGCGGCCAACGCCATCTCCGGATTCGTGGACAGCTACCAGATCCTGTTCGGATGCCGCGCTGTAGCCGGTATTGCGGAGGGTGTGCTGCTCGCTCTGGGAAATGCCATGCCCGCCAACATGAGCAAACCAGGTCATGCGTATGCATTGCTGACGACATGGAACGTCGCAGCGGGTGTCGCCCTGCTGGTGGTGCTCACTGCGTTGGGGGACCATTTCGGCGCTACGGGAGTGTTTCTGGCCATCGCCGCTGCGTGTCTGTCGATGATCCCGTATCTTGGATCGTTGCCGCGCCGCATGCTCGCCGAAGCAACCGCCATGCCGCCTGGAGGCCTGCCTTCGGTGCTTGGCCTGGCGGTAATGGCAACATGGGGAACCGCATCTGCCATGTTATGGGCATACATGATACCGATCGGTCTCGCGTCTGGCGTGAAGGAAACCGTTGCCAGCCTGGTGGCAGCAGTGGCAGCCGGCGGCGGACTCGTCGGGGGTGCAGTGGCCGCATACATCGCCACGAAGACGGGCCGCCTCGTGCCGATGATCGTCGCGTTATTCCTGGAAACGGTGATCTTCCTGCTGCTTACCCATGGCGTCCCTGCGTGGATGTTCATCGCATTGGCCCCAACCGCGATCGCGTTAGTCTACTTTCTGCTGCCCATGTTGCTTGCAATGGCAGCTGATTTCGATCGCAGCGGCAGCCTTGCGGCAGCGATGGCCGCGATGTTCGTACTGAACGGAGGGCTCGGGCCCCTGATCGGCGGCTATATTGTCAGCCGTTTTGGTCTTGGCGGTATAGGCTGGGCAATGCTCTTCTGCGCAACGTTCGCGACCGCCTGTGTCACGATCCTGCACCTGCATCAACCTCGCCAGCGTCATACTTGAGGTGACTGACCCTCCCCGCATTCAGGTTGCGGGAGGCGGGATATTGTGAGGAAACAGGCTCAACGTAGTATCGGCGATATTTGCCCATGACGGCCGCAGACCGTGCTCGATGACCCGCTCATGCTCCGTATCCCGCCACGAAAATGAACAAGCCGAGCAGTGACGAACTGTCCAGATCAATCGGCCAGCTTCGTATCCATTGCATTCTATCCGCAACAGATCGCCACTCGCAGTGCATCGCGGGCATTCTGTTATTTCCATACTCGCACTCCCGACGAAGAACTGACGTGGAAGTGTATCTCAAGTCAGCCCTTGACGGACAGCCAGGCACCGCTTCGTAATCTATTAGGTCAATCGTATTGGCTGTTGATGCCGAATGTGGTAACGTAAGCTCGAATACCGACTCCCAATGTTGAACTTCCTCGATCGACGGAGGATGACTTGAAGGACATCGCCTACGCTGCACCGCGAACTCTCGACGATGCAGTGATGCTCCTCCACCAACACCGGTCTCACGCCGCCATACTGGCTGGTGGCACCGATCTGATCGTTGCAATGCGCGCGAATACCCTGCGCCCTGACATCGTCGTCGATGTGAAACGGATCCCGGAGTTGCTGCGGATCGAACACTGCTCCGACTCCGTGTCAATTGGGGCCGCTGTCAGTTGCCGCAATTTATATCGCGACGTCGACTTGATGCGCGACTACCCGATTCTAGGCGACGCCACTCGCCTGATAGGCAGCGTTCAAATCCAGGGGCGCGCCAGCATTGGAGGCAACCTCTGTAATGCAGCACCCAGTGGCGATGCCATTCCAGGTCTGTTCGTTCTGGCGGCACAGTGCGAGGTCAGGGGCCCGCGGGGAAATCGAACAGTCCGCGTCGAAGACTTCTGCACCGGACCACGCAAGTCGGTATTGGGCGAGGATGAGTTGCTCGTCAGACTGCGAATCCCGAAACCGGCCGATCGTTCCGGCGCCAGCTTCGTTCGATTCATTCCGCGGAACGAGATGGACATTGCCATTGCCAATGCCGCCGCTGCCGTCATTCTCACTGACTCTGGCGATTCGATCTTGTCTGCAAGGATCGCGATTGGATCAGTTGCACCCACCGTGCTCCTGGCAAAAGCGGCTGGCGAATATCTTGCCGGAAAGCCGACAACTGTCGCTCATATCGATGCCGCCGCACAGATCTCCGCCGACTGTGCACGACCGATTGACGATATGCGGGGCACTGTCGAGCAGCGCAGGATTCTGACCAGGGTACTGGTGCAGCGGGCGCTGCAAAACGCCATTGTTCGAGCCAAGGGGCAAACCGCCAATGAATGAGAAGGGCGCCATCGTACTCAAGGTCAATGGCCAGACCAGGAGCGCACTCTGCGAGGCACGCCAGAGCTTGCTCGAATTGCTGCGAGACGTGCTGCAATTGACCGGCACCAAGGAGGGCTGCAATGACGGCAACTGCGGAGCTTGCAGCGTCGAATTGGATGGAACTCTGGTGAATTCCTGCTGTGTATTGGCTGTCGAGGCGAATGGCTGCGCAGTCGAAACCGTGGAAGGCATGGCGCAACACGGTCACCTCGATCCGTTGCAACAGGCTTTCATCGACGAAAATGCGCTGCAATGCGGCTTCTGCACCCCCGGTCTGTTGATCGCCGCTCGCGCATTGTTGCGTGAGAACAAGGATCCGACCGAGCAACAGGTGCGCGAGTGGCTGGCTGGCAATCTTTGTCGCTGCACTGGTTACGACAAGATCGTTCGCGCGGTGCTGCGAGTGGCCCATGACGGAGCGATGCGATATGGCGCCATCTGACCCGAAACGCAGATTTCGAGTCTTGGGATCGACGCCGAACCGTCCTGACGCCGTGGATAAGGTCACTGGACGGGCACGATTTGCGGCCGATCACTTCGAGCCCGGAATGCTGTTTGGCGCGACCGTACGCAGCCCCCATGCACATGCCATCGTACGGTCGATCGGTTTTTCCAGAGCCCTCGCCATGCCAGGTGTTCACGCCGTCATCACCGGAGATGACTTTCCCGTACCCGAGACGAAAATCATCGAACTCGGCGAGGCCGGTTACGTCGATATGCAGGACATCTCCGATAACTGCATCGCCAAGGGCAAGGTCTTCTACGACGGCCACGTCGTTGCAGCACTGGCCGCTGAGACCCCGCATATTGCCATCGAGGCTGCACGCCTGATTGACGTTGAATATCAGCTGCTCCCACCGGTGATGACCGTGAAAGAAGCGATGGCGGAAAATGCGACGGTCATCCACGAGACCTTTACGCCAGGTGCATTCCTGGCTCGCACTCGGAAAGTGCTGCCCAATGCTGGCGGATTGACCCTGGCCATCGGCGATGTGGTCAAGGGTTTCAAGGAGTGCGATGTCATCATCGACCGTGTGTTCAACACCGAGACGGTTCACCAGGGTTACATTGAATCCCACGTTACAACCGTAACCTGGAACGCCGAGGGTCTGATTGAGATATACACGAGCACGCAAGGCCAATTCGCGATTCGCGATCAGGTCGCTGGCATTCTCAATATTCCCATTGGAAAGATTCGCGTCATTCCCCTGGAAATAGGTGGTGGCTTCGGCGGCAAGGACGCAGCCTACCTGGACCCCTTGGCAGCGGTATTATCCAAGCGGACGGGACGCCCTGTCAGGATGAGCATGCGTCGAGATGAAGTTCTCCGAGCCACCGGGCCCAGTTCCGGCACGCAGATCCGGGTCAAGATCGGCGCAACCAAAGATGGCAGGCTGGTCGCCGCCGACCTTGAGTGTGCCTACGAGGCAGGCGCCTTTCCAGGTGGTCCGGTCGGCCCTGCAATCATGGTAGCCACGAACCGGTATCGAATTCCGCACCAAAAAATTGTCGGCTACGACGTGCTGGTCAACAAGCCAAAGATCAAACCTTACCGGGCACCCGGGGCCATTCCGGTGAACTTTGCGGTCGAAACGGTAATGGATGAGCTGGCCCGCGAACTTGGGCTCGACCCGCTGGAATTCCGGATGATGAATGCGATGGCAACCGGAGACCGAATGGTTTCGGGTCTGCCCTGTGGAAAATTCGATGGCAAGGGGCTGTTGGAGGCGATGCGGAAGCATCCGCATTACACCGCGCCGAAGGCTGCGGGCACGGTTGGTCGCGGTGCTGCCTACGCCTTCTATATGCACATTGGCATGCAGTCAGATGCAAGAGTCATGGTGAATACGGATGGCACCGTTCAACTCTGCACCGGCAGTTGTGATCTCAGCGGCACCCGCCTCAGTCTTGCGATGCAGCTGGCCGAAGTATTCGGCATTGACGTCGATCGCATCTCCGCTTCTGTTGGCGCAACTGACGCCATCGGATACACGTTCACCTCCTGCGGGAGCCGAACGACATTTGCCACCGGGCTTGCCGTGATCAAGGCGGGCGAAATGGTGCTGGCGGCGATGCGATCACGTGCGGCGCTGCTGTGGAAGGTCGATCCAGCGACCATCGCCTTCACCGATGGCAGGTTCCACCACAATGAGAACGAGCAATTGACCATGTCGTTTCAGGAACTTTGCTCCAAGCTATCGGAGACGGGCGGCACCATCTCGATGTCAGCGACCGTATCTCCAAGCGACATCGGCATCCAGGTTGCCGGTCATATCGTTGATGTGTCGGTGGACACCGCAACCGGCAAGGTCCAGCTGCTGAGACATACGGCATTTCAGGATGTCGGCAAGGCAGTACATCCGGGGCTGGTCAGCGGCCAGATGCAAGGCGCCACCGCACAAGGTCTCGGGTGGGCGTTGAGTGAAGAATACTTCTATGACCACACCGGGAAGCTCCGCAATGCGACTCTTCTCGACTACCGGATGCCCACTGCGCTGGATCTGCCGATGATCGAAGCAGTCATTCTCGAGACTCCGAATCCTGCGCATCCTTTCGGCGTGCGGGGTGCCGGCGAGATATCCATAGTCCCACCCGTCGCAGCGGTGGCGAATGCCATCTACGACGCGGTCGGAGTGCGGCCCCGCTCGCTGCCGATGAAGCCGAGCCGACTCCTCGATCTCATGAGGTCACGAGACAGGCACTGAAGGCACATGGTCAGAGTGATCCTGTCGAGTGCCCTGCAATCTCCCTGTGGAGTTCATCAAGAACCCCTCCTGACTGGAGAGACCGTCGGCGATCTGGTGGACGCCTTGGCCGCGCAATATCCCGACAGTCGTGCCGTCCTTATGCTTGGCAATAGACTCCGTCCGGGCATTCTCGTCGCGTTGGACGGAAGATTCAGCTCCCTCGGGTTGCACCAACCGGTAACCGATGCCAGGGAAGTGGTCTTTCTCTGCGGGGTTTTTGGCGGATAGCATTCAACGGTCGAGCCATCCAGGCCGATCGATCAGGAAATCGGCGCCTTCGCCAGGGCAAGCGCCCGCATCCCGAGAATGCGATCCAACCCGCGGCGTTTCACCAAGCTGCGATCTTGTGTCATGCACGAAAAGACCGACCCCACGATCATGGCGTGTATGACGGTTGCACGGTTCAGCCGTTCCGCCGCATCGATCTCGGGATTCAGCTGCTCGATTGCACGCGCGACGATCACGCATCGCTCATGGAACAACTGCTCCATGCAATATTCAACATGGTCATCGTGGGTAGCCACCGCCCACCCCTGCAAATGAAGACCACGAGTATCGGGCCGATTGACCGATGCCAGGAGAAACTTGATGAGCCGCTCGAACCGGACCTCGGCGCCGCCGCTCAACTGATCGAAGTAGTCACCACATTCCCTGATCGCGCGATCGCGGGCATATTGCAGCACTTGGCGTTCCAGGTCTTCCTTGGCCGGAAAGTAATATTGAAGATTGCCAATACTGATGCCTACACTTTGCGCTACCCGGCGGAGCGTCAGATTCTTGTAGCCTTCTTCGACGAGAATTCTCCGCGCCACCTCCAATATTTCCCGAGAACGCATTCCACCCTTGGTCATTCTTGCAGCATCCGCCCGCCCACTGTCCCGCTGGTGCTTTGCTGGTTCTGGCGTAACTTTACGAGTCATAGACGGTTTGGCGAGGCCGGCTCTCCGCATCAGCCTGCCCGAGTTGCGATCATATATGCCTGCTCGCGGATTATGGCTTTGACGCGAGCCCGCAGTACAAGATGTCGCCCACGCTTCACTTGGGACATCTGCGCGCCCTCGATCAGCGATTGGATTGCCGCAGCCGAGTCTTCACATTCCGCTTCACTGAATCCACTCATGAAGTCCCGAAGAATCCGTGCGACCGCACTTCGGTATCGGGCAAACGATCGTTCCATGCTCCGTTCAGCAAAATGCTCCGTCTGCGCAAGCGCCCATGCCTGCGAAAAGAACCCTCGCCGAATCGGTTTTGACATGTCCTCCAGGTAGAAGTCGATCATTCCAAGAAACCGATCTTCCGCCGAATCGTAGGATTTTGCATTCACCCGGGCGTACTGTTCCTCGTACAGTTCGGTCACATACAGCAGCAACTCCTCCAACAGGATTTCGCGCGACTTGAAATGATATTGAACGGCACCCACGCTGACCTTTGCCGCCTTTGCGACGTTGCGTATCGAGAACATGGGATATCCCTCGAATGCCAGCAGATGTTGTGCCGCTTTCAGGATCTTGAGTGCCTGCGGTTTCCGAAGAGGCTGGGTTTCTTGTTCGATTCTCGGCACGACGCCAGGTCCTGATTGCATTACCGATGATAATGATAGCCTATGGTTACATGATGACCACCTCATCTGTTCGGAAGAACCCTTGTGTGCTTTCGGGCACATAGGCCCTTGAAGTCAACCTGCCAGCTGAACCAGTTGCTTTCCCTTGTTCTGGCCCTTCAGCAGCCCAAGGAATGCTGCCGGCGCTGATTCGAGACCCATTGCCACCGTCTCCCAGTGTTTCAATTGGCCGGTTCCCACCAGCTGCGCGAGTTCCCGCAATGCTTCGCTCCACACATCCATGTGCTCGGTGATGATGAAACCTTCGATGCGCAGGCGGCTGCGGAGGATCAGCGCGGGCGCAGCCATCGGGATGGGCTTGCCGCGCCACTCGCTGCGCTGACGACGTATTCGCCCACCTCGAAGCCGGCCGCCTTGCTGGCGATGATCTCCCCGGCGGTCCCGCCGACCATTCCGGAACGCTCAATAGACTTCGAACAACCCCGCCGCACCCATGCCCCCACCGATGCACATGGTGACCACCACGCGCTTCGCGCCGCGCTTCTTTCCTGCGATGAGCGCATGGCCCGTGAGCCGCTGGCCGCTCATGCCGTAGGGGTGACCGATGGCGATCGCGCCGCCATCGACATTGAGCCTGCCCTCCGGGATGCCGAGTTGGTCGCGGCAGTACAGCACCTGCACCGCGAAGGCTTCGTTCAGTTCCCACAGGTCGATGTCGGAGACCTTGAGCCCCGCGCGCTTCAGGAGCTTGGGCACGGCGAACACCGGGCCGATGCCCATCTCCTTCGGGTCGCAGCCCGCGATGGCAAAGCCTGCGAACTTCCCCAACGGCTTCAGGTTCCGGCGCTTGGCCTCCTCGGCGCTCATCACCACGCAGGCCCCCGCCCCGTCGGAGAACTGGCTGGCATTGCCTGCCGAGATCAGCCCGCCGGGCAGTGCGGATTTGAGGTTCTTGATCGAGTCATACGTGGTGCCGGCCCGCAGGCCTTCATCCACCGAGGAAGTCACCTCCTTCGTGAACAGCCGGCCCGTGTCCTTGTCCATGACCGCCATGGTCACGGTGATTGGAGCAATCTCCTCGGCAAAGCCGCCCGCTTCCTGCGCCGCGCAGGCCAGTTGCTGGCTGCGGGCGCCGTACTCATCCATGCGCTGGCGGGAGATGTTGTAGCGCTTGGCCACCTCTTCGGCCGTCTCGAGCATCGACCAGTAGATGCCGGGCTTGTGCTCGCTGATCCAGGGGTCCTTGTACAGGTGCTGGTTGAGCTCGTTCTGCACCACCGAGATGGCTTCCACCCCGCCGGCTACGAAGATCTCCGCTTCCCCGGCGATGATGCGCTGCGCGGCGAGTGCAATGGCCTGAAGTCCCGAGGAGCAGAACCGGTTCACGGTGACCCCGGCCACCGAGTCCGGGCACCCGGCGCGCAGGGCGATCTGCCTGCCGATGTTGCCGCCCGTGGCCCCTTCGGGCAGGGCGCAGCCCATGATCACATCCTCGATGTCCTTCGGGTCGACCTTCGCCCGCTCGAGCGCGCTCTTGACGACATGGCCTCCCAGGGTTGCGCCATGGGTCATGTTGAAGGCCCCGCGCCAGGACTTGGCCAGCGGTGTGCGGGCGGTGGAGACGATGACAGCTTCGCGGCTCATGGCGTGGCTCCGGACTGGTTGAACGAGCCACCTTCGGCGGCCAAGCGCTGGATCAGCGGCGCGGGGGTCCAGAAGGCCGGATCCCCCTGCGGGTTGCGGGCCAGCTCGCGCATGCGCTGGACCACCCCGTAGACGCCTATCTCATCCGCATAACACATGGGCCCTCCCCGCCAGACCGGAAAGCCATAGCCCGTGAGGTACACCACATCGATGTCCGAAGCGCGCTGCGCGATGCCCTCTTCCAGGATCTTCGCCGCCTCGTTCACCAGGGCATACACCAGCCGGTCGATGATCTCGCGCGCCTCGAGCTTGCGCGGGGCCAGGTTCAAGGTCTTGCGGTGGGTGACGATCAGCTCATCGACCGCTGTCGAGGGGTACGCGGTTCGATCTCCGGGGCGATAGTCATACCATCCCCCGTTGGTCTTCTGGCCGAAGCGGCCCAGTTCGCACAGCTTGTCGGCGATCTTCGAATAGATGACATCGGGCTGCTCGATGGCCCGTCGCTTGCGGATATGCCAGCCGATGTCATTCCCGGCCAGATCGCTCATCCGGAACGGGCCCATGGCAAAGCCGAACTTCTCGATCGCCGCATCGATCTGCGCGGGGCTCGCGCCCTCATCCACCATGAACAGCGCCTGGCGCAGGTACTGCTCGAGCATGCGGTTGCCGATGAAGCCATCGCACACGCCCGAGACCACGGCGGTCTTGCGCAAGGATTTGGCCAGCTTCATGGTCGTGGCCAGCACCTCCTTCGAGGTGGCCTTGCCGCGCACCACTTCCAGGAGCTTCATGATGTTCGCGGGGCTGAAGAAGTGTGTGCCGATGACATCGGCGGGGCGCTTCGTGACCGCAGCGATGCGATCCACATCCAGGGTCGAGGTGTTGCTGGCGAGGATGGCGCCGGGCTTCATCACCGCATCCAGCGTCTTGAACACCTTCTCCTTCACGCCCATGTCCTCGAACACCGCTTCGATGACGATATCGGCCGAGGCGATGTCCTCGTACTTGAGGGTGGGCTTCAGGAGCGCTGCCTTGGCTTCGGCGTCCGCGGGCTTGAGCCTGCCCTTCTTCACCTGCCCGGCATAGGTGTCGCGGATCCGGGCGATGCCCTTATCCAGGGCTTCCTGGCCCACCTCGAGCAGGAACACCGGTATGCCGGCGTTGAGGAAGTTGAGCGCGATGCCGGTGCCCATGGTGCCCGCGCCGATCACCGCGGCGCTCTTGATTTCCCGGGTCGGGGTGGACTCGGGCACATCGCGCACCTTGGCCGCGGCGCGTTCGGCGAAGAAGGCGTGTCGCAGCGCCCGCGACACCGGGGTCATCATCAGCTCGGCAAACAACTGCCGCTCGGTGGCCAAGCCCGCATCGAAGGGCTTCGTGGCGGCTGCCTCGATCGCCGCCAGGCACTTCAAGGGTGCGGGAAAGTTCGGGTACATCGCCCCGATCGTGGTGCGGGCAAAGCCGATGATCGCCTCGATGTTGGCGCCCACGACCTGGCGGTCGCGCACCTTGGGAAGCTTGGCCCCTGCGGCCACGGCGGCGCCCTTCTCAGCCGCCAGCTTTACGGCTTCGGGCACCGGATCACCGGCGACGCAAGCATCGAGGAGCGATGAGCCCTTGAACAGCTTGGCCGGCACCGGCTCACCGCCGACGATGACGTTGATCGCGTTCTCCACCCCGACGAGCCGCGGCAGCCGCTGCGTACCCCCGGCCCCGGGCAGCAGGCCGAGCTTGACCTCCGGCAACCCCAGCTTCGCCGACTCGCTCGCCACCCGGTAATGACAGCCCAGCGCCACCTCCAGGCCACCGCCGAGGCAGGTGCCTTCGATGGCCGCCACCACCGGCTTGGGGCAACTCTCCAGCGCCGTGATCACGTTGTGCAGGTTCGGGGCCGCCAGCATCGCCGGGGTGCCGAACTCCTTGATGTCCGCGCCGGCCGAGAACAGGCCGTTGTTGCCGGCAATGACGATGGCCACCACGGCCGCATCCGCCACCGCCGCGTCGACCCCCGCCACCAGCGCCTTGCGCGTCGCGTGCCCGAAACTGTTCACCGGCGCATCGCCAAAGCGGATGACCGCGACATTGCCTTGATTCTGCCTGTCTACACTCGCCACGACATTCACCTCCTGTCACCGAACCGCCAACATACCCTGTCTCGCCGATCAAAATCAGCAATCTTGCATGGCCAGGCCATCGGTCTGCCGCAAATGGCTACGCTGACGCCCTTTACGGCCAAGGCAATGCGCCTCATTGCCCGGCAATTTCAACTCGACGGGGGGCTGCGCTAGGATTCGCCATTCCAAGTTCACGATCGGACCTACACCCCATGCCCATACTCGACCGATTCAGGCTGGATGACCGCGTTGCCATCGTCACCGGCGCCTCGAGCGGCATCGGCGTCGCCTTCGCCACAGCGCTGGCCGAAGCCGGCGCGGACGTGGTGCTGGCCGCGCGGCGGGCCGACAAGCTCGCGGACACCCAGAAGCGGGTCGAAGCGGCGGGTCGTCGCGCCCTCGCGGTGAAGACCGACGTGACCCGCCCGGAAGAGTGCACGGCCCTCGTGGATGCGGCGATGCGTACGTTCGGGCGGGTCGATGTCCTGGTGAACAACGCCGGTGTCGGCACCGCGGTGCCGGCGCTCAAGGAGACACCCGAGCAATTCCGCTCCGTCATCGACCTGAACCTCAATGCCTGCTACTGGATGGCCCAGGCCTGCGGTCGGGTCATGAAGCCCGGCAGTTCGATCATCAACATCAGCAGCGTGCTCGGCCTGACCACGGCCGGCCTGCCGCAGGCAGCATACGCATCCTCGAAGGCGGGGTTGATCGGACTCACCCGCGACCTGGCGCAGCAGTGGGCGTCGCGCCGCGGGATACGCGTCAATGCCATCGCGCCCGGGTTCTTCGCAACCGAGATGACCGAACAATATGACCAGGCCTACGTCGAGCGCACCATGAACCGCGTGCTGATGGGCCGATATGGCGAACCCGAGGAGATCTCCGCGGCGCTGATCTTCCTCGCCAGCGATGCGGGATCCTATGTCACCGGCATCACGCTGCCCGTGGAAGGCGGCGTGCTGGCGACCTGAGGAAGATCCTCGGACATCAGATGCCTTGGTCTTCTGCCCTGATGTTGAACGTGATGCCGTAAGGGTCGCGGATATAGCAGCGAGGAATCCTCGAATTCTCCTCGACGAGCACGCAACCGTGGTCCATCAGTCGAGCTTTCGCCCCCTCGACATCCGGCACGAGGAATTCGAACAGCGCGCCATGCGCGGCGCCACGCTCGACGTAGAGCCGGAACGCGCCCGTCTCGAACCCAACGAGCTGTTCTTCCTCATGCACGATGGGCAGCTGCAGCACGTCCCGGTAGAACGCCACCGCTTCTTCGAGTCGAAGGGTGCGGATGATGCAAAGGCTCTGTCGCCTCAGCCGACCCAGGCCCTCACGAGTTCCCCGACTTCCGCGAGCATCGCCGCCCGCTTGCTCTCAGGTCCAGGGCATTGGGTGATGTACGCGGACACCACGACCGCTGCCCTGCCGGGAGGCGAAAGCAAGGCCACATCGTTGCTGGTATGCCGCCCATTTGCACCAGTCTTGTCCGCCGTGCGCCAGGCTGTCGGCAGCCTTGCGCGCAGCCGGTCGAGACCGGTTTCGCTCGATTCCATCCATCGCAACAGTTGTGTGCGGGACTGCACGGAAAGCACGTGGCCGAGCAGTACGGACCGAAGGTCATCCGCCATCGCTGATGGCGTCGTCGTATCGCGGATATCTCCTTCGAGGGATTCGTTCAGGGACAACTCCATCCGGTCCAGGCGAGTCACCTCATCTCCGAGGGAGCGGCAGAATCCTGTGATGCCCGGCGGGCCACCCATCATCTCAAGAAGCAGGTTGGCTGCGGTGTTATCGCTCCGCGTCAGGATGGCGTGACAAAGAGCCTCAACGGACATCGTGCCGCCGGCGTTCGACTCGGTGAGCGGCGAATTGAACAAGAGAGGTTTCGACGGGATCGCGACGACACGAGTGAGCGCCTCCTGCCGCCTGTCCACGCGCTGAAGCACGGCAGCCGCAAGCAAGAACTTGAACGTGCTGCACATCGGAAACCGTTCATGTCCCCGATGCTCGACGCGCTCGCCGGTCCCGCTATCGACGACAGCAACGCCCAGTCGCCCTCCGTTGACCTTCTCGAGTCTTGCGATACTCGATACCAGTCGCTGGGATCGCGTTGGCGTCGCCCGGAGAATGCCGGGCAAGGAAAATGCGGACGCAATGATGAAGTGCCGGCGATTGAGCATGGGGCCTATCGTATTTGACTGGATGCCGGCGTGCATGGTGGCAATGTACGGGCGCTTTCCCCTGACGCCGAGTTTCGCGCACTGCGCCCCAGGATGGTTCCGAGAGTGCAGGCAGCGGGTATCAACATTGACGACGATGTATTCGACGTCCTGCAACGGAAGTGAGGATCGCACTCGATTCTTCGGTCCTCATCGCGGCTCATATCAGCCGAGCTGGCGTTTGCGCCGAGATGCTGACGACATCCCTGTGTTGGGAACCGCCAAGTCGGGCGAGTGCAAATTGTTGCTCAGCGTTGATCGTGACCTGCTCGATTTGCAGCAGTTCGAGGGGATCCCTATCGTCCGCCCGGG
>WBZN01000140.1_pt1 | contig 104004 bp, 93 predicted proteins | sample 5204281 | NCBI WGS metagenome assembly WBZN01 (sample SAMN12344347, study PRJNA552823) | activated sludge metagenome | biome: Activated sludge suspended growth; feature: Nitrification reactor; material: Wastewater; isolation source: activated sludge from nitrification reactor of wastewater... | reverse complement strand
AGTGTTTGGAGGTGAAAACCAGGAAATAAAGGCGTTGTATTTTGCATAGCGAATTATGCCATTTCACTCACCATTTTTCAGCTTATTCCCTTGCTAAAAAGGCTTAACTTAGTGCCATTCGGGTCAGGTCTTGAAATACGATATACCTTTGAGAAATTGCTAACTATAGCTAGACAAGGGTGTGGCATTTGAAATCAGTATTTCACGTGATGTAAGTGAGTAAGGATCACGTAAATTTACTGGTGAGTGTTGTTAGGGTGTATCGGAAGGTATCAGGGGCCAGTTGATTCAACGCTTCCCCACCGGTTTCCCCGTTTGGATACATGAAGTACGCAATCTTGGTTTGGGAATGGGGCAGGACAACATCATGGGCGGTGTTGTAGGCGAGCCAATTCATTTCCCAGGTGCCGAACAACCGCTTGCGCATCGCCACCACTTTCGGATCATTGAGCTGCAAATTGCCGGGAGGCTCCTCCAACACCACTTTGCGCACATCGGCGGGATCGACCGGTACCCAGCCAATACCTTGAGCGAAGAATTCCGCGCGGCAGTGCTGTCCCTTGCTTGCGTTAGCATTGCCGAGTCCGAGGCTCTTGTAGCCAAGCTGCGAAGGTGCGACGCGCACCCCGTAAATATCGCGTGCCGCTACGCCGACCGATCTCGCCAGACCGACGAACAGGGCGTTGAGGTCGCCACATTTACCGCCGAAATAGCGCGTTTCCAGCATTGTCTTGATGTCGCCCCAGCCGCAACCCATGATCTTGGGATCACGAAAGGTATTGTCCACGACCCATTCATAGATCGCATGGGCTTTTTCGATATCTGTTTTAGCATGCCGGATGATGTCTTGCGCGGTGTCACGCACGATGCCATCAGTCGGAATGAGCTCCGTCGGCTCGGTGTAGAGTTTCATTTCGGCTTGCGACAGACTGGGGACATTCGGATTCGATCCGGAGAAATCCACGGTGCGGTCGCGTGTCGCAAAACGGCTGATGACTTCGAGTACGGGAGTTTCTTCGTGCTCTTTCCATTCCACATAGAGCATTTCCATACCGTATTTCGGCTCGGTAATAACGTTCATCTGTCCGTTGCCGGTCCAAGTATTGCTCAGCGGCGTATGCCAGTCGGTCTTGGCCGTGTAAGGCAGCGGAATCCAGGCGCGTGAGACACCGGAAGGATTGGCAATTTCCAGTTTGGTGGCCAGTTCGAAAGTACGCCAGCCCTCATTTTGTGCAGAGGCAGTCGCGCCGCGCACGGCTGGCAATCCGACTATGAATGGGGTCGCAAGGGCAGCTTGCAGAAAAGTGCGTCGTTTCATTTAATCTCTCCAAGTTGAATGCATCGGATCGGCGTTGAATCCGGACCAGTGGTGTATTTGATGACGAAGTGGGACAAATGCCGTGTACCTGCTAGATAGCATTTAATACTTTTGGTGTCGGTATTGAAGATAATCAATGACATCGTTTTTTGAACCTTTAAAACAGAGAATGACTTAGCGGCGCTCAAGAGAATTCAGATAAAGTGGATCATAGTAATATTTTACAAGTTTTTCGATCCATATCTTGTTCGATACAATCTCGTTCATATTCAAAAAATCCAGTTGTGCATTTTCCAAATCGCTCAACACTTCCTGGAACCGTTTGCCGCCTAATTTTCTGCTGATCATTTGCAATGAAGGCTTGTATTTTTCAAACAGCTGCATAGCCTGATCATGCAACGTAAATGGAGTCAGGTCTTGAAAGACGACACATTTTTAAGAAATCACCAACTGTATTAGCTACTAACCAAAACTACCATATATTGTTACCTGGTCTTACATTTCTGAGCTAAACAAAAAAATAAGTCAGCTACCAAAATATGTAGTATTAAATTACGATCAAGGTTATTCAAATAATTTATACAGTCAGTTGCGCTTAATTGCTACCTTACTTCCTAAGTATTTTGTGCTTCTATATCAATTAATTGTTTGCAAGTTGGAAAATCAATTGTGGAACTCTAGTAGTTACAAGCAGTTGTCAATGTCCCATAATGGGATTATCATTCCACTAATGAGAGTGATTGCGTTATCAACTTTGAAAGCATTTTGGGAAAATGATTCGTCTCACAGCGATGCAATTCAACCAGCGCTTGCATGGTACAAGCATGTATTGAAGGCTAACTGGAAATCACCCGCAGAAGTTAAAGTTGATTTCAGAAGTGCCAGTATTCTCAAAGACGGCAGAGTTGTTTTTAATATAGCAGGCAATAAATACCGAATTATCGTATGGATCAACTATGCTTATGGTGTCGTGTATATCCGTTTTATAGGCACACATGCTCAGTATGACCAAATTGATGCACAAACTATTTAATCAAAGTCCTAATGATGGAAATCAAACCTATTAAAACTGACACAGACTACCGCGTAGCGTTAAAAGAAATCGAAACCTTGATGTCTGCTGAGCCTAATACGCCTGAAGGTGAAAAACTGGATGTTTTGGTAACATTGATCGAAGCCTATGAACGTAAAAATTTTCCACTCGATCTCCCCGATCCCGTAGAAGCCATTAAATTTGAAATGGAACAGAAAGGTTTAACAGTAAAAGATCTGGAACCCATGATCGGGAAAAGTAACCGCGTTTATGAAATATTAAACCGTAAACGATCACTGACTCTTACAATGATCCGAAAATTGCATCGGGAACTGGGTATTCCTGCTGAGTCCCTGATAAAGCAATCGATCGAAACGTACCCGACATAAACAGCTTATTCCATATTCAACAATCAAGTACACCACCCAAAGTACCTAAATCAATCATGTCAACGCTGTTAGGATCCGTGATAAATGCATGAACAGAGTCCCTTGCTTGGATCATTGATAGCGTTAGCATGACTGTCTCTATTTGAGTGCAAGCTACCGTAAGCTAGCACTCAAAAGCTTTATAGCATCGAATAAACCACCGCGGCAATCAATCCACCGATAACCCCACCGACAACAGGAACATACGCATAACCCCAATCACTATCGCGTTTGTTGGCCATTGGGAGAATTGCATGCATAATGCGCGGCCCCAGATCACGTGCAGGATTAACAGCGAAGCCGGTCGGACCGCCGAGTGATAAGCCAATACCAAACAGTAGCAGAGCAGCTGGTAAAGCATTCAATGTGCCCAGGCCTTCCTGCGGCGCAGCCATCATCATCACGCCGAACACCAGCATGAATGTACCGACCGCTTCCGTAATGATGTTATTGAATGGGCTTCTGATCGCCGGACCGGTACAAAATGCCGCAAGCTGCATATCCGGATCAGTCGTTGCATCAAAATGCTGGCGGTAAGTAACCCATACCACCAATGCGCCCAACATCGCACCCAGTATTTGCCCGACTGCATAAATCGGTACTGCGTTCCATGCAAACTTACCTGCAGCAGCAAGACCGATGCTCACCGCCGGGTTTAAATGCGCGCCGCTGGAAGCAGCCACGGCATAAACAGCCACGAAAAGCGCAATTCCCCAACCAGCGGCTATAGTTAACCACCCGGCATTATTGCCTTTGGACTTATTCAGCACGACATTAGCAACCACACCGTTACCCAATAAAACTAAAATAAAAGTACCGATCAATTCTCCCAGGAAAGGGGTCATAGTTATCACACCTTATGATAAAGTTGAACTTCGAAAAACCTGCTTCCAGATGAATCAAGAAAGATTAATTAAATATTGCAAAAAGCTTTCCTAGTAGTTCCAGAAGGTAAATTGATTATTACACAAAATTTTCATGAGATATATTTAGATCGTCTACCAGATCGGTGAAAAATGTTTCTGGGGAGCGAGCTTATGAGAAGGGCAAGAAGGAAAATCACGCAGTGGGATTCAAAGCCAAGGCGGCAATAGCTACGATCAAGGGTGTCAAGACACTCGCAGAGTTAGCTGGGCAACTTGATATGCTTCCGATCTCGATTCAACCGTTTGAAAAATAACTGCTTCACCAGTTCTGAGGTAATTACGTAGAGTATGGTAATGATCAAAATGGCGATGATTATTGGTAGCGGAAGTGGTACAAAATCAAAGATGCTCCCTATCGATAAATAAGGTAACAATAGGGCAACCGACCCGACTCCTATGACGCTCCACACGAGAAAACGGCTGGGTTGACTTCGATAAAACGGTTTATAAGAGCGAATGACGAAAATGATTAGCAATTCCGTCAATAAGGATTCGACAAACCAACCTGTGCGAAATATCGCTTCGACCTCCCCTGCTAGATAAAGCAATATCCCAAATGTGAGTAAGTCAAACACGACACTAACTAAGCCAAAAGTAATCATAAAATTTCGAATCAAAGTCACATCCCAACGATGGGGGGTACTTTCCCAGTCTCGATCGACGCGATCACCTGAAATACCCATCGCTGGAATATCCGACAAAAAATTATTGAGTAAAATCTGTTTAGCAAGCAAGGGTAAAAAAGGGAGAAATAGCGAAGCCAGCGCCATACTGATCATATTGCCGAAATTGGCACTGGTCGTGATGAAAATATACTTGAGTGTATTGGCAAAAGTATGGCGACCTTCATCGATTCCTTGGCATAACACCTTGAGATCATGCTTCAGTAAAACAAAATCGGCAGCTTCTCTGGCCACATCGGCCGCATTCTCAACTGATATACCGACATCAGCGGCATGCAAAGCAGGTGCATCATTGATGCCATCACCAAGATAACCCACGACATGGCCTGTTTTTTGTAATGCGGTAATAATTCGTTCTTTCTGATTCGGATCAACTTCTGCAAAAACGCCTACTTGAGGCACAAGATGCCATAAGGCTTCATCTTTCATATCAGCTAGCGCTTGACCCGTTACTATCGTCTGGGTATCGATTCCCACCGCTTCAGCGACATGGCAAGCGACATAACGATTATCTCCGGTGATGATTTTAAGCTGGACACCTAATCGTGTTAACGCATTGAGGGTATCGGTAATTCCCGCTTCCGGTGGATCGAAAAATAGTAAAAAACCAACCCAAACAAAGCCATGTTCATCGTCACGTGTGTAATTGGTATTGATTGCAACTGATTTCTGGGCAATCGCTAACACGCGGTAACCTTGCATACTCCATTTCGTATAGTGTTGTAGCAATAGTTGCTGATGTTCGGAAGTTAATGGTTCAATTTGAGAAGCTAATTGAATTTGATCGCAGATCTCTAAAATCGATTGAAATGCGCCTTTGCAAATCATGGATGCAGTTGCGTCCGTTTCTTGTTTGACTACGGTGGTAAGGCGTTTGCGGACAAAATCATAAGGAATCTCATCTAATTTTTGATAACCCGTTAAGGTTTTATTCGATTGCTCACCCGCTACGATAATGGCTTCATCGAGTAAATTCGTGATACCGGTTTGTAACTTGGAATTCAAATAGGCCAATTGCAATACGAATTCACTGGATTGACCTGCACTATCGAGCGCTTGGTCGAGCTGAACTACGCCTTTAGTCAGAGTGCCGGTTTTATCGGTACATAACACATCCATGCTTCCGAGATTTTCAATAGCATTGAGACGTTTGACGATAACACCTTGCGCAGCCATTACTTTGGCACCTCGTGCCAAAGTAATGGTAAGAATGGCGGGCAGCAACTCAGGTGAAAGTCCTACCGCCAGGGCGAGCGCAAATAATACTGTCTCAATCGTAGGGTGTTGTAATACGATATTGATCGCCAAGATCACAATGATCATAATCACCATGACGCGCACGAGCAACAAACCAAAATGACGTATCCCGCGTTCAAATTCCGTTTCAGGAGGACGTAGTGATAGCGTTTCAGCAATCTTGCCATAGGCAGTCGTAACACCTGTTTGAATAATAAGTGCCTTTGCATACCCGCTACGAACCGAGGTGCCCATAAAAATACAATTATTGCGATCAACAAGGCTTGCCGTCGGTTCTGATACACCTGGTCTTTTCTCAACAGGAAATGTTTCTCCTGTTAATAAAGCCTGTGCAACATGAAAATCTTTTGCTTCGAGTAAGATTCCATCAGCAGGGATCAAATTACCGGCTGAAAGTAGAATGATATCGCCAGGCACGATGGCATCAGAAGGAACAACGATGGTTTGCCCTCCACGGAGTACTGTTGATTTGGTCGCAATTTGCTGGCGAAGTTTTTCAACAGCACGAGTTGCACGGTGTTCCTGGATAAAGCTGAGTACTGCTGTCATCCCGACAATGGCGAGTACAATCAGTGCATCCAACCAATCTTTGACTAACAGTGCAACAATTGCAGCAAAAATTAGGATTAAAACCAAAGGACTACGAAATTGATTTATAAAAAGCTGTAAGGTACTCTTGAGTAAGTGGTTGGTTTTTAGTCGATTGGAGCCAATTTGCGCTAAGCGATTCGCTGCAGTTTCCGGGTCGAGACCCAAGGGATTGCTATCTAGCAATTTCAACATAAAATCAGCGGGTTGACTCCAATAAGTTGCAATTTTAGAATTTCTTTCCATAGCGGTCGCTGTTACGGTTAATTAGTAGAATCGACACATAGAGATCTCCACTATTTTATATAGTCGGTACCACCGCGAGGTTAGGCGTTTCGGAGTTTTAATCTATGTCGAGAATCGGTTAAGGCTCAATGAGATGCAGGCTCATGCAAATTTTTTAGTAAATGCTGTGTAATATTTTGAGCAAGCACTTGCTCATCGAGAAATACCAATCCCATATTCTCTTTTTCCAGCTTCGTAGCTGCTTCAGGATCATGGGTACTGATTAAAATTTCAGCTTGAGGATTTAATATTTTCGACGTTTCAACCATTTGCTGAATTCGGAGTACATCTGTAGCCGTAATGATCATCGTATTAGCCCGAGCAATATGAGCCTGAATTAATACAGCTGGATCAGCAGCATCTCCTGCAACCGCATGCGTATGATGTTTCCTGAGTTGCTCCACAATTTCGCGATTTTGGTCGACAACCACATAACGGGTACCTTTGCTCGCAAGGGTTTCACCAACACGCTTACCCACCGCACCATAGCCAACGATGACAACATGGCCTGTAACATGTGTCGATGCAACCGATGTTGGTAATTCCGCTAAGGGATCATCTGCGCGCTCTAGTCGACGCGCAAGCTTGGAGCGGGAGCGGATCCAATTTTGTATAGGCTCAACGATTTCAAAAGCCAGATGATTAAAAGTAATGGAAATAACCGCACCAGCCAATATCAGGCTGTAACCTTCCAACGGCAAGAGCCCTAATGACATACCCAGTGAAGCGAGTATAAATGACAATTCACCGATTTGAGACAAGCTCACGGATACGGTCAATGCTGTATTGAGCGGATAGCGGAATGCCAGCACAAGTATAAAGGCAGCTAAGGATTTACCAAAGAGAATGATGGCAACCACAATTAGCACACGTAGCGGCTCTTCAATTAAAATATTAGGATCGAACAACATGCCCACCGATACGAAGAATAACACTGAGAACGCATCCCGTAGCGGTAACGATTCTTGCGCGGCCCGATGGCTCAAGCTTGATTCCCGCATCACCATGCCAGAAAAGAAGGCACCTAATGCAAATGAAACATCAAATAATTTGGCTGCGCCGTAGGCAATGCCTACTGCAACAGCGATAACGCATAAAATAAATAATTCATTGGATTTGGTACTCGCAACATGCCACAGCAACCACGGAAATAATCGTTTACCTACAATCAGCATGAAAGCGATAAATATCGAAACTTTTATAAACGTAATCGCTAATACGATCAATAAATCAATTAGGCTATTACTGGCACTCGATTCACTTCCATGACCACCCAACCAGCCTGCAAGAGGAGGAAGTAATACCAGAACCAAAACCACGACTAAATCTTCGACAATTAACCAACCGACAGCGATTCGACCGTTAATTGATTTCATTAAACCACGTTGCTCGAGCGCTCGGATTAACACCACAGTACTCGCCACTGAAAGTGCTAAACCAAATACAATACTGGCTCCCAAATTCCATTCCCAAGTCATGGCAACACCAGCACCCAGTAAAGTCGCCACCATGATTTGAGCAATTGCACCCGGTAAAGCTATTTTTCTAACCGCCAATAGATCATTGAGTGAGAAATGCAAACCAACGCCAAACATCAGTAAAATTATCCCAATTTCTGCTAATTGATTAGATAAAGTAAGATCAGCTACAAACCCAGGCGTAAAGGGACCGATCATCATACCGGCAACCAAGTACCCCACCAGGACCGGAAGTTTCAGGCGGTGTGCGATCATGCCCATGATCAGAGCAAGACCCAAACTAACGACAATCGTCGTAATTAATATTGTGCTATGGGGCATAAACGAGTAGGAAATTTACGGTTCACTTAACTAGCCATTTTGAATCGGTTATAGCTTATTGTTGTTTTCAAGCTTGATCATGTGACAACTTTGTCTGATTCAACACATTTGTTATTCTTGATGATCAATAGGGATAGCTACACTATTAATGGTTCTAATTTTTTGTAGCATAGGCAGGAAGCGTAACTACCGCAAACCAGTCATTGGACGCTTCCGCTAACGTACCTAATACAAAATGGAAACGTTCACGCTTTTACTATTTCATCCTTGATAAATATAATTGAAATACGTTGAGATCATGAGTGTGATAAACAGAATCAGAGATAGTGCGATCCGAATGGTGAGCGATCTAACCATACGCGTGCTGCTCCCATCATCTTTTAGCATGAAATACAATGCGGAACCAAGACTATAAAGAATCAATATCAATAATAATATCGCAAATATTTTCACTACAATTTCCTATAAAAATGAAATGATATCGTACTGATGCCATTCATTAATTGCGAAATCACAATTGAACATAATCATCAGTTTTTTCCTATTGTAACTGATAACGATCAATTATGATTGTTACAGTCTATAACAGTACGCTCTTAATTGGTTGTAACACCATTAATCTAGAAAAATTATTATAATCAATGCTCACTCACCCGCCATCCTTAGAATTATTACCCCCTGCTATCGTTATCTTAGGGCCTACTGCAAGCGGCAAATCTAACCTAGCCTTATCGATCAGCGACCATTTCCCAGTTGAGATTATTAGCATTGATTCTGCGCAGGTCTATCGCTATATGGATATTGGTAGTGCAAAACCCGACTCACATATCTTAACTAAAATCCCCCACCATCTGATCAATTTAATTGATCCCGATCAGCAATATTCTGCTGCACAATTTCGTAATGACGCGCTCCACACCATGAAAGAAATAACATTGAGAGGAAACATTCCATTGTTAGTAGGCGGCACGATGCTCTATTTCAAAGCGTTGAGAGAAGGTCTATCTGATCTCCCACCGGCAAATCAGCAAATTCGCAAAGAAATCGAAGCGAGTGCTGCTGAAAAAGGCTGGTCTGCTCAGCATCACTTGCTACAGTCTGTTGATCCCGCTAGCGCCGAACGTATTCAACCCAACGACAGTCAACGGATACAACGCGCACTGGAAATTTACTACCTAACCGGAAAACCCATGTCAGCGCTCATGCTTCCTTCTAAACCTGTATTCATTCCCTATCAATTGATTTCCATCGCACTACTGCCAGCAGATCGCACTGTATTACATCAACGAATTCAACAACGTTTTGAAATGATGTTAACAATAGGATTAATAGAAGAAGTTCAATCAATTCTTAGTAAATTTCCGTTGACGCTAGAAATGCCATCGATGCGCTGTGTGGGCTATCGACAAGTCTATCAGTATCTGCATAACCAACTCAGCTTAATAGAATTACGAGAAAAAGGTGTAGCAGCGACACGTCAATTAGCCAAACGTCAACTGACTTGGTTACGCAGTATGACGCAATTAACTGCATTTGATTGTTTAGCAGATAATTTACCCGAGCAAGTTTTGTATTATCTACAAATTACGCTAAACATTAATGACTGATGGAGGGATCTAGAAGCTTCGATAACGAATATTTGATTTTATTATTTTGCAATCGTAATGCTAGGAACGCCGCCCCGAGGCATGTCGGTCACTGTCATTTGAAACAATAGAAATAATAATTGGAAAGCATCTCGATTCCAGCGAGCATGGGAACCCGTTGTATTGACCGCATAAAATTTATTATTCCAGCGAATGGAAAAATCGACTCCTGTCGGGGGTATATTTGACTGAATCAGTTCCATTGTAAGATTGGGATTCTCATTATTCAAAATAGGTGGAGTTCTCGCATCCTTTTCAACATAAAAGCCAGCTTGATTACCTAACGCCTTACTCAGAAAACTCAGAATAGAATGAAAACTCCTGAGTCGAAAAATCCCGACCATGGGCCATTCCCCTCCATAGTAGCCCGCCCGAATATCAAAAGCGACATCACTCGCATCCCACTCCCGCGCTCGCTCATTTAATAACTCGCGTTCATTTTCAGAAAGGGTATCTGGGTCATAGTTGGTAATCAAAATAGGCCCTAGAATTTGTTTATGAAGGGTGAACGTATCGTCAGTTCTATCATAGTGAACAACGAATTCTTTTTGTAACGATTGAAAGCTATCCGGTGCAATGGTAGCCGCTGGAATTTTCCAGGTATGCGTTAAAGGAAGCGGTTCAACATAAAGTTGATTGCGATCTTGAATCGCTGATAAATGTAATACAACACGACGAAACGTCTCATACCCAGTCGTATCGGCGGGCTTATTGTGATACGTATCGCTATGGTAAGGCTTATTCTGCAAACGAACTTCCTGGGCCATCATGCGTAGCAACAGATCAACATCAAAATGTTGCCGCAGCAACAATATCAACCCACTTTGTGGAAACGGTGTTAGTAATCGTCGCGTAAAATCTTCTCCCTCGATTGGAACAATACTAATTGTAGGACTCTCTGCCATACTGCCACCAAAAATTGGCAATATCGATGAACCGGCCAAGCCACCTGCGGCCGGTGCAGCACCAGCGCTAGCTTGGAATGTAAACGTTGCAGTAATATTGGAAACACCGGTAAAATGGATAGGCTGGTGGTGGTGAGCGCGAACGATATTGATTAATAATTGTTGTGATACTACATCAGTCACGGCATCATCATAAGCAATCACGGCACGGTTCAACGCAATCGGTGACAGACAACCGGCAAGCGTAAAAATGCAAATTAAGCAAATTAACCGCCGAAGATTGGTGGTTAAACGCTTGCGCGGAACGATTACTAAATTTATTACCGGGGTTATAAAATCATGCTTTCGAATAAACATGTTAGTGTTTGCACATTATTGTTTCAAAATATCAGGGAGGGCTACATCTGGAATCAATTCAGCATTATTTAACCAAATTGTTGCTTCACTATCGCTAGGTGCTCGATAATCCCCACGAGGAGAAAGCGCCCCCCCTGAGCCAACCTTGGGCGCATTCGGAATACAACTTCGCTTGAATTGACTGGTTTGAAAGAAACGGAATAGAAAAACTTTCAACCAATGTTTAATTTCCCCAATCGTATATTGGTTCTGCCTATCATGAGGAATTCCAGGCCAACTACCTACAGAACGATCCCTCCAACTACAATATGCCAGAAAAGCAATTTTTGTAGGAAGATAGCCAAATCGGAGCGTGTAATAAAGGTGGAAATCCTGTAATTCATAGGGACCAATGATCGATTCGGTTTTCTGATAGGGTTGATCATCCGTTGTTTTACCGGGAATCAATTCAGGGCTAAATTCTGTTGCTAAGATCGCATTAAGTAGTTTGCTTGTTTCAGCATTAAATAATTGCGCATCAGCGATCCAACGAATCATAAATTGAATCAGTGTTTTGGGAACGCTTGCGTTGATCGCATAATGTGACATCTGATCTCCCACCCCGTAGGTGCACCACCCTAACGCTAATTCACTTAGGTCACCTGTTCCCAGTACGAGCGCATGATGATAATTGGCCAAGCGAAAAAGATGGCTAGTTCGCTCACCTGCTTGTACATTCTCAAACGTCGTATCATAAGCGGGTTCACCTCGACTAAACGGGTGATCAATATCTTTTAACATTTGCTCACAACTGGGTCGGATATCGATCTCATTGACTGTGCAGCCCAAGTTATTCATCAATGCAAGCGCATTGTTTTTTGTTTGGTTGCTGGTCGCATAACCTGGCAGCGTATAAGCTAAAACATAATGGCGCGGGTAATGTAACGCATCTATTACGCGACAAGCAACAAGGAGCGCATGGGTCGAATCGAGTCCACCGGATACTCCCACGACAATTTTTTGAATGCCGGTATGTTTTAATCGTTTAATTAAACTTTGAACTTGAATATTAAAAGCTTCCAAACAATATTTATCACGTTGATGTGCATCGGATGGTACGAATGGGAAACGACCATAATGTCTTTGACAGAGCAAGCGTTCGGCGACTGGAAAATGGATATCAAACGTAATCTCGCGAAATTGTCGTATCGATTCCTTAAAATATTGAACACTCTGACTAAAGCTTGTTTGGCGCATGCGTTCTTGCTTTAAGCGATCCAAATCTAGATCAGCCAGGATAAATTGAGAGCCTTGTCGAAAACGCTCTGATTCAGCCAAGCAAGTTCCATTCTCGTAAACTAGCGCATGTCCATCCCATGCCAGATCGGTAGATGATTCGCCGACCCCTGCCGTAGCATAAAGGTATGCCGCGAGGCAACGCGCTGATTGATTAGCAACTAAATTTTGGCGATATTCGTGTTTACCAATTGTAATATTGGAAGCAGACAAATTAAGTAAAATAGAAGCGCCAGCTAATGCAGCTTGGCTCGATGGCGGTATCGGCACCCAAAGATCTTCACAAATTTCGATAAAAAATTTAAAACCTGGTTGGTTGTTTACGCTAAATAGGAGTCGTTCCCCAAAAGGAATATCGGTTTGCTGACATAATGAAATTTTATCGAAGGAAGCGACGCTTGCGGGTGAAAACTGTCTGAGCTCATAAAATTCTCGGTAATTTGGAAGATAGGTTTTCGGTACAACGCCTAAAATACGTCCACAATAAATAACAACTGCGCAATTGAATAATAATTGATTAATTTGCAGTGGCAGTCCAACAACAGTAATGATATTGATGTGCTTTGATTGATCAAGTAATGTTTGAAGCGCATCAATACTGCTATTTATTAATGCTTGTTGTTGGAACAAATCTTCGCAAGTATATGCGGTTAGCCCTAATTCAGGGAAAAGTATCAATGCAGTATGCTGTTTAGCAGCTTGTTCTATCAAATGAATTGTTTCATTGACATTAAATACCGGATCAGCAACCCGAACATCCGGGACTCCTACTGCGACACGGACAAAACCATGATGGTACAAGTTGAAGAAAGAGTGATCCATTGGTATCAAATACGTGGCGAGTAGGCTTCAATTAGAAAGCGTATGTTTTATACACGCTGATTCATTAACGAGCAAGTGTAGTCCAATATTGCTTATTGACCCAATTGCTTCGCTAATTTGAATTATTTCAACAAATTATTGGGCTAGTTTTTCTGCCCTACCCTCAATGTTGATTGACTTTACCGAAAGTCAAAATTAGCGTCAACTTATGTTTTACAAGCCTTATTCTTTCTCAGTCTGTAAAATGACTTGAAAGTAATGGAAGAATTACGCGATGGAAACAGCAATAACAGACTATACGACTAGCTAAGCTATTTATAGTCGTATTGTTTAAATATAGAAGAAGGTAAACCTACTACCGATTCGAATAGATAAGCCAGCTATTCAGGCCAGTTGAAGCATAGGAGCCGTTAAACCAGTCTTATCTATTTTTAAACCATTTAATCTAAATTAAATCTACTTAATGAAATTTCTGTATCTTCAAGATCTTCAAGATCTTCAAAAATATCAAAATTATCCTCTTTGGCAAATTCGATTTCATCGATAATTTTAACGATTCGACTATCTGGAATCATGCCATCAGCTACAATATCCTCTAATTCTTTAAGTTCACCTAAATCAAAATTGTCAGCATCAAAAGAAAGTTCTCTGTCCATTTTGCAAACCTCCTTAACACTTTATTTGAAGACGATATATTAATATCACGTTCAGTTACAAAACAAAGCAGAAACAGTCAATGTTTTACAGTACTCTTTAGACTTATGAATCGCTTTGATCGTTCTAACAATTTACGAAACAAATTACTGATAATGTATATGAACTCCCCAAAAGATAATCAAGGATAATGCTTAATCCTAATCAATTTATTTTTACATCAGATTAATAATCTACATTGCATTCACCTCAATTTCAGATACTTTTTTTAAAATAACAACTTTAAGGAGCATAAGCTTGGAACGCGGATTTTATACCATCATGGCGGCACAATTTTTTTCGTCACTGGCTGACAATGCGCTGTTAGTGGTTGCCATTGCGTTATTGATTGATCTCAATGCACCCGCATACCTCACTCCCATGCTCAAATTTGTATTTGTTTTATTCTATGTCATTCTAGCACCTTTTGTCGGTGCGTTTGCCGACTCCATGGCAAAAGGACGCGTAATGTTTGTCAGCAACACGATTAAAATTGCTGGGTGTTCGCTACTGTTCTTCGCAATGCATCAATATTTTGCATTGGCAGCTTATGCGATCGTCGGACTCGGTGCTGCTGCTTATTCACCTGCTAAATATGGTATTTTGACGGAGCTATTACCGCCAGAACAACTGGTGACTGCCAATGGCTGGATTGAAGGCCTCACCGTCGCATCAATTGTGCTTGGAACAGTACTCGGCGGTGTTTTAATAACGCCTTCAGTTGCTACGCTCATGCTTTCTTTTGATTTCCCTCTGATCAATACTGGAATCGATTCTGCGGTAGAGGCAAGTATTATTATTATTGGGGTTTCTTATGCGATTGCAGCCATATTTAACTTATTTATTCCCGACACGGGTGTTGATCATCGTATTCTCAAATTTAATCCTGTTTTTTTGGTTCACGAATTCTCACACTGCGTCAAATTACTCTGGGCTGATAAGCTCGGTCAAATTTCACTCGCCGTTACCACCTTATTTTGGGGCGCCGGTGCAACCTTACAATTTATAGTTTTAAAATGGGCTGAGGCAGCGTTGGATTTTCCACTGAATCAAGCCGCACAACTGCAAGGTGTTGTTGCATTGGGTATTGCAATCGGCGCCGTGCTAGCTGCCAAAATCGTTTCCCTGCGCCAATCTGTAAAAGTAATCCCGCTTGGGGTGCTCATGGGCCTTGTTGTGATGATTATGACACTCGTCACTAATCTCTGGATCGCAATAGCATTGCTCATTCTCATCGGTGGGCTCGCAGGTTTTTTTGTTGTGCCGATGAACGCATTGCTGCAGCATCGGGGTCACATCCTCATGGGTGCAGGACATTCAATTGCTGTTCAAAACTTCAATGAAAATTTGAGCATTCTCGCCATGTTGCTTTTATATGCATTGTTAATTTGGCTTGATGTGCATATCTATGTCGTAATTATCTTATTTGGTTCATTCGTTTCGATATCGATGACAATTATTCGCAAATGGCACCTAACCAACCAAAGCAAAGAAGACTCGTTGCATTTAATTGGTATGCGTAAGACTCATTAAATTATTGGCGATGGGCTTGCGGCAATACTAATGATTCCATCGTGGCTTTGGCAAAACATAAATCTTCCCAAGCTTTGGATTTATCCATGAGTGATCGCAACAGATAAGCGGGGTGGTACGTCACGATTAAGGGCGTGCCCAAATAAGAGTGTAATCGCCCTCGTAAATTTGCAATGCTATCGTTGGTTACCAGTAAATTCTGCGCCGCAACTTTGCCCAGCGCGATGATTAACTTGGGTTTGATTAAGGCAATCTGCCGTTCTAGATAAGGACGGCATTGTTCAGCTTCATTAAATTCAGGATTTCGATTATTCGGTGGTCGACACTTAACGATATTGGTAATATAAACGTTACTACCGCGCTTTAATTGAATCGCGGCAAGCATACTATCTAATAATTTGCCCGCTTGCCCAACAAAAGGCTCTCCTATTTCATCTTCGCGCGCGCCCGGGCCTTCTCCGATAAATAACCAATCCGCCTGCTCGTCGCCCACACCGAAAACAGTGTGCAGTCGAGCTTGACTCAGTGGGCAGGCATGGCAATTCTCAACCTCAGCTTTCAGTTGCTGCCAATTCAAATTAAGAATGTGTTTATCGCGATCAAACCGATGATCATCGGAATCATCGATAGCAATCGTCGAATGCAAGTTAGTATTTACACTTGTAGAAACCCCACTTTGCTTCTTTCTCCAAATAGGCGTTAAGCCTAACTCATGCATTATTTCTTTGCGGTGCTGATTCACAATTCTAATCTCATCACAAGTGCGTCCTCACGACCACACATTGCTGGGTAATAGCCTTTGCGTACCCCAATTTGTTTAAACCCCATACGCTGGTAGAGATAAATAGCGCTCTTATTCGATTCACGAACATCGAGTAAGAATGAAGTTAATCGCTTCGATCGTGCCAAATCGATAAAGTATTGCAATAGTTGTGTTCCAAGACCTCGCTGATGCCACTTTGCCGCAATACCAATTGTTAAAAGGTGGCCTTCATCAGGGCCCAACATCAAAATACCATAGCCAACTACTGCATCATAATGTTCCATAACACGGCATTGATATCCTGCCTTAATCGAGTCGGCAAAGTTAGTCGGTGTCCAGGGAAATAAAAAAATTTCTCGTTCGATTAAAATGACACGATCAACATCGACCAAGGACATTTCACGAATAATTGGTATCGGTGTTAATGATGAACTCATCGCTCGCTTTCCTTAAGCGCAACTTTATTCCGAATATAAGTAGGTACCGCTTGCTCTGGCAAAAGTACTGAACCTTGTTCAAATCGCGCAATAGAAAGTTGTGCAATTTCCCTTGCGTGGGGATAGCAACCTATCAGAACTTTATTGAGTTGATCTTGATAGGCACTTTTTAATAGATCGGGATATCGATCAAAACCGCTTCCACAACCAATCCAATTATTTTCAGATAATTGAGGGGCAGACTCCGGTCGGCACAGCATCGGTGATTGGACTGGAATCCATTGTTCATCTGGATGCTTAGTATAAGCTGCAAGATAAACTTCTCCCATGCGAGCGTCTAAAGCTGTAATCACGTTTACTGACACGGTTTGCTGTGCAAGCGCCTCAAGTGTGCTAATGTCGACAACTGGTTTATCTAGCGCAAAAGCCAACCCCTGAATTACACCACAGGCAATACGCAAGCCCGTAAAAGAGCCCGGACCAGCGCCAAATGCAAAGCCATCAAGGTGCGATAAGGTTACTCCGCCCTCAACCAGCATTTCATTTAACAGCGGTAGAACTAGCTCAGAATGTTTTTGTCCAGCAAGCACACTGCGACTCAATATTTCACCATCGAGCCATAGCGCTAGGGAACAATATTCAGTAGAAGTATCCAATGCAAAAATATTCATTCAACTTAGATAATAGCTTGGGCAAATACAAAAAGCCTTTATTTCACCGTTAACTTCCAGCTGTCTAATTGAGAATAGGCTGTGCCTGCTCTCGTTGCTACTGACTGAATTAACATCCATTCATTGATATTCCATCGAATCGGTGTCTTTAACTTAGGAAGTTGATGGCAAGCCGCGTTTCTAACTAACGTTAAATGTGGAATATACAAGCGCTGTTCCAATCTAAAATCAGCTCGTTGCAAACCATCTTGTAATTGTTTAACTAATTCGATCAACACGACAGGGTTATCCGAGAAACCTGCATAAACAATTTTATTGTGTGCCCAATATTCAATCGTATCGACGATTAAACTAAAACAAGGTAGCTTAATTTGGCTTGCGATATCTTGAACATGAGTAAGCTGCGTAGTCAAAATATTACCAAGAAAAACCAGTGTTAAATGTAACTTAAGCGAATGAGTTCGATAGCCACCACAAAGATGCTCAAGGTTTCCTGCTAAGCGACCCAATTGTGCTTTTACGTGCGAATCAGGCCAGATTGCAAAAAAAACCTTAATAGAAGATTTCTCCGATTGCAGCTCAATCATGTGCTAATCAAGTTCATCAGTTTTAGCAATTAAGCACACGACTTCTGCAACGATGCCTTCTCTACGGCCAATAAAACCAAGCTCCTCGGCTGTTTTGGCTTTGATATTAATATGACTTGAAGGTATCTTCAGATCTTCAGCAATGTTAGCAATCATGGCAAGAATATACGGTGCCATTTTAGGGGCTTGAGCAATAATAGTTGCATCAATATTGATAACATCATAGTGTTTTTGCTTGATTAGCTGATGTACTTCGCGAAGTAACACGCGACTATCAATATCTTTGTAGCGACTATCTTTATCTGAAAAATGCTTCCCAATATCCCCCAAAGCAGCTGCCCCAATCAGCGCATCGCATAACGCATGCAATAACACATCTGCATCCGAATGCCCTAGCAACCCTTTCTCATAAGGAATCGTAACGCCACCAATGATGAGTTTCCTATTTTCTGCCAACTGATGTACGTCAAAACCTTGTCCAATTCGCAGATTCTTCATTTTATTTCTCTTTTTTGCAAAATGAGTTCCGCCAAGGCTAAATCTTGAGGATAAGTCACTTTAAAATTATACGCATCACTCAATACTAGCCGGGGTTTTAATCCAAGTGCCTCGATTGCACTGGCGTCATCAGTAATTTGACGACTATCGACTTTACTTAATGCGTCTTTCAGTAAATTAAAACGGAACATTTGGGGAGTTTGTGCTTGCCATAAATGCGCTCTAGGCTCGGTCGAGGCAATTCGATGGTCGGAGTCAGCACGCTTTAGGGTATCCGCAACTGGAATTGCTAATACCCCCCCAACCCCATCATAGGATAGCTCGTTGATAAGCTGATCAAGCTGCGGAGCACTTAAACAAGGCCGTGCCGCATCATGGACCAATACCCAATCATCTCCATCAACCTTCCCACTTGAATACATCGCGTTCAAACCATTGAGCACGCTTTCAGCACGCGCACCCCCCCCGCAATACTCGACCACTAGCTTGTCTTTGAATGTTGTCCAATCATAACGTACCCACACATCATCATCAGGCGCAAGAATTACAAAAACACGCGTAATCTTAGAACAATTTACTAACGTATGTAATGCATGATAAATCATTGGCTTCTCAACCAAAGACAGATATTGTTTGGGCAGCTGGTGACCCATTCTTGAGCCAGAACCTGCAGCTGGAATCAATGCAAAAAATTGAGACATAGCGCTTATATTTGAATAATCGGGTGATTTTCACTAGCTCATAATTATCGCATACCCTAGATAGGTATCCACGCTCGTTAGTAGAAAATTATTAAGAGCTCCAACTTTTTGAGATTACAATATCAGTCACTTAAGATATATATCAAACGATACGCCAGTATCTCCATTTGACCGGATGGACAGCGTTCCATCATAGGCTTGTACGATATCACGTACGATAGCGAGACCAATTCCATGCCCTGGGATTGATTGATCTGCTCTAACACCACGCTCTAAAATTTTATCAACCGCTTCAGATTGGATTCCTGGCCCATCATTTTCGATACTGATGATAGTATGATTACTTTCCTGTATCGCCTTAATAGTAATGGCATGACGACACCATTTATAAGCATTATCAATGAGGTTACCCAATAATTCCATCAAATCTCCTTCATCCATTCTTAGACGGATATCGGGGCTAATTACATACTGTACGCACGGATGTTTATCTAAATGCGCTCGCTCAATCGTGCGAATGAGTTTCTCAACGATGGGGTGTAATTCAAGATAGCTCATCCGCGAAGAAGTACCAGCAGTTGAGGCTCGCTGTAATTGATAATGAACAATATTGTTCATTCGATCCAACTGCTCATCGATAGTATCGATGAGCGCGTGAGAGTCGTTCTCGGTGCTAATTGCTCCTTTTGCAATAGTGATCGGCGTTTTAAGACTATGCGCCAAGTCTGCAAGTGCATTGCGATAACGTTGTTGATGCTTACGCTCCCGATAAACAAAAGAATTAATATTGTCCGTCAGGCGCTTCAGTTCGATAGGATAATCTCCTTGGATTTTATCTTGCAAACCTGATTCAATCGCATTCAATTCCGCTGATACTTGTCGCATCGGCTTAAGTCCCCATCGTAACACCATCATCTGCGTAATCAGGAGCATGATAGCCATCACAGCAAATAAACCCCAGAGGTCACTCCGATATCGATCGATCTGCTTTTCAAAAGAAGTACTATCAAAAATGACGTGGAAGGTAAACGGATAATGCCCACCACTCTCGGTTTCCCACGCTACCCCATGACTATAAAGAAAGTAAGGAACATGAGCCAATGTAATCGACTCGAATACTTCATCACCTTCCGCGAGGTGTTTAGGTATAGGCAGCTCAATACTAAGCGATGATTTGGATTCCCAGATTACTCGATCTGCTTGGTCTGAAACATAAGCATAAATCCCTGAATTCAATTGCTCGAATTCGATCAGCCCTGGCACTTCTTCAGGCATTTGAAACAACCCAGCTTCGTTGACTTCAGCCTCACCCATCAATAAATAGAGCTTACCCAACATTCTATCTTGCAAAGCTCTTTTACTACTATCATGAAAAGCTTGTTCCAGGGTAACTGCAGTACCTGCTAAAAATAGAATAACAACCAAGGATGCACTAACAAGGACACGCTGATTCAGTGAAGCCATTAGAAAGTTTTAGCAATAGCAGTGAAGCGATAACCTCTTCCACGCAAGGTCTCAATCGGATTGAGTGAGCCATTAGGATCGAGCTTGCGCCTTAATCGTCCAACCATGACTTCCAAAACATTACTGTCATGATCATCATCATGTGGGTAAAGATAATCAGTCAATTCTTGTTTTGAAATTACCTCGCCCTGATGACGCATTAAATGCTCCAAGAGCCGATACTCAAAAGCGGTTAAATCAACCAATTGATTATTTAATTTTACAGTTTGCGCTTCCATATCTAGTAAGATATCACCACTTTTGATTTCCGTATCTGGAATTGCAGCCGCACGCCTTAGCAGGGCTTTGAGCCTAGCCAATAGCTCTTCCATCTGAAAAGGCTTGGTTAAATAATCATCAGCACCAATCTCCAATCCCTTAACTTTTTCTTGCCAACTATTTCGAGCAGTTAAGATGAGTATGGGTAACAAGTTACCCTGTTTTCGCAACGCAGCAATGACCTCTAATCCTGATAGATCAGGCAAGCCAATATCGATAATGGCGGCATCCAGAGGATATTCACTTGCAAAATATAAACCTTCTTTACCATCGCTGCATGTATCAACTACATGTCCCTGCGCTTCAAGTTGAAGCTGTATTTGTCTCTGCAGCTTAATTTCGTCTTCAATAATTAAAATACGCATGATGAGTTAGCCAATAGTAACGATTAAAAGCTAGATGCTATTCTATCGAGACAAATCAATTTCGCCACTTTTTGTATTGATGGTCACAATATGGACAGCTCCTTTGTGATTGAGGATCTTAATACGGTAGTGATCATCAGCTCGTTGTACAGAGAGCAAGCGACCTTGTGTATTGCGTTGAGCAATAGAGACCGCTTGCTGTTGCGAAATTTCCGCTTGTTCATGACTTAATTCACTCGTCAACTTTATCTGAGCAAAACTTTTCCCTGATACTAAAACTATCAACATCATCACAACCAACACATTGTTTTGAAATTTCATCACTCACCGTGTAAATCAAGATAAATGTTCACTGGTGGAATTATCAAATGTTTGCACACTATTTTAGTAGCCTAGCATGAAATTTCCATTTCCTGCATTGATCCCTAAGTAAAAATTACCTGGAACAGCTTCATAGTAATAGCCGCTATAGGCAGGCGCATAATAGGTATAAGGTTGGCTATAGTAATGGCGCTCGGTATAACGATAGTTATTGTATCGGGGTTTTCCGTAATATCCGTAACCCCCATAACCTCCATGACCATGTAAATGATGATCATGATGGTGATGTTTATGGTGGTGACGATGATGGCCCCTTCCTGCTTCGGCTGCGATTGGGAAAATTAGCGCCATGCTTAGAAACGCCAGCGTAATGAAATGAGCGATTTTAACTCGATTAACTTGCGTGCTCATGTGGTCTCTCCTTTAAAGTATGTTCATCAAACAGAAAAACTTCTGCAATGAACATCACTCTACAGAGAGATACATGAATAAAAACTGAATCGATCAATAAATAATGCGGTTAATTACAATCTACAAATCTACCGTCCAATCACAAGACGAGGATCACCGTTACCTTTCCCAACTTCTTCCCATTGTTTTTTATAAGATTGCTCTAACTCTTGTCGATGCTTGCTCTCATCAAAATGCGACGAATCCTGTTTTTCTTGATCCTTTGTTTTTTGAATTTTTTTACTTTTTTGATACTCTTTCATCTCAGCATTGCTCATATTATTTTCACGATCGCGATCAAGATCGACTTTCCTGGTTTCAACGCTTTTTCTTACTGGCGTTTCTGCAAAAACATTTGAGAAAAATAAATTGATGATAAAAAAAATCAAGGTTGGAATTAGTAATTGCGTTTTCATGATTGGATTCCTTCTATTGATTGAATGGGTTTAGAAATAAGCAATTAGCAGTGTAAAACACAGTGCACTCAATCAAATTGGGAATAAAAAGGAACTTTCCCAAACACACACCAAGATGAATGTTAGAAACGCCAGTCTAACTGGAGTCCAACGATATTAACTTGTCCAGTATATTGACCACTTAGGCGATCACCTGTTGCGCTTTTGCTATTGATTGCCGGGTCTGGTACGAACAAATGCGCATAAGCACCATGCAGAGTCACATTGGATAATACTCGATAACTAAAACCCGCCGTCAACCAATACCGATCATTATCAGGAATGCGTGCAGGTCTGAAATCAGCGTTGGGTACGGGTGTTTGATCGAAAGCGAAGCCTGTTCTAATCGTCCATTTCCGCGCTTCGGGCGCGAAGCTTAGCCCTAAACCCAATCGCCAAGTATCTTCCCAATTGAGTTGTTGAACCGTATCCGCCTGGGGTGAAACAAAATCAGTCCGCAATTCTCGAATCAAACTCCAATTTGTCCATAAAGCATCCCCCGTTAAATTCCACCGTGTCCCCAGATTCTGCGAAAAACCTAGTATCACTTGATCAGGCATGGTAACTCGCGTCTGGGCATGCGTATCGACAAACTGCCCACTGCGCGTTAAAACTAAGGCGGGGTCAGGTACCGCATAATTTGCAGTTCCCTTGACTTCATGTTCAATCCTCGATCGATAGCTTACCCCCAGTCGAGTCGTTTGACTTGGTTCAAAATAAAGCCCGAGATTAAAGCCAAGCCCGACACTGTCTCCCTTCAAAGTTGCTAATCCATCGGCTGATTGTGGTAGCAATCCTCGGTTAATACAAGCACCAGGGCCAATTGCTTGCAAACAGATAGTCCCAAAATCAACTGCGTTAGATAATTTTGCTTCTAAGTATTGGATATTTAAACCGGCACCCAACGACACTTTATCAGTCAACTTCGCCGCAAGTGAGGGGTTAATATTGACAGTAGCTAACTCAGAAGTAACAGCTTGATAACGTCCTTTCCAATCGGAACGATAATGGTTTTCCATACCAAAGGGGGAATTGACACCCAATCCAAATGATATTTTCGATGTTAATTGCTGCACATAGTAAACATTAGGAATTGGAATTAGATTTGCCGCATTACCACCTTCGTTTCCCCGCAATGGAAAACCGCCTACTAATGGATTTAATTGAGAGCTCTCATCGTTAAATTTTGCTGATGGAATAACTAAATAACCCGCAGTCGTTAATAGTTTGCCGCGAACCTGACTCATGGCACCAGGATTAAAATAGACCATACTCCCATCCTCGGTGTTGGTCGGTGCACCTGAAAAAGCTCGCCCTAGCTCCATTACACTTTGTTCCATAATGGCAAACCCTGCGCCCATTACGGTATTAGTCCAGCAAATGCTGGTAAACACGAAACTTACAGAGACGTATCGAAAGAAATGATACCTAAAAGCCATCTATTTACTCATTTGATGTCAAAATGACATCTGTACGCTGCTAAGTTAATTAAATATACCTCATCAGGTATTTTCTACTTCTCTAAATAATTGGATGACATAATACTGCGGTACATTTATTGTTACGTCAATGAGTTATGCAATAATGGGCATATCCTCGTAAGAATCACATCATTGAATATTGCTTTATGCGTTGATTCCAACAGTTTTTTACCTTGATAATCATCATGTTGGTACTTATACGCTATGTTAGCTAAACCATAGGAATTGCTACTTACTTTGACCGATCAGAATCTCCCCACTTCTTTCGATAATCATGCTCAAGAAATTCGAGCAGGGCAAATCAAGCTGCTTTTCCAGCAAACGCCCAGCGCATTCTTAGCAACATTACTTAATTCGGTTATTCTGGTATCGATTCTCTGGGGCAATGTTCCAGCTAATCAATTGATTAGCTGGATCATTACGGTTTACATTTTAACGTTAGCTCGTTATCTTTTTGTTCTGCGTTACCATCAAACAAAACCACCCAGTGCATATGCTGTTATTTGGGGGCGGTTCTTTATACTTGGTGTTTTTTTATCAGGCACATTGTGGGGTATCGCTGGAAAAATCTTCTTCATACAAGATAGCCTACTACACCAACTTTTTCTGATTTATCTACTCGGTGGAATGGTGGCAGGTGCAATGTCCACTTTATCTTCCTATCGCGGTGCTTTTCTCACTTTTTCTATTCCCGTTACATTACCGATCTGCCATGAGGTTTTCTCGCTAGGAAGTGAATTTCACATTGCAATTGCTTCGACCTTTTTATTGTTCTTAATCATGCTTTGGGCAATTTCTCAGCGACTGCACCTGATGATTACTGATTCACTCCGATTACGCTTCGATAATGCAGATTTACTAAGTGATCTTCTCCAAGCAAAAAATGAGCAGCAAACGATTAATGAAGCATTGCAAACTCAAATTATAGAAAAAGAATTAGCACAAAAAACACTACAAGCTATCAACGAGCAACTTGAGCAACACATTATGGAACGCACTCATGACCTAGTGTTAACAAACGATTCCTTGCGCCGAGAGAAAGAACTTTTTCGAGTCACACTTGCCAGTATCGGTGATGCCGTCATTACCACAGATGCACAGGGTAATGTCACTTATTTGAACCCGATCGCAGAATCACTAACCGGTTGGCACAATGCCGAATCGATAGGTATTCCATTACATAACGTTTTTCAAACAGCAGACCAGGAAACGCAAGAATGCTTAGTCAATATGCTTTCCGATTGCTTAGCGACTGCAACAACACCGAACAAAAGCCAAGAATGTTTATTGATCCGCAAAGATCAACAGGAATCGGTAGTCGATTATTCAGTTGCGCCAATCCATAACGATGAAGGAAACATTTATGGTATCGTCCTCACTTTCCGTGATGTCACCGAGCAGCGTAATTTAGCGAGAAAACTCGCTTATCAAGCATCGCATGACCCTTTAACAGGATTACTCAATCGAGAAGCGTTTGAAAACAGACTCACTAAAATTCTCGGTGCTGCTCGAGAAGATAATGTCCATGCCCTACTTTATCTTGATTTAGATCAGTTCAAAGTCGTCAATGACACCTGTGGTCATAGTGCAGGCGATGAATTATTACGTCACATCACAACACTCTTACAAAGCCAATTACGCACCCGCGATACGCTTGCACGTTTGGGAGGTGATGAATTCGGCATCATTCTGGAGCATTGCTCGAAAAAAGATGCAATTAAAATTGCACAAACGCTCCGAGAAGCAATTCAGGATTACCGTTTTCACTGGCAAGATAAAAGTTTTACGATTGGCGTTAGTATTGGTTTATATCCGATCACCCGTAGTGGAGAAAACCTTTCTAATGTGCTAAGTGCAGCCGATAATGCTTGCTACGCAGCAAAAGAAACCGGGCGTAACCGAGTTCATGTATATCAAAGTGATGATGATTTATTACAGAAACGTACTGGCGAAATGCAATGGTTGCCGCGCATTCAAAAGGCCGTCATCGAAAACCGGCTATGCCTTTTTTTTCAACCGATTCTTGCCACCGATAACGACCAAACGATTGAGAAGCATGGCGAAATCTTATTACGATTAAGAGATGAACAAGGTAATTTGATCATGCCTGGCGCGTTCCTCCCTCCAGCTGAACGATATGATCAAATGATACTCATTGATCGCTGGGTTATCGAAAAAGCAATAGCCTTCATTAAAGTTGAACTGCAACACAGTACTAAAGTCATTTACGCAATCAATTTATCCGCCCATGCGATTTGTAGTGAAGATTTTCTCGATTTCATCGTGACTCAAATTAAAACCCATATAAATCATCCTGCAAGCCTCTGTTTTGAGATTACCGAAAACGTGGCACTTGCTGATCCCAAACACGTCAAGCAATTCATTACCACTTTAAAAGGATTAGGTTGTCTGTTCTCTTTGGATGATTTTGGCAGCGGTTTCTCATCATTTAGTTACTTAAAAGAAATTCCCATTGATTTTTTGAAAATTGATGGCCGCCTCATCAAAGATATGACCAGCGACCCCATCGATCTTACCATGGTGCAATCGATTCAAAACATTGGACATGTTATGGGACTTAAAACCATTGCAGAATGGGTCGAAGATGAAGCCACCCTGCAATTGCTGCGTGATATGAATGTCGATTATGCGCAAGGATTCTGGCTAGCCAGACCACAGCAGCTGGATGAAACTAATCAATTTCATTAAATTTGTGTTGATAAGCTGTTTAATTAGAAACCAAAAGATTTTTGCAAAATTACATAAATTTCTAAATCGCCCCGGGTTTTCCGGAAATATCCATCTCCCTACAGAAAAATAGCTAAAGAACGTTAAAAGTCTTACTAACAATTCCAAAATTACACTGAAATAAGAAATTGGACGAGTTTTTCAAGGTTTTCTAATGGTTATTCTGAGTAAAAAATAATGGTTTCCCTTGTATCTGCAAGGATTGCAATTAAGATAAAGTTCAGACCTTCTTAATTTTTAGATTATTTTGATCAAGACCATGAGACAGGCAAAAATCTATCATTTATTAAAGAATTCCGCCGCTGTTGCAGGTTTTTTTCTGGGGGTTATGTTGAATTTAAATGCTGGATATGCCAGTAGTTCAACCAGTCTATACAGTCAAACAGGCTTTAAATTTGGCGGTTGGATCAATGGTGGTGCTACTTACAATGCCAACAACCCTTCGGACGGCTTCAACGGTACAGTAACTTTTGCCGACCGCGCCAATCGATTTCAATTAAATCAACTCAATTTATTCATACAACGCCCGGTAGAATCCGAAGGCAAATCATGGGATATCGGCGGCCGGTTCGATTTCCTATTCGGAACAGATGCTATCTATACACAAGCATTCGGCATATCCGCATTTGATGAAAATACCGGAGAACCTTCCGATCGAGGTAACTGGGACCTAAATTTATGTTGTAATTCAACTCGAACTTACGGCATAGCTCTCCCACAAGCTTATCTCGAAGCTTACGTGCCAGTTGGGAAGGGCCTTACCATCAAGGTCGGACATTTTTACACACCTCTCGGTTATGAAAGTGTTCCCGCTCCCGATAACTTTTTTTATACTCGCGCCTATATTCTCAACAGTGGTGAGCCATTCACGCATACCGGTTTTTTAGGCAACTATACGATCAATAAAAACTGGTCTATCCGGGGAGGCGCTACGACCGGCAGTGCGACCGGCGGCTGGGATGGCGGTTTTGACAAGCAATTGGGTAATTGGGGTGGTCTCACACAAATTCTCTGGTATAGCAATGACAGAAAAACTTCTGCTACGCTGGGTGGAACCTATGGACAAACTGCTGTAAACGAGCCCTGGTTGATGTATAGCGCAGTATTTCAGCATTGGTTAACATCGAAAACTCACTTTGTTTTGCAACATACAAATGGCTGGGCAAGCAACATCAATCTTTCCGATGGCATAGGAAATGCTGCATGGTACAGTGTCAATACCCATTTAACGTATGAACTACTTAGCGATGTATCGATAGGCATACGGGCTGAACGATTTCATGATCGCAACGGCTGGCGAGTGTTTTCCCCCTATCGAATTTTATCTGCTTTAAATAACAATGGTGTCAGCTACGCAGGTAACGTTCCTTTTATCAGTGCTCCTGCAAACTACTATGCTGTAACATTAGGTTTGAATTGGAGACCCGCAAAAAGACTGGGAATCAGCTGGAAGCCATTACAAAATGTCATTATCCGAAAAAATATTCGCTACGATAGATCCGCTGGCATAGACATGGCATTCCGCCCATTCGACGGTAAAAAAGACCAATTCTTATTCTCTGTCGATACCACAATTCCATTTTAGCTTAATAAACCCCCTACAATGAACGGCGAGATATTAAATGGCCGTTCCTGAAAAAGTGCTCAATATTATTGCTGGAAAAAGCAGCTTGCTTATGAATATTACGACTTCGGTTGACAGTTCTGATAAATTAAACTACTTTCAAGCAGTCGTTGATGAATCTATAAGCGCAAAGAGATATATCTCGCAAACTCAAAGTATTTGAACATGCCGCTGTTGGTATCTGGCTCGTTATCACGATATCAAGACATCTTCTGGTGGTGTATATAGCGTATTAAAACGCCACAACCTGAATCACCTACCAAACTGATCGATTCCGACAATTCGTTATGAAAAGCAGGTACCGGGACATCATGCACAAGCTGATGCGAAGTTTCTCGATTTTAAAGTTGAAACTTATGAGCGGCATAACATGCTTACATCAAACCCAGAACACCTCGACTCAATAGCAAGGCGGAACATTCGCATGGCATTGATCAGCGGAAATTTCACCAATTATTAACTTATACTGATATTGTAAAACTCTTCCGCGGTTATACATCTTTAAACTCCCATTCCAGCCATTTCCCCAAAATTGGAAAATAAAGACCTAACCGGATAGGTCGTGTTTCCATGAGTTGTAGTAATTGAGCATACCGCTCCAACTGTGGTCGATAACGTTGAAGTTCTCGACCTAGAAAATCATCGATATCAGTGCCTCCATGTGTTCCCGTTTTGAAATCGATGATCCAACGGACTGCCTGCGCATCGATAAAGCTGCGATCAATAACAATATGATCGAGCTCACCTTGGTGAAAACCAGTCAACGCCCATTCTGAGTGAATATCGTGATGACGATTACTTAGAATCCACTTCGCTGTTTCGTTTTGCCATAGTATGTTGAACGCTGTTGATAATTGTTCAACTGCCCAATCGAACCGATCCGCCATAATGCCACTTTGCTTCAATAACACACGCCCGATTTGTTGTAATTTATGAACATCATTTTCCTTAAACGCTTCAATGCCCATTTTGCCAATATGTTGTAATAGTCGATGCAATACTTTACCGAATAGACGAGCAGCTTCTCCCGCCCAATCAAACTCAATTGATTCAGTTTCACGGCTAGAAAATGATTCGTTTGCAACTTGAATGCTTGCAGGAGGAACTGGTAGCCGCCAATCACCAATCAATCGAAAGCGCTGCATAGATTGTAGGAGCAAATCATTATTAGGGTTTGAATTAACTTTATGGGTCAGTTTATTTTCCAATGACCCACCGGTAATCTGAAACTGTTGATTAACAGCAGGCCATAAGCTTGCTAGCAAACTATCTTTAGCAGGTGCCTTGATTTCAGCATCAGAGCTATCATCCTGTTGATTGATATGCCCTAGCAAATGTAGTTGGTGTTTGGCGCGCGTTGCGGCTACATAGAGTAAGCGGCCGGTCTCGTAACGCGCCTTTTGCTGAGCGATATGTTTTAAATACGCAGTGATTGGATTAGAATCAGCACCCAATGCGTCAATTGGCGCAAATAACAGCGATGTCTGCCCTGATTGAAGGTGATGTTTCATCCAATGCAATAATTGAGGGTCATCTTTTTTGCTGGAATAGCCCAAACCAGGCAAAATGACCACATCGAACTCCAAGCCTTTTGCTTTATGTATAGTCATCAATTGAATCATCGCAGCATCCCCCGATAGGTTCGGCAAGGCAAATAAGGTCGTTACTTTTTTCTGCAAGGTTTCGCTGTCGTATAGCGCATCTGCTGCTCCGGTTGCTTCTAGCTGTTGTAATAGCTGAAAAAAAATAGCTGCATCTTGCAAATCGATTTCATCCATCACACAAGCTGGCCCACCGAGCGCTAACCAAAATCCTTCCACAATGCGACTCACCGGCCTCCTACTCAACTGGTTCAAAGCAGCTTCGATAATCGGTAGGATACGGACCAAACGTTGCTGTCCATCCTCGGTTAATCGAGCGATCGTTGTTGGATTTCTTAATGCATCAAGCATTACCCGATCAGCTTGTTCAGACAAATGAAGTAAATCCTGCAACATCAATCCGCACCAAGGCGCTCGCAGAATTGCAAGCCAGGCGATACGGTCTCCCTGATGGAGTAATGCACGTGTCAATGCAAGTAAATCTTGAATGACAGGGCGATGGGATAAGCGTTCAATTTCGACAGCCTGATAGCGTAATCCTTGCTGCCGCAGTTGCACGATAATTTGCGCAAGATGTGCTCGGTTACGCACTAATATGGCAACTGTTCGTGTTGGGTCAGCTTGCTTGGTTTTTTGGATAATCGAGACAACTTGCTGCGCTTCTGTTTTTTCAGCTTTTTGCCAATAAGGGTAAAAAATTACGCCATCCTCTCCTATCTTTGGATGAATCGCGATAGAGGGTGTATAAGCGATGGCGCCCATTGCCACATCATCTCGACCGGGTAAAATGCTCGGAAAATGCAGATTAATCCAGTCGATAATCTCTTGTTGAGACCGAAAATTAACCGCTAAACGTACAAATTGAATGGGTATCTGCCCGAAAACACCTCGGTCTCGAATTTCTAGAAATAACCCTACTTCAGCTTGACGAAACCGATAGATCGACTGCATCGGGTCGCCTACCAGAAATAGGGTTCTGCCATCTCCTACTTGCCAGCCCGCGATCAAGCGCATCAATAATTCAGCCTGATTGAGTGAAGTATCTTGAAACTCATCCACTAGCAGATGCTGTATGCGGTAATCCAATGCAAGTGCAAGATCGGTTGGTGCTTCGGGTGTGCCGAGTGCTCGGTTTGCTGCCAGAGATAAAGCTGGAAAATCGATTTGCCCCGTTTGCTGAAATAGGAGCTCCAGATGTGCCGCAGCCATCTTGAGTAATTTAAATAACGCCTGCAACGTTTCCCATTGAGAATCTTCATAGCGTGAAGCAGGTAAAGCGCGCAGTTGCACGAGTTGCTTCCTAAAGCTTTCCGCAGATTCCAAATCTTGCAACAACGCAGTCATACGCTGTTTCATGATGCTGTAAAGTTCTTTTTCTTGCTTATTCTTTGATTCACTGGGCGCAGGAAACCCTTCGTTTTTAGTGATTTTTTTACGCCAATTACCATCCTGAGTCAGTAAAAATACAGCGATTCCTTCCCATGCTGCGCGATCCATAATGCTTGATCCAGGGAGTGCAGTAAGAAATTGACAACACGAAATAGAGCTATCATTGGAAACATGCGCTGCAGCAAAATTTACTAAGGTAATGATCTCAGTTTGATCAATCGCTTGTGCCTGATCTACTAATTTTTGTAATTCATCCTCCACTAATCGAATAAGGGCTTTTTCTAAGTACGGCCTTACTTCAGGTTCATGGAAAAAATCAATAAAATTGGGTAACCATTGATCACGCCGCTGTAGCATTTCTGCAATCAGCTGCTGCAAGCGTTTCAATTGATTATCGAAAAGGGTGATTAGATGAGCAATAGCCTCAGACCATGCATGACCGGATTCAACCGCTTCGATCGTTTGCTTCGCTGCCTCTTGGTATAGATCGGAAGCATCTTCAGTGATGCGAGGTAAAGCACCAAGTTGTGATAGTACCGGCATTTGACCAACCAGCATGGCACAAAGCGAATCAATAGTTTGTATTCGCAGCTGGTTTGGGTTGTTTAAAAGCTGCCACCCTTTATTTTGATCACAACGTAGCGCTGCTTGTGCGAGCTCCCAAGTTTGCCGCGCATAATTATCTTCTGGGGATATTTCAGATTGATCCTGTTCAAGCGCCTGCAAAATTCGTTGGCGCATTTCATGCGCTGCTTTGCGCGTAAAGGTAATTGCAATGATTTCTTCGGGTGCATCAACTTTAGTCAATAGCGCCAGAAACCGCTGGATTAGCAATCCTGTTTTCCCAGAACCTGCAGGCGCTTGCACCAGAAACGATTGCTGTGAATCCAGCAATCGCAGACGTTCTTCATCATCAGGAATCGACTGTTGCAGCGTCATTCTTCGGTTTCCGGATTAAATACAATATCGCTCAATAGTGTTGTTTCATTGATACGGCATAACACTTGCAGTGAACAGTGTTGGCAAGTATTAGGGTATTTCTTGGGGCTTACATCCGCTTGCCCCGACAAAAACTGTTGAGCTAAGTTCTCTAGAACCGATTGCCAGCGCGTAATGACCGCAGACCAGTCGCTTATTTCTTGTGTTTGTAGGAATTTGTCGAATGATTTAACTTTGAGTAACAATCCTTCTTCAGCCACGATCCCACTGAATGCGATCTGATCAACACGTAGCTGCGCAAAAACGATACCTGCAAGTTGCTGGTTTGCCACTGCAAGACTATAAAGAGGCAATTGCGGCTTATCTGGACGATTTCCAAACCACTCGTTTGGACTTACATTGCCTGTTTTGTAATCGATGATAATTTGGCGACCATCGTCTAAGGTATCAATACGATCGATTTTTAATTTGATTTTGAGCCCACCAAGTACGATTTCAACGGCTTGTTCTCGGCTCGTGACTTTAAACGGTATACGTGTTTTTTCCAACGCTAGCCACTGGTCAATTTGTGCACTAATTCTTTCTATTTCTATCATACGGAAACGCTTCGTGAGCGTGTAGGGATACTTAGCCTGTATCCCATCAATGGCTAGCGTCACCTGCGTTCGTACCAGATTTGCAAGCTGTGTTTCTGACAACGTCATTAATTGTTGATGTGAATGAAGTCTTCCCCAGATTTTCTCCATCACTTGGTGTACTAAATTGCCGCGCACCATTGCATTCAATCCCATTTGTACTTTCCCCTGCGGGTAGGCATGGAGGCGTAATTCAGCAAAAGCCCGAAATGGGCAAGCAGCCTGCAATTCAAAAATACGACTCCCCCCACTCATCGATGTCATCTTCACAGAAGGCGCCGCATCGTACTGAATTTCTTCTTTCTGCGACTGGGCATAGATGATGTCCCGCCATAGAGGGATATTACTCAATGCTAATTGATGAGCATCCATTGCAGTAAATGTTTTAATAAGTGGACTAGGACGTAATACGCTTTTTTCGTCAAATTCAGGGTAACTCACGATTGCTTCGTCAGCACTGCCTAAAATACGATGCATTTGTTGGGTCGCGACTGCTAATTCACGGTGCTCACTCGAATGTGGCGTTTGATATTTACGTTGAATCGAGATCGGGATAAACGGGTTAGGATCAAAACGCACTGGCCATACACCATCATGTAGCCCCGCCACCCAGAGATAATCAAACTCTATACCTTGAGCTTCTAATGGCCCCAGAATCTGGATAGCTGGATTGTCTACCTGGGGTTGAAAGATTCTCTGACTGGTCATTTGATTCAAAAGATTAACTGCATCGGTTGCAGTCATTTCACTCATGACCCAATCTAATGCGGCAAATTCAACGAGTAATTCTCTCCAGGCCCTAATTAATTGAAATGCTTCATGAAATACTGCATCATCTTTAAGCCAGCCCATCATTTCGAGAAGCTGATCAAATCGCGCCGACCATTGCCCGGGCTTTGCTTTGTTATGATTTAGCACCACCCAATTTTGGGTAAACCGCAATCGCTGCATAAAAATTGGACAAGCTTTATGATGATCAAATCGCGTACAGAGATCAATTAGCGTATCAATGGTAAATACGAGCTCAGCAGCTTCTCGTAGCTTAATGTCTAAAAGAGCCCGCGCGCCTGATTCTTGGGCCCATCCTCCAATAAATGGGGAACGGAGTAATTGGCTAACCGTTTCAAAACGTAGCGTTGAACCAAAAATATTAAATAAGCTCAGCGCAGCGCTAATTGGTGGAAACAGGTTAAGCGTTTTTCCCAAGGAAAAATTATAAGGAGGCGTTTGATTGGGGTTTCCAGGATGAAAAATTTCTGGCATCAAATTTTCATCCAGCGCATGTTGAATAGCATCACGCTGATTATGCAATTCGGGTACAACTATACCGATTCGCGCTGCTGGATTATCTTCTTTTTTCTTACGTACCCAACGCGCCATCAATACGCTTTCTTCATGCACATCTTTGCAGGCAAGTCGGGAAACTTGGCTCGCTTTGGTTTGGTGATCTACCCATTCAATCTGACAACCTAAATTATCTAAGATTGTCAAAAGCTGCAGCTGCTGCGGATTTAATTCATCGAAGCCCGTCAATATAAGATGCCGAGGTGGTTTCAGTTTCTGTGATTTAAAAAATTGTTGAAGCTTGCTAGTTATACTGGCAACCGAAACAAAATTCCTTTCATTACAAATAGATTGGAAACGCAACATCCACTTCCAGAATAGTAAGCTATCTTGGTTATAGTTAAACAATGATTCATTTCGAGGGATACACCATGACCATACCAATTGCCATGCATTTTGAACAAGCTGAATGGTGCTATAAGTCGGTTTAACAGAAAAATCCGCCTCGAGAACTTCTTGCCAAATGATATGTTCTTGCCAAGGAGAAAGAAGCTGCTCATATTCACGCATTAGTCCTGTAATAAGAGATTCTTCCCACAAAGCTAATAACCAACTACTCCAAGGCATGATGAATGGTGATTTCCAGATATTGAGCTGCTGCGATATAAAAACTTGTTCATTCAGTCCACGCAACACACTCGTCAAGCGTTGATTACCTGTCAGAATGATTGTGTTCTGATTCGAATCTTTTAGTAGTTCATTGATATTAACTTGTTTTGAATTGAACCAGTCCTGTTTCATGGTCAGTCTGAATAGATCGTGATTGATCAATAGTAAAATGCTTACTCGATTTAGGGCAAATGAGATTTTTTCATGTCACTAGCTGACTGTTGAAAGTGAAATAGGTAGAATTACGGGCTATGCTTATTTTTTGTAATACAAATCGGGAGAAGGAATGAATAATAATTTTATTAAAACAATGCTTTTTATTTTCATAGTTTCTTGGTCTACTTTAGCAATTTCAGAACAAACTGAGCCAGCTGCCCAAGCAGTAGAAGAAAGCCAAGAAAAAGCTGATGAGTCAGCGATTTTTGGTCAAGGATGGAAATTGATCCGTTCTCCTGAAATGGGAAATTCTGGTAAATTTGTCCATATGGTTTTAATCGATCTCGATAAAGAAATGGACAAAACGGTTTACAGCGCTGCGATTAACCGCTTATGTGGAAAAGCAACTGATTTTTGCCGAATTCGATTCTGGACACAAGAGCGCTTTATTCCTGAGAAAGTCACCCCGACTCCTGAACAACTTAAAGCCCAGAAGGCAGACTATCTCTTTAACCCAACTGCAAGCGTTAAGAAAACGACTTGGTCGTGCAAAGTGGACCACGATAAAAGTCATTGTGTAAATTATTGATCGAGATACCCTCTTTCTCTCCTATCTAGCTTTAGCTGAGGAAGAGGGAGTAAGTTTTCTTAGATTATATTCTTAAAGATAAGATCTAAATGCAGCTCAACAAAATCAAACTGCTATCACTTACATCTGGCCACTTTTGATAAAGTGATGATTGGATAAACCATTTTGGTCATAAGAATTCAACCATTCATTACCGAGCCGGTTAACAATCAGCTCCGATAAGGTCAATCCCTCGCTTTTTGCAAGCTCCGAAAGGATTTCCCAAGCATTATGCGTTAGGCTAACGGTCTTAAGCTGAGGCCTATATTTTTGCTTCTCTATTTGATCTCTCGCAATACTGATGGCATTCTTAAGTTGAGCCCACTGCGTCTCATGTAACCACTTTGCACACCATGCATTTAAATCATTCGGGTTGGCTTTGGCATCTTGATACTCACGTTCGGCTATGATACCTTGTGACGCATCTTCACCTAGCCAGTATAAACCTGAAGAAATCTGCTTATCGAGAAACCCAACTGCAGCATTCTGGTCTTGCTGTCTAATTACATATTTTTGTTTATTCATTTTTATTATCTCTCATTAGTTTCATAAAACTACTAAGATCTTTTATGAGTAGATAATACAAGCCAATTCATTATTCAGGCAAGTACTTATTCAAATTTGTTGTTTAACGCAGTTGTACACAATACTCAAATTCTTACAGCCTACAATTTATTATTTATGCAAATCATCACATCCCGTGAGCATACTTTATTCAAACTGCTCATAAAGCTACTACACTCGACTCAACAACGGAAGCGCGAAAAATTGACTGTTTTAGATGGAATGCATCTTGTTCAAGTTTATTATCAAATCTATGGTTCACCATTCAAGCTCATTATTAGTGAATCTGCTTGTCAAAAGCTTGAAATAAAATCTTTCCTGGAGCACTTTAATCAATCATCCGAGACTAATCGACCGATCATTTTAAGTGATGCCTTATTTAAACAAATATCTCCTGTTGTTTCTCCCTCAGGAATTGTGGCACTTATTACTGTACCAGCAACTAACTATGCCCACTCCACGAAATTTTGTGTATTACTTGATGCAATACAAGATCCAGGGAATTTAGGGTCAATATTGCGTTCTGCAGCAGGGGCTGATGTAAAGGCTGTTTATTTATCAAAAAACTGTGCAGATGCTTGGTCACCTAAAACATTGCGTGCAGCTATGGGAGCTCACTTTTTCTTAGTCATTCACGAGAATGCTGATTTAGTCCAGATAGCACGGAATTTCCATGGAAAAGTATTCGCCACTTCATCAGGTTCCGAATATAGCTTATTTCAAACAAAACTTAACGAGCCAATTGCCTTTGTATTTGGTAACGAGGGATATGGTATTTCAAAAGAATTGATGAATTGTGTCAGTGAATCACTTGCTATCCCGATGAACAGGGATTGTGAATCTTTGAATGTTGCCGCCGCCGCAGCAATATGTTTTTTTGAAAAAAACCGTCAGCAGCTAAATAAAACCTTAATTATTTGAAAGGACTTATCACTCATACTCAATAGACTGAATATGAGTGATAAAAAAACTGCGGCTTATTAGGTTGCAGTCATAATATAAACAAGCGCACCAATTGCAATCAACCCAATTGTCGAAATAGCTACTACTTTAAACGTACTAGCTTCTGTAGCTCTATTATTTTCCATAACTTTTTCTCCTTATGAAAATCTATTCTTTAGTTTTATAAACCCATAACCACAACAGGGCTAGTTGTGATTCTACGCATATTTTCTGATAATGGCAACATCCTACTGCTGAGAAATTAATATTCAATTCATGAAACCAGTTTCTAATGCATAGGCCCAATCCATAAAGTGATATGACTCTGCTAGTTTTACCATAGCTTGATGATTGTAAGGAACAGTTACTAAAGAAGATACCCATTGATTTCCTGTTCTTTCTAGTAGCGCATAATGAGCATCAGGGGTTCCTGTTTCAATCGTATGAAAAAATGGTGTTCCATCACTATAAGCAGGTAATCCAACACTCCCTGGATTAACAATCAGTAAATCATCCAGAACTTTCACTGAACGCGGTTGATGCGTATGACCACATAAAATTAATTTAGCTTCCTTATCCTTTCCAAGTCGATCTTTAATTTCATTTATAGTTGCTAAACGTGCTCCATAAGGCATGACTGTTTCTAGCAGATAGCTGTTACTACTCTCTGGTGTGCCGTGGCAAAGTAAAATATCCTGATTCAGGTATAGCGTATTAGGTAAGCTTTTTAACCAGTCTAATTCTTTAGTCGAAAGCTGAGAATAGGCTAATTTATCTACATCACTACATTGATCAGATTCGTGCGCTAAAATTTGATAATCATGATTTCCCGCAAGATGTATCCAATCCTGCGCCATTAAAAACTGGGCTGTCTCCAGCGGTAATAAGGGGCCAGATAAACTATCACCTAGATTAATGACCTTATCAATACCTATTCTTTTGAAGTGTGAAACAACTGCTTCTAATGCCGGTAAATTGCCGTGTATATCCGAAACAACTGCAATTCTCATTGGATAACAACTACATTGACAGTAAATTAATTTCTGCTGGAATCACGAGGAGATAGAGATACAATCGAATTACCCTGTCTCACTCAAAACAGGGTAATTATTTTATCGATTGATTAATATATTAATTAGGCTGCTGAATACCTGCGAGTAACCAAGGTGCGTTCTTCTCTCTAAGATTCTTCTGTACATGCCAGATTTCATCAAAAGGCTCAGGTAGTGCATCAGGTGACTCTCTTAGCTGCCCATTAAAGCGAACACTTGCAATAGCCATTTCATTAGTCGTCGTAACATCTAACAAATCAGCATTAATAAAAACTACTTCTGTTTTTTGTGGCTGATCACTACTTTCTTGTATTTGCTTACGCAACTCTTCAAATAATTCTGGTGTCGTGTATTCACGAATGGCTTCTACATCACCCGCATCATTTGCTGCCTGTAAATTAATAAATGATAGCTTCGCATTTTTTAAGAAAGGCTCTACCTGAAAATCTGGTGGTATCGAATTAGTTGTAGCATTACCATCATAAGCCGTATGAGTAGCACTTGACGAGGTTGCTGATGAGCCTCCAGAAAATACTTCATTGGTTTGTGCCGCACCCGCTGCTGAATACTGCATAGGACGCGATAGTTGCTCAGATTTTGGTTTACGTAGCATGCGTACAATAAAAAATATAACTGCCATTAATACAACCAGCATGAGAATATCAGCCATATTAATGCCATCAAATGCGCCACCCATAAATAATGCGGCGAGTAACCCACCAGCCGCTAAACCTGCCAATGCGCCACCCCACTTACTTCCACCAGCCGCTGGATTAGAAGCAGGTGCTGCTGATTGTGACTGAGTAGGTTTAGGCGTTGCTTGCTGATTAATTGAATCACGCTGCTTCCCAATACTTTTACTACCACCTAAGCGTTTCGCTTCAGCATCAACTGGCAATAAAGTAAAAGTAAGCATCGCTAATGTAAATAAAGTCAGTATTTTCTTCATTTTTTTCTCCATAAACACTGTTGAGCTAGAAAGTATAACATCATCGATTTATTCTTGTTCTTTAATGAAAATCAAGATTGAAATTTTTATAGAGTGCATAAAAACTTCTTTTAAATTTAGAGATTACATTCAAATGCGCTATTAATGGACTAAAATAACTAAATTTTAAATAAATAATAATAAAGGAACTGATTTTTCATTTATGGCAACTACTTTAATAACAGGAAGCAACCGTGGGATTGGATTTGAGTTTGCACGTCAATATGCCCAAAATGGGTGGAATGTCATCGCTTGTTGCCGTCAACCTGAAGGTGCTTCTAACCTTAGGCAACTTGCAGGTAGATTTCCTAATCTTGTAACAATACACCAACTCGATGTCGCTGATCACGAGCAGATCACACACTTATCAAATAGTTTAACGAATACTTCCATTGATCTGCTCATCAATAATGCAGGTATCTATCCACCATCCGATGATGGTGGTTTTGGCAAGATTGATTACGAAGCATGGCACAAAGCATTTCAAATCAATACTATGGCACCATTAAGAATGACCGAGGCATTTCTTGCACAAATAAGTAATAGTCAATTAAAAATCATAGCGATTATCACGAGTAAAATGGGCAGTATTGATGATAATAAAAGAGGAGGAAGTTATATTTATCGATCAAGCAAAGCAGCTGTCAATATGGTTGGTAAAAGTCTTTCAGTTGACTTAAAGCTACAGGGAGTTACTACCGTGGTTCTGCATCCTGGGTGGGTTAAAACTGATATGGGCGGCCCAGATGCGCTAATAAGCACTGAACAAAGTGTACTCGGTATGCAGCGTATACTATCGAATCTAAAATTATCCGATTCTGGAAAATTTTTTGCCTATGATGGGAAAATTATTCCTTGGTAAAGACTTGAGGAAATACTTATAGGCTCAACAATTCTGTACAAGACACAACTGGTTAAAGTTAGTTTGGAATACTTTTCAAAATTGCGTACATAACTTACTGTGCTGCTATTGCTAATATTGCAGCATCAGTAAATAACTCGGGGTAATTACTCTCACACATTAAACGTTGTTGAATAATACGATTATGATTCAATAGAAAACTATTTTGATCAAGTAATCTTATCCCAAATGATGTCTGTGAATGATTCATACTCATGACTTTTGAGAGAATCGTTTCATTACTTCTCAGAATTTCTTCTAAAATAATATCCCCGAGTTCTTTCTTGAAATGACCTGCTTCCCAGTACCATTGAGTAATAGATAAGAGATCGCCTATTGGCGGAATTCGCTCACAGTGATAGAGACTATAACCACTGTAATCGTATAATTCTATCTGCGTTGAGTATTGATTCATATCAATAAGCTCATTTACTACTAAAGACTTCCATTGATTAAATAATGGCCATAAGTTTGTCACTTCAAAAAGTGCTAGTATCTGGGCATGATAGGGGTAAATCACAAGAATAATTTTGCTATTATTCTCCTCTACTAGATTAAATATAGCCTGTAAGTAATTCAAACTCATTGGTGACACTGATCCTTGCGCCTTTTTGAGATAAGTTCTAACATTTTCCTGTGCTCTTTGTTGAAATAATTTGTAATACCCTTCAGCTCGTACAATTGGTTTATATTCATTAAGTGGATTAAACCCATGAAAAGTAATGATTGCAGCTTCTTCATTGTTTTGAATAGCAAGTGTACGAAAGGCATCTCTAACGGAAGCTAGAGAAAACATGCTATCAAAACGCCAGAACCAACTTTCAATTTTTCTTTGTTGATCGATTAAATACTGAGAAGGATCAATTGATGCATTGACTTCCTGCTGAGACGGTAAATCAATAAAATCTAAAAAATCAAGACCAAGAAAAATCAATCCCGGATTAATACCATTTTTTGTCAAATAAAGAAGCTGTTGATATACGGTTTTAATTCCTATCCCCGGTATACTTAAATTATATGCTGATAGCCCTTTTTGATTAAACACCAGTGCATCAGGATCAAATCCGATCTCAGCGCGAGAATTGCCTAAAATAAGTACATCAGGCTTCAGCCGCTTTACTTGGGATAATTTAATCTCGTTCTGATAGCGCTCTAATGTGGGTTTAATAATATTAAATCCACGATATTGAACAATGCCATACTGGCGGTAAGGATCAACAATAAGTACAAAAATTACTACCGCTAGGCTACCAGCAATCGTAATCACTAATAGCCAGCAAAGATATCGCTGCGAATTCTGTAATTCTTCCATACTCTGAATTAAAACTGAAAATACAAAAAATCATTCGGACGATTTAATGACAATAGGCTTATCACGGTAATCACCCCAATCCATACTGACCACCAACGTGATGGCTGCCAAACTAAATAATCTAGTAAATTTCGAGATGAATTTTTAATTTTCGAGTTTTGAAAATCTAGGGCAGGTTTAAAATTTCGCATAATTTCTTGTGTATTAGGGAAAAAGAAAGCAATAAATGCAGCTAAAGCGATCCAAGCCCAATTCTCAATAAAAAATTTCCCCCCCCCTAGATAAAATGTTATACCTAGCTCTTGAATTAATGGGGCCAATATTGTAAGCCGACTACCAATTGCATCAGGTAGTTCTATGCCAAAAACTCCAAACATTCCATAAATAATTTCTAATGCAACTTCCAGCTCTGCAGAACGAAAAAAAACCCAAGCAATGCAAACTGACATAAATGTTAGACCAATAGCAACGATCTGCCATAACATTGCTGTTACTGGAAATTGTATTTTCTGTGAAAATTTGACCCATCCATGGTGAATAATTAGATAAGCTCCATGAAGTCCACCCCATATAACAAAACTCCACCCAGCTCCATGCCATAAACCACCTAATAACATGACAGTCATTAAATTTCGATACTGCTTAAATAACCCTACCCTGTTACCACCGAGTGGAATATATAGATAATCTCTAAGAAAACGCGATAGAGTCATATGCCATCTTCGCCAGAATTCACTAATATTTCTTGATTTATAGGGTGAATTAAAATTTAGCGGAAGATTCACTCCAAATAATCGTGACAAACCAATTGCCATATCTGAATAAGCTGAAAAATCAAAATAGAGTTGGAACGTATAGGCTAATACACCTCCCCACGCTATTAATAATGATGGAGAAGCGTTCGCTTCGTTAAATAAATTATTTGCGTAGGGAGCAAGATTATCTGCAATCAAAACTTTCTTTGCCAGACCAATGCAAAATATTGTTATTCCTACTGCAAAATTAGATTGAGAAAAACGATATATTCTCGAATCAGCAAATTGAGGCATCATTTCTTTGTGATGCAATACCGGTCCAGCAATAAGATGGGGAAAATAAGTAACAAATAGTAAATAATGAATGAAGCGATATTCTTTAACTTTTCCCTCATATGTATCCACGAGGAATGCAATTTGAGTAAATGTATAAAAAGAAATACCAATAGGCAAGATAATGCTCAAAGTTTCAATATTTGCACTACTAATGTAGTTAACTGTAGAAATAAAAAAATCTGCGTACTTAAAATACCCGAGTAATACTAGATTTGAGATAATCGCAAAAATAAGCCAAAGCTTCCGGAATGGTTTATCTGAGATTGCAATCTTGAGTCCCATCCAAAAATTAAAGCAGATTGAACTCAGAAGAAGTGGGATGTAGTGATAATCCCAGTACCCATAAAAAACTATCGAAGCAAATGCTAACCACCCGGCTGATAAAGTATAACTATAGCGACTTAGCCAAAAGAAACCCGCAACGGTAATGGGCAAATAAAAGAATATAAAGGTAAAAGAATTAAATAGCATTAAGAATAATTGGCCTTATTTTTCTACAAACATCATTCCATTCTTCATTTTTCCCCAATCAACTGTTTTTTTAAAGAAACCTATCTTATTCCAAGCTAATTTAGAAAGAATTAATAACCATCATACTGCTTCTAGCAATATTTCAATTATTAAAAAATGAACAAAATTGGTGCTTTATAAAATCAATTTACTGTTGAAATAGAGCCTCTTGGATGATGGTGTGCATGTAATTGTTTCAATCGCTCACGAGCGATATGGGTATATATCTGAGTCGTCGAAATATCTGCATGACCAAGTAGCAATTGAACAACCCTTAGATCAGCACCGTGATTTAAGAGATGAGTTGCAAAAGCATGTCGCAGTTGGTGTGGAGAAAGTGATTTAGTAATCCCTGCTTGTTGAGCATAGCGCTTGATTAAATACCAAAACGCTTGACGAGTCATCGCATCACCTCGATTTGTAATAAAAACTTTATCAGTTATCCTATTTTTTCCTATCAATAAGTTGCTGCGAACCTCAGTTATATATCGATTAATCCAATAAAGCGCTTCTTCACCGAATGGAATCAATCGTTCTTTATTACCCTTACCCAGTACCTTTACGACCCCCATGTCGACTCTGATCTGCATTAATTGAAGCGATACCAGCTCTGAAACACGCAAACCTGTAGCATAGAGCAGTTCTAGCATTGCTCGATCACGAATTCCCTGTAATTTTAAAATTTCAGGTGCGCTCAGAAGTGCATCTACTTCAGATTCAGATAAGCTTACTGGCAGTAACCGTGGTAGTTTTGGTCGATCGATATTTAGGCTAGGATCGATAGTAATTTTTTGCTGACGTAATAAAAACTGATAAAACCGTTTAATTGTGGATAATTCTCGACTAGCAGAACTCGCTTTGATTAAGATTGCGACACGATCAGCTAAAAATGCAAGTAAGTCTGAATGATCAAGCCCTGCTATCGATGATAACGGTTCATTTTTATTTTTCAGCCTCCATAACGATAGCTGTTTTAAATCACTTCGGTAACTTGAAAGGGTATTTCTCGACAAGCCATCTTCTAACCATATCGAATCGATAAATTCATCAATGAACTTAATATCCCTATCACTTGGATTCATAAGCTTTCATGTTTAAGTAACCAACGCTTTATATCGAGCGGCATGCCATCACTGGCATGCATAAAGCCACCAAGGCTACCATTTTTCGCAATAACCCGATGACAGGGAATCACAATAGGCAAGCGATTGGCACCGCATGCTTGACCGACAGCTCGCGGAGCCGAGTGAATCTGGCTTGCAATTTCTGCGTAGCTTATCGTTTTTCCAGGTGGGATCTCGAGAATACTCGACCAAACGCGTTGTTGATGGTGAGTACCGCTAATATGCAGCAATAAATCAAACGTAAATTTGGGATCTTTAAGGTATGCCTTTAATTGTGAACATACCTCTTTAGCCAACGCGTTCCGGGGAATTTGCTCAGATGTATCTCGAGGTAAGTAATCAATACCTGTTAACCAATCTTCTTCTGTTCGAATGCCCAGTACCGCGAAAGGTGTGAGCAATCTAGCCTGATAATCTTTAGTATCCTTAATTTTCAAACTAGATTTGACACTTCCCAATGCTATTCCTCACTACAAGAAAATTAACTTGCTGATTGATTATGAAGCATTATTCTAATTTACTTTCCAAGCTAAATATTCTGCAAAAGTAAATCATTCAATCGTTTTACAAAAGCTGCTGGATCCTCCAATTGCCCTCCTTCAGCAAGCAAAGCTTGATCAAAGAGAATATTGCTCCAATCAGAAAATTTCTCTTCCTCATATTTTAAGCGCTGAACCATTGGATGATGCGGATTGATTTCTAAAATCGGTTTGGTAATAGGGATTTTTTGGCCTGCAGATTTGAGTAATCTCTCAAGATTACCGCTCATATCATATGTATCTGCCACTAAGCAAGCCGGCGATTCTGTCAGGCGATAAGTGATACGTACGTCTTTAATTCGTTCACCCAATACTTCTTTCATTTTAGAAATTAAATCTTTGTGTGCTTCAGCCTCTTTCTCTTGTTCTTGCTTTTCAACCTCGTCTTCAAGTTTACCGAGATCAAGATTTCCTTTTGCAATAGACTGTAAAGTCTTACCAGCATATTCAGTTAAATTTGAGATCAACCATTCATCGATCCGATCGGATAGCAGTAAAACCTCTATTCCTTTCTTACGGAAAATTTCTAAATGAGGGCTGCTTCTTGCAGCCTTTAGACTGTCTGCAGTTACAAAATATATTTTTTCTTGACCTTCTTTCATGCGAGCAATGTAGTCATCTAATGAAACGGTTTGCTCATCATTATTACTACTCGTAGTCACAAATCGAATTAATTTTGCAATACGCTCTCGATTTGTGTAATCCTCCCCTACCCCTTCTTTTAAGACTTGACCAAACTCGTTCCAGAATGTCTTAAATTTAGTTTGGTCTTCTTCTTTACTACTACCAGCTAGATCTTCTATTAAACCGAGTATTTTTTTGACAGATCCAGCCCGGATGTTATCGATATCTTTGGATTCTTGCAGAATCTCTCGAGAAACATTTAATGGCAAATCATTGGAATCGATAATGCCACGCACGAATCTAAGATAATTGGGAAGTAATTTTTCCGCATCATCCATGATAAATACACGCTTCACATATAACTTAATCCCGTGACGATGCTCGCGATCATATAAATCAAAAGGTGCACGTGCAGGGATATATAATAACTGCGTGTATTCTTGCTTGCCTTCAACTTTCGCATGTACATATGCAAGCGGTGCTTCGTAATCATGTGCTACATGCTTATAAAATTCTTCATATTGTTCTTGCGTAATTTCATTTTTAGATCGAGCCCATAGTGCACTCGCTTGATTAATGGTTTCATCTTCATCGGTAATTTTGTACTCATTACTTTCTTGAACCCATTCTTCTTTCTTCATCACCACAGGTAGGGTGATATGGTCTGAATAACGTCGAATAATTGATTTCAAGTGAAAACCACTTAAGAAATCATCTTCACCTTCTCTCAAATGTAAAATAATTTCTGTACCTCGATCCTTCTTCTCAACCGTTTCTAATTCATAATCTCCTTCCCCTTGTGATTCCCAACGAACACCATGCTCAGCGGTTAATCCTGCTCTTCTTGTTATTAAGGTTACTTTATCTGCCACAATAAAAGCAGAATAAAAACCGACCCCAAACTGACCAATCAAGTGCGCGTCTTTGGCTTGATCACCCGTCAACGCATTGAAAAATTCTCTAGTCCCTGATTTTGCAATTGTTCCAATGTGATCGATGACTTCTTGTCGCGACATACCGATCCCGTTATCACTGATAGTCACGGTTCTAGCATCTTTATCGTAGCTCACTCGAATTTTAAAATCGGAGTCCGATTCATATAAGGCCGAATCAGTTAGCCCTTCAAAGCGTAGTTTATCTACCGCATCAGATGCATTTGAAATCAATTCTCTTAAGAAAATTTCTTTGTTGCTATATAAAGAATGAATCATTAACTTAAGTAATTGCTTGGCTTCAGCCTGAAAATTCATTCTTTCTTTCTGTTGTGTTGATGCTTGCATGTATTTTCTCCTTAAAAACGCGGTAAGATTGTATGGTTAAAATATCAAAATTCAAGTACTGAATCGGTAACATCAAGAAACTAGCATTTTATTATTCTTTTTCTTAGTTAATTTTGCCTAAACTAAATAATATTTCATGATGCATAAAATTTTTTTTATTATATTACCCCTGCTTATTAGCAGTTTTACCTATGCTGAAACTTCAAACTCGCAACAATCAACGAATTTACCTTTAGAAAAAATAAAATTACCGCCCGGCTTCTCAATCCAACTATGGGCAACCATACCGGATGCAAAATCACTCGCTATCGGTAAACAAGGAACCGTATTCGCAAGCTCTAAGGCAACCGGAAGCATTTATGCTATCTCACAATCAGATGATAAAGAAAAACAAATCAGCATCATAGCAAATGGCCTTAAATCCCCAAGTGGAATAACCTATTATGAAGGTGCGCTCTATGTAACTGCTCTCAATCGAGTTTTTCGATTTGATCAGATTGAAGGTAACCTTGATCGTATTAATGAGCCAGTCATTATCTATGAAAATCTCCCTAAGGAAGATTTTCATAGCACAAGATATATGGCTATTGGCCCAGATAATTTATTGTATATCTCAGTTGGTTCTCCCTGCGATGCTTGCGAGGCCGATCCAATGCGCTATGCACTGATTGCCCGTCTCAGTCCTAGTGGGAACAATTTTGAAGTCTATGCACAAGGGGTTCGCAATTCATTAGGCTTTGACTGGCATCCCGAAACAAATGAATTATGGTTTTCTGATATTGGCAGAGATTGGATGGGAGAAGACCTCCCACCCGATGAGCTTAACCATGCCGCATCCCCAAGTTTACATTTTGGCTTTCCTTATTGTCATGCAAGTAATATCCTCGATCCTAAATTTGGTGCAAAACGCGGCTGCAACAAAACCCAATTACCAATTACTGTATTAGAACCTCATGTAAGTCCCCATGGTATTAAGTTCTATTCTGGGCATATGTTTCCCCCTGAATACCATAATCAACTAATTATCGCTGAACATGGATCATGGAATCGTAGAGCGCCTGTTGGATATCGCCTACAACACTTTCAGTTAAAAAATAATCAGGTAGTAAAAAAAGAAATATTTGCTGAAGGTTGGTTGAATGACCAAAAAGCCTGGGGAAGACCGACTGATTTACTAATAATGCCAGATGGTGCATTATTAGTGTCTGACGATCTAGCCGGTGTTATATACCGAATCAGTTATCAGGATAACAATTAAAACTTAGAGAATTACATTGATGTTTGAATAGCCTGAAGACTAAGACCCATAAGGGCTTGAGGAAAAATACCCGTAATTAAAACTGCCAATCCGTTTATACTGATCAGTATTTTCGCGTCAAATGAAGGCAATACGGGTGCATTGTGCTCAGGCGCTTCAAAATACATCAGTTTAATAATACGTAAGTAATAGAATGCGCCAATCAATGACAACACAACTGCCGTTATGGCTAACCAAATAAACCCAGTGTTTACAATCGCTTGTAACACAGATAACTTTGCGTAGAAGCCGATCATAGGTGGAATACCAGCCATCGATAGCATTAAAAACATCATGATTAATGCCAACCACGGATTTCTCTGATTAAGGCCTTTATAATCACTGAGATTCTCAGCCTCAAAACCCTCTCGAGATAAGATCATAATAATTCCAAATGCACCCACTGTCATGAGTACATACGCGATTACATAGAACATAGCTGAACTATAACCATTATGGTCTACTGCAATGAAACCGAGTAAAACGAATCCCATATGGGAGATCGTAGAATAAGCAAGCATACGCTTAATATTGGTTTGCATAATTGCAACGATGTTACCAATCGCCATTGAAGCAACAGCCAGTATGATCAGCATCCCTTGCCAGTCCGCTGCTAAAGCACCAAGACCATCAACCAATAATCGAATAGTAAATCCAAATGCAGCTAATTTCGGTGCAGAGCCAATAAAAAGTGTTACTGCAGTAGGAGATCCTTGATAAACATCGGGTGCCCACATATGAAATGGAGCAGCGCTCAATTTAAAAGCGAGGCCTGCCACAATAAAGACTAAGCCAATTATTAGCACTTGATGATCGATCGTTTTTGTTTGAATTGCTTCAGCGATTTTGCTTGTATGCAGTTCACCAGTAGCGCCATATATCATTGACATTCCATACAATAGGAAGCCAGATGCCAGCGCGCCTAATACAAAAAACTTCATGGCTGCTTCAGTTGCTAGTGCGGAGTCACGTTGAAGAGCAACCATTGCATATAAAGAAAGTGATAATAACTCAAGCCCTAGATAAAAAACTATAAAGTGACTTGCAGAAATCATAACCATCATTCCTAAGGTAGCGAATAAAGAAAGGCTAAAGAACTCTCCCTTAAACATACCTCTTACACGAATATAGTTACGAGAATAAATCAGGACCAAAGCTACTGTCAGATATACCATGAGTTTCAGACTATCTGACATTAGATCATCAACAAACATACCTGAAAAGGTATATTGAACTTCGCTGGATAAGGTAACGAAAGTTATCACTGCACAGCCAGCTAGGCTAATCAGTGAAAGGATAAATGTAAAATATCTTTGATCGTTATCCAAGAAAAGATCCACTAACATAATGATACAAATCATTATGAGCAGAAAGATTTCTGGGTATGCAGGTGAAAAATCAGGTGACAGAAACGCCATCTATTATCCTTTTTGATCTAAATTCTTGTTTTATCTTATATAGTAGCAAGGTTATAACTTACTGTTCATTACGTGTTCCAGTAAATTATCAACTGTTACGTGCATCACTTCTGTTAGCGGGAATGGATATAATCCAAACCATAACACTGCTATGGCCAATAGGGTTAACAGGAAACTCTCTCGTAACGTAATATCCTGAAGTTGTTCCACATTTTTATTCGATACTTCCCCAAAAATTACCCTTTTATACATCCACAATGTATACGCTGCACCCAAAATAAGTGTTATTGCAGCAAAAAATGCATACCAGAAATTAATTTTAACAGCGCCCATAATTACCATGAATTCCCCCACGAAGCCACTGGTTCCCGGTAATCCTGCATTAGCCATTGCAAACAACATGAAGAACGCAGCAAAAATTGGCATCCGATTAACGACACCACCATAGTCAGCAATTTGCCGTGAATGTAATCTGTCATATAAAACGCCAACACACAAAAACATCGCACCCGAAATAAAGCCATGAGAAATCATTTGTACCATTGCACCTTCTATTCCATACCCATTGAATAAGAATAATCCCAAAGTGACAAAGCCCATATGCGATACAGATGAATAGGCAATCAACTTTTTCATGTCTTGCTGTATTAGCGCAACAAGGCCGATATAGACTACTGCAATCAGCGACAAGATAATCATCCATTCAGCTAAATAATGACTTGCATCAGGTGCAATCGGTAATGAAAATCTTAAAAATCCGTATCCACCTAATTTCAACAAAATTGCTGCAAGTACAACAGAACCACCTGTTGGAGCCTCAACATGTGCATCCGGTAACCATGTATGTACTGGCCACATTGGCACCTTCACGGCAAACGCCAACAAGAATGCTAGGAATATAAGAATTTGCGGCGTCATCGTTAGAGGTAGTTGGTGGTAGCTTAATATTGAGAAGCTGCCTTCTGATTCATGATATAAATAAAGTAAAGCAATCAGCATCAACAATGAGCCTAGAAGCGTATACAGAAAGAATTTAATTGCAGCATATACACGGTTTGGACCGCCCCAAACACCAATAATAATAAACATTGGAATCAAGGATGCTTCCCAGAAAGTATAAAATAGTACTGCATCCAATGACGCGAATACGCCATTAACAATCCCTGACATAATTAAAAATGCACCAAAATATTGTGAAGTACGATTTCGTATCACTTCCCAACCGGCAACTACAACTAAAGGTGTAATTAAGCAATTAAGCAGTATCAATGGCATGGAGATTCCATCAATACCAAGATGATAATAAACATTAAAACGTTCAAACCAAATATGTTGTTCTACAAATTGCATGCTACTTAAGGTGGAATCAAATCCCGTATATAAAGGTAGCGCAACAATAAAACTTAAAGTTGAACCTAAAAGAGAAATCCAACGTACTAATACCAACCTATGATCATTCCCAATGATTAATACAAAGAGACCAAAGATTACAGGTAACCAGATAACTATACTTAGAATTGGAAATCCAAACAGCATGACAAATCCATTTGATTAAAATTAGCGTTTATTATTTTCTCTTTAACGCGGAAATGATATGTAAAATTGAGAAAAGATGAATGAAATCAACATTATGAATGATACAACCATAAGCTCATCAATATAAAAACTCCTACAATCATCGTAAATGCGTAATGATAAATATAACCTGATTGAAAAAAGCGGACCCAGGAAGCAATCCATCCAACTAATTTAGCTGAGCCATTTACAATCAGGCCATCAATAATCTTCACATCCCCTATTTTCCATAACATGGTTCCTAGCGCCCGTGTTCCATTTGCAAATACTAAAGAATAAAGCTCATCAATATAGTATTTCCGATCAAGCAAATTATAAATTGGCCCTGATAGCGACTTAATCTTAAGTGGTATTTCTGTTTTATACGCATAGAGATACCAAGCTGTAAAAATTCCACCAAGTGAAAGCCAGAATGGAACGGTTCCAAACGCGTGAAACATCATTCCAAACACACCTGAGAACTCAGCTTCTAATTTAATCATTGTCTCATGCGCAGATAAAAAGTAGATTGAATCCCCAAAGTAATCACCAAAAACTAAAGACCCGATAACCCACCCTGAAGCTACTGTTGGAATCGCTAATACAATTAGTGGAATAGTCACTACCCAAGGGGATTCATGAAGATGCTCGCGTGTATGATGATCCATACGTTCCTTGCCGTGAAAAGTCATAATCATCAACCGAAAAGTATAAAGTGCAGTAACAAATACCGTTGCCAGGACGCAAAAATAAGCAAATCCACCTCCTGGAATTTCAGTAAATTTTGCTGCTTCGATGATGGCATCTTTCGAAAAGAATCCTGAAAAACCAGGAATGCCAGCGCTCGCAAGCGCAGCTATAAACATAGTCCAGTAAGTTATAGGCATATATTTTTTTAATCCACCCATTTTTCTCATATCTTGTTCATGATGCATTGCTATGATCACAGAACCTGCTCCGAGGAACAGGACTGCTTTAAAAAACGCATGCGTCATAAGATGAAAAATTGCGATTGAATACGCCGATGCTCCTAGAGCTACAGTCATATAGCCAAGCTGTGATAGTGTTGAAAATGCTACTACTCGCTTAATATCATTCTGAACCACTGCAACTAGTGCCATAGATAGTGTCGTAATTCCACCAATAACGATAACTGTCGATAAAGCCGTTTCAGATAATTCAAAAAGAGGAGACATTCTCGCAACCATAAAAATCCCTGCAGTCACCATAGTCGCAGCATGTATCAATGCAGATATTGGAGTAGGACCCTCCATCGAATCAGGTAACCACACGTGTAGTGGAAACTGCGCAGATTTTCCCATTGCACCAACAAATAATAACAAGCAAATTACCGTTAATAACATCCAAGACTGTCCTGGAATAATTTCGATTGAGTGTTTTGCCATATACTCAGCATGAGCAAAAACGATCTCATAGTCCAGCGTACCGAAATAAGCCAGTACCAAACTAATTCCTAGAAGGAAACCAAAATCACCGACACGATTGACAAGAAATGCTTTTAAATTTGCGTAAATTGCGGTAGGCCTGGTATACCAAAACCCAATCAATAAGTACGATACTAACCCTACTGCTTCCCAACCAAAAAATAACTGAAGAAAATTATTAGACATCACTAACATCAACATTGAAAAGGTGAATAGTGATATATAGCTAAAGAAACGTTGATAACCTGGATCACCCTGCATATAACCAATCGTGTAAATATGCACCATTAACGAAACCAGATTAACTACTACCATCATGGTTACTGAAAGCGGGTCAATCAAAAAACCCACTTCGAATTCTGTCTCACCTAATACTAACCATGTATAAATTGTTCCATTAAAAATATTTCCAGCTTGAATGACATCTTGAAAAATGATTAATGATGCAACTAGCGATACAAAAACCAATAGAATTGTTACTCGATGACTCCAATTGGTTCCAATTAAGCGTCCAAACAATCCCGCTATAATGGCTCCTAATAATGGTGCCAACGGCACTAACAAATACAGTTCTTTCATTGAGCTAATAGATTAAATTTGTAATAATTTTTTTATAAAAGTTACCCTTTGAGTTCACTCAAATCATCCACATTAATCGTTCGAAGATTTCGGAACAATACCACTAAAATTGCGAGACCAATGGCTGCTTCTGCTGCTGCAACCGTCAGAATAAAGAAAACAAAAATTTGACCCGCTGTATCTTGTAAGAAATGGGAAAAAGCAACAAAATTGATATTAACAGCCAGCAACATGAGTTCTATTGACATCAAAATAATAATTACATTTTTTCGATTAAGAAAGATTCCAATCACACCAATAGAAAATAAGATTGCAGCAAGTATGAGGTAATGAGATAAAGAGACCAAAATTTTCACCTATTTTTTTATATACCGGGCAGATACTTTATATCAACCAATGACACTTATTCTTTTGTTTCAGGTGCCATATTAACCATTCTAATACGATCATCCCTTTTAACTTTAACCTGATTAGATGGGTTAGGAGATTTTTTATCGGTACGATGCCTTAAAGTTAATGCAATTGCCGCAACCATTGCTACTAGCAAAACAACTGCCGCTAACTCAAAAGCATAAACATATTCAGTATAAATCAACCGGCCTAGTTCCTTCGTATTACTATAATCTGAAGCCTTTGGTTCAAGTGAGGTCATCTGTTTGAATTGATCTCCCATCATTACTAGGCTTATCTCAACAGCAATAACTCCAGCTATTAAGGTTCCAAAGGGAAACCATTTCCAAAATCCTTCTCGCAACTTTTCTAGATTAATATCTAGCATCATTACTACAAACAGGAATAAAACCATCACTGCGCCAACATAAACCAAGACTAGCGCGATCGCTAGAAACTCAGCTTCCAATAATAACCATATACCCGCAGCAGAGAAAAACGCCAATACTAATAACAATGCAGCATATACCGGATTACGGAATGTAATAACACCAAGCGCTGACAAAATCAGAACGGCTGAGAAGAAATAAAAAATTGTATCTTGTGCGTTCATAATAAAAATAAATTTATCGGTAGCGTGCCTCTACTTCTCGATCTTTTGCAATTTGTTGCTCGTATCGATCTCCAACAGCAAGCAACATTTCTTTTGTATAAGTTAGATCGCCACGAATTTCACCATGATACTCAAGTACACGCGTTTCAACGATTGCATCAACTGGACAAGCCTCTTCACAAAAACCACAAAAAATGCACTTGATCATATCAATGTCGTATCGTGTTGTGCGACGAGTACCATCTTCACGCTGTTCAGATTCAATTGTGATTGCCATAGCAGGGCAGACCGCTTCACAAAGTTTACACGCAATACAGCGCTCTTCGCCATTTGGATAACGACGCAGCGCGTGTAATCCCCTAAATCGGGGAGATTGTGGTGTTTTTTCTTCAGGATAATTAATAGTAATTTTGGGCGCAAATAAATATCGCCCAGTAACCTTCATTCCTTTTAACAGCTCGAATAAAAGAAACGATTTAAAAAAATGCTTGATTCGTTCCATATTATTTATATCTCTCAGTTAAACCATAAATTAAGCGGAAAAGTATCTCGTACTGAAGCTGGTAACTGCATAATCATTCCGACCAAAACTATCCAAATCAAAGTAATTGGGATAAAAATCTTCCAACCTAGTCGCATGATCTGATCATATCGATACCGAGGAAATGTTGCGCGAAACCATAAAAAGAAAAATAATATAAAAGCAATCTTTAGCAATAGCCAAATCATCCCTGGTATATAAGTGAATGGTACGATATTAAATGGCGGTAACCATCCACCCAAAAACATGACACTTGTCAAAGTGGCGACCAATATCATGTTTGCATATTCAGCCAGAAAAAAGACGGTAAAGGCCATACCTGAATAATCCACATGAAATCCAGCTACGATTTCAGATTCACCTTCCGCTACGTCAAAGGGAGCACGATTTGTCTCAGCAACACCTGATATAAAATATACCAGAAACATCGGAAACAACGGTACTAAATACCAATTCAGAAAACTATCACCTTGTTGCCCCATAACTATATCGCCAAGATTTAAACTACTGGACATCATTAACACACAAACCAATGCAAACCCCATTGCGAGCTCATATGAAACTACTTGGGCAGCTGAACGCATCGATCCTAGGAAAGCATACTTTGAATTAGAAGCCCACCCAGCAATGATGACCCCATATACACCTAGCGATGTCATGGCTAGAATATAAAGTAAGCCCGCATTGATATCGGCCAAAACCAACTCTGGAGAAAAAGGAACAACAGCCCAAGCTGCCAGCGCAGGAGCAATCGTTATCACTGGAGCAAGAAGAAATAAGAATTTATTAGCTCCAGTTGGAACAATAATTTCTTTCATAATTGCTTTCACCGCATCAGCGATTGGTTGCCCCCAACCTCTCAACCAGGAAATTCCGAAGAAGGTAACTCGGTTAGGCCCGAGCCTAATTTGCATATAAGCAATAATTTTTCTTTCTGCAAATGTTAAATAAGCTACACCCAAAAGCAACGGTATAACAATTGCTAAAATATAGACTAGATTTTCAGCGAACAAAAACAATGTTGATCCCAGTGCGGTACCAAAAAGTTGTTCAAACCATTGTTGTATATATTCCATTAACAGACCTTAATTTGCTCGATTACAATCGCTCAACTGATACTTTTTCAAACATACCACCTAATGTTGCAGTTTGATTAAAAGCACTTGCGATACGAATGCAGTTATCGGGAATCGACTCATTCTGTTCAACCTCCAGTTGACATTCGCCAATTCCTTGTTTTATTTTTATTTTATCGCCGACTTTCAGTCCCAATTTTTCCATTAAGGAAGACGATATGACCGCTCGAGGATAATGAGCATCATGTGTTAACTGTAAAGATGCAGCACGTCTTACGATAGGATCCGACTGATAGATATTTACCTCTCCGATCCGTTCGATACTATTCAAACTAGCTTCATTTAAGTTAACTGTAAATTCATTGACCGCATTGTTTAAATGATCAGTTACATTACCATAATCCGACAAAAGTTCAGTACAAACTTGCTCAGATGTTTCATAGTCAAAACCTTCCAATTCTTGTAAGTTTGCTAATACTCGCAAAACTTTCCAAGCCGGTCTTGCTTCTCCCAGAGAAGAAACAACCCCATTGAAGCTTTGAACACGCCCTTCTGTATTAATAAATGTCCCTGATGTTTCAGTAAAAGGCGCAATAGGCAAAATAACATCAGCATAATCTGTAATGTTACCTTTATAACTACTGAGCGATACAACAAATTCTGCTTCTTTAATCCGCTCAAGGGCTGATTGAGGATCGTATGTATCATACTCTGGCTCTAAATTCATTAGAATATAGGCTTTACATGCCAACGCTGTTTCAGAACTCAGCATTTGAAGTGCATTTAATCCGGATTCTTCTCTATTGCTTGTTAAGCCACCTAAGTTTCTATTAGGAATTGCACCTGCTACGTATGCACCTACACTATTGGCTGATTCTCCTAAAATTCCCAATTTAGCACCGGTAACCTTAGCTATTTCTTGTGCAAGCAGATGAATCTCGCTGTAATCAGGGTGGTGCTGAGATAAATTTCCCAAAAAAATTCCAGTCGGTTGATTGGAAAGCAGATTATTCGCGATCGCTTTTGTTGTATCTGTAACGTTTACTTTTGCAAGCGCTTCTTTAATCTTATCCGTACTCTCAACATAACGATATTCTATTACTGCTTTAAGAATTCGCGCTAATGTTCTTACCAACTCGGAAGGAGCAACAATTGCGCGCTGAGCGACTTTCGTCAGTAAATCATCATCAGCCAAATTAACGATATTTAGCTGTGCTCCATTCTTAACTGCTTGACGTACTCTCAAAGCCAGAAGTGGATGATCTTTCCGCAAAGTGCTGCCAATAATTAATATTGATTTTAAATTCGGAACTTCAGCAATAGGCATACCTAACCATGGAACTCCCTGCTGATAGCTATCAAGACGAAAATCAGATTGCCGTAAACGATGATCGATATTGTTACTTCCTAATGCCCTTACCAATTTTTGTAACAAATAAAGTTCTTCAAGCGTGCTGTGAGGGGAGCCAAGCGCACCAATTGCTTTTCTACCAAATTTATCAATACAGACTTTCAGATTTTGAACAACAAACAGTAAGGCTTCCTGCCAATCACACACTATCCACTGATCATTTTTTTTGATCATTGGTCTAGTTAAACGATCTTCAGAATTCAAGCCCTCATATGAGAATCGATCTTTATCTGATAACCAACATTCATTGATTTCCTCATTTTCCCGAGGTAAAACTCGCATAACACGATTTTGCTTAACTTGAACAACCAAATTGCTGCCTAGGCCACAATGAGGACTGATTGATTTTCTACGAGATAACTCCCATGTTCGAGCTGAATATCTAAATGGCTTACTAACTAATGCTCCAACGGGACAAAGATCAATCACATTCCCCGATAGCTCAGAATCAACCGTCTTCCCAACAAACGATAGAATTTCAGAATGTTCACCACGACCACTCATGCCAAGTTCCATAATCCCGGCAATTTCCTGCCCAAATCGCACACAACGTGTGCAATGTATGCAGCGAGTCATATCGGTCGAGATAAGTGGCCCAAGATTCTTATTCGTAACTACACGTTTCGCCTCTTGATAGCGGGAAGCACTTTCACCATAACCGACAGCCAGATCTTGCAGTTGACATTCACCGCCTTGGTCACAAATCGGGCAATCAAGTGGGTGATTGATTAATAAAAACTCCATAACACCCTTCTGCGCTAACACAGCCTGGTCAGAATGAGTGAATATTTTCATACCTTCTGTTGCTGGAGTAGCGCACGCTGGTAAAGGTTTAGGAGCCTTTTCTATTTGTACCAGGCACATTCTGCAATTGGCTGCTATCGATAATTTCTTATGGTAGCAAAAATGTGGAATATAAATCCCAAGCTGTTTTGCAGCATCCATTACGGTGCTCCCTTTGGGCACCTCCAATTGTTTTCCATTAATTTCGATATTAATCATCGATCAACTAACTCAAAAATTCCTATTATTGAAAGGTAAAATATCTCAATTACTTATCTCACACCATACATTTTTTGTATTCAATGTGATAAGTAAATTCATCACGAAAATGCTTTAACATAGCCCGTACAGGCATTGCTGCGGCATCTCCTAATGCGCAAATCGTTCTTCCTTGTATGTTATCTGCAAGATTATCAAGCAAATCTAAATCTTCTTGCCTGCCTTTACCATGTTCGATTCGGTTAATAATTCGGTACAACCATCCTGTTCCTTCCCTACAAGGCGTACATTGACCACAGGATTCCTCATAGTAAAAATAGGCTAATCTTTCTAGTGCTTTGACCATACAAGTTGTCTCATCCATAATAATCACAGCACCCGAGCCAAGCATAGAACCTGCCTTCGCAATTGAGTCGTAATCCATACTCGTATTCATCATTACCTCTCCAGGTAAGACGGGCATTGATGAACCTCCTGGTATACAACCTTTCAGTTTTCGTCCGCCTCGCATTCCCCCTGCTAATTCCAATAACTCTGCAAAAGGAGTTCCCATTGGTATTTCATAATTTCCGGGTTTGTTGACATGTCCTGACACAGAAAAAATTTTAGTTCCACCATTATTTGGTTTACCTAGTTCTAAATATTTTTCACCCCCATTCAGAATAATCCATGGTACAGAGGAAAAAGTTTCTGTGTTATTAATCGTCGTAGGCTTTCCATATAAGCCAAAATTTGCAGGAAAAGGCGGTTTAAACCGTGGCTGCCCTTTTTTTCCTTCTATTGACTCTAGCAATGCGGTTTCTTCGCCACATATGTATGCACCATAACCGTGATGATTATAAAGTTGGAAACTATAATTTGATCCTAAAATGTTATTCCCTAAAAAACCAGCCGAACGCGCTTCTTCAACTGCCTCTTCCATACGTTCATAGACATCCCAAATTTCCCCATGAACATAGTTGTATCCCGTTCTAATTCCCATCGCGTAGCCAGCAATTAACATACCCTCAATTAGAATATGGGGATTAAATCGCATAATATCGCGATCTTTAAAGGTACCGGGTTCACCTTCATCTGAATTACAAACTAAATATTTTTCCCCTTCATACTGACGAGGCATAAAACTCCATTTCAACCCAGTTGGGAAACCAGCACCCCCACGACCCCGTAATGCAGATTTTTTTACTTCATCAATAACAGCCTCAGGTGATATTTTTTCGCTAATAATTTTTCTTAATGCTTTATATCCGCCTCGTTTAAGATAATTCTTCAATCTCCAAGTGTCAGGATCTGAGAAATCAATTCCTGCGAGGATAACTTGTGGATACTGAGTCATTTTTTTAATTCCTCTAGCAGTCGATCAATTTGTTCATTTGACATAAAAGAGCACATACGTTTGTTATTAACTAGCAATACTGGCGCATCACCACATGCCCCCATGCATTCGCCTTCTTTTAAGGTAAATTTTCCATCCGCGGAGGTTTCGTTAAAATCAATACCAAGTTTCTGCTTTAAATAATTTACCGCATCATTACCACCCGACAAAGCACAAGGTAAGTTAGTGCAAACTGTAATCTTATAATTACCAACTGGCTTCAAGTTGTACATATTATAAAAAGTGGCAACTTCATAGACCGCGATTGGCTGCATACCTAAGTAATTTGCCACAAAATCCATTGTTTCACTTGAGAGCCAGCCTTTTTCATCCTGAGCAATCGCAAGTGCTGACATTACTGCAGATTGTTTTTGATCAGCAGGATACTTAGCAATCTCTTTATCAATTTTTTTTAGGGATTCAGCGCTTAACATTTTTACCGATCAATTTCACCAAAAACAATATCTTGCGTTCCAATAATTGCGACGAGGTCTGCAATCATATGCCCTCGAGTCATTTCATCTAATGCTGCCAAATGAGCGAAGCCTGGCGCACGAATTTTTAACCGATAAGGTTTATTTGCTCCATCTGAGATTATATAAATCCCAAACTCCCCTTTAGGATGTTCAACTGCAGCATAAGTTTCACCCGCAGGCACATGGATACCTTCTGTAAAAAGTTTAAAATGATGGATTAACTCTTCCATATTTTGCTTCATTGCGGCACGTGGAGGAGGCGCAACTTTATAATTGTCGACGATCACTGCCCCACTATTCTCACGAAGCCAAGCAACACACTGTTTAATGATGCGATTCGATTGCCTCATCTCTTCGATTCTAACAAGATATCGATCATAGCAATCGCCATTCACCCCTACAGGTATATCAAATTCAACTTGATCATAGACTTCATAAGGTTGTTTTTTTCGCAAATCCCATTCAACGCCTGAGCCTCGCAACATAGGGCCTGTAAACCCTAAAGCTTTAGCTCTTTCAGGGGAGACAATACCAATATCGACTAATCGCTGTTTCCATATCCGATTATCCGTGAGCAGAGTTTCATACTCATCGATGTATCCAGGAAATCGATTAGTAAAATCTTCGATAAAGTCTAATAAAGATCCATGCCGATTTTCATTTCTTTGTTTGATGACTTGAAGATCGCTCACTCCATCCGTTGCTTGATATTGTGGCATTGTATCGGGTAGGTCACGATAGACACCCCCAGGTCGATAATAAGCGGCGTGCATCCTCGCCCCAGATACTGCTTCATAGCAATCCATTAAATCTTCTCTATCACGAAACGCATAGAGAAAGACAGTCATTGCACCGACATCCAATGCATGCGCGCCTAACCACAGAAGATGGTTCAATATCCGCGTAACCTCATCGAACATTACGCGAATATATTGGGCTCGTAATGGCACTTCAATTTTGAGCAAACGCTCTATTGCCATTACATAAGCGTGCTCATTTACCATCATGGAGACATAGTCCAGACGGTCCATATAAGGAACTGATTGAATATACGTCTTGCTTTCTGCTAATTTTTCTGTTGCACGATGTAATAACCCAATATGGGGATCAGCTCTGATTATTACTTCGCCATCAAGCTCCATTACTAAGCGTAATACACCATGAGCAGCCGGATGTTGTGGGCCAAAATTCATGGTGTAATTTCGTATTTCAGCCATGCTTATTTTATTTTTATAGTTAAAAAAAGTTGCATACCGATTAATCTAAACCATGACTAATCACCATAATGTTCTTCGCGAATAATATAAGGCGTTATTTCACGTGACTCTATTGTGATGGGCTGATATATAACTCGTTTCTGATCAGGATCATATCGCATTTCAACATGACCAGATAGCGGGAAATCTTTACGGAACGGATTTCCAATGAATCCGTAGTCAGTAAGAATTCTCCGCAAATCAGGATGATTAACAAAAACAATCCCATACAAATCAAAAGCTTCACGCTCGAACCAGTTCGCAGAAGGCCAAATATCAATAACTGAGTCAATCATCGGCAATTCATCATCATTAAGGAAAGATCTCACACGCAAGCGATGATTATGTTTGGTTGATAATAAATGATAGACAACAGCAAATCGCCGATTCCCGCGTGCTTTTCCGGCAAAGTCTGTATTGGTATAAGTTGAATAATCAACACCACATAGATCAACCAGCATATCAAATGCTAAATCAGGATGGTCTCGTAAAATTTTCGTAATATCTAGCAAATCTTGCGATTCTAGCACTACAGTTAATTCGTTAAGATGAATGGTCTGATCGATTAACTTATTGCCTAGAATATTAGCAATCGACGACGCAAGTTTCTCAGTGCGACTCATTGACATAGAATTGGTATTTAACGAGCAATAGTATTAGTTCTTTTTATCTTATTCTGCAATTGAAGAATACCATAAAGCAAAGCTTCAGCAGTTGGTGGACAACCTGGAACATAAATATCAACAGGTACAATTCGATCACAACCCCTTACGACCGAATAAGAATAATGATAATACCCTCCTCCATTGGCACATGATCCCATGGATATGACCCAACGTGGTTCGGCCATCTGATCATAAACTTTTCTTAAAGCCGGTGCCATTTTATTACAAAGCGTTCCCGCCACTATCATAACATCCGATTGCCGAGGGCTTGGTCTAAAGACAATTCCAAATCGGTCAAGATCGTAACGCGAAGCTCCCGTTTGCATCATCTCAACTGCACAACAAGCCAATCCAAAAGTCATCGGCCACATCGAGCCTGTCCGACCCCAGTTGATGACTGAGTCTAAACTTGTTGTTATAAATCCGCGATCTATCGTACTATCCATAAGTTTAGTCCCACTCTAAAGCGCCTTTTTTCCATTCGTAGATAAAACCTACGGTAAGAATGCCCAGAAATACCAGCATAGCAACAAAACCAAAAAGTCCAATTTCTTCTAATACAACGGCCCAGGGAAATAAGAAAGCGATCTCTAGATCAAATAAAATGAATAATATTGCGACTAAATAATATCGAACATCAAACTTCATTCTAGCGTCTTCAAAAGCTGAGAACCCACACTCATAGGGTGATAGCTTTTCATTATCCGGGTTATTAGGCGCCAAAAACCACCCCGCCAACATCGATAGAATACCTATCAATAATCCAACAACAATAAAAAGCAATATTGGGAAATAATTACCAAGCATTGTATTAATCATAAAAATTGATTTTATTCTTCTTATACTAGTGACCTAAAGACAAGCCAAACAAACCACTACATAAATAATGAGATTATTGGGATTTGTTGTAAATGCAATTTGTATTTTTTGGTTAAGTTTATGTTAAATACTAATCAATATTCTATACCGAATAAGGTAGCTAAAAACTCGATTTACCAAAAAAAGAAATAGTATTAGCTAAATCTTCAATACAGCAACCCTTTTCTTTTTTATCAAAGCGCCCAAACCCATTAACACAAAAACTTAAAGGCACGTTGAGTAGAATGTTAACATAGGACTATTAACTACTCAAATGAAGGAATGCTGGCGTTGATTAGTTTATGGCAATACCCGCTTCACTCAAAAAAACTCAAGATCGTATGAACTTGTATGCAATTGCAAAAGGTTAAGTTATACGATAGCGCCACTAGATTATTAAAAGCCAATATAACTCACCTTATTCGCTATGCAATCAAACCGAAAAGCTAATGCAACCCACGTTGCCATCTTCTTTTAAAATTTTGTTATGGCATCATAAGCGGTTGTTATATACTCGAAAAGTCAAGGCGACTGAATGTAGCGTAGTTGTATAACTTATTAATCATTAAAGATTAAAGGCAAATATAGATATGAAGCTGAATTTCTTATTGAAATAATAGGATATTAACAATGGGAATTTCTACAGATCCCGTCACAACTAAAACTAACCGAAAAGCTGATTTTGCTTACCAAGCAGAATTAAGACACAACCCAAAATCCTTTCTGAAGTTAATCTTACTTGGGTTTTCAATTGTCGGACTACCTTTGATCGCCGCTTTAGTTTATAGCGCAATTCGGATCGATCAATTAGCTGATCAGAGCCGAAATACAATTTATAGCGCTACACAAATTACCTATGGAAGCAGTATCCTCATCGATGAAATCATCGTAATGGAACGCAGTGTTCAGCATACTATTATTTTAGAAGATTCATCTTTGCTCGAAAGCTATTTTAGAGCTCATAGCAACTTTGAAAAAACAGCTACTACACTATTAGAAGTGTCACCTTATGTCGAGCAACAGCTGCTACTCGAAAAACTAAGATTGTACGAGACAAATATTTATCGCGAAATTCTTAGTTTATCTGATACACCTCAAGAATTTAAATATTTACTTGATCGCTTTGCTAGCCTGCTCATTCTTGCTCAAGATTTCTCCACTGATAATTATCAATTAATTGGAAGTAAGGTTAATGAAATGAGTGATTTAGCCCTACACGCACGGACCTTGGTCGAATGGGAACTACTTATCCTTATTCCATTTGTTATTCTTCTAGCGCTGATTTTTTCAGTTTTTATTGCTCGACCACTTCGACAAATCGATGAAGCAATCTATGATATGGGACAGGGAAAACTTTCGCGCTCAGTACGAGTAGATGGCCCTCAAAACCTCAAATATTTAGGCTCCCGACTAGATTGGATGCGTCGTCGGCTTCTCAAGCTCGAAGAGCAAAAGATTCAATTTTTACGACATGTTTCACATGAACTCAAAACACCTTTAAGCGCCATTCGTGAAGGCGTCAATCTTCTAGCTGAAGGAGTAACGGGCGATCTTAACCAGAAACAAAATCAAATCATTACTATTCTTCAAACGAGTAGTATTCAATTACAAAAACGTATTGAGGATTTGTTAAATTTTAGCGCACTTCAATCCAATAAAACTGCTTTAATAAAGCATCGCGCAAATCTAGCATACATTATTACAGAAGTGATAAAAAACCAGAATCTTTCGATCATCAGTCGAAAAATTAAGATCGATTTAAATTGCCCAAAGTTAATTTTAGAATGTGATAAGCAAAAAATCAGCACTATTATCGATAATTTACTTTCCAACGCTGTAAAATTTTCGCCAGAAGGAAGTTGTATAAAAATTCATGCTAAGCAATTCGACCATAGCATCTGGCTTGATATCATCGATTCAGGTGTTGGTGTAGATATTGCGGATGAAGATAAAATATTCGAGCCATTCTACCAGGGTCGCACAGCTCCCATCAGTAAAATTCGTGGAACAGGCCTTGGATTATCCATAGCAAGAGAATACGCATATGCTCATGGCGGCAATATCGAACTTATTCAACATCCTGATAAGCCCGGAGCGCATTTTCGTTTAACACTCCCGGTCGTTGATCCTGAGGAACGGTAATTGGTGAGTAAATTTAGGTTATTTGTATATTTTGCAATTATTTTTTCTATAGCCGGTTGCGCACTGCGTCCTGCTCAGAAAACAGAAATGCCAGTAATTTATACAGAACAAACTGCCTCCGCTCTTCTGAGCGATATCGAAAATTTAATGCGTTACTATCAGATGCTGCAAGATAAAAAACCATTTGAACTTCAATGGGAATACGCTTATGCAAAGCATCATTATCGAAATGATAAAAATGCAGAAAACCGGTTTAAATATATCCTTCTCGTAATTTTACCCAACACCCATTTCAGAGATACTTCGTTAGCGTTGAATTTATTAACGAATTGGCCTGAGGACATACCTCTATCTCCTAATTTAACTAGTTTTAGAAAAATATTAACTACTTCTCTTAAGGACCTGCGATCTGCAAAATATAATAACCAAAACCTTTTACAAAAGTTAAAAGCTTCGGAAGAAAGAATCAAAGCACTCCAAGATAAAATCGATGCAATTAAAAGTATGGAAAGACAATTATTTCGAGGAAAGATACCACAATGAGTAAATGTGATACGTTAACTGCAAAAAAGATCTTACTTGTTGATGATGATACCGACCTACTTGAATTATTATCAATACGTTTAACAGCCGCTGGATTTGAAACGATAACTACCAATAGCGCAGAAGCTGCAATAAATTGCCTAGATCTCACTCGCCCCCATCTTGTCATCAGCGATATGCAAATGAGTGGGTTAGATGGAATGGCCTTATTTGAACATATTCACCGTACCAACCCGACATTACCCGTTATCATTCTAACCGCCTACGGTACTATTCCAGATGCTGTAAATGCCGTACAGCGGGGCATTTTTGGTTATCTTACAAAACCTTACGATCCTAAAACCTTGCTTGATCAAGTTGATCAAGCGCTTCGGTTATCATGTACTAATTCTATTAGCGATCAAACTGAAGCTTCATGGCGAAAAACTATAATTACTCAAAGTGCAGAAGTTGAGGATTTACTCACAAAAGTTGAACTTGTAGCAGATGGAGATGCCAGTGTATTGCTTAATGGGGAAAGTGGTGTCGGAAAAGAACTATTTGCACGGGCGATTCATCAAGCCTCAAAGCGCGCAAATCAACCTTTCGTAACGATTAATTGTGCTGCCATACCTGAACAATTACTTGAGTCTGAGTTATTTGGTCATGTCAAAGGTGCCTTTACAGGGGCCATCAGAGATAACAAAGGGTTGTTTCAATTAGCAGAAGGAGGAACGTTATTTTTAGACGAAATTGGAGATATGCCGCTCCTACTTCAAGTTAAATTATTACATGCTCTACAAGAAAGAGTTATTCGACCTGTAGGATCAATGCAGACGATTCCCGTCAATGTGCGAATTATCTCTGCTACACACCGTGATCTAAAAGAAGGCATTGCCGAAGGCGTGTTTCGAGAAGATCTTTATTATCGATTATATGTCGTCGGATTAACAATTCCATCGCTAGCCCAGCGTCGTGAAGATATTCCATTATTAGCCAATCATTTTCTCAGACTATTTGCGAATAAATATGAGAAAAATATTAATGGATTTGCGCCTGAAGCAATTAATTTCCTTCTTAGCGCCTCTTGGCCTGGTAATATTAGGCAATTAATGAATGTAATCGAACAAAGTGTTGTGCTGTGTGCGGTACAAATTATTCCCTATGATCTGGTTTATGATGCCATGCACAAAGAAGAAACCCAATTGATCTCGTTTGAAGAAGCACGCAAACAATTTGAAAGAGATTATTTAGTACGATTACTGAAAATTACCTCAGGCAATGTAACTCAAGCCGCCAAACTCGCTAAAAGAAACCGAACTGAATTTTATAAATTATTGCAACGGCATCAACTCGATTTTACACTCTACAAGCAGCAGGAAAAACTGAAGGGAGCTTATTCTTAGAATTAGCAATAAAATTTTGTTTGTAAGAAAGAATCTTACAAGAATATGTATCATAAAACGTTTAGGTTTAGTTTATATAGGTGACGAGCATTAGTATCAGTGGGCTTTTGCTTTGAATTAACTAAACATCCTAGTTTCACATACTTATTATACTGACCAATTCAACCCTGAATAATCTAAGTTTAGTTCCATTAATTATCGTGATACCTATTATCAACAACTATAAATAGGTAAAGTAGAACTTCTAGAATCGTTTTAATCTTCTAGAATTCTAAGTTTTTTCCTGAGGAACCAGAGGAGTAGATTCAGAATAATTATGCTTAAACGGTTAAGGAGTAAATTAAATTATATTCTGACAAATAAGCACATGAATGAAATTGCAAATGGTACGCTACTTGCCTTTGGGCTAAAAGTCTCAGGTACCGGACTTGCATTTATTTATAACATCGCTATAGCTCGTCTTCTGGGTGCTGAAGATACAGGGGTTTTTTTTCTAGCGCTATCTGTTACAGCCATAGGCTCAGTAGTAAGTCGCGTAGGATTAGATAATGCTCTATTACGGTTTATAGCTACGCATTTTTCTAAAAATGAAATCGATCAAGTAAAAGCTGTTTATCGATTAGGGATGCGCATCGCGATTGCTACTTCCGGTACATTTGCGATGTTGGGATTCTGGCTCTCCCCATGGATCGCCAATGAAATATTTAATAACCCAGGACTAACCGAACCTTTACGCTGGATGAGCCTAGCAATTCTACCTTTTGCTATTCTTAACCTCCAAGCAGAAAGTCTTAAGGGCTTGAAACGTATTCGTGATTCTCTTCTAATTCAAAGTATTGGCATTCCTCTAATAGCGATGCTATTGATTTGGCCTCTAACTCAACTTGGTGGAGTAGTAGGTGCTACTTGGTCTTATCTCATCGCAACTATCGCTATTTCCCTATTAGGCTTTTGGGTTTGGTCAAGAGCAACAGCTAATTTTTTGCCCGCAACCACCCCTTATCCTTTTAAAATTCTCTTAGCAAGTTGCAAACCACTATTTATTACATCTTTAATAAATCAGGGCATATTCCCTTGGGCCCCCCTTTTATTACTTGGTCTATGGGTTGATAACCAAGCTATTGGAATTTATGGTGCAGCAAGCCGTGTAGCGATGTTAGTTAGTTTTATGTTAAATACTATTAATAACATATTAGCACCTAAATTTGCAGAACTCTTTACCAAAGGAGAATTGCCCTTAATGGAACAAACTGCTCGATATGCTACCCTCATCATAACTTTACTGACTACCCCTATTTTTCTTATTCTCATTTTTGGTGGAAAATGGATCATGCTATTATTTGGTCCCGAATTTGTTGAGGGTGCAAAGGCATTAGCTATATTAGCAGTAGGCCAATTCGTTAATACATTTACTGGCTCAGTCAATTATCTATTGATCGTAACCGGTCATGAATTAACCATTAGAAATATTACTCTCTTCGCCACATTCTGGCTAATTGCTATTGGAATAGTATTAATTCCTTCACAAGGTATTATTGGTGCAGCAATCGCATCCGCAAGCTCAGTTGCAATTTTAAATATCCTATCTACTTACTATGTATGGAAAAAACTAGGGATACTTACCATACCAATATCTAAGTAGCTGTATCCAAAGTAAAACTATATTAATCTATATTAAAATTCTTCCCAAATTAATGCATAATGGCTTTAATAAATACTATTTTAATTGGCGCTCAAAAAGCAGGTACTACAACACTGTATGACTGGATAGCTCAGCATCCTGATGTATATGGACCAGAAGGAATGAAAGACTTCCCTTTTTTTTGCGATGAAACGTATTACCAAAAAGGAATTAAATGGTTTGAAAATAATTTTTCTCATATAAAAGAACAAAGAATAATCCTCCATGGTAACGTTAATTATCTGTATTTTAGCGAGATCTCGGCCAAAAGAATAAATCAGTACAACCCAGACGTAAAATTAATTGCATTACTAAGAAACCCTGTTGATCGAGCATATTCAGCTTTCTGGCAACAAAGAAAAGCTGGTTATGAGGATTTAGATAATTTTGTCAACGCGATTGAACAAGAAAGGAAAAGAAGTGAAGGTGCCTTCAGAGATAGAGCTAATCTAACTTACATAGATCATGGCTTTTACGCTCAACAACTAAAGAATTACTACAAAATTTTTCCTAAAGATAATATTAAGGTAATGATCTTTGAAGAAATAATTCGCAGTAATAACGAAACAGCTAGTGGACTTTATAACTTTCTAGAAATAGACCCTAATTTTAAACCTAATTATGTAATTAAGAATGAATCTGGCTTACCTAGATTCAGAATCGTTAGTAATCTTCTCCGTAAAAAAATTAAATTTGATTTAATTAAGGATCTTTTACCTATTAACTATAGAATTATTATTAAAAACAAACTAAGGGATTTCAATACTAGAAAAATAAAATATGAACCTCTGAATCACGAAATTAAAGTAAAACTATTAGAATTATATAGGGATGATATTCATGAGTTAGAACAATTACTTGACCGAAAAATCATTTCATTATGGATAAGTTAATATGTTCTTTATCAAAAACAATAAAAGACATTATTAACAAGACCCTGCGATGTCATTTACACCCAATCTAAAATATGCAGCTATTTTAGTTTTCTGTAGTATATATATCCCTTTTGAAGACTATTTTGCCTATCTTCTTCCAATAAGTAACGAATATAAAATCCTCCTGAAACAAGGTAGTGAATTAATACTCTACTCACTCCTTGCGATTACTCTAATGGAAAAAATTAGAAGTGGTCAACTTAGATATTCCCCAATTGATCTACTTGTCTTATCTTTTATTGGAGTTGCCATACTCGGGATATTAGTTAACTCTGCTCCTTGGGTACCAGCATTAAATAACTTGCGCGTACTAATCAGACATTTAGCAGTCTATTACATAGTTTTTTATAGTGGATTATCCTTATTACGGTGGCATCAAATTAGGCACTATACGATATTTGTCATCTTTGTTGCTTCTGTTATGTCTTTATTACAATATGTCGGAAGCAACTCAATTTCTTCCCTCATAAAAATTGAAGAAAAAATTAGACTAACCCATGATTCTGCATTCTCAGCCTATATTTTTTCAAAAGATGAAAAAATTGGTGCTGTCCAAGCTATGTTTGAATCACCTGGTACATTAGGAATATTTTTATTTTCTGTATTACTACTGTTAATCACTAAATATGTTAGTTATTCAAAATTTGATAACTTTAAAACAAATATTGCAATTTTCTTAACTTTAATTCTAAGTTTCTTTACATTCTCTAAAACTGCATTCTTACTGAATATATTAATAATTGTATTATTTTATTATTTCTTTATTAAAAAAATAAGATTGACTTTGCAACTTGTTGTTTTATTTAGTGTGGTTGGGATATCAATGATCTATATGTACACAGCTAGCTTCATTGAGTTTTCAAGTGCAATGAAAGAAGATGTAGGAGCACTCTCAAATATAGCCAATCTTTTCTCTACTGAATATTGGTCGCATTTTTTTTCTGCTGAAAGAGGCTGGGTAATTAGCGAAGTAGCTCCACAAATTATTAGTTTTATTCCACTAATTGGCTTCTCATCAGATTCAGAGACGGCAAAATATCTAATTATGACTAAAGGCATCAACCTTTATCGACTTTCTGGTTACACAGCTTTTGAAGATGTATATATCGTTGCTTTATTGGCTTATTACGGCTTAATAGGCTTAATACTTTTTTTCACAATACTGCTAGTTCTAATGCGCTGCGGAGTACTTGTTTTATCGTACGCAAGGATACAAAAGGATCAAGAATTAGCTGCCCTATCATGTGCATTCCTAGCTCTTTCACTTGGAGCTTTTATCTATTCTTTCTTTGAAAGAATATTTGAGATAAAAGTTTTCTCCTTTTATTACTGGATGTTAGCTGGAACAATTGCTCGGTATTATATTGATATCCGACATCATAATCACTGTAGTTGTCAATGACTTTGACCGAGTAATAACTAATTTCACCTAATAAATTATTATCCTAAATGAAAATTCTACAAATTAATAACTTTCACTACTCTAGGGGAGGTAGTGACCGTTATTTTCTGGATATTACACATCTCTTACATAATGCTGGGCATCAAGTTAAAACTTTCTCTACTGCCCATCCCAAGAATGTTGATAAGGATTTCTTAATATTACCGGCTATCAGAGGCATTGATACTGCGCGTGCAGGTGGAATCAAGAATATATTACATTTCTTATTTTCTAATAATGCTCGCTGCAAGATGCAAGAAGCTATTGACAAATTTAAACCCGACATCGCACATCTACACATATATTATGGGCAACTCACCGCCAGTATTTTGCTACCGCTGCGTAAAGCTGGTATTCCTATCGTACAAACCTTACACGAATATAAATTGGTTTGTCCTACACAAGGGCTTTATGCAAATGGCCAGTTTTGTGATGCTTGTAAAGGAAAACACTTCTGGAATGCAGCTCTGAAACGTTGTAACCGAGGAAGCATTACTCGTTCATGCCTATCCATGATGGAATCGTATTTATCTAATGCTTTAGGGGCCAGCAGTAATATACAACAATTTATCGCCGTTAGCTCATTTCAGAAAAAACAATTAATTCGATTAGGAATTCCAGAAAATAAAGTAACGGTGCTTTATCATTTCTCGAACCCTGTTACAAATCCTCCATCTTACCCTGGTAAATATTTCCTTTTTGTTGGTCGAATTTTAGAAGAAAAGGGAATCGATGTTTTACTCAATGCTTTTGCTCTTCTTGATCATACAGCTCCCCTCTTAAAAATTGTTGGATCAAGCGATAATTTACAACAGTGGCAAAATAAGTCTGTTGATCTTGGTTTAGAAAATCGGATAGAGTGGGTTGGATTCAAAACTGGCAAAGAGCTAACGCAGTTATACCAAAATTGCTTGGCACTGATAAATCCCTCATTACTTAATGAAACATTTGGTCTTACTTGCTTAGAAGCAATGTCGCAAGGCCGTCCTGTGATAGCTTCACAAGTGGGCGCTTTCCCTGAAGTAATTACTCATAATCACGACGGTATACTAGTAAAAACAGGATCATCAATTGCTCTAGCAGAAGCGATGCGGCAATTAATCGAAGAACCTCAGCGCACCCTGATTATGGGTCAGAACGGTTTAGAAAAAGTAACAAATCTATTCTCTAGAAACTCTCATTACCAGAAGCTTTGTGAAATATACAAGAAAATTATCGTATGACAGGTATGATTTTTATTGTTGGAAACAGTCGTAGTGGTACTACCATGCTTGGCAGAGTATTTGGGAATCATTCTATGGTGTACATGTTTGAAGAATTACATTTTTTTGAACATTTGATTGATGGCTCAACTATTCGTGAAAGACCAATTTGGCCAGATAGTAAATGCATAGATTTACTAGAACGACTTATTTCATCAGCGCACGGCGGTTTTTTTCAGAAAGTAACTCCAGGCAAATACACCTCTGAAGCAAATTATATTCTTACACAAACTACTACTAAAGATCCTATTTCTCTCTATGCTGCATTTCTTAAGTATATTACATTTCAGAACAAAAAATTAATTCCATGCGAACAAACTCCTCGATATCTCTTTTACGCATCAGAAATTTTAAAAGCATTTCCAGAAGCAAGAATTATTAATATGGTTCGCGACCCTCGTGATATTTTACTATCCCAGAAGAAGAAGTGGCGTTTACGATTTCAAGGAACGAGAAGTATTCCATTACAAGAAGCGTTTAGATCCTGGGTTAATTATCATCCATATACTATTTCATTACTTTGGCTTGGCGCGCTCCGAAAAGCAGAGGAAATGGAATCACATTCAAGATTTATTTCGATTCGATATGAGGATTTATTAGTACAACCAGAAACTACCATACGTTCACTTTGTGAATTCACAAATATCAACTTTGAATCCCAAATGTTAAATATACCTCAAATAGGTTCCTCAACAGAATCAGATAATCCGTCGATCAAGGGAATTAATAGTAGTAGGGCCGGCAATTGGCGAAGGGGGGGGTTAACTAAAACTGAATTATGGACATGCCAACAAGTGACGAGCGAGCAAATGAAACGTATGGGGTACAACTCAACAAAAATATCCACAACAATTTTATTACGTGTTGCTAGCTCGATGCTATTTATCTTCAAATCATCAATAGCACTTATACTCAATTTACATCGAACACAAAATTTGCGTGAAACATTGATACGTCGTTTAAAACAAAACAGATTGAGCAAATAAATCTTTACTATTCAATATATACTTTGAATGAATAAACTAATAATGATGATTCCATTCCTACTTATTATTAAAAATAGTAGGGAGTTTTTATGAAAAAAATAGTAATTTTATTATTACTGAGTATTTTTTTTACTAATTGCTCTGCTACAGATTTAACTGAAAATATTAGAAATAATGAGGAATCTAGTAAATTTCACCGAATTCTGCATTTTACAGTTCAAAATATTTCACTAGAAGATGCATATAAATTAATAGATTTTGCGAATCAAGAAGGATTTAGTTCGGTTCAGATCCTGCTTTCAAATGGTATAAATTTTGAGAACGCTCCTTGGAAGCCATTAGCCAATGCTTGGTCTAGGTCTGACTTTATTTCCTGGGTAAAATATGTGAAATCACACAATTTGGATGTAATTCCAGAAATAAAATTACTCACCCATCAAGAAAAGTTTTTTCAAGATAAGTACCCAAGATTTATGTTTAATAAATCAACTTACGATCCGAGTAATGAAGAAGCTTTAAAAATTGTATTCACTTTCCTTGATGAAATTATCGAAATTATTCAACCTAAGGCGATACATATTGGTCATGATGAAGTGGCAGGGCATAGACCATATTCGGCAAAACAATGGTTGCGCCCTGGTGAGAAAATGTTACCTGCAGATCTATTTCTCAAAAATGTAAAATATATTTATGCATATTTGAAGCATAATAAAGTTGAGACTTGGATGTGGGGTGATATGCTTATAAGTTCTAATGAATTTCCAAATATGTTAGCTAAGCACTTGCATGGTAATTCACCTGGCTACGGAAAAAACCTACGCGATCAATTACCAAGAGATATTGTCATTTGTGATTGGCACTATTTTGATGAGCAAACAGAATTTCCTTCTCTCAGTACTTTACAGCAGGAAGGTTTCCGGGTAATTGCTACTACCTGGAAAAATGAAAAAACAATTCGCAACTTCAGTCGCTATGCAAAAAATCATAATGCTTACGGAATGATGGCAACCACCTGGTTTCATGTACAACGTAACGAAATGGAACTCGTAAAATGGATTATCCAAACGTCGGGATTACTATTCCAAAATCCTGACGCAACGGTATTACCACAACCCAAATAAAAGGCTAACAACTTGATACGTTTTGCAATTCTAGGAACACGTGGAATCCCTGCTCGATATGGTGGTTTTGAAACGTTTGCAGAAGAAATTGCTGAACGACTTCAACAAAGAGGGCTTGAGGTAACTGTTTATTGTGAAAAAGGTTGTAATGGCCCTGCTATGAAGACACATAAAGGAGCTCACTTAGTCTATGTACCTTCCCCAAGATTAGGACCATTCAGTACTATTCTATTCGATATGCTTTGCTTGATTGCAGCGCGAAATCGACATGATGTCATTTATATGTTGGGTTATGGCTCAAGTTTATTTTGCTTTATTCCCAGGTTATGGGGAAAACAAGTCTGGTTAAATATGGATGGAATTGAGTGGAAACGAACTAAATGGTCATTTCCTGCGCGACTCTGGTTACGTGCCATGGAATGGGTTGCAATGCTAACTTCCAACCGACTTATTGCTGATGCTCATGCAATTGAAAGTCATATAAAAAAACATTATCAATCTACCCCCCCGATTTCGGTTATTCCTTACGGAGCGCCCACCATCCATCAGGCTGATTCTTCATTGCTTGTCGAATGGGATTTACTCGCAGATGACTATTATCTATTGGTATGCCGATTAGAGCCTGAAAATCATGTGCTAGAAATTTTGCAGGGATATATAGCTTCAAATAGCACTTTACCCCTAGTTATACTCGGTAATTATCAGACTGGGACTCATTATGTGAAACAATTGCTAACGATAACCGACGCTCGGATTCGAATGTTAGGTACGATTTATGATCAAACCAAATTACAAGCTTTACGCTTCTATGCTCGGGCTTATTTTCATGGCCATTCCGTCGGTGGAACTAACCCGTCTCTCCTTGAGGCATTAGGTTGTGGCAATGCCGTTATCGCACACGATAATGTCTTTAATCGTGAAGTTGCTGAAAATGCGGCACTTTATTTTGGAAGAGCTACAGATATTCCTAATTTAGTAGAAAAAATCAATACAGACAAAATACTTCGCTCAGTAATGCGCTCAAACGCCAAAGATATTATTGCCAGAAGATACACTTGGGAATTGGTAACCGATGCTTATATGGCGTTACTTACAACACCATCTTAATAAAATCAGCATGACTCACCATATAGATGTTTTTAATGGAGACGCCGACGGTATTTGTGCATTAATACAATTACGTTTGGCTAATCCGGTTGAATCGCAGCTCATAACAGGCGTCAAACGCGATATCGCTTTACTCCAAAAAGTTAAAGCTAACTCGGGAGATCAAGTCACGGTACTTGATATCTCACTGGATCGCAATCGCAGTGATTTGGATCGTTTAATTTCTGTGGGTGCACATATTACCTATTTTGATCATCACTATGCCGGCCAGGTACCTCAGAGCAGCAATTTAGAAGCGTTAATTGATGAATCACCCGATACCTGCACTAGCCTACTTGTTGACCGCTATCTCAATGGACAGCACTCATTATGGGCGATTACCGCTGCGTTTGGCGACAACTTAGTTCAGATTGCTGAGCAACGCTGCGTTATGGCGAGGCTTAATTCAATTGATACACAAAAGCTGCGTCAGTTGGGTGAATTGATCAACTACAATGGGTACGGAACACAAATCGATGATTTGCATTTTCATCCTGCTAAGCTTTACCAAGCGCTAAAACGATTTCAAGATCCGAGAGAAGCTTACGATCAAGCGCCAGAAATCACGACTTTAGCTACTGGTTACACAGAAGATATAGAACACGCCAAAGCTATGATTGCCGAAATTGTCACATCTACAGCGGCTATTTATAGACTGCCAGATACGGCTTGGGCTCGTCGTGCTGTAGGTGTTTGGGCTAACGATCTTTCACAAGATTTTCCTGCCCGTGCCCATTTGATCATTTGCCCTGATGGGGAAGGTTCCTACACAATTAGTGTCCGCGCAGCAAAGGAACATCCTTATGGTGCATCAACGTTTTGCCGACGTTATCCTGGTGGTGGTGGACGAGAGGCCGCTGCTGGAATTAATAATCTTCCTGAATCAAGTCTCGCAGAATTAATTGAAGCCTTTGAACTGGCTTTTAAATAATTTCACTGAGGGACTAAAGCATTAATACCAACTTGCGCGATTTGCGCATCTTGATGTGACCGAACACCGCTTACACCAATCGCGCCTAAAAACTGGTCATTCATCACAATAGGCAATCCACCTTCAATCGGTATTGCGCCGGGTAACCCTAAATATCTTAAGTGTCCTTGATTAATCTGCTCCTCGAACACTTTAGTTGGGCGTCTAAAAATGATCGCTGACCGTGCTTTCTGGATAGCGACATCAACACTCCCAATTTGCGTATTATCAAGTCGCTGCAAGTATATTAAATGCCCACCTTCATCGACTATTGCGATAACAACTGGCCAATTATTGCGTAACGCCTCCGCTTCAGCTGCGGCTGCAACAAGCTTTGCATCTTCCAGCGTCAAAAAACTTTTGGTACTAACCACAATTTCTCCTTAGCAAAATGATATTAGATCCCACTTCCCCCTTCAAATAGCTCATAGCGCATTTGTGCTTGGGTAACATTACTTCCGGGTGGGACACTCCGCGTCAACCAAACATTCCCACCGATAGTAGAACCCTTACCAATCGTGATACGCCCCAAGATTGTCGCACCTGCATAGATTACGACATCATCTTCAACAATCGGGTGGCGAGCAATGCCTTTGACTAAAGCACCTTTCTCATCGACCGGAAATCGCTTGGCGCCTAAAGTGACCGCTTGATAAAGACGCACATTTTGGCCAATGATCGCTGTTTCACCGATTACCACTCCGGTTCCATGGTCGATAAAAAATCTTGGGCCTATTTGAGCACCTGGATGAATTTCAATCCCAGTTTGCGAATGTGCAATTTCAGAAATCATACGCGCAATGAGTGGAACTCCAAGCAGATGTAATTCATGGGCCAATCGATAATAGGCAATGGCCATAATACCAGGGTAGCAAGCCAGTACTTCATCAACACTTCGTGCGGCCGGATCACCTTCATAAGCCGCCACAATATCACTTTCCAATAAATTCCTCACCGCAGGCAATCGTTTAGCAAAGGCCTGTGTAATTGCGACTGATTTTTCACGATCGATATCACCGAGCGCCTCAAGCCCAGAGTTAGAGTGAAGCTCATGCTGAATTTGTACCAGCAGTGCGCGCAAAGTCATATTGAGCGTATGCCCGACATAATGATCAACCCCCTCATCCGCTAAATCTGCCGAACCCAAACGATTGGGGAACATGGCCGCATTGAGTCCCTCAGCGACACTAATGAGAATCTTGCGGGATGGTAATTTAGGAGGACGTAAATGACCTTGTCGATTCCCCAGTGAGGTAATCCTTAAATCCCTCAGTGCATCAACAATCTCATCGATTTCCAAGTAAGTGCTTTTAAGCTGAATATCGCTAACCTTATTAACACTAGTCACTATACGCTTAGTCCTTGTTCATTAAACATTCCTTCAAAAAGAACGCTACTCAAATACCGTTCTCCTGAGTCAGGCAGGATCACTACGATTGTTTTGCCAGCATTTTCAGCTCGTTTTGCTTGCCTAACCGCTGCGGCTACAGCTGCACCACAAGAGATTCCTGAAAGAATCCCTTCTTCCCGAGCTAACCGACGCGCGTACACAATCGCTTCTTCATTCGACACCTGCTCTACCGCATCCACCAAAGAAAGATCGAGATTATCGGGAATAAACCCTGCCCCGATTCCTTGAATTTTATGTGGCCCGGGTGTTAAGGGTTTGCCTGCACGTTGCTGAGAAATCACTGGACTTGCTGAAGGTTCAACTGCTACTGATAGAATAGGCTTACCTTTAGCATGTTTGATATATCGCGACACGCCAGTCATCGTTCCTCCTGTTCCAATACCCGCAACAAAAATATCAATTGCACCATCGGTATCGTTCCAAATTTCAGGACCGGTTGTTAGCTCGTGTATTGCTGGATTTGCAGAATTCTTAAACTGTTGTAGAAGCACATATCGGTCTGTACCCGACTCCACTATCTCATTTGCTTTTGCGATCGCACCATTCATTCCTTTTGATCCATCTGTTAGAACCAGTTTTGCCCCGAAAGCGACTAATAGTTTACGACGCTCTATACTCATCGTTTCCGGCATTGTTAATGTAAGCGGGATACCCCTTGCTGCGGCAACAAATGCCAAGGCAATGCCTGTATTTCCACTCGTTGATTCAACGATTTCTTTCCCAGGACCTAATAATCCTCTGCGTTCCGCATCATCAACCATGGCTACTCCGATTCGGCACTTTACTGAATAAGCCGGGTTCCGTCCTTCAATTTTGGCCAGCACTGTTGCTGGTGCACCATCAAGTACTCGATTAAGCTGGACGAGCGGCGTTCGCCCAATTGACCTTGAGTTATCCTTAAACCAATTTGACATGTGTTACCCCTTTCTTATAAGTCATCTGATAATTTTATATTGAATCTCAAAATGAATTAGATTTGATACTTTATTTTACTCATACAGAAATCTTAGTTAAATTAGCAATCTGCCTGATAGGCCTATCCTAATGTTTAAAACAAATAAAATTGGAATAATGATATAAAACCCGTCTATTTTAAAGATAAACATAGCACTCATTGAATGCTATGCTCATTTATGCATCAATGAAAATACAGCAAATCTAATTCCTACTTAGCTAACTCAGTATAGATTTTCATTTCCGAATGTTCATTAAATCTTCATGATACAACGACCAGCCTCTTTCTGGATTTCATTGATTCTACGAATGCTTTGCTTAGTACTCGCCTATTACATAGGAGCAATGCTGGGCTTGAGCATACCGCACATTGGCTCAAATATCACCCTATTTTGGCCACCTTCTGGAATTGCCCTAGCAGTATTAACACTATGGGGGTTAAGTTTCTGCCCTGGTATTTTTCTAGGTTCATTAGCTGTTATGCTAACTATCGACGAATTAGCGTTACCAGCTGCCTTAAGTGTTTCTTTAGGTAATACCTTAGGTCCACTGGTCGGCGCTTATATTCTTCGAAAAACAGCAGGATTTCCTATTCACTTTTCTGAAAAGCAAAATATTATTCGATTTCTGATTATTAGTGCCGGCACTACAATTATCACAGCAAGCATTGGCTCACTGACTTTCTATTTAAATGAAAAAATACCGATCGAACATCTTCAGTTAGCATGGCTAGGGTGGTGGTCAGGGGATATGATTGGTATTCTAGTTTTTGCCCCCCCCTTTTTCTTCTGGTCCACTCAATCTATAAAGAACTTCCTGCTCAACTTAACTAAAAAATGGGAATTTATTATAGCAATCAGTAGTTGCATAGGATTATCTTGGATCGTGTTTATCGGATTAACCCCAATGAATACGATTACATTCCCTTATATTGTATATCTCCCCTTGTTGTGGATTGGTCTTCGCTTTAATTCAATGGCAATGACAACAGCCGTTATCGTTATCTCATCATTAGCCGTGATAGGTACTTCACTAGGAATGGGGCCCTTCTCAAAGGGAAATTTCAGTACAGACCAATTTCTGTTATGTGTTTTTATTACAACCACATCGCTCATTTCCTTCATGATGATAAGCATCCAATCATCGCGAAGATTGGTTGAACAAAATCTACGAGATAGTGAATCACGCCTCCGATTAGCACTTGAAGCAGCCAATCAAGGATTATATGACCTAAACATTCAAACCGATCAAGCTATCGTAAGTCCAGAATACGCTCGTATGCTTGGTTATGATCCGGATTCGTTTCAGGAATCTAGTACTAAATGGCTTGAACGGATGCATCCAGAAGACCGCGAACGTACTTATCAAATTTATAAAGATTATATTAATGGTGTAAAAAGCAATTACGAAGTGGAATTCCGGCAACTAACACGAACTGGGGAGTGGAAATGGATTTTATCGCTCGGAAAAGTGGTCGAATGGGACGATCAAGGACACCCACTTCGAATGCTAGGAACACATACTGATATTAGCGACCTTAAAGCTAAAGAATTAGTACTTCAGCAAAATGAAGAAGCGCTTCACCGAACACAAATCATCGCAAAATTAGGCAGTTGGCATTTTGATCTAATACATGACGTCCTTACATTATCTAAGGAGGCTTTTCGAATATTTGGAGCGGAAAGACAAGCACCCTTCAGTTTTAGTGGTTTTTTAGCTCACGTGCTCCCTGAAGATCGAGAAAATGTTAATCTGGCTTGGCAAGCTTTTCTCAGAGGAGAACCTTACGATATTGAGTTCCGTTTTAAACTCAATGCGCGAATAAAATGGGTTAGAGTCAGAGCTGAGATCACGACATTTGATGGTAATAGTATTCCTATCAAAGCGGTTGGAACAATACAAGATATCAATGAACGTAAACAAGCAATTGAAGAAATTACTCAAGCTAAAAATTTACTCCGCACGGTCATTGATGCTTCTCCCGATATGATATTTGTAAAAGATAAGCAGCATCGTTTCTTACTTGTTAATCAATCATTAGCTGCTAGCCAGAGACTAGACCCAGCAGCAATGCTAGGTAAACCTGATACAGATTTCTGGCCCAATTACCAATGTTATGGTGATCCAGCACGAAACATTAGAGGATTTCATGCAGATGATGACGAAGCTTTTTCTGGCAAAATCGTCCATAATCCAGCTGATCAAGCCCTACTAGCAAATGGTGAGCTCCGTTGGTTTGATACGATTAAAATCCCACTGCGCAATATGCAAGGACATATTACGGCGATATTAGGTTGCGCTCGTGATATTACGGATCGACTCCATATCGAATCAAAATACCGAGCCTTGATAGAACAGATTCCGGCAGTAACCTACACAATTGCTATAGACCCAGAAATACATACTGTGTATGTGAGTCCGCAGCTTGAAACTCAACTGGGATTCAGCGTTAATGAATGGTTAGCCGATCCGCAGCTATGGTTAAATCAAATTCATCCTGAAGATCGAAAGCAAGTATTGTCAGGCCTATCCGTCAGTTTAACAACTGGGTCGCCTTATTATTCAGAATATCGAATATACAAAAAAGATGGCAGTCTCACTTGGGTAAGGGATGACGCAGTTTGGCTGAAAGATGTGGCAGGTAAACCTGTGTTACTCCAAGGTGTCATGCTTGACATCACGCATCAGCGGCAAGCTGAAGAAAAATTAAACACTGCCTTGGAAGAATTACGAAACTCCGAAAAGTTTCAGCGTGAATTAAGAACTTTAGCAGAGCGTGAACAAAGTCGTTTAGGCGCCCTACTTTCTGCAATGAATATCGGTATATTATTCGAAGATAACGATAGGCTGATTGAATATATCAATCCGACTTTCATGAGAATGTGGAACATCAATGAACATGACTATTTATTGAATAAGCCAATCCAAGCGCTTGTGGAACGATCTAATGAGATATTCTCAAAGCCAGCGCATGCTTCAAAATATTTATTAAATCTACTTAATTCAGAAGAAATTACTAATTTATCTGAATTAGAACTAAATAGTGGAAGAACGCTGACTCAATCATCGTATCCAGTAAATGATGCGGAAAACAAACTGATCGGGCGTCTCTGGATATATGAAGATATCACACAAGAAAAACAGACCGCCCAGCAACTGCTGTACCTTGCTGAACGAGACCCTCTTACCGGATTGCATAACCGACATCGCTTCCAAGAGGAACTCGATAATATGATTGTCACCTCATTACGCAATCAAAATCAATTTGCACTGCTCTATTTTGATCTGGATGATTTTAAATATATCAACGATACGTTTGGTCACAAAGCAGGAGACACTGTGCTAACCCGTACATCTGGGGAGATTTCTAGCATCGTTCGGCAAACTGAAATTTTCTCACGGCTGGGTGGAGATGAATTTGCAATTTTAAGCCCACTAAAACCCGATGATGATATCAGCGCATTGCCCGTTCGTATCGTCAATTCTATTGCTTCCATTCCGATTCATTTTCGTGATACGAATATACGCCTAACAACCAGTGTCGGGGTGGCGATATTCCCTATACATGGGGAAACGGCTGAGGATCTTATTGCACATGCTGATGCAGCGATGTATCAAGCTAAAAATCATGGGAAAAACACCTGGGCACTTTATGATCCGATGCGGGATTCGTCAGAAATAATGATGAATCGGCTAACATGGTATAACCGGATCATACAAGCGCTTGAACAAAATCTGTTTGAAATTCATTTTCAAGGGGTATATGAAACAACACAAAGTAACCTAGAACACCTAGAAATTCTAGTTAGAATGCGCGATAACAATAAACCCGATCAACTCATCATGCCGGGGCAATTTATTCCAGTTGCTGAAAAGAATGGGCAAATCGTCTATATTGATCGTTGGGTAATAAAACGAAGTATTGAATTACTCCATCAGAACCCCGATATGCCCCCCGTTGCAATCAATATCTCTGGTCGAACATTTGATGATCCAGCCATACCTAATTACATTAGTAATCTACTAAATGAGCATCACGTTGATCCCAAGCGTTTGATTATCGAGTTAACTGAAACGGCTGCAGTTTCTGACGTTCAAGATGCGCAACGTTTTATTGAAGCAGTTCATCAAACAGGGTGCCGTGTCTGCTTAGATGATTTTGGGAGTGGATTCTCCACCTTTGGCTATCTCAAATATCTTGGGGTAGAAGTATTAAAAATCGATGGCTTATTTATTCGTGATCTTCCGAATAATCGTGACAATCAAATTTTTGTCAAAGCTATGGTAGAAGTAGCGCGAGGGTTAGGAAAAATCACCGTCGCTGAATTTGTTGAAGATGCTGCAACTTTGAACATGGTCAAGAATCTCGGGGTTGACCTTGCGCAAGGCTATTACCTGGGTCGTCCAGGGGCAAACTTCCCTAGAGATCATCGCAAAACAGCGGTAAACTATATCGAACCTACTGAAGGCGTTTAGCAGCTAATTCATTAAGCTTTATCAGAAGCTGTTGGAGGATGGTTACTAATATAATCAATAATGTCTCCGACTGTTCTCAGATTTTTCACTTCATCGCCGTCAAATGTAACACCAAATTCCTCTTCTGCATCAAATAATAACTGGACTGTATCCATTGAATCGAAACCCAAATCTTTAAACTGTGATGCTGCCGTAACTGCTGAAGCGTCGATATTTTCAGCCTTAGAAGCAATAAACTGAATGACTCTTGCTTCGATATCTACCGTAGTCATGTGTTGTATTCCTATGATTTAATTTGTTGTGAAGACAAGCGTGGAATTATTACCGCCAAAACCAAAAGCGTTACATAAGCCAATCTGGATCGGTTTTTTTACCGCACGATTCGGCGTGTAGTCAAGATCACATTCTGAATCAGGTTCGATCAAATTGATCGTAGGGTGAATGGTGCCTGTTTTTAGCGCCATGATCGTTGCAATACTCCCAATTGCTGCCGATGCGCCAATAGAATGTCCTATCATTGATTTGATCGCACTAATAGATAGTTTATACGCATGTGCTCCGAAGCACTGTTTGATTGCTTTCGTCTCGACGATATCACCAAGTGGTGTAGAAGTTGCATGGGCATTAATATAATCAACACTTTCAGGTTGAATATGTGCATCTTGCATGGCCGCTTGCATCGCAGCGACCTGTCCGTCCATTTCCGGTGCAACGATATGTACCGCATCGCAGGTACAGCCGTAACCCGATAAATAGGCATGAATCTGTGCCCCCCGTTGTTTTGCATGGTCTTCTTTTTCTAGAACAAGGATACCCGCACCCTCGCCAATCACAAAACCATCCCGGTCTTTTGCAAAAGGTCGGGATGCATGTTGGGGATCATTATTAAATCCAGTTGACAACGCAAAGAGCGCCTCAAAACCAGACATCGTCAAAGGTAACACGCATGCTTCAGCGCCTCCTGCTATCACAGCATCAGCTCTTCCTGAGCGGATCAATTCAAGCCCTACCCCAATCGCATTACTGCCTGATGAACATGCTGTACTCGTTGTTAGGTTAACTCCCTTAAATCCATACTTTGCTGCAATCCAAGCTGCCGCTGAATTGGCCATAATACGTGGCACGGTAAAGGGAGGTAAAGATTTTTTCTGGAATTTTCGTGTTGCCGAAGATTCAAAAGTTGTAAACCCTCCCATTCCTGAACCTAAGCTTACTGCTACGCGTTGAGGTAAGTAACAATCAAGATCGCCAGAGTCTTTAAGTGCAAAATTAGCCGCACATAACGCTAACTGTGTAAATCGATCAGATTGTTCAATTTGTTTTGCAGACATCAGGGAAGCGGGATCAAATCCAATGATTTCACCGGCAATTTGGGAACGTTGGTTTGACGCATCAAAGCTATTAATTTTACGTATTCCACATACACCATTTACTGCAGCATTCCAGAATTGCTCAACTCCTGTTCCGATTGGAGCAATAACTCCCATTCCAGTTACAACAACACGCATTTCTAATCATCCAGTAATTGAATATTACCCTAAAACATTTTGTTAGCTAAAGTTTGATAGATCAAACAGAGACAATCCGAACATCACAAATAAATAAAGAAAAGGAAGCAAGCAAGATCATCAAATATTAAGGAGCAAATTTTCTCACACTACCCCATGACACAACTCAAATCATGTTGTATCCAATAGTCTGAAGCTCATCCCTTCTGTAAATTATCTGCCGAAAGCTATCGGTTAGTAAAATCCTCAAATAACCAGTCTGAAAATATAGTTTCTTCCAACTGATCATTCATCAATTGATACTGAGTTGTAAGCCAGTGTTTAAAATAGTTTTCATCTTTAAGGTACTGTAAATCTCGCTGTAACAAGTTAATTTTCTTTTCAGCAAGCATAGTATTTAAGTTGAAGCTACGCCCTAAATTAACCTGATTGACACTCTCATAGGGTTTGAGTCCAAATTCATGCCGAATTTTGTCACGTTCTGTATTTAACTGATTTTCTATATCTTTGATTTGCTGTTTTAGCAATAAGGTTAGTGACGTAATTTTTTCTTCAGCTAATTGTGCGATGGATTCAGTATTACTTAACGCTGTGTGTAGCTGAATTTTTAATAAAGCAACCAAATCCCGCCGCTCATATGCTGCATTCGCTTCACTCATTAGTTCAGTTTTACGAGCTTGTTCATCTGGATTATGCTCACGATCTGGATGAAGCGCACTCGCGAGTTGTCTGAATACAAAACGTAAAGTAGACTTTGCTTCATCAAGCTCAGCTTGTATCTTTTGTTGCGTTGCAGTTAATTTCTTTTTCGTGCCGCGATCCCTACGTGCTTTCTGCTCACTCGCTTGAGCTTCATGCAAACGATTCATACCAACTCGCAATACATCTTCAACTGAATCAAGCGATTCATCAACGCACAATGGTTCCCCAAGCAGCTCCTCTATCGCTTGCCGTGCTTCGTCAGCAGCCATTTTTTCCTTGTACGCGATCGTTTCTTTGCTATGTTTATCGTGAATAATTTGTAGATCGCTATCACCCTCGGCCACAAGTTGACAGCAGAGTTCGCACAATATGGTTGTTGCAATCGATCGCTGTTTAGTTGTCAACCCCTTGCGTGTCAGACGTTCATCAAGCCATAACACCAATGCACGTTGTAATTCATGATATCGGTGTCGCAGTGGTGTGATTTTCTGTAAATATCTTGGCCGATGCGCATCGCTTAGCTGTTGTAGTGTTACACGCTGCTTGTTTAATCGCTCGACACGATCAAGAAGCTGGTTAAAACGCTGTTGCGCAGGAGATAATCGCTGTGAGGGCGTTTCCAGCTTAAGCGAAATTGCTAAATTTTCTTGTACTTGCTGATCCTCTTCCTGATGCTTCTCAGCAAACAAGTCAAATTGACGGGACATGATTTACTTGATCAATGACTATGGAAGAATGATGCGGTCAAATTCCCCGTAGTAGCTCATTAATTCCTGTTTTGGAACGCGTCTTAGCATCGACTTGTTTTACAATAACTGCGCAATAAAGGCTATATTGCTTATTTTCTGAGGGCAAGCTCCCTGACACGACGACTGACCCTGGCGGAATACGCCCATAGCTAACTTGCCCTGTTTCTCGATCATAAATTTTAGTACTTTGCCCAATATAAACGCCCATTGAGATTACTGAATTCTCGCCAACGATGACACCTTCGACAATTTCAGATCGAGCGCCAATAAAGCAATTATCCCCAATGATTGTTGGGTTTGCTTGTACAGGCTCAAGTACTCCCCCAATCCCAACGCCCCCCGATAAATGAACATTCTTGCCAATTTGAGCACATGATCCAACTGTCGCCCAAGTATCGACCATCGTTCCTTCATCTACGTAAGCACCAATATTGACATAAGAAGGCATCAATACCACATTACTCGCAATAAAAGCACCCTTCCGAACTGCTGCAGGAGGAACAACACGGAACCCACCATCGCGAAAATCGCGAGAACTATAATCAGCAAATTTTGAAGGAACCTTATCAAAATAATTCGAAAATCCGCCTTTGATAAAATTATTATCCTCAATCCTAAAAGACAGCAGCACGGCCTTCTTGATCCATTGGTGAGTTACCCATTCACCATTAACCTTTTCTGCAACCCGTAATTTACCTACATCGAGTAACTGAATGACTTGAGCAATTGTTTCTTTAAGACCCGCCTCCACATTACGGGGTGTTAATTCTGCACGCCGCTCAAACGCTGCTTCAATTGTTGCTTGCAACTGTTCCATGTTATTCCTTGAATAAATTTAATAATTTTAATGAATTTGGGAAATACATTCTTTTATTCGTTGCATCGCTTGTGAACATTCGGCTAATGGAGCAACGAGCGCAATACGAACAAAATTTTCTCCTGGGTTGAATCCATGTGCTTCGCGACCAAGATAGCTCCCTGGCAAAACGATTACATTATAATCGCGATATAACATTTGCGTGAAATCCTGATCATTAATAGGCGTTCTGACCCACAAATAAAAACCAGCATCAGGCATCTTTGCCGGTAAGCATCCATTTAAAATCGCGAGCGCATCTTTAAATTTCTCATGATAAATTCGGCGATTCTCGATCACATGTTGTTCATCGCTCCAAGCAATAGTGCTGGCTGCTTGAACTGCTGGATTCATCGCACTCCCATGATAAGTACGATACAGTAAAAAATCTTTCAGAATCGATGAATCTCCGGCAACAAAGCCTGAGCGTAAGCCTGGAACATTAGACCGTTTGGACAAGCTGGTAAAAACCACTAACCGAGTAAACTTGCTGCGTCCTAATTGTTGTGCTGCTTGCAACCCACCTAATGGCGGATTCTGCTCATCGAAGTAAATTTCCGAGTAGCACTCATCGGATGCAATTACGAATCCATAGCGATCCGATAATTCAAATAACTGTTGCCACTCATCCAAAGTCATCACGCGTCCCGTTGGATTATTGGGAGAGCAAACATAAATCAATTGAGTACGTGCCCAAATCGCTTGTGGTAGCTGTTCATAATCCAGTGCAAAATCATGCTCTGCGAATGCATTGATAAAATAAGGTTTGGCGCCAGCAAGTAACGCTGCACCTTCATAAATTTGATAAAACGGATTAGAACAAACTACGATCGGCTGTTCAGCTGTTTTACTATCAATGACAGTTTGAGCAAACGCGAATAATGCTTCACGGCTCCCATTAACAGGAATAATTTCGGTTTCTGAATCAATCGCAGTCAATTGATAGCGTTGCACTAGCCATGTCGCAATACTGGCTCGTAGCCATTTCGAACCCAGTGTTGTAGGATAACTTGCTATACCATCTAATTTGTTGCCCAATTCGGTTAGGATAAATGCGGGTGTCTCATGTTTGGGTTCACCTATATGCAGATTAATCGGTGTTAAAGCTGTGTTAGCAGTAATACCCTCAAGCAAATGGGAAAGTTTTTGAAAGGGATAGGGTTGAAGACTTCTCAATAGCGGGTTCATTTGTGATATGAATTCTAAAACCTTGTATTTATGCCATCATTAACGATTAATATTTATTAGTCAGCTACAAGACTTATGCTTTTCACTAAAGTGAAACTTATTATTAAATTAGAACCGCATTATAAATGGCTGGATTCATGTTAACCAAACAAAATAATACACTACCTATTCTTGCATTATTATTTGGCGCTGCCTGTTGGGGTATTGCGTGGTATCCCTATCGATTACTCAACCAATCAGGATTCAGTGGCGAGGCCGCAACATCTTTAACTTATTTAATCGCATTAATTGCGGGTATTATTTTTCTTCGCAAACACCTAACCTTACAGCGCGATAAGGCTTCCTCCAGAGATCATTGGCTATTCTGGATCGGGATTACTGCGGGATGGACTAGTATTGCTTATACGCTCGGCGTAATCCATGGCGAAATCGTGAGGGTATTACTATTATTTTATTTGGCTCCTTTCTGGACGATTTTCTTTGCGAGATTGTTCTTAAACGAGCGGCTCGGCTTTTCAGGTTACTGGGTCATTCTCCTTTCCCTAACTGGCGCTATAACGATACTTTGGCAATCGGGTCATGATTTTCCATTTCCTGTCCAATTCAGTGAATGGATGGGTCTATCGGGAGGTATCATGTTCGCACTCAACAATGTGCTTATCCGCAAAGATCAACACCATACGATTGAACAAAAGTCCCTAGCAATATGGTTCGGTGTCGTCATACTGAGCCTCATACTCACTGGTATGACTGGAACGTTACCTAACTTTAGTCAAATTACCGACGAAGTCGGATTGATCTTACTGGGACTAGGGATAACCATTTTCTTATTAAGTATTTTGCTACAGTATGGATTAACGCACGTTCCGGCTAATCAAGCGATTGTTATATTATTGCTTGAATTATTTATCGCAACGATCGCAGCTTATTATCTTGCTGATGAACAATTAACCATCAAAGAATGGCTCGGTGGGTTGATGATCATTTTGGCTAGCCTACTTTCGACTAAAATTCACTATGAAGCATCTCGTGCATAAAATGTGAGTAATGATGCCTTGTTGCAATCAATAGATTCATCTGATCAAACTAGTCGAGCTTACAATAGAGTTATGAATAGACATCTAAGAACTAAAAAAGCAAATCCATTTGCTTCAGCAATGGCCATGCTCAATTTTTATATTAATCGAGCAGGAATCCATTTACCGGTATCGCAACGAGAAATATTAGAAAATGCTAAAACTGAGCTACGGAAATTGTATGACCGATCTTCCGGCCTTCAGTAATCCTTTTTTCTGTCTACTATAATTAACTTTATCAACGATTAGTGAGTAAATTTGTTACTACATGAGCTACGTCAGTTTAACCCATCATCAATTTGACCCCAACGGTTTCTGGGAAAACCCTCTCCTAAGCACTGCGGTACCTTCTGCTCAGGATTTAGCATTGTTCGATCAAAATGGCTATGATTTAACCGATCTAGAGCAACGTTACGCCATAATCAATTCGGTGCCAGCCAAACCTCACCGCGAACATCACCGCGCTTTAAAAGCACCATGGTTTACACAACCAGATCGAATCGAAGGCGCAGTACTCAATCATAGCCTGCTCTTTGAACGTAAAGGCTATACGGGTGAAGCATTAGGCCAATTACAACAATGGGCACATACCAATCCACTCATTTACAAAATTATCCGTATCCGCCCAAAATGGGGATTAGATTTCAGCATGGATTACGTTGATCGGTTTGGTAATGTCTTTGAAGTTCTACATTGGGAATATGATGGTTTTGAATACGATGAAGTAGCCGTCCGTAAACAACTGCTAGAAGCCAAGCTTGCAGCGATTGATTGGGATGATGCTGCTGCTAATATTCTGAAATTGAAAGATCAATGGCACCATCTTGATTTTTTTGCGCAAAGTGATTGGAAGTGTAATTACTTCGGAATCGTCAAAGAGCGCTTTAAAATGGTGATATGGGAATAGAGAATCATGACAAAATCGACAACAACTTACTGGAATCCTTTGATTCCCGGGCATCGTACTCAATGGACTCCCATCAAGGGACTGGAAGGAATGGCCGAAGAAATTACACTTAGTTTAGATTCTGCTACTGGCGAATACACTCGGCTTACCCGCTTCCTCCCGGGAACTGATACATCGCCTTGTGGGGGAAAGGTACATACTTACCCTGAAGAAATATTTATCGTCAGTGGTCGGCTATATGATCAAGCTTACGGTCGCTGGCTTGAAGCTGGAAATTATACAAGCCGTCCTCCCGGGGAACTTCATGGCCCTTTCAAGACTGATATAGGGTGCATTGTGCTGGAAATCTCATTCCCTAATAGAATAACCGAAGGAAATAATAACTGATCCAACTTTTACTAAAGTTGCTCGCTTGATTCAAAAACCAAACTAAAAATGCTGATTGGTGCCAGTAAGAATCTGCCCTCATTTTGGGGAAGCTGCTTCAAATTCTTTGATATTCTCCAAAACCCGGGAGAAAACCTTTTGCCAGATTGGTTTTCCTTTATACCAAGGATCTTCTTCAGAAATTGCGATGTGATCCCCATCGAAAGTTTCGACATATTTACTGTAACGGTAGGTTGCGAATTTCACCGGTACTAAACCATCGTTTTCTCCGTGGCCGTCAGTAACGAGCCTGTCGTGCCAACATGCCAGGATTCTGGAGAAGGTTTCTTTTCTATCATGAAATTCGGATCTGCACCTATCATCACAATTCAAACTGGCGCCAAAGCTAAGGAAACTCTGAATAAGTCTCAAGAACTTGTAGAATATTCGGTAGATTGTAACCATTGCAAGGAGGCGCATTGATGAAACAATTAGGCTTGTCGATTCCATTATTTATCAAGAAACCAAAAGTAACTCGCCGACAAAAGTTTCTCGAAGAAATGGAGCAAGTGATTTCTTGGGCAGATTGGACAAATCGGATCGCGCCGCATTATCCGGTAGCAGGATTAGGACGCAAGCCATTTGCGCTGGAAGCGATGCTGCGTATTCATTTGATGCAGCAATGGTTTGGTTATTCAGACCCGGGCATGGAAGAAGCGTTACATGATGTGCCGATGCTGCGTGAATTTGCAGGCTTGGATGCAGGAGAAGATGCCATGCCTGATGAAACGACGATCCTCAAATTTCGTCACCTGCTGGAGAAGCATCACTTGGCACAAAGCCTGTTTGCAGAAACAACTGCGCAGTTAGCCCAGCAGGGATTATTGCTGCGTCAGGGTACGATAGTTGACGCCACGCTGATAGCGGCCCCGCCATCGACCAAGAACCGGCAACGCAAACGTGATGGCGAGATGAGTTCGACTAAGAAAGGCAACAACTATTACTTCGGATTAAAAGTACACATAGGCGTAGATGCTGATTCTGGCCTGGTGCATAGCCTGGAAATTACCACGGCCAAAGTGGCCGATGGCAACATGATTGATGTACTGATACATGGCGAAGAGGCGATTGTATTGGGTGATCGGGCTTATACTCGTAATGATCGCAATCTAGAAGCACAACGACAGCCGAAAGAGCCAGTCTGGGGTATGCCATTCAAACGCAAGCGCGGTGAGGAATTGCCGGCAGAACATGCCGTACTCAATCGCATGCTGGCTTCACTCCGCGGCGCAAAGGTGGAGCATCCGTTTCGTATTGTCAAAAGACAATTTGGTTATACCAAAACCCGTTACCGAGGATTGTTCAAGAATGCACAACAGCTTTATCTGTTGTTTGCCTTAGCTAATCTCTACCTTGTCCGCAAGGTGTTGATGCCAACTACGGGATAATTCCGTCCAATATCCCTGAAAATCTGCATCAGGGAACAGAAAAGTGTGTAATCTGCTAAAAATTGCAGCTATCAGTCGCACAATAATGTCAATATTAACTACTTTGACGATAGCTTTGTCACTAAAACTGAAATAAATGACTTAATCAGAGCTTCCTTAAGTTGCTGTCCGGGTTTAATTAAGATTAGGCATGAGCGGCTCATCGCACTTGGGTATCACGCAAGTTCCAGCATTGATGAAGCCATTGCATTGGTGGATCGTGGGCATCATGCAGAAATAGTGTTCACTTCCAATCAACTTGGCACAATAAGAGAAACACACCATGCGCGGTTAACGCCGCTTAAAGAAGCAGCGATTTGGCCATTAACTAATCAGGCGCATTATTTACTTTTGATTGAAAAAAACGACGGAATCAAACAAGAGACACTCCGTGCATTTTGTACATTGTTTAACATGACAGCATCTGAGCAACAAGTCTTACTCGGTCTGATGCAAGATGCTACACCTGAAGAAATCGCACAAACCTTGAATGTGAGCCTCACAACAATACGCTCTCACATCCAGCATATTCGGCAAAAAACCGGGGTTCGCCGCATTACAGAGTTTGTGCGTATGGCATTGATAGCCACCCGCTCGCTATAGGAAAAATACTGATAATTGGTTACACAAGTAAAATCAACTTGTGGAGTAGTACTGTCGCCGGTATCCAATCAGTTTTTTTTGCCTCCCAACGTAAGCTCTGTTAATTGCAGCTCTAATTTCTACAATCGTAATAGCTAATCCTTGATTCTCAAGAAAACACTTTAGGCAGAAAGTCACACTAAATTGATTGACAATCGCCACTCAGATTTATCAGAAAAGCGGGATATCTTCTTTCATCACAAAATAATACTCCGGTTATCACCCTACCGCGTGCTATGATGAAGTTGCCGGGGAACATTAAATCTTAAAAGCGGTAACATCACCCTCCTTCTAACTTTTTTGCTCTATCGCAAAGAATATAGCGCAATTTCCAGAAACAATCGAATCTGATTCCATTGATTCTGCGAACATTGATTTTCTAGCTTATCTAAATTGTGGATTTATTATCATGAATAGCAAATATTTGAAGTTGGCCATTACAATTGCTTTATTCTTCTTGGGATTCAGTAGTAAAACATTTGCAACGCCGATTTCAGCAACATTGGAATTTCATGCAGAAGCAATACTGAGTGAATTTGATGGCATAACAGAAACAAGTCATATTATTGATTCTCAAACAAATTCATGGGGAACATTATTAGATCCCTTGAATATCAGTGTTAGCGCTAACGCATCGGATCCGGATCAATTTATTACTGTTTCAGGAAATGCGAGTGCAACTTGGGGTAGTAGTGGCAATTCCGGAAGCGTAATTTTTCAGAATTTTGGTTTTTCAGGCGATGCACATAACTATACGGCTGATCTGAGAAATGGTTTGGATAACGACATTTGGACCTATACATTTATAGCTGACAGCGACGGTTTCTTCTCGATGACCTATGATGTTTCCGTAGTGGATGCAATTGGTACATTTGGACCATTGGGATTGCGAGGTTGGGATATTCAATGGAGCGGAGCAGGTAGTGGGTTGTCTTTGATGGACTCTTTCGATCCTACAGCAAATGGTGTATTTCTTCGCCCCGTTGTAGCAGGACAATTTTACACGGTAGGACTCAATGGAGGGCCTAGCGTAGGATCTGGAAGCAGTTTAAATGAGGAATTTTCTAAACATATCCAGGGTAATTTTAATTTCGCTATTTCACCTGTGCCTGAACCATCAATGATTGTATTAATGATTGTTGGAATACTGACTCTTAGCGTCTTTTATCGCAGAGGGATGTAAAGACTAAAATTGTACTGCTCTTTTAGGAGCCAGTAACTCGACTTGTGACTCCCTATATTCTCACCATAGGGAATATTATAGTTTTTAAGAACGAATAACCCAGTCACACCAAACCTAAAACTGAGTTGATATTTGGTTGATCGTAGCAGTCCAAAACCGCGACCATCATTAAATTTTTCAGACTCAACTGGTGTATCAAATTAGAACTGTACTTACTCTATAAAAGAAAATGAAAGTGCTATAAAGTGAATCACTGTTCAAATTAAATTGATATTAAACAAACGAGGATAGCAACACCTCAATTTCAAAACGAGAAACCCGTTTATCAACCAGGCATTAGAAATCTAGCACAGGACAATACTGCGCCACTCACTCATTAACTGAGTACTTTTAGATATCTAAAACTACACACCGAACTCAGCAGTTGACATCAACCAGTCTGTTCGATAGTCTCAACAGCAGGATAGTTAGAATCCTATTATCATGATCAGAGATGACGAGACTTCGTCTCTGTTGCATATCCTAGTGCAAATAATAACTTGTCTATTTTAATTAACTGCATTACAAAAAGGAGAGTGTCATGCAATTAAAAGGATCAAAAACTGAGGGAAATTTAAAAGCGGCCTTTGCAGGCGAATCCCAAGCCAATCGTCGCTATCTTTATTTTGCGGCGAAAGCTGATGTCGAAGGACAGAATGATGTAGCTGCGGTATTCCGTTCTACGGCTGAAGGTGAAACTGGCCATGCTCATGGCCATTTGGAGTATCTCGAATCCTGTGGTGATCCAGCAACAGGCCTACCATTTGGTGCTTCGCGGGACAATCTCAAAACTGCCATTGCAGGTGAAACTCACGAATATACGGACATGTATCCTGGAATGGCCAAAACCGCACGTGATGAAGGTTTTACTGAAATCGCTGATTGGTTTGAAACTCTTGCCAAAGCCGAACGCTCCCACGCAAACCGTTTCCAACGGGCGTTGGATAATTTTACTGACTAATGATTTCAATTATTAATCAACAGTAGCCTAACTTAAGCCAAGCAAATTCCTTTGCTTGGCTTTTGGATTGTTATCCAGTCAATTGATGAATATTGATAGACTCAGTTAATAACTTATTTACGCTGTGTTTTGTCTAATTTGCTATAACTTTTTCTGCTATGACTACTCGTGAAGGCAGCCTCGAAGCACCTAAACGCCACCCCCTCAATTGGAAACAAGCTGACTTTTATAATGAAGATCAGCTCCTTGAGGAAATGGGTCGTGTTTTTGATATTTGCCATGGATGCCGACGTTGTGTCAATTTATGTACGGCATTCCCGAAGTTATTTGATTTAATCGATGATGGAAAAACAGGTGAATTAGATGGAGTAGAAAAGCAAACATTCTGGAAAGTGGTGGATCGCTGCTATTTATGCGATATGTGCTTCATGACCAAATGCCCTTATGTTCCCCCCCATCCCTGGAATATTGATTTTCCGCATTTAATGCTGCGCGCCAAAGCCGTCAAATACAAAAAACAGGGAGCGCCATTTCGTGACAAACTATTAGCAAATACCGATACGGTTGGAAAATTAGCAACGATTCCCGTTGTTGTGCAAATGACCAATACACTCACTAAAGTACCCATAGCCAGAAAATTGATGGAAAGTACGTTGGGGATTCATGCTGAACGAAAACTACCGGATTACGCACCTCAAAAATTTCGTAACTACGCACAACCCAATGCTAATTTTGTTGAAAAAAAAGGAGCAAGAACACCCGGTAAAGTTGCTATCTTTGCAACCTGCTATATCAGCTACAATGAACCCAATATTGGACATGATTTACTTCAAATACTCGCACATAACGAAATACTTACCTGTTTAGTTGAACAAGAAGTATGTTGTGGTATGCCACAGTTAGAACTAGGAAATTTAGAGAAAGTCGAAGAATATAAAAATAAGAATATCCCAGTTCTAGCCAAACTCGCTCAAGCAGGGTATGCCATTCTTTCTGCTGTACCTTCTTGCACGCTGATGTTCAAGCAAGAATTACCGCTGATGTTCCCTGACGATGAAGCTGTTCAAGCAGTTGCAGCGACGATGTACGATCCTTTCGAATATCTCATGTTGCGTCATCAAGACCAACTGTTGAAAACGGATTTTACCCGTTCATTAGGAAAAATCTCCTATCACATCCCTTGCCACTTACGCGTGCAAAATATTGGAAAGAAAACCAGAGATCTTTTACAGCTCATTCCAAATACGCAAGTAACGACCATCGAACGTTGCTCCGGTCATGATGGAACTTGGGGCGTTAAACGTGAGTATTTTTCAGATTCTATGAAAATTGGCAAACCCGTTTTTAATCAAATGATAGCCCCCGATCCTGATTACATCTGTTCCGATTGTGCCATTGCAGCACGACATATTCAGCAGGGAATGGATAATCATCGTGCTCAAAAACTTCATCCGTTAACACTGTTGTGCCTAGCTTACGGGGAAAGCAAACCTGTATCATCTGAACAATCAATGGCTCCACAACCATCACACGAAAACAAAAAATCTATGGCAAAAATCTCTCGCGAGAGCCTCATGACATTGGAAGCCTACGCCAAAGCTCGGCAGCAATTTCGCTCCAAGGTTATTGAGCATAAGAAAAATCGCTTGTTAGCACTGGGTGAGCAGGTAACGCTATTATTCGAAGATGAGCTTACTATTCGTTATCAAATTCAGGAAATGCTTCGTGCTGAGAAAATATTTGACGAAGAAGGCATCTTGCAAGAATTAGCAGCCTATAATCCCTTAGTTCCAGATGGCACCAATTGGAAAGCAACCATGATGATCGAGTATACTGATCCTGAGGAACGGGCAATCAAATTAACAGAGCTTATTGGCATTGAAGATAAAGTTTGGGTTGAAGTGGAAGGACACGAAAAGATTTTTGCCATTGCCGACGAAGATTTAGACCGGGAGAATGAAGTAAAAACATCGTCTGTTCATTTCCTCCGTTTTGAATTGAATCATGCACAAATCCAAGCACTTCGTTGTGGATCGGCATTGCGCATCGGCGTGAATCATCCCGATTATAACGCTACTACTGAAGCTATCGAAAACCCTATTCGTGAAGCGCTACTTAGCGACCTCAGCTTGCCATGAAATTGAGGTTAGTAATCCTAAGTTTAGTAGGCTTAGTCGCTTGCTCAAGTAATGAGAAATTCGTTGACACGTTTGATAATAATAAAAACTGGGTTGAAATTCAGACTCAGTTACCTCATTATCCCGAACCAGAGAATTTAGTCGAATTTGATGCAGGTCCTGCTAATGACATGCAACATTATGTTGATACGCAGTCTATCGCTATCGGAGAAGATGGCGTCATTCGCTTTGCACTCATTTCAAAATCTTCAGAGGGGGCAGAAAACGTTAGTTTCGAGGGGATTCGTTGTAGAACTCGAGAAAGAAAGCGCTATGCGATTGGCCGCCTGAATAAAACATGGGTGCATTCACGACAGCCTGAATGGCAACTACTCAATAACGCGGGACAAAATCATGCGCTACGTGAGTTAGCCAGATTCTATTTTTGTCCACAAGATATCATGGTGAGTAGCCAACAAGAAGCAATCCAGGCACTCAAAGCGGGTATTCATCCCCGTGTCGTAAGGTAATATCATCTAAATCCTTACGTTGTAAGCCAACAGCTACGAACGTAATCTCGATTAAGGGCCAACCACTGAAGTGCAATAATGGCACTAGCAGCAGCAATTTTTCCAGTATTCAGTAATGACAAAGCCTCAGCAAACGGCATTACATGAACTTTGATGTCTTCCCCTTCAGCCTCAATACCGTAAAAATCACCAACGATATGTCTTATGTCGACTCGACCACAATAGAGCGCAATGCGCTCTGATGTACCACCTGGACTAACTAGATAATCAAAGAGTGGAATCAACTCATGAATAGCGCAACCAGCTTCTTCTACTGCTTCCCGCTTCACAACTTGCTCTGCTGGTTCATTCAGTTCAATAATCCCTGCAACAATTTCGAGTAACCAAGGTCCAGTTGGGGCAGATATAGCCCCGATTCTAAATTGTTCAATCATTACGACTTGATCACTCACAGGATCATAGGGAAGAACAGCAGCAGCGTGTCCACGTTCCATCAACTCACGAACAATCGGCTTACTCCAGCCTCCATTGAACAATCGATGACGCAGCAAGTAGCGCTCCATTGTAAAAAAACCTTGGTAGCACAATTTTTTCTCAAGTATTTCAACATCCGAATTATTCATGGGCCGATTCTTTCCAACCAATTGAAAGTTAGGAATTCTTCAAACAGATTAGAGAATTACTAAATTGTTACGGTGAATCAGTTCGTATTCATCTAAATAGCCAAGTAGTTTTTCGATATTCTGGCTTGGCTGTCGCATGATTTTGCGAGTTTCTCTCGCACTATAATTAACTAAACCACGCGCTAATTCATTCCCCTTTGAGTCCGTACACGAGACTGCTTCTCCCCGATCAAATTCTCCCTTTACCTCGGTTACACCAATGGGTAATAAGCTCTTACCTTCTTCAACTAATGCCCTAATTGCGCCACTATCTAACACCACACTTCCACGAATCTGAAGATGATCTGCCAACCACTGTTTCCGGGCAATTAACACGGGCGTATTAGCAAGCAAGCAAGTCCCAATCGCTTCGCCTTTTGCTAAACGAACTAACACATCAGGCTCGTATCCGGATGCAATCACCGTATGTGCTCCACTTCTGGCTGCTCGCTTCGCTGCAATCACTTTACTTTGCATCCCGCCTCGTCCAATTTCACTACCTGCCCCACCCGCCATAGCCTCAATTTCTGGATCTCCTGCATTCGCTTCTTGAACAAGTGTTGCGTTATTATTCTTACGAGGATCGCTGGTAAATAAGCCCGATTGATCGGTCAATATAACTAACACCTCTGCTTCTACAAGATTAGTTACCAACGCAGCCAGTGTATCGTTATCACCAAACCGTATTTCATCGATAACGACCGTGTCGTTCTCATTAATGACTGGAATAATATTTAACTTTAACAGCGTGCTGAGTGTAGACCGGGCATTGAGATAGCGTTTCCGGTTCGACAAATCATCATGTGTCAATAATATTTGGGCCGTGAGCCGGTCATAGTGACTAAAGCAATCTGCATACGCCTGTGCTAGACCCATTTGACCAACCGCTGCTGCAGCTTGCAGTTCATAAATAGCAGTTGGGCGTTTATTCCAATTTAATCGTTGCATTCCCTCTGCTATAGCACCTGAAGAAACCAGAATGATTTCTTTACCTAGCTGCTTTAGTTCAGAAATTTGCTTTGCCCAACCCGCGAGTGCTTGATGATCGAGTCCTTGCCCTTGATTTGTTACCAAACTACTTCCGACTTTGATTACGATACGTCGCGCAGTTCTTAGTACGGTATGATTCATGATCAGTGTTGCGCTGCGCTAAATGTTTGTTCTAAATAATCCATGACAGCATAAGTCAATGATTTACATCCCTCCCCTGTTAAAGCTGAAACAGTGAACCATTTATCTTTCCATTTGAAGTCACGAATAAATTGTTGGCAAGCTGCGTCTTGTTCCGACGCTGGTAATAAGTCAATTTTATTAAACACTATCCAGCGCGGTTTATGATACAGAGCTTCATTATATTTCCTAAGTTCTTCAACCAGCGCTTTCGCCTCCTGAACAGGATTGATCGTATCATTCATCGGTGCAATATCAATCACATGAAGTAACAACCGAGTTCGTTCTAAGTGTTTAAGAAAATGGTGGCCAAGTCCTACGCCATCAGCCGCCCCTTCCACCAAGCCTGGAATATCCGCCATGACAAAACTGCGATGATAATCAACCCTGACCATACCTAAGTTAGGATGCAATGTCGTAAAAGGATAATCAGCAACTTTGGGACGTGCTGCTGATACGGCCCGAATCAAAGTAGATTTACCCGCATTGGGCATTCCTAACAAACCCACATCAGCAAGTACTTTCAGCTCAAGTTTAAGCTGATATTGTTCTCCCACTCCTCCCCGTGTAAATTGCCTGGGCGCACGATTGGTACTTGATTTAAAATGCAAGTTACCTAGCCCTCCTTTGCCCCCTTTAGCCAACAACTCTTTTTGTAAGTGATGTTTTAAATCTGCCACCACTTCACCCGTCTCTGCATTTGAGATCATGGTTCCAACGGGCATACGCAATACAATATCTTCAGCACCTTTTCCATAACAATCGGAACCGCGCCCATTCTCACCTTTCTTAGCACGAAATGCAGGTGTATACCGATATTCAATCAAAGTATTAATATTATGATCTGCAATGGCATAGATACTCCCTCCATGACCACCATCTCCCCCGTCAGGGCCTCCTTTCGGAATAAATTTTTCGCGACGAAAACTCGCAGCACCATCCCCCCCATTGCCGGCAGAAACTAATATGGTTGCCTCATCAATAAACTTCATAGGCTGTTCGTAACTGAGAAATCAAAACTCAAGAAAAAATGGATGGCAAATCTAGGAATTTAAGTAACAACAAATTATAAAATTAAGTTACAAATAAAAAAGCCCCATCACTTGAATGGGGCTTTTTAATCATTCTTGTCAATTAAACGGGAACGATTGATACAGTCTTACGATTAAGTTCACCTTTCATGCTAAAAAGAACTTTACCTTCAATTTTTGCGAATAAGGTATGATCTTTACCCATTCCCACATTATCCCCAGGATGGAATTGTGTTCCACGCTGACGAACGATAATATTTCCGGCTTTAATTAACTCCCCACCATAACGCTTAACACCTAGGCGTTTGGAATGTGAGTCGCGCCCATTTCGTGAGCTTCCGCCCGCTTTCTTATGTGCCATCTAAAATTCTCCTCTCTTATGCTGAAATATTGGTAATTTGAATTTCAGTATAATTTTGCCGATGCCCTTGGTGCTTCTGATAATGCTTACGTCGCCGCATTTTAAAGATGCGTATCTTGTCATGACGACCATGACTCAGAACAGAAGCATTCACTTTTGCTTTTTCAAGGTAAGGCTTACCAACCGTGATATTATCCCCACTTGCGACCATGAGCACCTGATCAAGCACGATATCACTTCCGGCATCTGCTTTAATTTGCTCGATTTTAAGCTTATTACCGACCTCAACGCGGTACTGCTTACCACCTGTTTTAATTACTGCATACATATCGTTCATACCCTTTCACTAATTGGCATGAATTATACCTTCCTATAAACGTTTTGTGTGATAAAAAAAACAAACTTAAACGAATGATCTGACTTGACACTCTAGTTAAGACATTCCTACCATAGTGTTTTCTACAAGGGGAAGTTGTGTCTATCGATTCTGTAAGAAATTTTATCGCTCAAGATATGAGCGCGGTGGATGAGGTAATCCGCCAAAAACTTTATTCTCAAGTTGCACTTATTCGGCAAATCAGTGAGTATATTATTAACAATGGCGGTAAACGATTACGCCCAGCGTTGGTCATCTTATCTGCAGGTGTATTTGGTTACGCGGAGAAATACCATCATCAGCTTGCTGCTGTTGTTGAGTTCATCCATACTGCAACCTTGCTACACGATGATGTTGTCGATGAATCAGAACTCAGACGAAACAATGCAACAGCCAATGCTTTATTTGGGAATGCGGCCAGCGTATTAGTCGGCGATTTCCTCTACTCACGCGCTTTCCAAATGATGGTAGAAGTCGATAGTATGCGTGTTATGCAAGTTCTTGCTGATGCGACTAATGTCATTGCTGAAGGCGAAGTATTACAACTACTCAATTGTCGCGATCCCAACGTAGAAGAAGACAATTACCTTCGAGTTATTCGCTATAAAACAGCCAAACTTTTTGAGGCAGCAACACGATTAGGTGCCATTCTTGGCAATGCGACAGCAGAAGAAGAAAATGCGATGGCCGTTTATGGCATGCATCTCGGTACGGCATTTCAACTCATTGATGACTTGCTTGATTATTCAGGGGATCATCAAGATACCGGTAAAAATTTAGGAGATGATCTTGCTGAGGGAAAACCGACATTACCCCTCATTTATGCGATGCGAACAGGTTCACCGGAACAAGCGAGCATCATTCGCAAAGCGATTGAAACTGGAGGAGAAAGTGGATTTGGTTCTATCCTAACGATAATCGAGGAAACTGGAGCGCTTAACTACGCCAAACAACGTGCCTATCATGAAGTCGAAATTGCAGCCAAAGCGATATCTCTACTAAAAGACTCTCTTTATAAAGACTGCTTATTGCAACTCGCTGAGTTTGCAGTAACCCGAAATCATTAAAAATGGGTTATTGCAAATACCAATAGGATGTTTATAAATCCACAAAGTAATTAGCAGCAGCGGCATTAACCGTTTCAATGGTAAATTCCGGCGTTTGTTTTAAGAACGCAGCGTATTCAATAATATGCTCGAGCAAATCGCGCGGATGGCTTCCTGTTAACGTACGATTTTGCTTACGATAATAATTATTCAATAAATACTCTACCACGCTACTATCGTAATGAACGCCATAGGTATGGCATGCTCGACGCAATATCTCTTTATATTCACCTTCAGTTTGGCTAGAAATATGAATCTTATGGCGAATTCGACGGAGAAATGCTTCATCCACTAAATCTGTTGGGTTGAGATTCGTGGAAAAAACAGTAATTTGATCAAACGGAACTTTAAATTTTAATCCAGTATGTAGCGATGGAAAGTCAACCCCTTTTTCCAAAGGAATAATCCAGCGGTTTAATAATTGACGAGGATCGGCACGCTGCCTACCAAAATCATCCAGAATAAAAACACCATTGCTTGCCTTCATATGAATGGGCGCTTCGTAAAATTTACTGACCGCATCATATTTTAATTCAAGCATATCTACAGTCAGTTCCCCGCCGACCATAATGACTGGCCTTCGACATTTCTTCCAGCGTGGATCGTAAGTCAACTTCTTACTCAGATCTAGCTGAAGCGCGTGATCGGCCTGATCAGATTCGATGCTGACATGGGTCACTGGATCAAAGAATCGTATGATCTGCCCCCCCACTTCTAACGCTTGAGGAATATAGACCTCTCCCGGCAGACTGCTACCCAAAGCTTCCGCAATACTTGTTTTACCCACACCGGGTTGTCCATATAAAAATATGGAGCGACCCGAAGCAAAAGCTGGGCCTAATTGATTGATTAACTGATCGCTCAAGACCAAATGGGATAAAGATGAATAAACCCACTCGCGATCTAACTCGATCAATCGTACCGACTGTTTATTTAATATATGCGTATAGATTTCAAGGGGTACAGGTGCCGCACCAACATAGGAGCTAATTTGTAGGGCGGCTTCAGCTCGCTCTCTACCCCGTTGGGTCAATTCTAGCGTTTGTGCGCTAGTATAATTCGTCGCCCCTCGCACCGTAATTAAATGATCAATACGAATCAATTCAACAAGCTGATTCACGATACTAAAAGGCAGTGACAAAGCATTTGCAATACTTTGCACAGAAAAAATACCTGATTCTAGGTAGGCTGATTTTAGAAGCAAATCCGTTAAAAAAGCTTCAGAAAGTCCAGTATCTTCTATTCTCTGAGGCACGGGTAATTCTAAATTCAAATATTGAGCCAATTGTTCCTGCGTTACAAAACCCAAATACGTGATTGCATAAGCTAGTTGCCTTCCATTATGCTTTTGCCAGGTATAAGCTTGCGCTAGCTGTGAAGATGTCAATAACCCATCCTGAACCAACTGTTCCCCAATTGAATTTTGCATTGCTAACTGTTTATCCTTAAAAATTTATTGATGTTTACAGATAAAGCGCAATTCACCCTAAGCTCATTCGTAATGCGCTGACCCTAAATACTGCTAATCGACTCGTGCTTGGACAAAAAATGTACCACTCAATCTACACTGTTATTCCACTCTGCAAAATAAGGATTAAGTTGGTAATTAGGGAGCTTCTTTGATCCATATCAATGTGAATCGCTTCAGGTTTCCGGAGACTTTATTTCTTATGAGAAGAGGATATGTAATGAAAAAAATGAGATATTCCCAGGATATTCGGGAGAAAGCTTCCAGCCAGTGAATCCCACTCCCCTCGCTAATTCCGCAGAGGGGAGTGAAGTGCACATTAATTTATATGCCTCTAAACTATTTTCAGTTTAATCTGGGTGTGACTCAAACAGGCATTGAGAAGTCGGGAAGGTAGTTCTGTTTCCCACTCACGTCGATTAAAGCGATAGCAAAATTCATTGAGGTATTC